>Ga0179593_1597325_pt1 | contig 11220 bp, 13 predicted proteins | sample CZODoug2_1_08_16_FD_185931 | JGI IMG/M metagenome (GOLD analysis project Ga0179593, IMG submission 185931) | Vadose zone soil fungal communities from Angelo Coast Range Reserve, California, USA - CZODoug2_1_08_16fungal (PacBio error correction) | ecosystem: Environmental > Terrestrial > Soil >... | reverse complement strand
CCTGGAACGTGAAGAATTTCAAGCCTTTTCCACCGGCACGACCTGATCCGGTTCTCGCACGCACAAATGAGGATTGGTTTCCCTTTTCCTTTCCCCCTTCGACAGCCGCTTCCCTTGTTCTTCTTGGTTTTGTGTCCTTCTTTCCGGAATAGGTGCACCAATTTCAACCAGTTGATGGAAATCTTCAAATAGGAGTGTGACGCGACCTCCCCCCTTCGATTTCGCTTTCCTTTATCCTTTTTCGAGCCCCGACCCCCCCCCGGTGAGGTTGCGACCATCGCCGTTGTTTTACTCCGGCTTTCCTGCTTCCTTCTCCCGGGTAGGCGACCCCCAATGAACAATCTTTTGCGCACGGTGCTTTTAGCGCTGGAAAGTTTTTTCCCTGGATTTAATTTTGACGATCTTAAGGATTGCGTGCCTCATTTTGCCGACGGGAACGCCCCCCCCCTCTCCCTGGGTGTATTCCTATTTTTCTTCGGCGTTTCTGGTTTCCCCGGGACGGCAACTCGCGTTCCATCTTCCGGTCCCAGGAATTTTTTCTCGATGCATCTCTCTTTTTTCTTTTGTTGGTGTGTCTCCCGCCTTCCCCAATTGCTTTCGGAGTTGCCCGTCCCGTTCCTTTTCTCGGCAAGTATTTTGCCCTTTTTCCCCCCCGGGCGACTTTGTTTCTGGGCCACCACCATCAATAAGCATGGTCGCATCCCTTCCCTCACCAATCCCACAGCGAAAAGGTCCTCTCGCGCCCCCTTTACCCCCCCCCGTTGCGACATTTTTTTTTCCTCAGAAAAGTTTTTCCCATAGAATCTCTCCCTTTTTTTCCTTCTCCTCTCTGGAATCTTTCTCCATGGTTGCGTTCTCGCAACATTTTTTACTTGACGTTTTTGGAAGCTTCGACTTTTTGTCCCTTCACTCTCACTCCGTTTTTTTCACCCTCTCCTCTTCCTCGTAAAATCACGATTTCCTTTTTTTTTTTTTGGTGCACCTATCAGGACTGAATGCATACCCTTATCGTCCCCGTCTTCTTTTCTTTCCTTTTTTTTAGTGCTGGTCATTGGGCGTGGAGACCCAACCCTCCTTTATTCATCGTTTTTAAGAGGAGTTGCTGCCCTTCCTTTCCCTCCGATGGTCTCCGTCCTCTTTCCCTTCTCTTTGCTCCAGAAGCAAATCCTCCCTTTCCACGAGTAATACTTTTGCCCGAGCACGTAGATTCTCATCTCCTCTCTCTCATGTAGTCCTCCGTTTTCTATGTAGGCGTTTCCCGGACTCCCATGCGCACCCTTTTTCCTTCCCTCTACGCCTTTATCTTCACACAGCACTTTTAACTCTTGAGGACGAGGCATTGCTTGGTTTTTGCGAAGGCCTTTGAGCAGCTTCGGTATCTCCTCTTCCCCTCCTCCAACCGGATCGAATTTCCCCCCCCTTTTTTTGGCTCATTGCTTCCGGGGCTTCGAGGACTTTGTGTCCCGCTCAAATCACTTGCGGCCAGCACTGGATCGTTTCTTCCTTTTTCCACAGAAAATCACCTTTTTCGACTTCGGCGGAAGCATCGGCCACCCTTCAGAATTCTCTTCGATGCGCAGAACTCACTTCTTCTCCCCCCCATGGAAGTTCCCTCCCCCCTTGCTACCTGTAATTTTTTCCTCACACAACGAAGACATCCGCACTTTCCCTTCCGACCTGTTCTCTGCCGAAGGCCCCTTTTTCCCCTCCCTAAACAAGATGCCTTTTATCTTTCTTTAGCTGTCCGGCGAGACAGAGATCGCGAACTTCCCCCACTTTTCGAACCCTGCTCTTTCATCCGTAGCAGTGATAATAAACTTTCTCCCCTCCAGTTTCCTTCCTCGTTTTCAAGGCCTTCTCCACTTTCTTTATCGTCATCGCGGCCATTTTGCTTTCCCCTCTTCCCTCTCGGAAAGAGTATGTGAAACGCCTTCCCCTGCCTCCCATAGCGTCCTTTATCTTTGCGATTGCATCAAGGCAAGAGCACAGACTCGCGCCTTTTTTTTCATGGAATTTTGAAAGAATTTTCCCTCCTAAGTTGGTATTGTTGTTTCTTTTTCTCTTCTTATTACCCAATTTCTCTTGGGATTGGTGGATTGGCTCTTGTTTTTTCGCGCCGTAGTAGGAAGTGGCAGTTCTCTTCTTTCTTCCCTTTTTTGCACAGAATCTTCTTTTTTCTACGTATTTGTGACGCCGCGGAGTATTTCCTCTTGCCTTCAAGGTTTTTTTTTCTCAACCCTCTGAAGAGGTCCTTTCCGTGAGCAATGAGACCGGATGCGTTCTTTTTTTTTCCGGGAGTAGATTTTTCTTCCCCCTTTCCTCGACCAGCCTCTTTATCCCCAGAGTTTCCTTGTCCCTCCTTCGGCCAGGTCGCGCTCGACAGGTTCGGGTTTTTTCTCTAAGATTTTTTTTTTGGCGGGCCAGGCACTTCCTCCTTTTTCCTCGGAGCCAGCGATTTTTTTCCCTTTCCTCGTCTTTTTGCTGTCTAGATATTCTTGGCGAATGGCCGAGGATGCCGTTCTAAGTAGTTTGCGTCGACCATGCCTTATTAGATGACAATTTCCTTTTCCGCCCCAAACTGGTTTTTCCTTTTCGCTCTTTTCGCTCCTTGAGGAAAGGCAGCGAGCTTCCTTTTGGTCGGTGAGATAATTAAGGAGGACCGTTCCTTTCCTCTCGGAAGTGTACCGCCTTTCCAGTCCTTTCCCAATTGCACCCCCTTTACGATACAGAAGGTTCTGATGCCTTTTTTCGGATTCTTCCGTCGGCGTAGAGTTTTTGTCGAAGTGCTGCGGCGTCGATGCTTCCTTTTACCTAAGAGACCCTTTTTTTGGTTTTGCGACATCCTGGAGGCTCTCGGGCCGGCGGGGTTTTGTAAACCGTTACTTCGAGGAATTGCTCTTTTTTCCCCCTTTGTGAGAGCCCCCTCACCTTTTCAGGCTCTTTGGAAGATGTCAGCACCCTTTTCCCCCCGTTTGATGAATAAAGGCTTCCCTTTTCTTATTGGTGGCCCCTTTACCCCCTCTTTTCGTTACCGCTTTGAAGTCAGGCCGTCTCCTTTTTCGGTGAACCTTTCTGGGAAATATGGACTCTTTTTTTTTTTATGGTAGACCTTGTTTGATTTTATTGCTTCCTTTCGTGGCCATCGATCCTCCGTGGGAACCCCCCTTGTTGCGATCCTTTTCCGGCCCCCTTTTTTTTTTTTTTCGTTAGAATGCCTATCCGGGAGCGATTCGCTGGTAACCATGAAACCTGCCCGGTTTCTGGCTGCGAGGGCGTAGCTATCTTCCCGTGCTTTCTTTTCCGTTTTGCGTGTAGGCCTTCTTGAGTGGGGGTTTTTCCTTTTTTAAAAACCCTTCGGTAACGGACCAACACCCTCGCCCTTGGTTTCCGTTTCCCCAATCCGTGCATATTTACGAGAGGAATGACGGGCCCCCCTCGCTTTTGAATATAATTCCCTCCAGGATGGTTTTTCGAAGCTTTTTCCTTCTGCAGTTTCTTTTTTTTGTTACTGATTGCATCGAAGCTTCCGCGGCAACAACCCCCTGAACATTCGATTTTTTTCCTCGTTTGCTTTCACTAGCGGGTTTTCCTTGGATACGGCCATATTTGGGGCGTTTGGCGTTACCGGCTTCCCCCCATGGAGACTTCCCACCTCGCCTCTGATCCCCAACTCATCCACCCGCGACCCTTGCGTGCTCGTCCTTTCCCTTTCTCGAGAGTTGCCATCAGTCTCTCCCCCCCGTTCATGGTTTCCCATCGAATCGCTCCTCCTGAAAGACGGCTTCCCTTTTTTTCGATCTTTTTGCAACACCCCGGTAGCATGGCCACGAACTATTTTTCCTTTTGCACTCGAAATCTTTTGCGCCATAGGCGGCCCCTTTTCTTTCCCCTTTCTAAAGCGCTCCCCCTTTTTGGCCTCCTTGCACTTCTTGACCTTGCCACTACCCGTGTCCTTCGGCCCTGGCAGTCGGATTTTGCACGCCGGCGGCCTTCCCCCCCCCCCCCCCCCCTCCCCCTCTTCGTTCCGATATTCTCCTTTCGGGTGGTCCGCGGCGTTGCTGAATCTCCGGCGCTTGCAAAAACACTCCTTTTTCTTCCTTTCCTCGAACACGTTTTTTCTGCCCCAATCAACGTTTAAAAAAACAATTTCCGCTTTGACACCGCCGATTCCGGTGATATTCATCTCGGTATTTCATTTCCCCGAACAGTGACCTTTTATGTAGGCCGCTTCGTCCTTTTTGCCGCATCAAGCCTCCTTTTCCTTGACGACCGCGACGCTTCGAAATCCCACCCTTCCTTAGAGTCGTGCTTCTTGCGAAGGAGTTGGAAGCAGCTGGTTTGCCGCGTTGCGCTTAGTCTTTTTCTTTTGAACAGGCTAGGATTTTGCAATCATCTTCCCCCCCCCTCCCACAACCTTTTTCCTTCCTATAACTTTTTCGATGAACAGCTGATGAAGCTCCCTCACTTGCTCAAAACCCCTGGAATGGATCGCCGAATTGGCATCTTTCCCTCCCCTTCCCCCCAACTTTTGACCCTTTCGTCGACGCCTAATACTTTGTAGTCGGTGCAGCCCCTCGGAAACTTTCCCCAGTCGGATATAGCTGACGCCGCCCTTCCCTTTCTGCCTCTTTCCCTTCCCCGCAGGTTAATTTAAATTTCCCGAAAAAAACCAACGAAGACCTCCGCAACTTGCTCGCCGGAACATTTTCTTCCCTGGACGACCCCCCCTTCCCAGAAACTTAACCAGTTCTAACTCCTTGCTCCGTGGGCGGAGGCGATTCATCTCTTCTTTCCCCTCGACTTTAATGCTCTCTTTTTTTCTATTGATGACTCATCCTCCCCCCTTTCTCCGCATGGGTTTTCCTCTCCTTCAGGATGCGCCAGTTGAGAGTATAGTCATCGCGGTTTCCTTTTCGTCACAAAATTTTCGAAAGCCGAATCGTTTTCTTTTCACGCCTTCCTTTTTCCACTTCTTTGCACCTCCCAGGCTCACACACGTTTTCTGCCCCCAGTTTCCGGCGCAGCGCGTTAGCCTTCCTTCTTTTTTCCTTTCATATATCTGTTAAGAATACCCGTGTTTTTTTTCTACTCTTGACGGATAGGGTTCCCTCCCTTTGCGTTCTCTTTTTTTTTCTGTGTGGTTTCGGAAAATCGCGCTCCTTTTAAGTGGCGTTCGCTCGAGTTGAACAGAATCTTTCGTCGACCTTCTCCTTCCCTCTTTTTTTCCTCCAGAGGCGTCTTTTCTCTCTGCGCCTGATGGTGTTCCCTAGATTTTGCCGAAGAGGACCATCTCTGGGTCGCATTGGAGGTTTTTTTAAGAGATGTGAGAGAAGTTCCTTTTTTTCCCCCTTTTCTCTTTCCCCCGCAGAAAACCTTTCCTCCTTGAACCTGGCTTTAATTCCCTTTGCGGAAATGGGCCTGCGGCCCTTTTTTTCGCCATGTTACTCCGTGGTGTCCCTTTATCGGTGGTGTGGCGGTCCTTTCTCTTTTTCTCGAGCCGCGAGTTGCTTTTCATGTTTTTTTTGAGGGGATCGGCCTTATGATGGAGAATTTGGCGAGCTGCGTCTTTCTTGTATCCGTCGAATCGAATTTGATTTCTTGACTTCGCCCCTTCCTTTTTCTGGAAGGCCCCGTTTTTCTCCTTCGTTTGTTTCCTATTTTCCCCAGTTTCTGAGAAAGCCCATTCCTTTTTACCTGCGTTTTAGGTTTTCTTTACGAGCGGTGAAGGATACTTTTTTTTTTCCCCTCAGCGCGCATTTTCCACCTTTCGTTGTTTAGCCTCTTCTTTTATGCATGATGGTGGTTCCTTTCGGACCGTCGGATTGCGGTAGGCCTTAGTTGCTGAGGCTTGCTTTCTCTTTCTTCCCCCGGAAGTTTCCCTTTTCTTTTTTGAGATCCATTCGACCGAGGCTCTTCGGGCGCTTTCCTTTTTCCCTTCGTTGAAACCGACCTCTCGGAATTGCTCGGTTGTTTCCTTTTTCAAAACTTTTTTTCCCCCCGTTTTTTCCGCTGGCCCGGAAGATTTCCGCGCTGCCACCGCTTTGAGGCGAACCGCCCCCCTTCCTTCTTCTTGGAAATTTTCTTTTTGCTCTTAATCCTTTTGATCACGGGTAGTGGCAGTTCCTGGGCGATATACTTTCAACAATGGCGGAAAACAGTTCTTTTCCCTTTCTTCCGCGGGAGTGTTCCCCTTTTTTTTCGGTCTGCTATCGTTCCCTCTCGTAGATAAGTGCGTGGCTATTCTCAGTTTTTTATGGTTGAGAGCCAATCCTCCGGCCCCAGTTTTTTTTTTTTAGGTTGTCTCCGGTTGGAACCCAATGAAATTGTTTGTCTTTTTGGTCGGTGTGTTCTTGGGGTTTTTTTTGGTGGTTTTTTTTTTTTTCTTTTTTTTTTTTTTTTTTTTTTTTTTCTTTTTTTTTTTTGATGGACGCTTTCTTTTCGTCAAACCTTTTTTTTTTTGGACCCTTTTGCTCGATTCCTTTGTGGAAGCTGGTCTTCGCCTGAGGTTTTCTTTGCATTAACTTAGCCATTTTTTTCTTGTCCACACGCCCTCTGTCCAGGGCTCCTTCCGGGCTGGACGAGAGGCACTGCTTTTTTTCCCATCTTCATCGAAATTTCGATTGAAGAGCGCGAGAAGCCTCTCCCTTCCCCCCTTCTGTTGTTGTTGTTGCTTCTATTTTCAAATGTTGACCTTCTTTTTGGAACGTAAGGGCCGTTTCCACCTTCTTCAACGTATGTTAGCACCTGGGTCCCCAGTGCAGACTTTTTTCAAAAAATGGCGACCCCCCCTGCCCCTATTCATGGTCCCTTTCCCCCACGGAATTCTCACTTCCCTTTTCCAGAGTTTTTTTTCAGTTTGTAACCCCGACAGAACGTGCAATCTTCTGCATCGCTCCGTCTCCTTTTTTTTAAAGAGGAGTCACCCCTTTTTCTCGATTTTTTTCCTTCCCATCCGACCCGATCATGTTGAACTCGAAATCGATTCGCCTCCCCGGATCCTCTTTCTAAAATTAAAGCTTTAATTTTTCCCTTTTAATGGTTGAAGACATTTTCAGTCCTCATGCTATATCCCCACTAAAAGTGAGCTCTTTTAGTAAGGTATTCTCGAATAGAAGGAGTTTTCCCCCCCTCGTCAGTTGGGCTTTTCCCCTATTGTTTGTTCGGATGTTGTGAAATCCTCTCCTTCTCCCGGAAGGCCTTTTTCTTTCAGCACGCTTGAAGTTTCTCTTTCCCCCCTTGTTTACTGCCTCTCTTCCCAACGCCCGTCACACCCGCGGTTTTTCTTCCCCGGTCGACCCTCTCCACAGAAACAGACGGGCTTCTTTTTTTTCCCCTCAGCTTCCAGCATCTTTCCCAGCATTGACGACCCTACGCCTCCCTTTTTTTCTTTTTCCGCACCACTTTTTTTGAAGAGGAATGAAGCAACGGTTCCTCCAGTAGTTGGACCTCTTTTTTTTCCTGCTTTATTTTGGCAAAGTAGCTGCACGGCTCCTTTTTCTTCCTCACCGACCCTTTCTTGATTTATAGGAACGGAAGTCTTTCCTTTCTTCTGACCTTTTTTTTATTTTCCCCCCACTTTTTCCATTGGCATCGAAGGACAAGCCCTTTTTTTCCGCATGTTCCTTTTGCGTAGGAGGCAGCCTCGCTTTCCTTTGCGAGAACCCCTTTTTTTTTCTTCCCCCCGACTAAACTTGTCCCCCCATTCACCGAAACTCGCGTTTGTTTTTCCCAAGTCCATGCCCTTCAAATCAGAAATCTGCTCGCCCCCCCCCCCCCTTCCGAATTCTCTTTTGTTCCCTTTTAACCGATGACCCTCTTTCCCCTTCCTCTCCGTCACGATGGTCTTTTAGAGATAGACGAATGGCACTCCCCCCTGATAGCCGTTTTCTTTCAAATTTCCTACCTTTTTGTCCGCTTCGGCAAATCGCTTCCCGGAATTCCTCCAGCCGACCTTCTTTTTTCATCGCGGAAAACTCCGCCCCTTTGTTCACAACTTCCTTTTTCAAGTTTTCTCCTTAGACTGATTCCATACGGAGAGATGTCCCCTTTTGCCCAATCTGTCCCCTTCTCCCCCGACAGAGCAAAGCTCTCTCTCCTCCCCTTTCTTCCTGGAAGTCATGCCTCCTCTTTTTTTTTGATAGCTTGAGAATTCTTTTTTTCCGTGAGCAGAGGCTGGGCTCTTTCCCGTTTTTTTGTCTTCGTATCGCACTAGTGGCAAGTAGCGATGTCTTCTTTTCCTCTTTCGCGATTCGGCTTTTTTTTTTCTTTCCTTTTTTTTTTTGCAGAGTCACGTAGCTTCGGCTGGGGAGGAATTCTTTTTTTTTTTTTCTATTTTGACGAATTTCCAGGTAGAATTGATTCCTTCCTCTTTGCTCAGGCCTTCTTTTTTTTTCTTTCTTTTTTTTGCGATAGATTCAGAAAAGGCTTTTTCTTTACGAAAATGGGTCTTTTTTTCTTTGGAATTAGAACACTGTGCCTCCTTTCCCCCCTTCCGTTCGAGTTTTTTTCTCCTTTGTTGCTTTGCCTTTTCCTTCCACTGAGAAGGTTTTCAGCGGAGCTTTCTTTTCCGGTTCAAGAGGTCTTTAAGTTTTTCTTTTTTGCTGCGCAGAAGTCCTTTTCTTCTCTGGAGACTTTCTGATGCATCCCTGAACTCCATGAGGCCAGCGACTTTTCTTCGTGCCCATGTCTTCGATCCAGTGCCCTTAAGTGATTTGAGTCCTTTTCGGCAGGCGGTATTACAGTCCTTACCTCCTTCTATCTAACCTTTTTTCTTCCAATTCGCAGAAGTGCAGGCACTTTTTTTTCCTGCCCATCCGAGCGCTCTCCCCTTCTTTTTAGGTCCGCCCTACTTTTTTTTATGCATGAGGGTGGTGTGGACGCTTCTCTTGTTATCGTCGGCAGCTGTTTTTTTTTCTTTGATGCGGGTGATGCGTTTTTTTTCCTTCCTGCAGAAATTTTTCCTCTTTTCTTCTTTTTTTTATTTATGCCCTTCATATAGAACGGTCTTCTTTCTCGCGGGTTTTTTCCTCCTAGGGGGGAGTTGCTCGAGGTACCTCACGTTTCGAGGACCTCTCCCCTCTTTCCTATCTTTTTCTGATTTAGACAACGCCGTCTTTTTTCCCACCCGCCTTGCATAAGGCGTGAGGTCCCTCCCATGCGGATTGCTTTTTTTTTTTCCTGGCCGGCCGGCGCTTTTTCGCTCGACCTTCCTTTGCGCGAACGGGATTTTCCCCTTCAGGCCATCTTCTTTGTTCCACGTTTTTCTTCTGGAAATCTTGATTTTTTTTTTTTCGATGCATGAAGGTTTTCCCCACGTTTCTCATTGACAAAAAGGCCCTAAAGCCCAAGTAGTGGCCATCTTTTTTCTTCCACCTTTTCTTTTTTTCTCGAAGAAGGACCCCCTTTTCCTGCCGGGAGGCTTTTCTTTTCCTCCCCGGGACTCCCTCATTTTTTTTCTGGCGAACCTTTTCTTTCTTCCCACCTCCTAAAGGTGCTGCTCCGTCTTTTTGTGAGCATATGCTTTATGAGAATGAGGAACCTTGTTAGTGTCTCTTCTTTAGAAAGTTTTGTTTTGACCCTCCCTTCTGGTCAGAACGCCCGTTGCGACCTTCTAAATTTTCGGGATTTCTTTTCAAATCTCCCCTTCCTCGCCTTAAAAGGCAATTTCTCCCTCTTCAGAGATCCTTTCCCAGTGGGGTTGTTTTTAGAGAGGCACTTTCTAGAGAACCCCCTGAACTGATGCTTTTTCCCTAAGGGCCGCTCTCCTTCCTTCCCCCCCTTTCAGTATTGTTAGACACCTGTCTCCTTTCGACTTTTTTTTCGGTGCCACCCCACCATTTTTTTTTCCATGAAAAGCAAGACTTTCATTTTCCGAAGGAGCAAGAAAATCCCCCGACGTAACCCTGTAAGAGTGCCCTTTAATTCCTCCTCTTTAAGAAGAGGGTTGAAGTTCCCTTCCCTTAAACTTATTCTCTCGAAAAGGATTTCTCTGACAGAACCGGAGTCACCCCTTTTTGCATTTTTTTTGGTCATCCCTAAAGGTTCACTTGAATTTCCTAGAGGCAACGAAATCTTTTCCGATTTTTCCCCCTCCTTCTCTTTTTTTCTATTTTTTGGGGCGCAGGCACTCTATTTCGCCTTCCCTTTCTTCCCATAAATGGTGTTGCCTTTTCTCTTTTCGGAAAATCTTTACCCTGCGTTTTCCCCTTCGGCAGGCTTTTATGAGAATCCGCCGGCGTCTCTTACCCCTTTGTGCCTTATCAGTTCGTGCTTTTTTCGTTGCTGTTTTTTTTTGTTCTCAGACAGAGCCGTTCCCCCCCCTCCGTTGAAGTTTCTCTTTTTCTCCTCCCCCCTTTTTCCCTATTCATCCCCTTTTCCCACGCTGGACCCGCCGTCTCTCCTCCCTCCCGGCCTCTTCTTCATCATCCATCAGAAACAGCCTTTTCTTCCTTTGTCTTCCCCTTCTCCAGAAATCTGCTTGACAGCATACGCCGACGGTCTTCCCCCCCCCTCCCTGGCATGAACAGGTTTCTTAAGAGAAGGCCGCAACGGCCTTCTTTCCCCTTTTTTGGCTGACCGTTTTTTTTTTTTCTTCGTTTTCCGGCTCGAATTTTGCCCCCTCCCCTAAACCCCCTCTCTTTAAGGAAAGGAGGACCGCCTTTTTTTTTCTGGACTCTCCGTCCCTTTTTCCCTTTTTTCAATTTTCTTTAGCCACTTTTCAATACAAAGTCGATGGCTCCTTTCCCTTTACTAATTTTTTGAGTAGGCGGAGCCTTTTCTTTCTGGCGCAAAAGTCTTTTACCTTTCAGTCAAATTTTTTCCAAAAATTTAACGAACTAAGCTTCTTCTCTTTCCTTGGCACAGCCAACCCCCTTCTCCTCCTTTCCCTTGCCGAACCTGTTTCTTTTTCAGAACAGTTGAAGAACAGTGTCGAGTCCCTCCCTTCTTTTCCCTGTTCGTCACTTTATCTTTTTCGGAGTCGTGGGTTTTTTCTGAAGTCAACATCTCCCTCTCATATTATACTTGATCCCCCTGCAGAATGGGTACGCTTTCGGCAACTCTCTTTTTCCTTTGTCATTCGCCCCTCTTTTTTTGAGTCTCGTCCTTTTCCCCCTCCGCCTCTTTCTTCCCTCCTCTGAAAGTCTGCCCCCTTCTACATAGAGAACTGACAATTTCTATCCTTTTTTCTCTTCTGCCCAATCGACTCTCCTTCTCGCAGCG
>Ga0179593_1706886_pt1 | contig 11221 bp, 10 predicted proteins | sample CZODoug2_1_08_16_FD_185931 | JGI IMG/M metagenome (GOLD analysis project Ga0179593, IMG submission 185931) | Vadose zone soil fungal communities from Angelo Coast Range Reserve, California, USA - CZODoug2_1_08_16fungal (PacBio error correction) | ecosystem: Environmental > Terrestrial > Soil >... | reverse complement strand
CACAGTTTCCTTTGGTACTCCTTCTGTTAATTTCCCCCTCCCCCCAGAAAAACGTTCCCCTTCTCCCTGAAAATCTCCGTTCTTCTCCCCCCCCCTCTTCCACTTTCCTCTCCACGAGAGTCCTCGAAGATCCTCGCTTCGGCGCCTTCCCCTCCTTTAGAGGTCTTTTCCTTACTGACGCGAAAGACTTCTCTCTTGATAAGGGCACCCAGCGTGGTCCTTCCGGCCTTCTCCTTCCTTTCTCGATCCTCCCTCTCCAAGCATTCCAGGCCCCCCTCAAGCGGCATTTTCGCTCCAGGCCGCCTCTTTTCTTTGGCAGAAAGCAGCGGTTGAATTTTGCCGCCGTCTCCCTTCGCCAGGTCCCCTTTTCAAATTTCTTTCTTCTCGCACCTTTTCTAACGATCTCCATGCCCGCAGCACTTTTCTCAAGCGCCTTCTTACAATCAGTTGCCCTTCCGAATCGGAACCTTTTTTTGTATTCCTCTCCTTTGAACTTTTTCTGCTAGCGATCTATTTTCCGGACCAAGTCTTGGCTCCCCTCCCCTCTTCCGTAGTAAAGTCCCCCCTGCTGAGAATCTCTCTCTCTTGAATCCCCCCCCCCCCCCTTGTTCTTCCGCATGACACCCTTTCGGGTTCTGATGTGAAGGTTCTCCTGGTCTCGAGATTCGCCACTCTTCCCTTTTTCCCCGGTTTCTTGCAGCTTCCCGCGTTTCTCCCACTCTAGAGTTCTCTATATAGTGATTCCTTCCTCTTACGGACGTTTTCTTCCCCCTCCTTTTGCTCCTTCCTTCCGTTGCCGGCCACGCGGATTTTCTTTTTCAAGTACGATAGGACTTTCGCTGCTGTGGGAGCTCCTCCTTTTAGGCAAAACTACTCATTTTTTTTTTGCTTGGTTTTTTTTTCTTCAGCGGAGCTTCGTTTTTAGATGGAGGCCCTCTTTTTTCTTTTTAAAGGAACCCCTCCGGCTCCATGAATATGGAGTCACTTCTTTTCCCTCCCCTCGCATTTCTTTTTTCTTTGAGGTTTCCCTCCCTTGAGGGTCCGGCCGTGTGTTTTTCATATGCGGCCTCTTCCGGGATGTTGCCATGTCCTGTCGCTCTGGACCTTTTCTTTTGGTTCTGGTCATTGAAAAGGAAATCCCTTTAAATCCCCCCGTCTTTGTCTTTCGGGTGCAACCCCCTGATTCGTCGGTGCAACTTCGGTGCTCTTGGGACCGGCGTAAAAATTTCTACCTAACCTCCGTGAAACGCGTTGCCCCCTTCTTCTACCCCCTCTTACTCTTTTTTCTCGAACTTTTGGTATTTTGTTTCGCGCTCCCCTCCCCTCCGCATCAGCTTTGACCTATAGGATGAATAGGTTCCGACAAATTCTTTCTCGAGATGCCTTAATGGACTTTTCTCCCCCTATCTCCTTATCCTCTTTTCTTCAAGTGTCGATAGTGCGCGTTTTGATGGCATTGAATGTCAGGAATTCCCCTCCTCAAAGCGTTTTCATGGAGGTGTCTTCTCAGACTTTTCTTTTTCTTCATCCCCTAATTTCTCACTTTTTGAGGGAGATCGCGTTACCCCCTCTCGATTATTTTTTTTTGTAATTAAGGGCCTGAAGCACTGGCAGAAAATTGAATCTCCATGCTCTCCAGAAGCTCGTTCATCCCTCTTCCTCTATTCATCTGTATACTTTCGTTAAGGAGTAGTGGGCATCTCCCTTTACTCAAGAGATTGTTGAGTTTCACGGGTGTCTCTCTCACGATTTAACTATGCCACAGCTTTTTCTTTTCCCCTTCCAGTTCTTTCTACAAACCTTCTTGAGACATTTCCGGGAACTACCCGGAGAGAACCCCCCGCATCGTCCATAGAGATTTTCTTCTTGTTCCATTCCCTTCTTTCTGACCAGAGAGTCTCCCCTCAGATTTTTCTCTTTGGGTAGGATCTTTTGTTGTCGCGACCCTCCCCTCTAATGATTTTGTGAGTCCCCCCGAATCTAGGCTGAAAGTCGTCTCCCCCCTTAAAAAACCCAAGTCTTGAAGATCTCTGGCGATGCCTGTGATTAATACATAGCTCTTCTTTAATCCGCCAAGTTCTCCCAGTCCAGGTTTGGTAGAAGGTTATCTTTCTTTCCTCTCATATGTTTTTTTTCCTTTCCCCCTCGTCGCTTTCCCGCCCCCCCGAGCCCCCTCGTTCTGATAACCTCCGTTGTTCTCCGCCTCCGACGTCACCCCTTCCTTTAGGCGAGAGGTACCTTTCCTTTCTAGGTTGGAGCGGCCAATGCTCTTTTTTTTTCCAGAACTCTCCCTCTTCCAACTCCTTTTCCACCCTGAAGTGGGGACGCCCGCCTTTTCCGGAAGTTCACGTTTCTCAATTTAGGTGTCTCTTACTTTATTTTTTTTCTTTTTTTTTTTTTTTTTTATTTTCCGACTGGCTTTTTTCGCCGACAAACTCCATTTCCTGCGAGAACTTGCCGCGAGGTTTTACTAGCTCACTCCTTCTAAAGCCTGGCCCATCCTTCGCGCCTTCGAGTTCCTGTTCTTCTTCTTTTCCCCGAACTTTTTCTTCTTTTGTTGATTTTTTTTTCAAATTTCTTTTTGTACGGGCTCAAAGTGTTTCGCATGGACCACAGTCGGTCCCTTTTCAATTTTTCCCAACAACCGTGTGTAGAATAGCGTTTTTTCCTCCCAGAAGAGAGGAGCCCCCCCCCCCCCCCCCACTCCCACCGACCCCCCACCTGGCAGAGTTTCTTTATAGACAAAGAACTACCTTTTCCAGATGGTGAGTACCAGGCTCCCTTGTCTTCTTCCTTGACTTTGTTTTCGCTCGGGACTTATATGGGGGGTTTGTGCCGTGCGTAGGGCAGGGGGGTCTGTTTTCCCCTGTGTTGGTGCTGAGGTGGGGGGAGGTGGTGGTGCGACCTTTTTTGCTTTGGTGGGGGGTGGTGCTTACATTGTTCGGATGTGTCCTGAGGTTTCCCGTTATCCTTTTTATCTTACTCCCAGACCCCCACTCCGATACGAAACTTCCCTTTCCCCTGCATTTCTCTCCCTCTTGTCGTAGTATCATCCCTCCGGCCCAATTAACAGCCCCTTCTCGCGCTCGCCTGATTCTTAGTCTCTTCCATCTAACACTGCTCTTGGTAATACCGATTTCTTTAGTCAAAACTATCCTCTCACAGGTTCCATCGATCTCGGCTGGATTTCTGGGTTTCCTGCGAACTCCTTTTTCCCTGATCCACTTCCTTTTTTTAACACGGCTCCACCCCTCTAAGTGGCAAAAGATCCCGCTTTTTTTGAACGATGACCCCCCAGGGTTCTCTTCAGGCGTACACCCCTCTTTCCCTCCTCCTCTTTTAAGTATCCGTTTTCTAAGCGACCTAGTAAGTCTTTTTCGATGACTTTTTTCTTTTCAAACCCAGAACCATACCCGGGTTGAATAGGACAGCCTTTGCCACTCATTTCTCATCTCTTATCCCCCTTCAAACTTTTTGCGGAACCCGTCTAGTAGCCCCTAACCTTCTTCCCCAACTCTCGCTTGACCCTCTTTAGGTCGAGGAGTGCTCGACTTGCGCGTCCTGGACTTTTTCGGGCTTCAAATGCATGCTCCATTTTTTTTTCGCATAAGATTTTCCTTTTTCCTAAGAAACTCCCTCACCTAAGTCCGGGCATCTTGAATCACGCATCGATGACAAGAATTTGGTATCTACACAGGTTAGATTCCCTACTGCCCCTTATTCCCATTCTCCCCCCACAGGATTACCTGTTCGGATATATAGCACCCCCTTTTGGCTCATCGCCGGCTGAAACTCCGGTACAGACGACCACCCTCCCCTTTTGTAGTCTTCTTCTCCAGGATTAGATTTTTTAGGCTCCCCCCCCTTCCCAAGTGGATGACTACTAGTAGTTCCTGTCCTGACCTTTTTTACAGAAAATCTCTCTCCTTTGCGAGATTTCCCCCCTTTTCAGGACATTTCCCCTCTAGTCGGCTCTTTCTGTGGGGACGCTACCTGGTCTAGGTTATCTCTTTCTCCCCTCCTTCCTTTACTTTATCGGACCCTTGTCCCTTGTTTTTTCAAAGTAGAGTTCAGGCCCCTGGAGGGGCCAAAATGCTTAGATATAGTGATTCCTCCCCGATCCGCAGCAGTTGGGACTGATCCTTTCTGATGACCAAATGAGCGTAGTACCTCCGGTTTTGTTAGGCCCCCGATAGATGGCCTTTTCTCTCATTGTGAACACCGATTTTTATTTCATGGGGTGTTTTTCGTGAGTGGGACGAGGCAGTTTGTCGGTCTTTCCCCGAGATACGCCTTCGGCCCTTGCCTTTTCAAATCCCCCTCATCTTTCCCCCATTAGATTCCCTCTCCGCATTCTAATTACATTGAGTTAATGCTCTCTCTTGGGCATCCTCTCCCCCCTAGATGGGCGTTCCCGCTAATACATTGATATCTGTTCCCTTGCACTCTTTCCAATGCTGGAGAATCTGTTAAAAAACTGTTGGTCTTTTTTTTTTCAAAAGTGAACCACTCTCCCAACACCCGCTCCCGCTGACAGAACCTGTTTCGAGGGATCCCCTCTTTTTTTTTTTGAAAGCTTTCTTTGGACGCGGAAGGCGTCACCCATGGTAAGACTCTTTCGCACGTACTCGACCTTATGTTTGACCCCGAAAATTCCTTGGAGTTCTGGCTGCACTGTTCAGGCGCCAAGACCCTACCCTCGCTTCGCACCTGTCCGACTCTTTTTTTCTCGGGTTCCTTACTGGACGTCTTCTTCTTGTGCTGCCTGAGAAGGGGGCATGTCCACGCGCTGACTCTCTCCGGAGATTTTCAGTGTAAGGTCCCCCCCATTTTTTTTTTTCATAGACGATTTTCTGGAACTAGTGAGTGTTTACAATCCCTTTACCTAAGGCTCCCGTGGGAAGGATTTTCTTGCGTTGTGTGAAATGATCTCCCTCTTTTTGAAGATGGCGCTATTCGGTTAGTTCTTCCCTTTCGATATTTTTTCCTCGTCAAGCGGTCCTTTTCTTTACTTAATCGAGTCGTGGCACCAATTCCTGTACCTCCCCCTCTTTGCGGGTCATGTTTTGCTCCCTCTTTTCAGTTACGGTAGGTCCCCTTATTGTAATCCTTACCGTTGCGCCCCTTCCTTAGAATTCATCGATTCCGGGTCCCCCCAGGTCATCCCCTGTCCCTAAAATCCCCAGCCCATTCTCTCTGAGGTCATTCGCCCGGCCCCTCCCTCCCCACCTTTCGAGTCTTCTAATTCTTTTTTCATGGATGTCGGCCGTGGGGGTCCGGCTCTTCCCGCTTTAGCTCTTTTGTGTTCCTATTGTTCTCCGGCCCGTCGCTGCGCGTTCCCCTCCCGCCGCAAAGGGCGATTTCCGCCCTCTTTTCAAACCTTCTTTCGAATGAGTCAAAGAGCCGCTTCAAGTTTTTTAGTTTTCGGGTTCTTGTTTCCCCTTTTCTTCTTTCCGAGGTACCATTTTTAGGGGTCACGGCCACTGACCCGCTAGCCAACGCCCTTGACCCTCGCGTATTCTTAATCACCTCCGTTGTGTTTTCTTATTTCGCCCTTTTGGTCTCTTTTCCCTTGGCTTCTCTTTCTTCCTTTCAATGAGACTTCCCTTTTCTACCTCGCAAACCATGCGCGAACTTAAGTTCCGGTACCACCTGGACGTTTCATTCTTTGGCGTGGCCGACTCCTCCGCGTCGGTTTCCCCAGGACAGTTTGTCTGAGGTCTTTTAGTCTTTTAATTCTTTTCTTTGGGCTTCCTTTCTAAGGAGTCGGCCGACGTTAACAACTTCTCTTATTCGCGCGAAACCCCTAGGTCCTCGCCCTCCCCGGAGCCCCTTCTCGCGCTTTTTTTTCTGTATGGCTTCCTTCTAGCCAAGCAGCCCCCCTCGCGAGTTACATTCGTTGATTTCTTTCCTCTCCCGTTAGCCTGGTACGGCCCCGCGCTTCCATGTTCCACTTTTTTTCACATGTTTCCCATAATCCTTTTCTTAACTTCGATAGTATTTTCTCCCCCCAAAAGAACGCCCAAGATTTACTGGGGTTCATGGCTTTGTTTTCGCCGGCCAAGGACCCCCCTCGATTTTCCTGGGTCCTTTTCTTCTTAGGGATCTTGGCGGACGTCGGGCCCGTACTAACATCAACGCTCCAGCGCAATCTTTAACGAACTTAGCATTCCCTTTTGAGAGATTCCTCCCTCCCCGGTCCGTTGAAAGTGTCACCTCGCCGATTCACCTCTTTCCTTTCGCTCTATACCGCCAAAGCGCGTCTTATTCTAAGCTCCTCTCTTTCTTCCCCCGGAATTCCGGGCGGCCTCAGGAAGGCATTTTCTGTTCTTGAAAAAGATGCAGCTCGTCCGGTGCGAAGCTCTGCCCCCTTTTTCGCGCAACATCCCAAGCAGCGTTTTCCTTGCCCTCTCCCCTCGGATCTCCCCAAGTTTTGACAAGGGACAGGCGGACACGTGAATCCATCTCGGTCTCCTCTCTCTGATCACGAGTTTCTTGTTGCCAGCCCTCCCTGAACCTTTCTTCGGGATTTTAAACTCCCCCCCCCCCGAACCGGGTTTCCAGGGCGACCTCGTGTCCCCAGCCTTATCTCTTTCTTTTTCCTTTCCCCAGGCGTTCTTCCGCCTCGAGTAGTTTCTTCCCCCCACAGAGAATTAAGACACGGGAGAGGTCTTTTCTTACCTTCTGTTACCATGGTTTTCTTTAAACCCCTTTAACTCCTGAGGTCTTTTTTGGCGCTCCTCCCTCTTACGAGAACTCCCAGTCAGACCCCCCCTTTTCCTTTCCCCGGTGGCATCAAGCGTGTTTACCCAGCTTACGTCTTTTTTGACCTCGGTATCCCTTGTACGCCGGCGCTGCAGAGTCCGGCGGCAAAAATTATGAAACCCTGATCTTTTTACTTTTTCTCGCAGGCCCTTCCCCATCTTTTTTGGCGCACCTCCGCCGGATTCACTCTTTGCCCTGCCTGCCCCCTTCCAGGCAGTCCTTCCCTATCCTTCCTTCCGGTCCCCGATCAGGTAGCCCCCTTCCCCCTGAGGAAGACCGACTTTAGTCCAGGTCTTCTGAAGAAACCTCTTCTTGTAATATTTTTGTTTTTCTCCTCACTTTCCTTTTTTCTGACTAGCTAGGCTTTTCCCCTTGTTTCCTTGGAGTTGCTAGATACTACTACCCGAGGTAGTCTTTCGAGCCTTTTTTTGCTTCTTTTTCTTGAGTTTTAGAAGGAGCGGAGGCCAATTCTCTCGCGGCCTATCTCGTGATCGCCGAATCTCTCCTTCTCCGGTACTGATTTCCTTTTCCCATGTTCGCTACTGCCTTGGTTCGCACGGCCTCGACGGACGGCCTCTTGGGCGAGTTTTACCCCCGGGTTTTGCTTGTAGTTGCTGGATTTTCCCAGACGAGCTTTTCAGCCATCTGTCCTGTGGCTGGCGTTTGCACGGACTCCCACTTAGATCCCCTGAATTCCTACGCCTTTAATGCTTGGCAGTCGACTATAGGATTTCTTTCCGTCTCCCTGCCAGCCCGCGTTGTTTGTCCGGTTCTTTTTTCGTTTTTTTACTGTTTTCGATTCCACCCGTTTTTTTTTGTTGTTTGTTTGTTGGAAAAGGCCCCCCACAGCGACACCCGTGTCTCTGCTGACCTTTTTTCCCCCGCTTTCTTCTCCTTTGGCCCCGAGGCTTTTCTTGCAAGCGGCGGGGGACGTGACGCGCCACTTTTTTCGAATATCCACTTCTCCGTGCCCGCTTCACCCCTTTTGTGTTTGCCCCTCGTGTCTGCCACTGATGTTCGCGGGGGGCCCCGATTCCTCTCTCTTTTTCGCGGACTCCCTTACCTTTTTCATGGACGATTTTTGCGCCTGAGCTTTTCTGGTTTGTTGTCAAGCGCCTTCCTTTGATCCGGCGTTCGAGTTTTTGGTTTTTTGCTTTTTTTTCCCTTATCTTCCTTTCCCTGTGCCGCTTTTCACTAGCTGCTTTTTTGTTGAAGGCTGGAGTCTTTTCGGATGTGGCTGAAGGCGTTTCGAGAATCTTGGCGAGTTCGGGTTTTAGTTTGTTCCCGTTCAGACGCTTCGAGACTTTGTTTTGCTCGGCCAGACCCGAACCCCCAACCAAACCCGGTCTCGTTTGGCACAACAACCAAACATCTATCAACACCCGAAAACAAAACCCCAAAAAAAAAACAAAACCCCCAGTACCCAACCCTCGCCAAAACACCCCTGTCTATTTTTTACACCTCCTGGCGACACCAAGATTACGATGCGCCCCTTTCCCCCCTAACAGCGCGGAGTTTACCCACAACTGGATGTACGACAAATGACATTCACTTTCAATAAAACATAAACCACACCGGTGCACCACCAACCACAAAACATAAAATCTCAATCCTTTGTCACAACAAACATCCCCAGACACAAACTCTTGCGCTTACACCCTTCCTACCACATTCGGCCCCCAGGAGGCTTCCGTCCAGATCTGCCGGCCAAGCCATCACCAACACCACGAGCGATTATACAGATAACCCAACAACAACTCACATTACCACTAACATTATGTCCACCACACACCCCACACAGGTACCAAAAACACCACCCACAAACTTTTATTCTCTCCCCCCCCCCCACCATACATGCGGCATTCACGAATCCTTACCATGCCCAAAGTCTCATGGACTGCCCTACCATCAGCGGCGCCACACTTAGAAGATAAATCACAGCCCTTTTTTACACTTTTGTGCACACCCACTTCGTGCACACCTCGGGAGTCTCAACACTCTTAGACCCCTCCCGGTGGTAGTCCATTAGCTTGAAGTTCCGCGCATAGGTTCCTCGGTGAGAACCTGGTCAACTATCGCATTGGCGAAGGTCCATCTTCCTCACACCACCCCCTACCTCTCTTGTATGAATATTCCCCCTTTTTGTTGGTCCTCCCCCGTCGAACACGGCCGGTGGCTCTTTCACTCGGTGTGACGTGATAGGATGGATTTCCACCCACCCCATTGAGAAGGTCTCTTTCCCTACCCCCACAGTCCCCTATGTTATACCCCCCCAACTCTTCTCCCTCTTCCCGCTCTCACCACACTCCTTGCCTCCAAAAACCCCTCGCTGTAACACCCCACACAAAAAACCCCGACCGAAACCGACAACCTACCCCGTCACCTGTGAGCTGGATTGATTCCCGGCGCTGCGTTCTTTTTTCTGTGCAGGCAAAAGGAGTTTCCTCTTATTTTCCTTTCCTCCCACCTTTTCTCTCGGCCACATACTCTGTGATTCCCCCGCCGGCGACATCCGGAACATCCTCCTCGCCATCCTCTGGGCGCGGTTGGGCGGCGGATACCCAGCCGACGCTCTTCGCTCATCCTAATACTTCTTTTTCGCTTCCCCAGCACTAAACCTATCAAATCTTCTCTGTAACCCCTTGCCACTCTAGTGTGCGCCCTTTACCTAAAACCCCCGGACAAACGTCCCCACCACCTCCATGCGTTTTCCTTCCACCCCCCAACTTTCTACACACCCCCCACAACACCAACCCCCCAAACACGAGTAAAACCCACCCATCCACCATCTCTCTGGCTCCCCCAACCCCCAAACACAGCCCCCACCCAAAAAACAGACCTCCCCGAGACACACACGTGAAACCTTATCGAGGCCAACCAGGCAAACACACACCCAACCTTCTGCGAGCAGGACTAAACACCACAGGGGCGGTCCGTCCCTTCACCACACCACACAAAACAAACCAACAACCACCAACTCACACCACCGACCACAATCACCACCCACCCCCGCAAACCCCCACCTCCCCCCTCGGGTAAAAAAAACAACACCCCATCATAATCCAAACTATCCCAATAAACGACCCAAACAAAACAACCCCACCCACACAATACCACTTGCTCCCACAGGGTCGCGATTTCCCTCCACCCTTTCCTGCCCACCCACAACACCAACTTTCCCCTTCTCTCCCCTCTTTCCCGCGTTACTTCTATTGAGTCCCTTAGCGTGACCACGGCACTCCGATCAGGCGCAAGGGGGCCTTTAGTAACAGGACTTCACTTCGAAATCGCTATCCGGCCCCCCCCGCTGCCCTCATTTCTCAGGCTTTCTTCTTCACTTTCGGCACTAGGGCAGGCAGAAGAGCCCCCCCTGACCCTGGTAGGGCACGCGCAACCTCTTCAGAGTTTTTAATAGAGGGTCCCCCCCCGCCCCTCACACCACCCTCGCCAAGCATTACCGCTTCAATCCCTCTCCGAATCTCTTCCCTTTCCTGTGAGCCCAGGTAAGCGAACCCGCCCGTCAAGAGGGTAGGTCTGGCCCCCGAATGTGAGTTCCTTTTCCCACAGCACAAAAAGCCCCCCTTCCCCAGTCTCCTACCCTCCGAATTTCCCATTCTCCCCCGCTCCTCCCTTTCCTGCGCGGATCCGGCAACTCCCCCCCCCTCACCCCCGCCCCCCCCCCCCCCACACCCCCCCCCCCACCAACCACACAACCAAACCCACAAACACCCCCCACACCACCAACCACAAAATACCCCCCCCCACCCCCCCCCCCCCCCACCAACAACACAAAACCCACCCACCAAACAAACCCCCCACCACCCCCCCAACACACCCCCCCCCCGCCCCATTCGAGGCTGCCCCCACCTCCCTGCCTCCCAACCTCGACGAACTTTAGAGGTCGCTGCTGGCCGACCTCAAACCATCGAATGCGCCTCCTTCCCTTCCCCCATCTCTTCTTGGACCCCTCAATCCCACGCCACTGACCCTTCAGCTGTCACCACCATATCGTTTCCACCCCCTCCATTCTCGTTCCCACGCCAACTCCACCCCCCACCCCCCAGTCCCTCATTCAAACCTCGGTCACAAACACCCTCAATCTTCTCGCACTTCAACCACCCCCATTTCCTCCCACCCCCCCAAATCCACACCCCACCACCGGACCACCCACAAAAACCCCCCCCTACACAGCCCCACCACCACACCCCCCCACCCCCCACCCGACAAGGTGCCCCTCCCGAAGCAGTCCCAGGCCCTTCAAAAGCTGGATGCTGAAACGCCTTCCCTATTTTTTTTCCTTTCAGATTTTTTCTCGATTTCCCGCTCCGTTTGCACGCAGCAGCCCCTTGAAACTGCAGGTCGCGGATTCCTGAACGAAGGACGTAGGGCGGCTATGCAATTCCCCACCCGATACTGTCCCCCCCTCCAGTCTCTTTCGTTCATGACCGCTGCCAAA
>Ga0179593_1568571_pt1 | contig 11221 bp, 14 predicted proteins | sample CZODoug2_1_08_16_FD_185931 | JGI IMG/M metagenome (GOLD analysis project Ga0179593, IMG submission 185931) | Vadose zone soil fungal communities from Angelo Coast Range Reserve, California, USA - CZODoug2_1_08_16fungal (PacBio error correction) | ecosystem: Environmental > Terrestrial > Soil >... | reverse complement strand
CAAACCGGGATGTCCGGGTAGTGAATCACGGATAAACCCCGACATTCCCTCCCCCCCAGGGATTCTAAATATTTCTTGATTGAAGGGGGGGGGGTTTTTGGTGTTCCGGGCCCCCCTGGGCCACCCCCAGTTCTCAAACCAGTTGGGGCCAAGGCTGCTTTCTTTTTTTTTTGGGGGGACTGGGGCCGCTACCCCTTTCCATTCAGTTAAAGGGGGGGGCCCCCCCAATTCGGGGGTGGACTTTGACGAGGGGGGGGGGGGGTTTCCAGGACCTTTTCAAGGGCCCGGGTGGTCCGTGCGGGTGTCCCCTTTGGGGAGGTTCGAGGAGAAACGGCGTGGCCATCACCTCCTCCGGGCCTCTCCTTTTTCTTTTTGTAAAAACGACTCCACGGGGATCCTTTCATGGGCAAGAGCAAACCGGACCGCGGTTTTTTCGTGAGGAAGACCCCCCTTTATTCTGTTTTGCTGAGAGTTTTTCCCTTTTCTCTGGTGAGTCCTAGACCAGACCCCTTTTTTTCGATGCCGACGACTGGGCCCTTAGTTTCAATTACTTACCAGGTGTTTTGCAAGTAAGAAAGTTGCGGAACCCTTTGGACCACGGCGGCTTTTTCCCTGCGGAGCTCGGTGCGGACTAAAGTGCGCGTTCAATCGGTGCCTTGCGCATTGGTAGTGGCCGGGCGCTGGCAGGAGATGGGTCCCGAAATCCGGACGTGGCCTAGGTGTCCCCTTTCGTTCTTTTGCCCTTGTCTTACAAACAACTCTTGCGCGCCCAGATGCGGAGTTCATAAGTGTGCCTCTAGGCTGTTCTTTTTTTCCTCATTTCCAAGTTTTTTATTCTTGGGTCATGCCTGTATTAACCTTAAAAGGTCGCCACGCTTTTAGATGTCTTTCCTGGAAGAGGCTTTCTCTTTTTCATCGCGCCGGTCGATGTGGTGGGGCTGAGTGTTCTTTTCCTTTACGGCGCGCTTCCCTCCTGTCTTTCGTGAGGGGTGCTTCTTTCGTGGACCCATCTATTTTTTTCTTTTGCTCTGAAGCTTTTCCCAAGCAGCCGAACCTCCTTCCCTCTCGCCCTCTTTCTGAGTAGCCCCCCCCCCCTTTCGTGCAATGCACGGTCGCCACACTTCTGATTCGTTTTCCCCCCCTTTGGGCATCTTGCTGATTCGTTACCAAGGATTCTTTGGGCCCCCTTCCGTTCAAGATAAAATTTTTTCGTTTCGGTCGTGTATTTCCAAAGAAACTTCCACCGTTGCTTATACTTTTTTCCTGGGCACGCCGTCCGCGAGGACCCGTGGGAATCGCGTTTTGATAAAAATCCCCAGGGTCCCTGGAGGGTTTGGGCTTCTTCTTGCCTCCCCAACCTGCGCCAAGGTCACCGCCCCCGCTAGAAGACAAAAAAAAAGGTTCCTCTGTGATCCCCCTTCCTCTAGGAAAAAAGCCACTTTGATCGTCAAGCGGTTTGGTGACTGCCTGGTGTGCCCGAGTCCGCCGGAGGTCCCCTTTTTTCGAGAGACCCAGCTTTTTCTTTCTTTCAACTTTCCCTCGGCGGTGCGTCGAGCGAGAGGGAGGAACCTGGCCACTTTTTCTTCGTTCCTCTCCCTTAAGGAGAGTTCCGGCCAAAACCAATTTTCGGCGCGTTGCAGGAATCTCTCATACCCTCCCCTTCCGACTGATGGCCCCCCTTTTCTTCTCATTTCGGCATTCTTTCTTCCCTTCCGGGGTGTGCGTTGGATTCCCTCTTCCGTAAAGCGCAGCCCCCTCGCGAAGGACCGTTTACACGCAGGGAAAAAAAGTGTCCAATTGAGAATTGACTGGCACCGATTCGGGTGGGCTCACTGGGGTCCCACGGAACGGGAATTTGAGATCCTACCCCTGCCTTTTTCACTCTGGGGAAACCCCCCCTCTTTTGTGTAGATTAATTTCCCCCCTGCCCAATCCTTTTTCCCAGATCGTGATGGTCACCTCAAGCGTGAAAGGCGCGTGTGCTCCCTCAAGACCACAGGAGTTTCACCGTGAGGATCCCTCCTCCAAGCGGGTCCCCCCTCGATCTTGATGGTCGGGGGTTTTTCCCCATGGCGGTAGGTTTCTTTTCCTGGTCTCCAGTGCCTTTTTTATTTTGTGACCAGGAAGACGGAAAACTTCCCTTCGTGTCGGGCCGAGCCCCTTCCCCTCTGGCTATAAGGAAGGGCCCCCTTTCTTATTTGAAAAACTGTTTTTCCCAGCCCTCGATTCATCCAGCGCTAAGAAGCATCCAAAATTCTATCTTTATTCTGTTTTTGTTGAATCTCTCTTCGTTGGATGATCGCCTCGCCTTTTTGCCCCCTAGACAATCTGGCGATGCCGGCCGTTCTACATCGGTGCCGATGATAGGACCGCCTCGATTCAAGGATTCTTGTGCACCAAATCGACAGGTCCCCTCTCTCCCCCCTTCCAGAAAGCAATGGGTCCCCGCCCAGACGCAAGTCCCCCTATCGCCCCCTCCCATTGATATACGTTTTGAATTAATTGTGGTGGTATGTAGCCCCCCCCCCTCCTCCCCCGAAACGGTTCCCCCCGTTTGGCGCAATGGTTCCGCATTTCGCCAGCGTGGTTTCCATAGGGCCCTCCTGAGATGTTATCTCCCTCCGCTCAGTGTCCCCCCCCCCCTCCCCCTAAAAACATATACGTGCCATTTTCCATTCGTCTTGGATTCGCGGTTCTTCGCGCCTTGATGCCTTGGCTTGCGATGTTTCGCGGGGATCACGCACCGGCTCCACCACTGAGAATGCCCTCCCCTTTTTCTTTTCAGCGTTTTCACGTTGCTTCCCTTCCCTTGAAGTTCAAGAACCCATTTTTTTTCAGGCTTGGAAATTCCGTCTAATACCTCTTCGACAAGCTTTTTCCTTTTTCTTCCTCCGCGAGCTTACCCCTTCCCCCCGATTTAAATTTCCGATCCTTTTTTTCTTCGACGCGCGCTGAAACTCGGAATTTCGCCCTTCCCATTATTTCGACGCTTTCCCCCACGATCTTCACGAGTTTGCTTTTTCTTTCAATTACTTGATCCATCCTGACCAAGATTAATGTTTCTTCTAGCGGTGAGTAATTTCGTGGGTCCTTAGACCCGCATCAACCAAACCCCCCCCCGCGTCGGCCCTTTCTTTATAGGCCCCCCTAGGAAGGTCATCCGCGCTTCCTGCCCTTGTTTTTGAGAATTTTCGTGTGAAGGTTCTGGATCTCCCACACGAACAGAACTCAATAAGTTTCTCATGGGCCCCCCTTTCCCCCCTATCCCACAGATGGTTCCTCAGCAGTTGCTCGCGCCTTTTCCCCTTTTCCGAAAGGGAACGTTCTTTTTAAACTTGTGCATAGAATTCGTGTGTTTCCCCAGTTCCCTTTTTTCTGGGCGAGGCGCTTTGGCAATTTTTTGCGGTTTTGGAAATGATTAAAACATCGGATCTCAATCACCCTTTTCAAAGGACCCGAACCGCACGAAAAATCTTTGAAGCGCGCCGTCGGCCCTTTTTTTAACCATACGAAAACCCGGGCGCCGCTTCTCCCTCCATCTCCTTCCTTTTTTCCCTTTCAAAAAAATCTAATCCTCTTCTTACACTTTTAGGTTATCCCCCCCCCCAGCTGGCGCTTGTCCGTTTCGCCAGGAGGCCCTACAGCCTAGATGCCCTTTCTTTCTTCCTTGAGCGTTCCCCCCTTTTGATTTGTTTTTACGCAGATCCTCAAAGGTGCAACGCCGAAGTCCAAACGAGGCGACTTGAGTTTTTTTCAAAAAGAAGATTCTGCCGCTGCGAAACTTGTGGCCCCTCCCGTCCAAGAAACACAATCACAGATTCTCACAACCCCTTTCCTTTAGTATCTTCAGGTCTAGTGCACTCCTACGCAGTTGGCAAGTTTATTTCAGCACCTTGATTTTTGTCCTTCTCCCCTTGAAGTTTATTTCGGAGGGCATTTTTGCCGGGGGGAGGGGCTTAGTAGATAATGCCCATCAACCCCAATTGGACACCCAACGGCTCCTAACCCTGACAGCGCGGTCGTCCCGACCACTGTGTTCGTGCCCAATGACCATAAATTCCCCGTGCTCGTTTCCCACTTTCCAGAACTTCGGTGCAAGTGATTTCATCCGGGAACTCTTTCCCTCCCTCCCCCACAGTCGGCGACGAGATTTGGAACGCTCCCGTTTTCTTCAGATTTCCCCCTTTCCTCCCAATTCCGCTCCTAGTTCCTTCGATCTTTGTCGCTCTCTCGGCAGTCGTGGGTCCCGTTTCCTTTCCTAGCTGCCTTCCCCCAGATAGTGCTTTTTGCTTTTCGCGTCTTGGAACGGCATTGTGTTTTTTTGATCAACCGGAAGTCCACAGCCGTGTTTTTAGATCTCGATTTCCACGCTTCTACTGGGTTTTCGATTGCACCCCCCCCTTTTTCTGGTTGCCGCGGCACTATTTTCCTCCGACATGAACCATCCCCCCCCTCCTACCGACGACCGGTACTCGCATATCTTCCCCCTTCTTTCTACCCTTTTCCCAGTGTCCCTTCCTGTTAACCGTTTCTCTGTCTCTCGCGCGACCCGCTGATTAGTTTTTTTTCAATTTACAGTACTTCCGAGTGGTCGCCGGTTTCTGTACCGGCTCCTTCCTGTCCTCCTCAGTGTCCTCGATGTTTCCAAAACTCTGCGACATTGGTTGTTTGCGGTGTATGACTTTAGCATTTCTTCCCTCCCTCATGAACATAACACGTTTCTGGATGGATTTTTTTCTTCCAAACTTTTTCTCCCTTCTTTTGGATATTTGTGACTCTTGTGCACCCCGTCAAACACCGAATAAGAAGTTTCTATTATGCAACCTTTTTTTTCCCCAACGCCTTTCTTGCCGGCTTCTCTCAGACAGCGTGTTTGAATTTTACTTTTTCCTTGTGTTCGTGTTTTTACTTTGACGATCTCGGTCCATGCCTTTTGTTTTTCATTTTGATTTTCGACCGGCATTCCCCACCCTTCCATCCTCAGGTGATTTCGCCTGCCCCCCTTTTAATTTTTTCCAGTATTCTCTGCTTGTTGCTGCCCTGTAACCCCCAACGGCTGGATGATTCCCCTTTTACTTTATCCGTCCCTTCGTGGTGTCGCCCAGAGAGGACTCCCTTCCTGTTTTTGCTGTTTAAATCTGGTTACGTTATTATTGTATGCGTCTTTTTCCCTCCACATCGATTTAGTGGCGCTCTTCATTTCTTGTTCTTGTTACTCCCCCACCTTCCCCGTCCTATTGGTACGTGGACTTTTTCTTGCAGTTAGGCAACTTTTTCTCGTTCGCCCAAATACATTATACTCTGGGCATGAGGTTATGCTTATTGAATCTTTTTCACTTTTAGGCTGTCCTTTTCTTGCGACACTATTCTTTTTCCCCTTCCCAGTTGTAGTTGTCCCTTAGTTTTGCGCCTGTAGTGCCTATTTTACAGGATTATATTTATCGCTTTGTCCTCCTGTTTCGCCCCTTTTTTTTGTGCACCCTCTTTTTTTTTCCTTTATGGGCCATATGCGGCGATTGTGTTAGTTGCAATACTTATCGTCCGCTTTTTTTCCCCCCCTGGGCGTCTTAAGCGACGGCTGCTCCTTCAATCAATCGTCTTCGGCTGTCTTTGTTTGTTTGCCCTCTCTTGCGACTTGCTCTTCCGAGTCCGTTCCAAAAAACGAGCCGTCAATGACCCACGTTGACTCCCCATATCGCGACCGATGTAAACCTCAAATTGTATAATGTGTCTTCCCCCTTTTCGAACACTCTGATAGCTTCACATTCAATTTTCTGCTTTTTTTCTGAGTTGTTTCGCCCGCTTTCGTAAACTTGGACCTTTCTTCTTTGATTTTTTCTGGCCAATTGTTTCTGGGTTTCCCTCACCTTAATTCTTATTGTGATTGCGTTCCCTTTTATTGCTATCCATTTTATACTACTGTTTCCATCCCTTTACCCCTTGTTTTCCTGTCCCTTTTTTACATGTTTGTTCTGCCTCTTTTCCCCCGTCCCCGCTGATTGTGCATTTTGTCCATTCCTTGACGAAACTCCCCCGACTTGGCGACTTCCCTTTTTTTTTTCTTTGCAGTGTTTCTCCTTGGGCACCAATCACTTCCACCATATTTTTGGTAATATTCAACCTTCCTCCACATTACCTGGGACCATGTAGGTCCTTCTTCATTGCTGCAACGGGAAAATATCCCTCTTAGATTTGTCTTTTCCCTCTTTTGTGCTTCCCCTTTTCGCGTTTTATTTTTCCAGTTTTTGGTCGGTGTCATCTGGCTTTTTCCGGTGAAGCGCGCTTCTTTCCCCAAGCACTATTTCGGGCACATTTCTCCATTCCTCGGGTTTGGTCCCCGATCCCTTTTCCGCTTTTGAGGTATTCCCTCTCCTTCCGGCTTTCGTTCCTTTTTCCCATGTCGTTTTATGGGGTTAAGGTACTTCTTTTTTTGCTTTTCTCCCATGAAGGCACCCCCCTTTTTTCCTGTTTTTCCTGGAAATTACTTCTCACTTCCTTTTCCCTGACTATGGGTTAATTTACGCAGCATTTTTTCATCTCTTTTTGCTGTTTCTTCTTTTCTCCTGTGATTTCTCCTCCCCCCACGTTCACTTTTTTCCCCCTCATATTGCGCATCTCCCTCCCTTCCGCCCGTTTCCCACTTTAAAACGTCAGGCAAAACTATTCGACGCGTTTTTTACAGGCTCCCTTTTTCTTCTTTCCCCTTTGGCCATTTTGGGAGGTCGTTGTACACATGGGTGCCTACGGATGGATATATAAGCAGTTTCCCCTTTTTAAACCCACGCTTTTTCTGCACCCCGCTATTTACCTGTTTTATGTCCCTTGTGGATGCCAGTTCGTGTTCTGTGCCCCACTTTTTGTTAAAGTATCTTTCATCCGCCGATCCATTTTTCCCTATTAAAGACCTGCAAGGTTGCCCAAATAATGTGTACTGGATCCCCAACTGGAGGCTTTTTTTTTGGTTATCCACCGCCTGACTTTTAGGGTTTCTCCTTCCTGGGAGCTTTAAAACCTGGTAACCTTCTAGTTGGGGTACTTCCATGTGTATTTGCCTTTCTTTGATTCCCTTTTTCCTAATATTGCCTCGCTTTCTATCCCTGCCCCGGATTTCTTGTGCCCGCGTTATACTTTTTTTCGCCTGGGTTTGCGTCTTGGGGGAAAATCCGTGTGTCGTAATTTTTTTTTCCCCTCCTTTCTTTTTTTTTCTTTTTCTGGCCTGAAATAACCTTAATGTTCTCGAAGCCTCCCCACCATTTCTCCTCCTCCTGTTGTGTTGTTTTCCTTTGGTGTCTTCCGGACCGGCTGGGTTTTTCCTTTTTACTCTTTTTTAACTTAAATCACGCAAACCCCTTCTTTTTTTACCGATAGCCCAATTTACTTGTTCTCCCCGACGAGAATTTTTTGGGTTTGCAATCACAATCTTGATCTCTTTTTTTTTCCCTTGCCTGGCTCTCCCCTCCTTAACGATCCAGAAGACTCGACCCCTATCCCCAACCACCGTTTTGGTTGGGGCCCCCCCATTTTTCCCCTCCATTGCCCCTTCCGTTGTCTCTTTTGATGTAGCATGCAGGCTGTCCCCGCCTTGACCCCCATTCAAGATATGGCGCCCCTTTCTTTGTCCATGCCGTTACCGCCCTTTGTTCATTAGCCCCACGTATGATTTTCAAAATTATTATTGCTTTGTCTCGATTTTATTTTTCAAAGATACGGCTGTTCCTTCTGCCCAACCTTTTCTCTCCCTTTCTTCCGAACCCCCCCTTTTCCTTGGCCTGACGCGTTGGTTAAGTAGTGTCTCTCGGTTATTTCGGTATTGGTGATCTTTTTTTTCTTGACTGCGATTCGAGCGCTTTTCTAACACCCCCCCCCTCTTGGACCTAGCATTAATTTATTCTCCTTTGCCTAAATTATTGGAGGAATTTGCGTACTTTTCGGACCTTGGCGAATTAGGTGATGACTGTCCCTTCCTCCCCCTTAACCACCCCTGTTTTAAAATTGTACAATTTCGCCCGCGTCTTTATTCCTCACCGGTTTCATGTTTTGGGTTTGGCTTTTCCATTTTGAGGGATTTCAAGTGTCACATAGAGGCCGTGGGTTAATTTGGTCTTTTTTTTTTAATTAACTGAGGCACCCTCCCCCCTCCCATTTACGCACTTTCCAAGTGGAATTGCCTTACATGACAATTTTTCGATCAGTTATGTTGGCTGGGTTACTCTCCCCCCTCTTTATCCGGGGTTAGCCCTCTTCTTCCACCCACTCCCCTTCCCCGTCGTGGTTCCCCTTGGCCCCGCGCTTCCTTTCCGTGGACCTTTTGAAAGTTCCCTTATATCCTTTCTTGTTCTGTACCCCACTCAAACGTTTTTTTGTTTTTTAGTTTTTTTTGCCTCACGTCAACCTCTATGTTTTACTTCCTTTACCTAAGTTGCTGCTAGCGGTTCTTTCTTTTTTGCGAATGGCGCCCATTTCTTTTTTTTTTTGCCCTTTTCATGCTCCGATTGTTCATACCCGTTTATCATTAATAATCCTACTACTCTTCTTGTTCTATGTTTTCGTATCTTCTGGACCTGCCTGGGGTCAGACCTTCATTCCGCTCCCTTGCTCTTTTGTTTCCAAGTCATTCTTTCGAGTGAAGTGATCATAGCCTTTTTTCACCTTCTCCTCCTCGGGGGTTAACGGCTTTTTTTCTGATTTATTTTTTATCCTATTTGGCAAGTAGGTTGTTCAGGGCTCCACGATTTATTTCCCAACCCTTTTTTCTTCCTTTTTTCCCTAAATTTATTTATGTTTTTCAATTGTCTGGTTCAGCAACCCACCCATCCCCCATCTTTTTCAGAATTTTGTAGGCTTTCACCGTCAACAAGCACCTGGAATTTCTTTTGGTCGTCCACTTTTTTTTCCCCGGCCCACTTGTTCCGTCTTATGTTTGGCCGTCCTTGCAAAGCACTATTGACTCCTTTTGATCTGCGCTGGCTTTTATACCTCCTTCTTTATTACTGATGTCCCCAATGAGCGGAAGCTTCCATTCTTTCCGGTTTCCCCCCTTACATGAAATCACGTTCCCTCCCCGGGTTTTGGGGTTGGCTTGGTTGATTCAAGGAGCGCAGTTCTTGTTTGAGGAAACCAAACCCCTCCTGCCTTCCTTGAGCCCCTCTTCTCCATCGTTTCAGTTTTCACACCATCTTGGGCAACACACTTTTTTTTAATGTCTTTCATTTCCAAATCTGGAACTTTTTCTGTTGGTAGAGGAACCCAGCTTTTCGCCTTTCCTCTCCGCCTCTGCGCGCCTTTTTTTTAACTCGCACTATCTCCTCTCCCCCGGTTTTTCCCCGCTAGTTCCCCCGAAGGCAGTTCTCGTTTTTTTGCCTCTTCGTCTCCCCTCATTATTTTTTTGACAGCGCTATCCTGTAGAGTCCTTACAGTCCCTATAACCGATGGATTCTTCCCCCTTCCATTGTTAGTCAGTTTTTACTTCCCCCTTTTCAATTGTGTGCCCCTTCTCCGGTTTGTAAAAGTGGCTAACCAACTTCTTTGCCGTTTCAGAGTACATTTTACCTTCATGTTTTGTTCCTTTTGCCCCGGTCGTTGTTATTATTGGCTTCGCGGTTTTTGGTTCGTTGCGACTGTACCCATAATACAAAGCAACGTGCTTTGGCAAATATTTTTTGTGCAATATATTTTCTGTTCTTCAGAATTTGCTTCCCGATCTATCTTTGTAGTGTTGATTTTGCCGCGTTTACACTCCCCCCCCTCGCCAGTGCTCCGCTTCACCATCACAGAAATGTCTGCGTTTTCCGCTTTGACTTTTTCATGTACTCTCCCTTCTCCACAGCGTTTTCCTTCCTTTCAACTTTTTCTTTTTGGACTGTTGGGGGGGTTCCCCCCTCTTACCCCCTTTTTTTCCTCACCCTGGAGCCCCCCGAATACCTTTCGGTATCTCCTACGCCCTATTAATTTTTTCTCACCGAGTGGCTTTCCCCCTATTTTTTCTAGAGTTACCCACGCCGCGTCGCGCGTATTTTTGCTCGGGCTATTTGTTACCATACCCCGATTTTCTTTCAAGGTTAAGTAGTCTTTTACTTCGTGTTTATGCGATATTCTTTTGGTGGACTTCGATTACCCTTCCACAGACAGCCTTCTTTCTCTCTATATTTTCCAACCTTTGTTCTTCCCTTATTTGTTCTCCTTTTATAACAATTTTTCTGTTGTCTGCTGCCGATGTTTCGGGTAGTTCTTCATTGTTCCCCCCCCGCCACTATTTACAATTTACCTTCCACGGATGCTCTTTGTATCTTTCCCCCTCCCATGAAGGATGAAGGTATTTCAGGTTGTCCCACACTTTTTTTTCTATTTCTCCTCTCAATTTCTTTTTTCTTGTTTTTGTATTTTTCCCTATGCATCTCGTACCTCTTCCCCCTTCTTAAATGTCGTATGATTGTACTCTTACTACTTGATAGACCAATGGGCAATCTTTGTTTATTTGATCAGTGATGCGGGTTCTTTTGGGTATTTTTTTCTGGTTATTTTTATGTTTGTTCCTAGTGGCAACAGAGTTCTGTCCTTTTCTCTCTTTGTCCTTTTTTTTTTTATGGATACCGACGCGTCGGCTCTGGGATTTGGCCTTCGTTTGACATTAATTTAGCCTTTTTCGCTTTCTTTTTAACTCTCCAGGTATACTCGTATTTATCATCGTTTTTTCCCTATATACTGGCTTTCTCCCGTTTGTGTAAACGATTCTGCTTTTATTTTTCGGTCCTTTTTTCCCCCCCTTATCTTCTAACACACCAGGGATTTTTCAAACCCTTCCGGCTTAAGCGAACTTTCCTCCTCTCTCTCTCGTTTTTGACCACCGGCTCCCGCGCGTGTTTCTTTTACTACGAACATCCCTGATCCTTTTATGCCTGATCCCCTTTTACCGAGTGGACTCCCCCTCCCTTTCTGACAAGTATAACCAGTGGAACCCGGCTTGTTTATGGGATCCCAGTGTCCTCCATTCTCTCTGACCGGCGTTTGTGTCACCTTTGGTGGTGTTGCCTTCTTAACCCCACATTTACGCGGGGGCTCTGTTTGGGTCTCCCCAGGTTTCTTTTTTTTTTTTTCTGTATTTGGTGGAAATACTATGCCCTCTTTAGCCTTCTTCCCCTTTCCTATATTTTTTTCCTCACTTATGTCTGTGGCGATATATATTACGGATTCTTATTTGTTTGCATTCTTGCACGTTTCAACA
>Ga0179593_1531891_pt1 | contig 11221 bp, 18 predicted proteins | sample CZODoug2_1_08_16_FD_185931 | JGI IMG/M metagenome (GOLD analysis project Ga0179593, IMG submission 185931) | Vadose zone soil fungal communities from Angelo Coast Range Reserve, California, USA - CZODoug2_1_08_16fungal (PacBio error correction) | ecosystem: Environmental > Terrestrial > Soil >... | reverse complement strand
TCTATAGACCTCTCCCCCCCTCCTCGGCTTTCCCCCCCAGAGCCAATTTTCATTGAAAAGACCCGTTCCCCCCCTTCAGTCTTACCCCCATTCCCATGCACTTTCGAGGCCCTTTTTTCCTCTCCCCTGGCAATTCAATTCCCCCCGAGACGCGTGGTTTTATTTCCTTTAATGGGCCCCCATTTGAAAACAATTTTCCCACCAACCCCCTTTTGAGTCCTTTTTTTGACCTATACCCCGTGATTGATCCCTGATTGTGGAATCTGTCTTTCCTGCCCTTCATTCTATACCATTAATTGTTAAACAAAGTCCCCCTCCGCCTTTCTTCTTTCCAGATGTGAACTCCCCTTCCTGGGACTTGACGTTATAAAGGGTCGGTGTCCCCCCTTATTGGTTGTCTACCAATCCTTCTTCTGATCTGTGTCCCTGAACCCCCTTTCGGTGCTTCCTAAAACCCCCCTTCAATTTTTTTCCCAAGCCCTCTTGTAGATTTTTTCCCCATCTTTTTTTTTCCCAGACCGAAATTTTTCGTACCTCAGCTCCCATAAACCCTTCCCCTCCTTTAAATTTTTCTCCCCCTTGCCCCACAGAGCCAGTTTTTTCGTTTGAAAGTCCTTTCGATCCCACCTCTTCCCCCTATTCCCCCCCCCCCCACCACTGGCCTGTCTTTAAAATTTTTCCCCCCCCCCCCCTCTCCCCCCCCCCCTAGTCCCTTCTCAGGTTGTCCCACTCCGTAATTGATATTGGCGCCCCCATCGACAGCGTGACACTTCACCCTCATTCAAACCGGCTACCTCCTTCCCCACAAAAAAACAGCGTCTTCTCCGACCCCACTCTCCCCTCTCCTCCCGATTCACCTCTTTTCAAGCCTTCCCTTCCCTGAGGACATAAGGAGGGCTTACCTCTTGTATTTCGAACTACCCAGCGACTGTCACCAGAACCTTTACTCTGGATTTTCAAGTCCAGAACAAACTTGGCCCTGATTTTTTCCAGGATTGCATTGCCTTTTCCCCCAACCCCTCCCCAGTGTTCGAGCCTTTTCCCGGTTCCAGGACTTTGTACTTCGAGGGCCTACGTTGCCCGTTCCCCGATCGACCCCCCTTTGGGAACGCGTCTTCACATCTGATCCGAGGGGACTGGACCTCCCTTTGTTGTTGTGAGCGGTGGGCCGCAACCTCTTAGACTTTTTAGTCCCCCGGAAATGTTAGTACATTCCCTTTTCTTTCGTGCAGGTTCAATTTTTCCTGATGGGAATCCTTTTGACCGTAGCCTCCCCCCTCATGGTCGAGGAGCCCCACTGATACATAGTCCTTCTTCATAGGTTTCTTTTTCCTCCTTTCAACCGTTTTTTGCAAGTAAAAGCTTTCGTGTTATTTTTTTTTTTTCATTGAGTTTTTTTTTCGTTGTTTTTTAGGAATCTTTTCATTTGAAGGATTTTTTTTGTCCCCCCACTTAACCCGTCCTCCCTTCTTTGGTTTTTCCACCCTCTCAATGCTCTCCAGTTTCTGGGTACACTTATTTTACCCGTGGGTTGTCGTGGCTCCAGGGTTTTTTCCGAGCCCGCCCCCCTTTTTTTTTTTCTCCCCTCGCAAAACTTCGACCTTTTCCCAAAAATTCTTTCCCCCGGACCTTCCTCCCCCTTTTCTCCCTTTGTGTCTTCTTTTTAGCAAGCACTACTACGTTTGGGCGTGCCCTCTTTTTCCCTCATCAGCTTTTCCCCGAGTCCCCGTCACAATGTCGTAGTCCAGGGACCTTTTAAATTTTCTCCCCCCACCCAAAATTTTCCCTTCGATGTGCGCTGGTCGGTGTGGAACCTCGTCATTTGTCTCAACACTCTTCTTTCTGGGGGTCCTTGGAGGCGATGATTTCAAGACTTCTCTCACCCACTAACCCTCCCATTTATTTTTTGTGAACTTTTTCAGTTTGAAGCTCTACGAACGTTCCTGTTCTCCCCACTCCTTAGCCGCCGATACCTTTTTTTTTGTGGTACAGAGAATAGTATCTCTAGGTTACTCCCACCAATCTTTCATCTCCTGTCGTTGAGGTTTTCCTTTCAGCCCGATTTTTTTTTGCCCCCATTTGTTTACAGACGTTTTGGAACACACCATCAGTCCTTTTTCCTTCCTTTCCTCTCAGTCCCCCCAAAGGATCCCCATTATCTTGTCCCCCCCGTACGCCAACCGCCTCTTTACGATTCTTGATAACATGCTGAATGACTTTTTCTTCTTCTTCCCCCCCACTCACCCAGATCAGCTTTTCTCCCAACCCATCTTCCTTCCCCTTCCTTCCCCACCCTAGCGCTACCATAATTCTATCCCCTACTTAGTCCCTTCCCTATAGCCCATGGTCCTTCCTCTCCCCTCTTATTTTTTTTCTATTCCCTACTATTGAGGTATGTTGAATCCCCTTTTCTTGTTCTTTCCTGGTTTTTCCCCCCCATATATCGTGAGTTCTAAAGCCCATACGCCCTCTTTCTCCAATCCAGGAATTTTCTCAAACTAGCTCTGACCCTTCCCCTTCCCCCCTTTTCCCCTCGTCCTAATCCCAGTCCTTGAATCCATTTTCTGAGTGCTATCGTTGACTTCTTTCTATCAATCCCTGTTTTTTTTTTCTATCCGTCCCCCCCCGTGCAATTAGATTTTTTCTACAACCTTTTCGAATAGAGGTATTTGAACATACAATTCCCCTCCTGAATTACCTTCGCGTTTTCCAGATCTTTTTCGTCTAAGACTGGCAATAGTCTTTCTGATTTCCTTCCTTCCCAATTACCCGGCTTAGTATTTTTTTTCCGAAGGAACGAGTGGCCCCTTTTTTTTGGCCGTTCCGGTTTCAAAGTCTGAGTTGGCTTTCTTCCACGAAGGACCTTTTCTCTCTATTTACCTGCTTTCCATCCCGTCTCCAATGTTCAGAGTTCAACTTTTCTAAACAGGTCTTCCTCCCATTTTTCTCTTAAGATGAATGGCTTTTTAAAGGATTTTCAGATACAGTGCTTTCGGTGAACCAGAACTTGGGTTTGCCTTTTTCCCTCTTGTTCGACCTGACTGGCGGTTGTCTGAGGCGTCGGGACGAGATCCCATTAAGCCTTAAATGACCCTTCACTTTTCTACGTTCCGGTCCTTGGGCTCTTCCTTCTATTTGTCGAAGGCCTTGCCGAATCCTGCTCCCACCTCCTAGGAATGCAGTCAAGGACTCCGACCGGACGTTTAAAGTAGCATACGATGGGACAATAAAAGAACCTCAACCTGACTCCTTGTTCGGATTATGCATACATATCGCCCAACTCCGCCATAAGCGACGGAGCTAGACTTTTCCTTCGCTCGGTTTTCCCCCAGATGGATTTTACACGTATTCCTGGCTTCACTCTTTCTCCATTCCCGCCTCGCCCAACAATACCCCTCCAATCGCTCGGCAAGCCTCTAAACTCCGAAGCCCTCCTCGTATACACTCCACTTCGTTTTGGTCTCCTTACGGCCTTAAAAACGACTAACTCCTCTGACAACCCAAGACCCCCCCATGTCAAAGGACCCTCCCACCTACCCTTCCCCCAGCTTATTAACAGTTCGGTCACAAACAATTAAGCTAATGTTTAACTATTTTATGTCCTTTCCTTGCTTGGGCCAACCGAGCTCTCCCACATCCCAGTACGTTTTCGTTTTACTTTTTTTAAGTTTCTGGGTTCATTCTGCACCAACCAATAACGGGTTCAATGACCTGCCACTTGCCCCGACGGGCTCTGTTATTTTACGGTCCTCTGGGTCCCGCCTCATCCGAAAGCACGGTCTTCGCCGGTGGGGTGTACCACGAGATCCTGGCTCCTTCTTTGTAGTTTTTCTGAGACTTTGAGATTTGGGGGCTCACAAATCGACTGCGTATTGTCGTCACCCGACTTATTTCTTGAGAGGTTCCCCCTCCTGGCCTTCCGGCTTCCTTTGCTCTCTAGCCTAGGGGCCGAGGTCTTTGCACTACAGTTTAGCCCTCCCGATGGTGCGTGGTGTCTTCCCTTGTTAGCTTTTGGCTCTTTTTCCTACCCCGTGGTCCCGTGTGTGGTCTATCCCTGTACGGTCCCTACCCTTGGCCTGGCCTCCTGTCGTACGATCCCCATTAATTTCCCCTTAGTCATTCCCCCCTCACCAACTCCCCGCCCCCCTCCCCCCCGGTCAGGTTGATGTGGACCAAAAACTTGTTTCCGTGTTTCTTCCTTCCCATCAAGACTCCTCTACTGTCACCCCCATAGGCTCGTCAAGTCCCCCCCTACTCCCCCAAAGCCGTTTCCATTTTCTACCCATGCACCCCCTTCCCCCCCCCAATCATCTTTCTACTACCCCCCCCTCCCTCACCAGTCCCCCCCCCGCCCACCTTACCACCTCACATCTCCCAAACTCAACCCCACAACCACACCATTTCGCCATCGCACCCAGCCCCACCCGCCCCACCTCCCCCTTACTCGCAGACAACATTCTTGGATTCGTCTTCTTCCAGTCTCACTATCCTCCCTCTCTTATGTGTCAGGGCCAAACTGTAACTCCCCACTTCACCTCAACCCTTCCTTGCCACAGAATTGAACTCTATCCACATCCCTCCTCGGACTCCTTTCTACTGTGTTCAACCCCCCCCTCTAAAGGACAAAGCCGACCCCCCGCCTTCCCAATGGGAATTCAACCAGACCTCCCCCTTTTCCCACCCTCTTCCCCATCCTTTCCGCCCCTACCTCCTCGATGGCCAGAAACACCAACTCATTTGACTCTTTTGAGTATGACCCGGGCCCTCATTTTGACCACTTAGCCACAAGGCCCCTCTCTTGTTAGAGGTGTCTTTCCGTGTCTCCCCCCGTTCCACTCTTGTATTCTTTTGATTTTGCCCCAGGCCACCTACTCCCCCACTCTGGATCTTTGTAATCTCCTCCCATCAACCACCCCATTAAGTTTGTTACTAGCTTTCTCCCCAGCAGGGTCTCTCCTTGCAAGACAGCCCGACTCCTTTCCTCTAATAATTATGTCTCTACGAGTCGGGTTGCCCCAATCCCCACGTCCTATAGGTGATAGTTTTTTAGGGAGGCGGTTAAAGCCCCCCTCGTCAAACCAGCTTTTGCGTAGTACCCTTGTTCCTCCTGGCCCAGGATTAGGACTGCCCCTCCCTCGCCCCCCCTGGTTTTTCTCAGGGTCTTCTGTTTGTCCTTCCTGTCCGTAATAAGCTCCTCGAATAGTTTTCTGGTATTTTCTAGTTTTCCTAGATACTGCCCCTGCGCGCCTATGTTCGACCACTCCGCCCAGGGCACCCCACCCCCCCCAACCCAGAAACCCGCCAACCCTTCCTGTCATAACAAAATAAAGCATCCCAGTAGCATTCACTGTCCCAAGGGACTGTGCTCCGGCCTGTGATGCTTTTGTTGTTACTCACCGAGACAAGGCTCGAATACTGCAAGTTCTCCAAACCGCAGGTATGTAGTTCTCCCAAAACGTCCTACTTCCGCCGCCCCCCCCTCTATTTCTTGATTTCCCTGTATAATTTTTCTGTCTTTTTTCTTTTTTATTTTTTTTTTTTTTGTCGACCCTTTTCGTTAGCGGTCTCCCCTGGGTAGCGCGTGCCGCCCAGTCTTATGAGCCCTTTTATCTTTTTTCTTTTTCTTTCCCCTTTTCATTATCATGTAGATGTGGTCGGTATTCTTCTTCTGGCCTGGACTTTTTTCATCCCTTACATTAGCATTTTTTTTAAAGCCCCCCTGCTTTTTAAGCCCCCAAAATTTTCAGAACTTTGTAGGGCTTGATTCGCGTTTTCCCCCGCGGTCGAGGCTACTCAGGCTTAATCGTCCAGACCGCCCATTCAATTTTGGTTGTCCTTACCCCCGCTCTTAACAAAAGTTTATCTCCCCTTGCTTTATCGTGGCCCTTTTTCCCCCCTTTTTGGGTTTTTTTTCAGTATCCCGTTTGTGGGCATTTGTGACCCTTGCACCCCCCCCCCGTTTTGCTTCCCCTTACTTTTTCCCCCCCTTGATCGCCACCCTGTTTTGCGAAAGGTTTCCCCTTTTGTTTGTTGGCCTGGAGATGAACTTTCCCACTTGTTCATCCAGTCCCCCTCTTGTTGTCCCCAGCCCATATTGTTATTATTGTAGTCCGACTTCCCCCTCACTCAAGCCCCCTGGCCCCCCCCCTGATGAATTCTCCAGGGACAAGTCCCCCTGCGCGATTTGTTGGATTGGAAAAGTCTAGCCATGCTGGCTGTGCCACCCCCGTCGTTTGCTTTCAAGCCTTTTTCCCCTCTGACCCGACCCCAGGATAGATGGCCCTTCCCACCCCTGACACGGAACATCCAAGTGCCCGTCTTGTTTCTTCGTCTCTTGATTACTTTTTTTCTCTTTCCCTTCCTAAAAATTGAACCCATGTTGATGGCTTGTTTTTTTTGAGACTCCTTTTTCCCCTTAACCCCTTTCCTTTTTTTTCCCCGTATTTTTCTGACCCCAACCCGGAGGATTGGCTTCCCCTTTTCCTGTTCCCACCGCCCCCCAGCGTTATCTTGTTCGGTCCGCCTTCCTTCTGCTTTTTTTTTTTCACTCCCTCCTTTTCCGCCCCTCTTTGGTTGATTGAATCCCCTGTTTTTCAACTTGCCCCAAGCCCCGCCTTTTCCTCGAGGTCAAACTTCTCTCATCCACCTACGTTTTTTTTTTTTGTCTTTCATATCCCTTTTTTAGTTTCTTCAACCCCCCCCCAAGACCCCATTTTTGGCTCCTTTTTTCCCTTCTTTCTTTTCATTCCCCCTTTTTTCCTGATCTTTGCGCCTCTCGCCTTCTTTGCCAACCCAACCCTTCAACCCCCCCCTCTCGCCCCAACCCCTTAGTAGCTTTCGATCTATGTCTCAGATTGTTCCCTCTTTGAGTTGTTCCATCCCTTTCGGCCCGGCTATTGGCATTCCTGCCAAAGCCTCTTTCCGGGATCTTCCCAAAACCCAAACTCCCCTCCCGAAGCTCCTGCCAGCCTTGGCTTGCGAAAGTACGAAATTATCGAATCTTTTGGTCTCCTCCCTTTCTCCCCTCCTTTTTTTTTTTGTTGACGTTGATCCTTCCCCTTCCAAGATTTCTCCTTCTTTTTTTCCGTTTTAGTACCTTCTTTCCCTTTAATTTCCAGCTCCTCCTTGGTCACATACCGGTGAACTGATTTTCCCTTTTCCCCTAGCCAACCTCACCTTTCAGTATTTCCTCCCCCCGATCCCTGTGCGTCCTCTCAGTATTTTGGAAAGTTCCCCCCTGAGGCTAATCTCTTGAAGTTCAGGCCAGTTTTTTTCCCTTCCCCCTGGTGGTTTAGTTTTTTTTTAGTTACGCCTTTTAGAGCTCTTGTGCTTTTATTTTCTGTGAATCAATAACTCCCCCGCCCTTAATTTGGCACCAAACCCCCCTAGATCTCCCCTCCTGGTTTTTAGGTGTTTTTTATTTCTACGGTTCGCACGGGTTTTTTCCCGGCTTAATTTCAACCTCTTTTGTTTCGTTCTTCCCACACAGCCCCGATCTTTAGCTAGTGACCTTTCTGCCTCTCTGCACCCTGGGTTTTAATTGACCCCGTGAACCCCCTCTTTCCTTTCTTTTTTTTGGCACCCAATTCCCCCGGTTTGTTGTCACTCGATTTCTTTCTCCCCCAAGTGTTTCTGGTCCGTTTTACAGGCTTTGTTCCTGACCTAGGGGTCCCCCCCCAAAAATGTTCCTGATTCTGATTTTCATGGCACTCTTCCGTCGTCCCTCCCTGAATCCCTTTTCGTGTTTTTTCGTTTTTTTTCCCCCCCTTATGCTTTAGCCGCCCCCGTATTATCACTGTCCATGTAGCTTTTTGGCTTTTACCCTTTTGGTTCCCCCCCAATTGCCCTTTCGACTTCCCCCCACTTGATGGATTGACCCACCCCCCATTCCTTCCCTGTTGCTTCCCCCTCCAGTGTTTCCCGGTCCGTTTTCTGTTTCGGCGTTTCGTTTTTCATTTCCATGCGCTGAGTCCCTTTTTTCGTTGCTCCCCCCGCGGAATACCCAAGTAAACCCTTCGTTTTCTTGTATTACCCCTTACCCCCCCCTAAAGATCGCTGTCGTTTCTGCATAATCCCGTCCCCCAAATCTTTCCTCCCCTGAGAATTTTAACTTTGATCTCCCCCAACCCCTCCCTCAGTCCCTTTCCTGCGGCGCTTTTTCGACCCCGCCGGGGTTTATGCCCACCCATAAATTACGTCCTCCCCCTTTCATTCTCCCAGCTTCCAGTTTTCTTCCTCCCCTTCTTGCCCTTTTTTCCGGGGGTGGTTGGGGTGGGGGGCTTGTTTTTCCCAGGGTCCTTTTATAGCTAGGGTCACACCCTCCCCCCTCCAATTAGCTTTTTAGTTGCTGGTCAACACTCTTGCTTGCTGTTTGAGCCAGACTCTTTTTTTGTCCCGCTTTTCTCCCTTGAATTCCAGCGGCAGTGCCACTCCACCTTGGCCTCCTTTAACCCCCCCCCTCCTCCTTTTCTCCCCCCTCCCTTCCCATCACCCCCCCCCCTCCCCTCCCCACCTCCCCCCCCCTTCCTCTCTCCTCCAGCAGTCACCCCCCTTCCTCTCCCTCTCTTCTTTCTTCTCTCCTCCCCTCCTCCCTTCCTCCTCCTCCCCCCCCCCCCTTCCTACCGCTCTCACTCATCCTCCCCCCCTACTCCTTTCACTCTCCCTCGCCCTATTCCAACCCCTCCTCCCCCCTCTGTCCCCCCTACCTCCTCCCTCACCCCCTCCTCCTCCTCCCTACTCCCCCCCACACCTGCCTCCTCCCCATCTCTCTCTCTCGCCCCCCCTTCCCTCTCTTCCTCCAAATTCTCACTTTCATTACACCCCCTCCAACGATGCCTCCAAATACACCTTTATCCTTTTTCGCGTGCCTCTCAGGGGTTGAACATCTTTAACAAAAGTCGACCGGGTTTACTCTTTCTTTCCTCCCCCCCCCCTGGACCTTTCTCATCCCCCCTTTTTGGTTTATCGAAGCTGGCCCCCCCCCCCTTTCCTTAAAGGTGCTTCTCTGACTGAGAGTTCGTGACAACCTGTTGACTTCCCCCCACCCCAATTCCTTCGGAGACTCGCCCCACCTGAGGACGCGCTTTCTAAATCTTTAGTGCGCAATTCCCCGAGTTCTTTTTTTTTTTTTCTCCTTCCCCCCCGATCCCCCCTGTCTCGTTTTCCGGTCATGTGGGAATTGGCAAGAAATGGACCTTTCAGGGAATGATTTTTCTTTTTTTGCTTTCCGGCCGGTCCAGACTTCCCCTGGCTCTAGTTATCGAAGTTTCAATGATCACGTGATTCCCCTAAATGTCTGGCCCTTTCCCTGGCCTCTTCCTTGATGTAGTTGGGCCGAGTTTTTGTGAGAACCGGCACTTCAGTTAAGTACTTTCTCGCCATATGGACTTCCCAGTGATTCTCTTTCCCCCAGGATCCCTTCTACCCAACTGCGCTTGTACCGGTTTCCACGCAAATGGCTCAGTTCAAGGTCCTCTTTCTCTCTCCTCTTTTTTTTTTTTTTTTTCTACCTTGCCTCCACTTTGTATGATAATGACGGTTACAATCCTTAAAGGTGTCTTGTGCTCCCGTTTGAGTACCCGGCCCTCCCCTCTTTTCCCTTACCTTCCTTCCCTTGATGAAGTGCTTTTGCTTTTTGCAAACACTTTTGGCATAGGAACCCTCCTTGGGGGATGCTTGGGCTTTTGGGTTCCAGAGCCCCTTTAGGTCTAGACCTCATTTCCCTCCCTTTTCGTTCCCCTTTCGTCCCCCCCGCGTTCTCTGCCAAAACCCGCGCCTCCCCCTGCAAACACACCTTTTCCCCAAGCTGTTACGAAGGTCCATTTGCCCCCCGATTCTCCATTTCCCCAATTTTTGGGCTTCTTCTGGGGATGGATGAAAGACCCGTACCTATTGCCGGCCCCCCGATGTTTTACGACTTGCGTCTCGCGCGGCATGTTTCCGAAAATTCCTCCCCTGGTTCGTTTTTTTTTCCCCCTCCACACATGCCATCTGCATTTTCCTTTGTTAAAGATACAAGCTTCTTTTTCCGGGTGCCTTCTTGCCTTCTTCCGTCCTACGTAGAAGCTTTTTGTTGGAACAACAGCTTTAGTTCCCCCTAGTCTCCCCCCCCGACAACGACCGTTCTCAAGATTTTTCGGCCCTTCTTGAATGGACTTTTGCCGCTGGGCCCCCTTCTCCGGATTGATTTTATTCTCGTTTCTCTTCATGCCTTGGAGAATTTTCCTGTGCGGTTTTATAGTTCCTTTTGTCTTTCTGATTCTTAGCGCTGGCCGCAGATATCGATACAGACGCCCTCAGGTCTCATTTCCCCCCCCCCCCCAGATTCAATAGTTTTCAAAGTAGGTTCTGGGGTAGACCTCTTAGACGTATGTTCCTTCCGACTACTTTTCCATTTTCGGTTGCTAATATAGCAATTTCCGGATAGACTGTATTAATTCTAGTTTGATAGACGTTATCCGTGGACTCCGTCCACTTCGCGGAGGGAAATGAGAGAAGTGGCTTTAGTAGTTTTTGCTGGAATGTGGGGTTTGTAGGAAGAGCAAATTGTACATATTTTTCCATGTCTTTTTTTGGATGCCGGGTCTTATGCTTTTGCACTTTTTGAAACGCTGTTTTGGCCCGGGATCGTAACAACCCTTGGGAAAGAAGAGCCAGACAGAACATTCATGAACTCAAAATGTCGCTTTTTTTTAAGCCGATCCAAATGAGCTCTTTGTTGTCTTTGGAATTCCCGTTACCTGAGCGAGCCCCGGCCCGCTGGCACGGTTTCCCTTTTTGCACTTCGCCCGCACCCTTTTTGGAATTGCTGAAGAGAACCCGTTTCCGGACGGCTCGCACCCCCCTCCCCTATCAGGCTGGCGATTTCTGGTGGTTGTCAGTTTCCGTAGACGGGTCAGTCGAGGTGGCCTTTTGTCCCCTGAAACCCCCACCGTGTTTTTTTTCCCCTCGTCCCATGCTACTGGGTGATGATCGTCGTTGAACAGGGACTCGTTTCTGTCACCCTTTCTGATGTCTTTTTTTTTTTTCAACCACTTTTTTAAAACCGCCGCTGTTTATTCTGCGTTCGACCCCCCGAGGAGTCTGCTTGGCCCCCCCCCCCAAGCCGTTTGATCGCTTTTTGCCCCGGGTTTTTTTCCCCCTTTTATCCCGGTCGTTCCCCGACCCCGCATTTCTTTGGAGTACTTACCGCCATGTGAAAAATTTCTCTCCTTCTACCGCG
>Ga0179593_1440205_pt1 | contig 11221 bp, 7 predicted proteins | sample CZODoug2_1_08_16_FD_185931 | JGI IMG/M metagenome (GOLD analysis project Ga0179593, IMG submission 185931) | Vadose zone soil fungal communities from Angelo Coast Range Reserve, California, USA - CZODoug2_1_08_16fungal (PacBio error correction) | ecosystem: Environmental > Terrestrial > Soil >... | reverse complement strand
ATACACGGTTTGGCGCGAGTCCCTTGTTTTCTCACTTACTTGCGTCTTGCGAGTCCACCTAAGTCAATCTCCTCCCCCGGTAGTTATCCCTGCTTGAACCCAATTCCCTTCGTCCCTTTCCAGTTCGGTAGTTCCGTATCAATTCAGGGGTTCCCGCCATTCGCGAGTTATAACCTCAAACCCCTCCGCATGGCAGTTTCCTCGGGCCTTAAATTGTTCCCCCTGCATCAATTTCCCGATCACAGCACCCGACCCCTCCTAAACGTTCCTTTGTGGACCCCTTCGTTCTTCCCTTTTCACCTTTTTCATCCCCCCCCCTCAACCGTCCTCAAGGCGACGATATCGTCTACATTTGATTTCGCCGACACCAGGACACCCGTCCCTTTGTGCTTTTCTCCCTTTCCGTTAATTTTCCTCCCCCCCCTCCATTTGTCGGTTGTCCCCCATTTTCTCCCTACTTTTTCTGAAATGGGCTAAGACATCGCTTCGTTTTCCCCCGGCGAGTGCGAACGCACCTTACTCTCGCAGGTGCCCTTTCCCGCCCGCCTGGCCGGGGGTTCTTTTTCATTTTTTCCTCCTCGATGTTAAGAGTCGATTCCACCCCCCCCTCTTGTATCAGAGGACACTGCGTTCGCCAGCCGCTTACCGTTTCCCGGGACAATTTCCCTGAGACGGTCCCCACCCTGATCATCTGCGCGACTTTTCTTTTTCGGAACCACCGGCGTGCAACTTCGTTCGCCCAACCTATCGTTTTTTCTCCCTCACGCATGTCTTTTTTTGTCGTGGCCCCCCTTCTGACCTGACAAATCAGTTTTTGGGGGTTTATGACGCCCCCCAGATTCCCCTAATGAGGTAGAGCGTGCCCTCGTGTCACCTCACTCCCCTCCCCTCTTTTACAGCGCCATTTCTTGGTCCTCATACTGGTTATCCCTTCCTCGGATTTTCGATGGTTGCGTCACTTGTCTTTTCCCCCTTCCCGAGCCCCATCCCCCATTTTGCCGCGACTAATGGCGACTGATTTACCGTTCTCCCCCTTCGGGGAGATCCTCGAAGACGTCTCTGGTCCAGGGAGATTCCTGACTTTCAGTTTGCTCTGCCCAGCTATCGACTGCGCCTCCGAGATTTTTCTCTCTCCGAGTAAGGAGAGTCTTTATCTTTCTTGATCTTATCTTTTTATATTCGCGACCAAATCAGGGAGTCTAATCTCCCCTATGTTGGCTCGCTGTGTCCTCGAAGCCCAACATCTTTCCCGTGCCCCCCTGCGGATTGCAACCAGCCGTCTTCTCACTTTAATGATCTTTTTGCACTCCGTCCCCAAACGATTCTCAATAAGTTTCCAACCTCCCCCCAGGGGGCCCTTTCCCCTGACCTCTATTTGAAAATGACCGTTTCTCTTTAGTTCTCTTTGTTCCCCCACTCCCTCCTAACCAAGTCTTACCGACTTTGCTTTTCACCGCACCCCTCTTACCCCCCTTGTCCGATCCCTTCCCGTTCCCTTTCCCATTGCGTGTTCTTTCCCCCCCGGGTTTTTTATTTCCCCTTGAGCTCCCTGCGTGCTCGGTTCTCAATCTTCTTGTTGCAGCCGTTGTGTGCTTTCGATTGACGGCACTCGCCTTCGTCTACTTCTCATTTATCCTGATCCGTGTGACCGCCTTCTCCTTGGCCCCGTTGTTTTTTTTTCGTATTCCAAGGTTTAGGAGGTCCTTTTTCGGTCAAATTGCTTCCCTGACTTTCGGGGACTGACCCTCTTCCGTTTTTGTTCCCCTACTCTAACTCTTTATGCGACCTCCCCCATTTTTCAATCTTTCTTTTTCCCAACCATGGGATTTTTACCTGTGATCCCCTGTTTTGCTGTTTTCCCCCCCAAGACATTTACTGCTTTTCCGTATTTGGTCAATCATGTGCATCCTTGGGTCCTTTCCAATATGCTGTTCTCAACGCTAGCGCTTTTTTTCCCGGTTAGCGCTCCTTGCGAGTCTGATGTGAGACGTCCGACCTTTTTGACGCGGCCGTGTTCTGCTCTTCATCCCTTACTTGACCCTGCTCACTCCCCCCGTTTCTCCCCGACCCATCGAATTTTTCTGCGCCCTCCCTATTTAGTAGTCTGTTCGTTTTTTTTTCCGTTTGTCCGCCTTGTCTAGTAACAGTTCTTACGCGTTTTCCCTCTTCGGCCCTTTTGGAAATTCATTTCCAAAGATATTTCCCTTCGATTTCCCCCTGTGTCCTTTTTCTCGTCCTTCGTTCCCAAGCGTCCGCCAACCAGGTACCCCTACCGTTTTTGATCCGGAGCGTTGATCCAAAGGCGGTCGGGAAAAAGGTGCTACCTTCGGAATTTTTCTTCGGTGTTCCATTTTGATTCTTTGCTCCCTCTGCCCGCATAGGGTAATCTTTTGGCTCCCTTGTTCTGTGTTTTTTAGGTTATAGATTTTCCCCGCGCTGGGCCCTTTTTTTTTTTTGCTGTTCTCACTTCCCCCCCCCCCTTATTTTTCGTTTTTTATCCTTTTTTGTGGTGTCTTAAAGACTAGGTGCGCTATGATAATGTTTGTTTCCGCTGTACGTTCCTCCTGTTTTGCTCATTCGTTTAAAGCCCTTCTTTCTTGAGACTTTCATTAATCGGATCCTCTGAGCGGTTTTTTTGTAGATCGCCCTTCGCCAACCCCCCGATAGTGGATTGCTTCGAAATTTTCTTCCTGGAAGGGCTCCGGACAAATGGACGACCGTCTTTTATGTCCTTGCCTTCCAGTACCTTCCATTGAATGCTTTTGGTCGGGTACACGGCCATTCGGCAACTTCTTTCGAACATGGGCCCCCCTCCACCTTTTTTTTTCTTTCCCGGATTCTTTCCCTTGCTGCGCCTTCACTTGACTTTCTGGTTAGGCCGTTGGCGCGATTTTAGGCGAGATCGTCCCTTATTTGGGGCGGTTGCTTTTTTTTAGCCTTTGGATTTAGGTTTCCTTTTCCCCCCACTAGCACGACTTTCTGTGGTGAGGTTCTTCTAGGCTGGTTTTCGTTCAGGTCGCTCCCGGCAAGGGGATTTTGTAGGTGGACGCCCGCCCCGCTGTCTGCTCCCTTCTTTCTTTCTCTGGGGACGAACCCGTGACTTCTGCGGTAGAGGGCAAGTTTTTTCTTATCCTCCCTGAGCTTCGTCGCTCGTTCGGGTTCCTCCCGTTTCAGGTACGTGTCTTCAAAACCTTTTCAAGAGTTGCAGTTGGCGCCCCCTTTTCGACCCCCCTTCAATGCCTTTACCGGGCCAATTTATTCCCCCCGCTCCCTCGCTTTCCGCTCACTACCCTGCTTGAGAGTTGGGGCTTTTACGCTGATTCCCTGCTATTTTTCTGTCCATGTTACAGCCCCAACTTTCAACTCCAGACCAACAGGACGCTCTCGGCCTCGATGCTTTCACAAAGTTTCCAATCATTTTTCCGAGTCCATTTTGATTGAATCTCCACTTTCCTTTCTTTGTGTTATTGGAGATTGATTCCTGACGAGCTGTTCATCGAACGTCAACGTCGTGGTTCTTAATTCGTTGGGTCCTACCCCGCGTCTTCTTTTTTCGCCGCCAAATCAATTTCTTACCCCTCCCGGTTTTTCCGTTCTTTTTTTTGCGTATATTTTCTTTTCTTGCTCCCCGGAGCGAGTGGATGGCTCGCTGGAGTTCTTCCGTCTTTTCTCCCTATCGTGACTCCGTCCGGGCTTGGCTTTTCCACGCACTTTATTGCCGCCGTCCCTTTTTTCCATCCCCACGCGTATTCCCCCCCGTTGTTTGTTTTCTAGAGATTAATATTTGTCAAGACAGATTGCGGCGGCTTCATTTCGTCGTCCAATTCGTTCCTTCCTGCTGCTCTATGGATGGCTCGCCGTATACCCTCTCGTATCTTTGACGGCAGATCGGACGAGTTCCGGCAAGGTCACTCGCAGTCTGTAGGACCACTAGAAGGGAAGGAAACCTTCCTGGTTTCTTTTGATCGGTGCACGCGCCGGTGCGCCTCTTTTCCAAAGGGTTCACGTGTGAACAACACGTTGACCTCTTTGATGCCACGCGTCTGTATCAATCCTATAAGATCCTGGAATTCCTTTTCCGTGCTTTTATCTCAATTCACCCGACGTTGCCTTTATATTCACAACGTGTGGACGCATCGATTGTCTCTAGAGTACATTTGGGGGGTTTTTTTCACCTTTTTCGTTGTTGCAGCTAATCGGAACCCCTCGACATCCCCAATCTCCCGAAGAGTGGTGAAGGGCATCTCCTCGTCTTGTTTTGCAGAAGGAAGCGGCTTCCCCGGATTTCCCGATTATTTTTTTGGAACGGTCAATTGCCGGATGCTTCGTAAGGAGGACCCAAATCCTTCCCCCCCTGCTCTGGTCCCCATTAATCCTTCCAGTACGTAAGGTTTTGTTTCCCCCGATCACTTACCTAATTGGCGACTTCCTCCCGCATCAGTTGTCAATCCCCCTCTGACCTTTTTCCGGCGTGGAGAGGTCGACTGCCCTGAAGACACTTTCCTCACCCATTTCTGGCAATCACTTCTTGGTTCTGTGGGACATCCTTTGGCCTCAAGACTGCTCCAACCAAAAATTGACGGCCCCCCCCTCCAGGGACGTCTAGCTCACCTCCCGCTCCCCCTTTTTTCATCGTCGCCCAAAATCCAGCTTTTTTTCGCTTTCTCCTTTTCCGTGGTTTCTCCCGACATTTTTCGGTATTGTCCCCATGCATGCTGCCCCCTTCCGTGAACTACCCTCAGATGCGTTATGTGCGGTCCGCTGTGACCAGACTGCGACCCACGCTCTCTGCAGTCGGACCTCGCTTCAGGGCGTAAACCAAAATCTTTTTGTCCCCCCTATCGAGGTTTCCTCTGGCTCACACCACCGCTCTCTTTCAGAGACATTCGCACTTTCAGCCCTGATCCCGCGAGACTATTGCGAGTCCCCGGTCCTTCGTCAACCCCTTATTTCTCCGAGCTTCTGTTCGCCCCCGGTCGAATTATCTTTTTTTTTTTTTTTCTTTTTTTTTAAACCCCAACCGCCTTTCCCGGCAATATGCAGTGAGATCAAACTCCTCCCCTGTTTTTCTTGCGTTCAAAACTCGTCCGACCTGCCCCCTCCCCTGATTCCGCTTACCGCGCAGTGTTTCCCTGGTCGTGCCTTTTCCATCGAACGCAACTCCCCCCCTTTTTTTTGTTACCAGCCCCTCTTTCTGGGTACCCTCCCTTTTCCCCCTGGTTTCTCCCGGTTTCCCCTCTTATCCGTCGGCTCGTGTACTCTTGGAAGGCTTGACACGCAACCCACAGTGCCATCTCCTTCTCTTGGACCGGATTCCCACGGCGGCAATTCCTTGACGCTGTGACTCCATTCTTCAGGGAGACGGCCGTCCTTCTGCGATACTAGCTCTCCTGCCTAATGATGTATTCTTGATAGATTGTCGGGATCGTTTGGCTTTTCGTTCCGCCTTTCACTTTCCCCCGTCGTAAGTAGCGTCACTCTTTGAGTTTCTCGAGCCAGAATGTCGCCCGGTCCTTCTTTAAGAGTGAAGCCCCAAACTACCTTCGCTTGTTACGCTTCTTATTTACAAGCCGTAGACTGTCCTACGGTCCCATGTGGGTTAATCCAGCTTACACATTTGCATATGCCGAACAAATTAATGCTCCACTCCCACCCTCGTCTGTCCGTCTCCCCCCCCTCCCTCCTCACATTCTCCCCCCCCCTCTTCACCTCTTCCCCTCCCTACTCTTCTCGCACCATCTTCCTCCCTTCTTCTCTCCCCATACCCTCATCTTTACGGATTCTCCCTCACCTCCCGACCCCAAGTCCACCCACTATCTACTTAACCTTCCCTCCAATTTTCTTCTCGCGCTCCCGCAGCCTTCTCCATCCTTTGTGACCCCCCCACTTCCTTTCTCCTACCCCCCCCCACTCGCGCCCCCCCTCCCCCAAATCCTTCCCACCCTCTCTCCCCCCTTTTCTCCCCTCCACCCCCCCCCCCCCCCCACTCCCCCCCCTCCCCCCTCCCCCCCCCCCCCCCCCCCCCCCCCCCCCCCCCCCCCCATACAGCTCCTCCCCCCCCCCCGTCCCCCCCACCCCCCCCCCCCCCCCACCTCCATCCCCCCGCCCCCCCCCCCACCCCCCCCCTCCCCCCCTCACCCCCTCCCCCCCCCCCCCCCACCAAAAACCCACCCACCACCCCCCCCCCCCCTCCCCCCCCCCCCCCTCTCCACCACCTCCACCCCCCCCCCCCCCCCCCCCGACCTCCCCCCCCCCCCCCCCACTCACACCCACTACCCCCCCCCCCCCCCCCCCCCACCCCCCCCCACCCCCCCACCCGCCACCCCACCCCCCCCCCCCCCACACAAATCTACCCTGTCATCTTCCGGGATTCCTTTCCCGGGGCTTTGGGAGTTGGGGTTGGTTGTCGGGTCGAGGGATCGTGTACCTTTCTTGGGCCCCTGTTGTCGTTGGCTTCCCTCCAGTCTGCGTGCCTCCTACACCAACCAAAATTAAACCCCCCATACCTATTTAACCTCTTACCTCTGTCCACCTAACTATCTAAAAATACTATCATAAACCCTATTGTTTTTTTTTTTTTTTCTTTTTTTTTTTTTTCTTTTGGGAGATTTTTCCCCTGCCCTTTTCTTTTCTCGGGTAACATCCCTCCTGGTTTTTCGCTTTATGATTTTTCTCTTCGTCCGATGCGGACCCCCAATTCCTTACGCTTTTTCAGTTATTTTTTTTTTTACGCCATCTTCCTGTGAGAACCCTTGTCCCTTTCCCCCGTTCCCCCCCCCTGCGAGTCTATACTTGGGCTTCTTTTTCCCTTGTCACCTGAAGTATCATGCTCATCTTTTGATGCTTCCAGCCGAATGGCTGCGTGCTCCCCAACTTCTTCTCTTGTTGTTGTGGCTCGATTGCTTGTTCTCGGTTATGCATCCAGATTGAGCATATCCCTTTTCCCCCTGCAGACGCAACGTTTTCCCTTCTCTTTCCTTGTTCCTCACCCTTTTGCATTTGCGTTTCAACTCTAAAATGCCGTTTGTAGAAGTTCGTGCGGCGGCGGAAGACAGTCCCCCATCTCCCTTCGGACGACTTTCTTTTTCCTACATTAAGGGCTTAGGTCCCATCCCCCCCCCATTTTATTTGTATTAATTTCCCTCGTTTTGTTGGACTGCCCAACACCACCGCGGGGACCCGCTCCTCCTTGTGTTTTTTTCAGCCCCCCTCCTTCGGTAATCTCCACAATATGATTGCCTAATAAGAGCGCGCCTTATTTAGGCGAGTTTCGCCGACCCCGGTTTACTCCTCGTGTCGGCGGACGATCATTTTCAAACTGTCTTTAAATGCCAGACTCTCCACCGACAGACTCGCCCATTCTTAGGCTCGTTAACCCCCTTCTGAGCTTTTATCGCCCTATTCCTTCTTCCTCCCTGCATCTTCTAAAGTTAAGCGTGGTCTCAGGCATGGCTTTTTGCAATTTTCCCGAAACTCAGCAAGATCGTCGACAATGCCATGTGTTTGTTATCGTTCTTTCCTTTTCCCCAAGATTAGCAACAGGCAGCCTTCCCTTAACAGAGTGAGAGCACTTCTTCGGTGCCCCTACAAATAGTCGTGCCCCTTCATCTCGCTTTTCCCCCTTTGGTGATCGAGCCTCACCGATCGAAGCGCTGGGCAGCGCCATTTTTTTATTTGTAGGTGTCTTTTTTTTTTTTTGTCCCTGACTTGGGCTACTTCCGATAGTCGATGCCTGTCTCCCGGCCCTCATTGTAACGACTTTGTTGCGACCGTATTGGTTTAGGGACGCAAGGACTTCTTTTTCGTTCTGTCACGTGATCTGTCCCCTTGTCTCTCGGTGTTTTAGATGCGAAGCTTCTTTTTCCTTCGGAATTTCCTCGTTCGATCAGCGTATGGTTTGGCGAGTCGCCTCAACGCTCTAGGAGTAACCTGGCCTACAGGGTTTTTCGCTGCCCTTCCTCTGGACATGTGATCTTCTTTCCATAGGGCAACCGACCCGAATGAACTAAACTTCTGGGTTCGTCCCGGGCAATGTCTGCCCCAACTTTATTTGTAGTGCAATTGGTCAACCCGTCCCTTTTCGTTTACCCGGATGTAGGATCAAGCGTCCCTTCCCCGTGACGTTGGCCTGTTTGTATCTGGCTCCGCGCTCGGCTGTTCTGGATTATCTGCTAGTTTTCTTGTGCGGTCACAACCTTGGAGGTTGAGTCACTTGGGACGGAGAATTGGCCCAAAGTCCACAATCTTTCTTGCCAGGATTTTTTGCGCGTCATTCGGTCATTGGGGAGTTCGTCCTTCAATCGCACCCAGGTCGGCTTTTGAGGTTGCGGAACATTCATGATTTCCGTCCTCTTGTTCTTTTTTTGCGAGCCGAAACGGACCGACGTTCGTACAAAATTTATTGCCGCGCTTATTCTTTTCTTTTTCTGTAGGCCTTACCGCTTTTCAAATCAAGGTTTTACTTCTTCAACTTTTGCGCCGCCGTGGCGATAACTGGACGGACCCAGAACAACACCAGAGAAGCTCGGTCCGCTTTTCTCCTCCGCCTTTGACGCTTTGCTTTGGGGCTGTTTCGCTCTTTCCCTCTTTCAGTCTTTGGTTCTGCAAGTGTGACCCCCGGCACAACTTTCAACCGACATTAAGGTTAACGTCCTATTGAGTCCCCCCCTTGTTTTACTGGCCACTTAGCACTCCTTTCCTGAGAATCCCCTCCCCCATCTCGTTTCCCGTTCTCGGATATTGCCCTTTCGACTTGCTTTCACCTTGCCTTTGTTCGTACTGACACCCCGTTTTCCCTCTATGCGCTCTGTAGTTGCGCCGCGTCAATTTTCTTTCTGACTTTCGCCTATATAGGATTTCTTATCCCGTTGGGCCTTTTCTAGTTTGCTGCCGAGTAACTTTTTTCTTTCGATACGCAAGGACGATGTGGTGGTTTTTTCTTTCTCTGGGATGTCACTGCGCCGACTCGACCCTTTCGCTGATCGGATGGGCAGGTGTTGTTTTTTCGTTCGTCCGCATTTTTCGTCACGACTTCAGTTTCCCTCTCACGGTCTTTGTTCAACAGTTTTTGTTGTTTGAGAATTTATTTTTTCTTTGTTATGTCCAGCTTGTATAGTCCCCCGGTCAATAGGCCCGCCTGATCCTTTTTTTTTCTGTACGATTGGATGTTCTCCGGCATTTGATACCTTCTCTGGCGGCCTTGTTCTGCAGGCCACTCGCAATCCCTCTCGTTTCTTCCCAACGACGGAACACAGTAGGTTTCAGACTTTGCTTTTTCGCCAAATCAACGTTTCAGGGCGTGTTGGCACCTCGGTTCCCGGGCTTTCCCACTTTTATGTATGACCGATTGTTCCTTTCCCCAATCCGATTTTCCCTTTTCCGAGAGATTGTTTTTTTTTTGCATATTCTTAAGTCAGTCCAGGAGATTTCCCACGTGTTTAGCCCGCGTTCTTGAGAGCAGTTGTCGGTATTTAAATTTTTTTTTGTACGCCATTCTGGATACCCTCCTTTGTCTGACCTTCCATTTCATGTTAGTCCCAAATCTCCCGATTCATTTTGTTAGATCGCAGCGCTATGACCGCCGTGATGTATTGTCCGCCGGCATCTTTTCCCGGCGCAACTGAGTTGCGCTTCATTCGTTTTTTGCTGTTTTTTCACCTCGTGAGTGCGTCGGCCTTCCGTGCAGGTCCAGATTATTTGTCGAGTTTTGCGGTGTATTGATGTTTTCGCGACCCGAAGTCCTTGTGTTTGCTACCTCCCCCTCCTTCTTGACGCCCTCAGCCTTTTGCACCCAAAAGCTACCTGGCATTGACGGTCGATGAACATGCAGCTGCCGTCCTTTCTCGACTCCTGCGCCAAACCACCCGTAGTATGCTTTTTTCTTCGGGCCGGCATACCCCGCAAACAAACAGTTAGTCCCAACTCCCCCTGGATCGACGTCTCGCCGTCCCCCCTATCCCCCGGCGTCCCTTTACGACACCAGGCCCCCACTTTGATTTCTCTGATCATGGCTTCCTAATTCCTACCCCGCAGGGGGCGGTTTGAATTTGCCTAATACTTGCCTTCCATTGTAGCCCGTGTCCCTGACCCTCGATTCTTGATTGGGGCCGTTGGTCCCGCTGACATAAAGATCCGCTATGCCATGCCTTTCGTCCCGCCAGCGGAATGAGGGTGGAGGCTTCTTTTTTTTTTGAGGTTAGTTGTGTCTTTATTTGAGATAGCCCCCAACAACCCCCTAACCCTCCCCTTTTTTAATACGGATTGCGCCGTCCATTCCGCACGGATTTGCCCGCGGACCACCTTTGAAATTTCCCTGCCAGCGGCAGCTGCTCCCCCCACCTTATCCTAGATCCTTAGTAAGGTGAAACAAGTTGGTCCCTTGTCGCAAATTGGCAGTTTTTCCCAGCTAAAGTTTCCAAGTACTGCCCAGCGCCGAACCCTTTAAACCTGACCAACCAATTGACTCCTGACACTGCTATGCCAGGTGCTGCGTGCTGCTTTACGAATGGCTTGCACGACCTACCTTCATAGATCGGACCCGATTTGGGCCCCCATTCCTGTTCCCCTCCCTTTTTCGGATGTAGTTAATTTTTTTTTGAGTCATTGTTTCCCTATCCCTTGAACACTAACCTTTTGCCCGTCGATCTGCTGGACGAACCCCCACTTTCTAGTTTGATCCCGCGGACATCATGACGACTTCAGGGCTCGGCGGACAGTGATTTACGAGGAGCGCTTACTTCGGCGATTTTCTTTTCCTCTCTAAGCGCTATTAGTTGCTCTTTCTGATGCTCCTTTTTTCATGTACCCCTTGTCGCCTAAATCCTCTTCAAAGTAGTCTAGATACCCGATTATGCGCCTCGGCCGAGGTCCGCGCTTGATCACCCCCATATAGGCCATATGTGGTACATTGAATCTTGACTTTTTATAGTACATTTTTTTACGGTTTCTGTTTATGCTTGGCTTTAGCCCCACTCTTGGATCACTACAGAAAAATACAGGGTCCTTTTTCCCTGCACCTTAGGCAGGTGCTTTCCACTACCTGATTTCGCCTTTTAAGACTTTCTTCGAGTTTAAACCATCCGACTCCCATCCTTGCTCTCCTTTTTTTGCCTTTTCTGCACTCACTCACCTGCGGATGAACTTCCCCTTTCCCGAACTGGTTCTGGTCTTTAACCCTGGCGTATTCATGCTTGGATTACAGAGAAGTGGCGATGGGGTGCCA
>Ga0179593_1244793_pt1 | contig 11221 bp, 21 predicted proteins | sample CZODoug2_1_08_16_FD_185931 | JGI IMG/M metagenome (GOLD analysis project Ga0179593, IMG submission 185931) | Vadose zone soil fungal communities from Angelo Coast Range Reserve, California, USA - CZODoug2_1_08_16fungal (PacBio error correction) | ecosystem: Environmental > Terrestrial > Soil >... | reverse complement strand
TGACGCCGTTTTTTCACAACCTAAGCCCCCCGACTTTTTGGACCCCCTCCGTCTGTTTGACGATCTGGATTCATCCCTACCTTTTGTGACTCCCCTTTTATTCTGCCCCAAACCCCTATTTTTTGCCACCCCGACTTTCTATTAATGGCGGTTTTTGTTTGTACCTATTTTGTTTCGCCATCATAGTGTTTTCCAAACCCATGGTCCCCCTCCCTTCTGATTTCTGTTCTCTCCTTTTTCCCAACACCCCTCTTTGCCCTGTTCCCTTTTATTACGACCATCGACTACACATTTGAAAGCTTTCCGCATTCTCCCCAACCTATTACCTTTCTACAAACTTTGTTTTGGTCTCCTGTTTGTTAATCTGCTTCTTATGGTTTCCAATCTTCTCATTTGAAGAAATCGCCCCGATGCTGGAAATTCCCTTTCTTCTTCGTTTTCTATAGCAAACTATTAATTTTTTGGGGCGTTCCGGGATTTATACGTCAACTTCCTACGGGTATTTCTCTTTTCAGCACCATTAGGTCCCCCCCTTATTATGCCGTTTTCCATTCTGACCGTTTTCTGTCCACACTTTTCGGCCCGATCTTTCTTCAGCTTAACTTTAAGAAATGCTGTTTTCCGTTTCGGATCATTCTTTACGCTTCTCGTTTTCTCGCCATCCCGTTTATCCCCAAAGGCCTTATCTGTCGCCCAATACCCCCCCCCCCGCTTTGTTTCTGTTCCGCCCTGCGCATTCCGCAGAAACTGCTGCCCCGGTTGACTGTCTCTTTTGGACATTTCTTTTGTTTTGCACTTGCCATGCCTAAAGTGTTCTTTTCTTCTTCAGTTCTATTTTGGCCTCCTCTTCAAGCTCCTCAATCCTTCCCTATTACTCCGCCTTTCTCTGCCGACTGCATGTCTTCCAGCGAGCGCCTCTTCTCCAAAATTGGCCCGTAGATTTCCCTTGAAAAAGATTAGTCAACCTCTCTTCGTGTCGCCTACTCCGCCTTGTCTTTTCTTTAGATCTGCAGCCCATGCTCGGGGCGGATGGGTTGCCTACTCCGATTGTACCTCCTCAGAGTTTCTATTTTTCTCCTCTTTTCTTTCCCCCGTTTTGTCTTCTTCGACCCGCTTCTCATTCTTTGAAAGATACTACTCTTCGATTAGTCCTCTCTCAAGCAGTGAGAGGACCTTCTCTCTCTCTTAGCCCCCTTATTCCTTCAAGATACTTTTCATTTGCCTTTCTGAGACGCAGTGCTCCAACAGTTGTCATTCCATCATATCTTTCCTTTCCCCTAATCCCCCGTTTTTTTTTTTTTTGTTTGAGTCTTATCTTCTTAGTCCTTTTTGATCCCCCTTCTTTCCCCCGGTCTGTTCTTTTTTTTTCGCTTTAATTTTTAAGTTCGATTTCGCTGATGCCCTTCTATAAGTGATTTTCTCCTGACTTTCTTGAGATTACTCTTTTTCTAGCTTAGACCTGAAGGCTGACTCAGTTTTTTTCTCCTCCCCCCGTACGCCCTTTCATTGTTTTCTTTGCTCGAATTGACAGCTTTCTGTTACATCGATTTTGCCCCCCCAACATCCCCCTCCATCTAATTGCTGGCTAGTCTCCCCCCCTCGTCGGTAACTGTCCCTTCTCCCCCCCTTGCCTCGTCTTTTTCCTTTTGGGCCAACTTTTTCAGTTTTTGGCGGCGGTCCGCATATAGTTCCTCCCACTTCCTTGTCCTCTCCTTCCTTCTGCGATTGTTTCTTGTTCTTTGAGCGTTCCCGTAACACTGCGAACGAATTCCCCGTCCGATACTTTTCCTTATATTTTTTTTTGCCCCCCCCTACAATCCCTATGGTTTCTTCAGACTTCCAAGACAGGGCCCTATGTTTCGATTCGCCAGTGTTGCAACTCACGTGGGTTTTTTCGTTTAGGCTTCTTCCTGTTCCATACTTAATTTCTTTTTGCTGTTGACGAGACTTTTTTGCTTCAGTCAGGCACCTCCCCCTCCCCCTTCAACTCTTTTCATGTTCTGCTTCACCTTCCTCGCCTGTGCTCTTTTTTTATTTCCTTGCTTGCCTCTTACCATGGGGGCTTCCTCTCCTTTTACTATTCATGACTCTCTCTTTCAGCCTTTTTTACCCGTTTTTGCCTTCGCACCCAAAAATCCAGCTTGTTGGCTATTAGAAGAACTGCTCATTCCCCTTTTCCCTCGCCCTTCTCTTTTTCTTTTCCCTGACCTTGTGCTTTTTTCACCCCATCATATCGTTATTTCCCTCCTAGGTCCCTCCCACTCTCCCCCACCTTTTTATCCCCAGTTCGTTTTTCGTCCCCCTCTCTCTTCGCCCTTCTCCCCGTGTTTGGGTCTTGCTTCCAATCCCCCCCCTCTTCAAATTGAAATTTTGCTTTTTGCCCCGGGTCTCAACGTATCCATCTACTTTTTGCGGATTTTTTTTACCTCCTTTTCTGAACCCCAACCTTTTTTTTCCGTCATAACCCCCCGAAATTCATCATTGAAATTTTCTTTCTTTCTCCCCCCTGGGTGTTTCTTTTTTTTCATAACGGGTCTACGTCTCTCTCACTCTTATCTATCGAGCAGTAGTTTTTCCCCCTTTTTCTTGGGGGCCTTTCATTTCCAATCCCCTTCCCGTCCCCTTTTGATTTTTTTTTCTCCCCTTTTGCTTGCGGGCACTTTTTAGCGTTAGATCATTGATCAGCCGCACATTTTTCTCCATCATTTGATTTTTGCTTTCCCCTCATGATTGCAATTTTTCTCGTGTTTTTTTCCCGCTAAGACGACTTTTTTCTCTCCTCTGACCCAGTCCCAACTGATTCCTGCCCCACTCCATTTAGGCTCGATTTACCCGCTCTGTATCAGTTCCCTGTCGTGTCTTCTCCTCAGTTATTTCCATCTTCGGCCTCCTTTTCTCTCTCCCTTTCAGTACTCCCTCTTTTACAATTTTCGTGAGACTTAAACTCTTAGCATTCTCTCTGCTTATCGTATATAAATTTTTACTTCCACTTCTTTTTGTCTTTTTTAAGCCTTTCGTCTCTTCCATTGGTCCGGCCTTTACAATCACCCCTTTCTTCGGCTTGTGCAGTCAGACAGCACAGAAACCCCTGACTCCCCCCCCCCCCATCCCTGCTAAGATACCTTCTTTCTTGGTTTCTACTTCCCTGTATACATAAGCTTTCTTTTGCAGTCCCCCCCACCCCCCCCCCCCCCCCCCCCCCCCCCCCCCCCCCCCAAAACCCCCCCCCCCCCCCATGATTATAGTCAAGGTCCCTGCAGCGCTGGTTTGTTCCCATGTGCTTTTATCTCTCTTTATTTTTCCCATTTCCCCTTTTTTTTTTTGTTGCTATCTCTTTCTTGCTTTCCCCTCTTCCCCCCAACCCCCATCTGTGGTTCATGACCTTCCTCTTCCTCCCTGGACTTTCTCCTTTCCTTCTCCCTTCTTTTTTTCCACCCCCTCCTGCACTTGTGGTTTTTGACGGCGCCCCCTTCGGTTTGATCGTTTTGGTTTTCCTTGGCTGCGTTTCCTTTCCTTGCCCCTGCCGAATCTTTTTTTATGTTTTAGGATGGCTTCCCATCATGTCCAGAAGGTTGCACTTGAAACATCCCCCCCCCCCCATTTTGTGAATGATACTTCCCTTCTCCTCTTTCTCCCCTCCTTGATTCATTTCTTCTTGCTTTTTACAATCCTCCAATTATTTAACACTCCTGCTACATCCCCCCCCCCTTCTCCAAGTTTTTCTTGTCAAATCATGTGACTCCTCGATGACGACCCGCTGTTTCTTCCCCTCCCCCTCTCTTTTTTCTTTCAGCCGGTTTTCTCTTGTACTTTTGGGCTTTCGATATCTCTGTTTTCTTTCTCCCTCCCCCCTCGTCCTATCTTAGGCATCTTAACAGCAAACCCCTATCCAAGCCTTTTGCACTTTCGTTTTGTCCCCGGTCTTATGTTTGCCGTCCCCTGTTGTGCGGTGATTTCTCATTGTTTTTTTTTTTTCACGTCTTGATCTACTTTTTTTTGCTCTTTGAGACCCCCCCTGATCCCCCCCACTGGTTCTTTCTTTCAGCCCCCCTACCTTTCCCCCCCATGCCATTTCCCCCCTCCCCTCTTTTTGTTATTTCCACCGATTTTTTTCCCGATCCGGACTCCCCTTACGTTTTCTCCCCAGGGGATTCCTGCCCCCCCCTTTTTTCCCAATCCCCGACCTTTTCCTGAGTTCCACTTGTTTTGTTTGGTTTATGCCTCACTCTTTTGTCTTTATGCCCCCCTTTTTTTTTTATCCCAAACACTGCCAGCGTTCCTATCTCGTTTTCCGTTTGCCCCCCCTTTTTTTTTTCTTTGCCTTTCGTATGAGCATCCAATCTCCCACGAACCCATTTGCAAGATTCCTCCTTCTCTCCCCCTTCTTCTCACCCCATTGTTTTTGCTGATGTTCCCCGGCGCGTCTTTCCTGATGGGTTCACCCCCACTCTTAACCAGTCTTCCCCTCTATCTCCCTTGCTTTTCCCCCCCCTTAGGTTTTTCGATTCGGCCTTAAGAGACCACCCTTCCTCTTTTTTTTTGGCGATTTCCGTTTCTCCTTTTTAAAAGCATCTTTCTCTTTTCCGAAAATTCTCCTTACACCACTTTTTCGCTCGCTGGCGAATGAGTTCCACCCGTAGCTCTATTTCCTCTAAATTCCGCACTTTCTCTTTTTTTCGTGTTTGGACTGATGTTTCTGGATCCTAGGTGATCTCTCCCAGCACTTTCCAGCTTCAATTTGTCATCGACCGTAACCGCCCACCCACCTTTTTAACATTCCTCCTTTCTAAATTTTTTTTCTGCCAAGGTTTCTTCTTTCTGTTCTTCTTCCCACAGCCTGATTCTGATTTTCCCCATCAAGATATTCTTTTCTTTATCTTCTTTGCTACGGAAGACCTTTTTTTTTCTGCCTCTTCCCTCTCCAATCAACCTATAATCAGTCATCTCTCTCCTGCGCCCCCTTCCTTTCCCTCCTCTTTGCGATTCCCTTTCTTCTGCACCCCCATTGCCCTTCGATCTGTTCTGACCCTCTTCCCCCCTCTATTTTTTCTCCTCACTTGTAGTCCTTACTCCTTGAAGAGTTTTCGATCTGTCTCGTTTATTTTCCCGCATGACGATTTCCCTGACTGCCCTACGCCTTTTCTTCGTCTAGTCATTTCGAACTTTTCCACCATGATTTTTGATCTTCGCCACCGAGTTCATTCTTTCACTGCTTCTTTTACTCCTGGTCTACTTCTCCCTGCTCGAGTCGGAGAGCCTTTTCCCTTTCTCCTCCCGACCCCTTTCTCTCTTCTTCACGACACTTTCCACGTTTTTGATTCCCCCCCTTCATTTCTCCCACATGACTGACCAGATAGATATATTTAATCCTCTCCGTTTTTTTTTGGTTTTTTGTATCTATCTTTCCTTTTTTTAAGTACCTTTTTGTCACTTCTTCCCCTGATGGTCCTTTTTTTTTATTCTTTCTTTTCAATTTTCGACTAGTCTCGACGGTTACCCGTTCTTCTTCTAATGCGTTATTCCCGGAAGGCTTTTTGATCTTTTGAAATGACTAGGTCCTCTTTTTTCCTATCCATCTCCTTCATTTTTCATTTTCGTTTACCTCGCCCTTCCTTATGCACATCTTCATGCGTGGCACCCAATCGTCTCCTAGATTTTTAGTTTCTTTCCCTCCTATCAAAGCTTCATTTATTGCCTTGAGTATACCTCACCTCTTTCTCTTATGTGTCCTTTCCATATATGGATTTTGTACTTTTTAGCTCTCTCGATCTCGCATTCATGTCCTCCTCCTAGTTCATTCTCTCCCTTCGGTATTTTTTTAGTTAGTCCCTCTCTCCCACAACCCTTCCTGCTTTCTGCCGATACTCCCTGCCGTTTTTGCCATTAACCACCGAATCTTTTTCTCTTCCTCCCATTGCCACAATCTTTCCTCATTTTTCTCTGCTCTCTTGTGAACCGAATGTTTGTTTGTTAGTTTCCTGATCTCTTATCCTGGTGCCTAATGAACGTTCTTTGCTATTCAAGCCTTATCGCGTCCTCTGCCTTACCCCCCACCTAAAATAACTTCTTTACTTGGTTCCCCTGTAATTCTTCTCGTAATGTTGTCCTCTTTTCTTCATGCGATCCTCCCCCTTTTTTCGTACGCTACTTTTTTCTTCTGAACACTTTTCCTACTCCCTGAAATCGCCACAAAAATATTTTTTTTTGCTCTTTACCTCTCTTAAGGGATCCGGGAGCTTTAGTAATCTGTTCCGGTCTTTTTTTCCCCCCCCCATAATCTCGTCTTCGCCCCGTGCCCTTCTTTTGAACCCATTGTAAAATTGGAAGGTTTTGGAGACTGTCTCAGCCTAAAGGGGGTTTTACTCAACCTCCCCGTTATTGCGGCGGTCCAATCCTCGGCACCGGAAATGCCCCCGTCCAACATTTTTTTTTTGCACGTGCGATTTCCCGAGTATAAAGTTTTCCTTTTTTTTTTCTCCACCCCACTTGGCCCTTCCTACCCACCCCCCTTCGGTCGGAATCCCCCCAACTGCCCTGCCTTCCTTACACTTTTAGTGATCCCCAAAGTTTCGTCCTCCCTCACTTTTCTACCCGTTCATTTCTCCTTCAGTTCTTCGATAAGTACCCTTCATTAGTCTTTTTCACCATCGTTTTTTTTCGCACCCACTCCGTTCCCCCCTGCGCACCTTTGACTGGTTTTTGTTTTCCCCTCTGCTTCGTTAGCCTTCCTAGTCCGTTTTTCCCTTGGCTCCGCCCCGGTCTGACCTCGGTTCTTCTATTTTTCCCAATTCCTGTCATCCCCGTTGATCGTTTTTTTTTCTTTTTTCCAGAAATGTCTGTCCAGTTCCCTACCTCATGTTTTTTCCATCCCACCGGAGAAGGTCTCTCCCCTCCTGCTGGTACGGTTACCCCAGGAGGGTTTTTCCATCGAAGTTTGTCCCTTAGTTTTACTTCCGTCCCACTACTCTCCTTTTTTTCTTTTCTTTCTTATTTTGGTCCTTGGGTTCCCAAGCCCATTCATGCATATCAGCTGATTATCAGATCATCATCTCCCCCAATTTTTGATTTGGTTTTTCTTTTTTCTAATTTGAGTATCTTGCCTCTGTTGAGACCTTTTCTCCCCCCTTCCCCCCCAGCTCCCTTTGCATCGCCCGAAGAATTTTCACCTAACCCAGTCCCGGCAGGAAGATAACATTTTGATTTTTTTTCCTCTAACCGGTCTCTCCTCCTAATTTCTTCCCCGTATTTCCGTCTGTCCAAGGTTCTCCCATGTATGGGTGGTTGCCCGCCCGGCACTCGATACTTTTTCTTTCTTTTTTCCTCCTTTCTCCCGTTTTTTTTTCTCATCTACTCTTCCTCATTTGATGGCCCCCCACCTTGGGGACAATCCACTCCTTCATTTTCCCTATAGGTCCTCCAATATCGCCTTTATCCTTTTTGATTTCCCCCTCTCAATGGTATCGTCGTTCTGTTTGATAGTAGGTGTTTTTTTTCGGTTTGATGCTGTCCCCCCTTGCGCCCCTCCTCTTTTCTTCTGTCAAGTTCTTCCCCGGCCCTTCATGGCAGCTCCGTTTTCTCCCTTCCATGACCCCCCCAATCATTTTTTTCCTTCTCCTTTCCTTTCTCGCCTACGCTTTCTTTTCATTGGTGCATTCTGCCTTTTCACTCTCCCCTGACCCCTTATTAACCCGAAGATAAATCCACACTTCGGGCCTTGTCCCGACCCCATTTTCCTGACTAGATGAAGACCGCCGTTACCCGTATTCCCTCCTCTCGTTGTTTTTCCTTCTCTCCTGCTCTCTTTTGGTTTTTGTGGGCTCGGTTTTTTGCTCAGCTGAGTCTATTCTTCTTTTGTCATCCCGCCAGAACCCCCAGTAAAAGCTTTCCCCTTCCGTGCTGTTTCCTTTTTTGAAGTCCACCTGCTGGAACCCATCCCCCAAACTTTGGCTTATAACATTCTGTTGCTTCCGCAAAGCTTTTCTTTCTTCTCTAATCTTTGAGTCCCCCTCCCGATAACTTTTACTTGACTCCTAGTTTTCCCCTGCCAATTTCAGCAACGATTTTTCCCAAAACTTCAGTCGGGCTTCTAGATCTGACTTCTCCCTCCCAGTTCTCCCCCTTTGCGTTTATTGGCCCCCCCCATTTATTCTTCATCAATTTTTTCCTTTATTTAGGCGTTTGGATTCTCCCCACTTTTTTGTTCCAAGCCCTTTTTTTTTTCCCTCACCACTGTCAGATTTCGAGTGAGTTTGGTTGTACTCGCCTTGGGTTTTCCCCCAACAGAGGTCCTTTGCCATGGGGATTGCCCCGCCAACGTCGACCCAGAAAAAAGGGCGATGCTACTCCATTTCCCATTCAACTGGTATCCCCCTTTTTTTCTTTCTGAGTTTCCGACTCTTCCCTTCCATACTCTCTCTTATTTGTACCATCCGGACCAGATGTATTTCCCCTTGCCGCTGAGGAATTCGGCCCTCCGCGGCTCTCTCCCCCCCCTTCTATTTGTCTTGGCCGTGTCCCTCCCCCTTTCCTCATCCTATTTGACTTTACCTTCTCTACTCCCCCTGTTTTTTTTCTCGTTCTTTTTCCTCCCGCTGGAAAAAATTTTTCTCCTCTTTTAAGATACACTTGACCTTTTTCCTTTTCTTTCTGGGTTTGGCTTCTTCCTTTAATAGTTTTTTCTCTCCCTCCCAGTTTCCAGTTTTAACCTGGTTCAGTCCGACCGCCACGAACAATTCCCGGTTAAGCAAAGTCGCTCCCTGACCCCCCGGCTGCCCGTTCTTTTAATTTTCTCACTAGCACCGCTGTATTTTTGCAAAAGACTCTGTGCCGACATTTACTTTCTGCGTAGCTTTTTTCTTTAGCGTTCCATTCCTCCCATATCCCCCTTACTCTTATCATTAGGCGTTTCTCCCATGTCTTTTTTTTCAAGAGTCACTAAATTCTCACCTCTGAGGCCCCCCCCCACCCCCCTTCCCCTCTCTATTGTCCTTACCTCCTAAAAAATCGCTGTTTCGTATCCTTTTTTCCGACGGCCGCTGATTTCTCTTTTTTCTACCCTCAACTTCTTCTTCTTATGGGTTCCCCCTCATTAAGATTTTCCTATCAGTATCTGTCCCGGAGTCGAAGATTTCCCACTTTCGCCCACCATGGTTCCTTTCTTGCCCAAAGCTTATTTTTCCTTTCCCCTTTCAGGATTCTCTGAGAGGTCACCCTCCCTTCCCCCCGTCAACCTTCTCTCCTTTCCTTTCATTTTCTCGCTCTTCCCTTTCTAGATAATTCATGACACCTTGGACTAGGGTGGAGTCCTCCTTGTCTCCCAACACTTTTTTCTGCACTCTCTTTTCTCTTTTTTCCTTCATATAAGTTTTTTGTTGTCCGCTGTCTCTTCTCCCTTTTTGAGCATTTTTTTTACGTCGATTCGTCGTTGAGACTTGAACCAAAGGTCTATTATCGAATTTGAACGTTTTTTTCCCCTTTTTCCTCGAATTTCTTCGCCTTTTTTATCTCCTAATCCTTAGCCTCCAGTTTGTTTTTTCCTCATTCCGAACGTTCATGTTTTTTTTGCGGGCCTTAGAATCTTCACCGCCTTTTCTAGTTTTTAACTCTTCCTTTTTTTCCAACCCCAGACTCTATGTCATGGTTTTTTGATCTTGTCTCTCTCAATTTTTCTGTATTTCCCTTTCTTCTAACTCACAATCCTCTTTTTTCTCTTTTTTGTCATTGTGCCAATGACTTTTGTACCAGTTTGCTGAGGCTAATTGAGATCTCCCTTCTGAATCATTCTCCTCTCCTGATGTCTCTCTTCTCTATTGTATTTTTTTCTCCTGAGCGCACCCCCCCGCTCTTTCGGAAGGATACATCGGCATTCTTGGTTGACCACCTTTCCCCATCCGTTTATCTTCTCCCGGCCCAAGCCCTTCCCCTCTTTCCTCTCCGAGTTCTTCACCCTCCCACGTTTGTTTTTTTCGTAGCGTGACTGAAGTTGTATATGTTCCCTCCTTTCGTCCTCTCTGCCTTTTTCCCTCCGCACTCAAATCCCCCCTCAATGCGTTCCTGGTATTTACATCGGGAGCCTTGTTTCCTCGGTCATGCAGCTTTAAGTTTTTCCAGGGGTATTCCGAGACTTGTAGATCTGCCTCTCCCTCTCTTCGCCTTCTCCACTGCCCTTCCCCCCAGGATTGTGCGCCTCGTCCTGACCGACTTCCGCCCGTGCCTTTTTCCTTCCATCTTGTAAGGGCTGTTTAAACCATCCGCCTCCTGGATTCCACGACCTCTTCGCCGCAGAACAAACTTTGTCTCCCTTTTTTCCCCTTTTGGTCCCGCCTCTTCTTCATCTTCAGGTGTCTTGGTCGTTGATGTTTTCAATAAACTGCCCCGGCCAAACCGTCAATCTGTTTTGCCTTTCTTTCCTCAGCTCTTCCGTCTTCGCGTCAAAAAAATTGCCTTCAAACATCTGGCGGCATCCCCCCCAGAAACTTCCTCCTTAACTTTTCCCCCTTGCTTTCCTTCATAAATGTTGGTCCTGGACCCCTTTTAGCTTCCTGCTGGCAGTTCTCTCTCAGAACGACTCTTTTGCCCCCCTAGTTGTTTTCGGAATTGCTGCTGTGGCTTAAAGGCAAATTGACTTGTGTTGTTTTTTTTTGGCTCCCCCTCTCTCTTCTCCGTCCTCTGTTCGCTAACACTTTGATCTTCCCGCAACCGGTAAGGTTGCTCAGCCTGGTCTCCTCCTTTCATCTGGGGATATTTTTGTTGTTTTATGCTACGCCTCTTTTGTCTTATCCCTCCCAACCTCCCTTTTGATCATTCCCAAATAAGTTTTTGAGGTTCCACGCGGCGGCCGCCCACGGCTGCCATTTAATTTAGAAAAGGAGTTCTGCCTTCATCCCTCCCTCGCTCGATTTCTCTTCTTATCTTTTCTTTGCTAATTTTCCTTTTTTCCTTTTTTACTCCCACTTCTGGCTTGGATATTTTCATTAACTATATTACCCGACTGTTGGGCTTTTTCAGAAGTGGACTTATCTGCCCCCCTGTCCTCCCCTCTTTCCCCAAAGTCTCGGCGTCTTTTCATCTCACTTCCCTAAGCCCACCCCTGACCTACAGGAGCCGCTAACGGTGCGGCTTGGTGGCCTCATAAAGGTACTCTCCCGATCGGGTTTCCTCTCCCTGTACCGTCCCCTTACTTTCCCTTTACCCCAAGAGTCTTTTGGGGCCTTCAGGCACG
>Ga0179593_1515229_pt1 | contig 11222 bp, 9 predicted proteins | sample CZODoug2_1_08_16_FD_185931 | JGI IMG/M metagenome (GOLD analysis project Ga0179593, IMG submission 185931) | Vadose zone soil fungal communities from Angelo Coast Range Reserve, California, USA - CZODoug2_1_08_16fungal (PacBio error correction) | ecosystem: Environmental > Terrestrial > Soil >... | reverse complement strand
TAAAAATAGCTGGTGCCCCTGATCTCACCTCCCCCCCGTCCTGTAAGGGACTTCCCCTTGACGGTGATGTCGATCAGCCCGCGTGTATTGAATGGAGTTGTAGGGAGTCCCAAGTACCACGCCAGTGCAGCCGGGCGCTGCGGTCTTTTGCTTTTCTTAAAACTCTCCCGAAGCCCCCCCAACCGAGCAAGCCGGACGCCCGCGTTTATTGCGATTCCGACTTATATCCCCTCTTTTTTTCTGTGTCCCCGCCAGCTTACTGAATTCTCTTCTAAATTTTCTTAGAGTGAGGCGGCGCATGAAGTGATCGAGGCGGTTGGAATGCTCCCCCTAATGGCACTTCTTCTTCTTATCTGGCGTTTGAATGCCCGTGGGACCAGCGTCTTAAAACGGGGAGCCTTGAGCTTCTTTTGGAGGGTCCCAAATATTTCCTTTCGCACTTTCCGGCTGTGCTGTTTCCCGGCGACGAGTCCGAATGTATCTTTCACTATTTCTTCTCATCCCTTTTCTTTTCTCCTTCTCGACGTCTAACGAGGCGAGCGACCAGGCCCAATCGCCTCACCGCCCCCCAAATTTTTACCCTCTCCCCCCTTCGGAGTCCCACCTGAAGGCACGGGCCTCAGCCCACAGTAGCCCTGCCCCTCCGATAGTTTCTTTCCGCCCCTTTCCGATGATTTATCGCACCCGAATAGGCTGGGTAAGAGCGGAGCTCGCGCCAGTTTTTTCCTCTAACCGTTTGCTTCTCCTTATCCGCCCGAGAGTCCACATGCTTTGGACGGGGTCGTGGGGAAATGTTTGTTGCTTTTTCTTTTTTTTTTTTCTTCTTTTTTTTTTTTTTTTTTTTTTTCGACGTGGCAGCCCAGGAAGCGGCCCCCAATGTCTTTTGATTTTTTTTCCCTCCCCCCCCTTCTTTTTCTTACGACCCGCACATGCTGGCAACCGAACATTCTTGTTTTGCTCCCCTCTTGGTGTCCCTCCCCCCCCTTTCCCCCTGCTTCCGACAAGCCTTGGCAACGTGGTAGCTGGCGCGAGATATCAGGTCTTCCCCGTCAACCTGACCTTTCTGTTAATAGTAGTTTTGGTATTACCCCCCGCTTTGCTCCTCTCCATTAAATTCTTCTTTTTCCCCTCGTTTTTGAGATTCTTCCCCTTTTGTAGCTTTCTTTCCCTACGTGCAGCCAGAGCCCCCCCATCGGCCATGGATGACGCTCAACTACCCAAATGTTCGTTGCCCTGGCTTTTTCCTTTTCCTTCAAGTCCAAATCAACAGATCGCGCCGCGCACACCTCCCGCAGTTAGACCAGTAGTAACGATTCTTCCCTGGTTTGTCCTTTTTTTTTTCTTTTTACTTCAGATTTTCTCTAGTTTCCTCCCTCCTGTTCCGCGAACCGAATTGGCCCCCAAGATAACCACTAGTTGCTTCCCTATTCCCGTATTAGGCCCTTACATTAATTTTTTGTGTTTCTTCCCCGTTAAACCCAATGTTGAACCAACGGATGTTCGATGGGCAGTAGTAGATGGTCTTCCCCCCCCCCTTATATTCTCCCGCACCCGACCTTTCCCCGGACCTTGAATTCTTTTAGTGAACGTTCGGTAGATCCGATTGACTACTGCTTAACCCCTCATGGGGCAACCCCCCCTAGTGCCCTCTCAGAATCAATTACATTTCATTCCTCCCCCCCTATGCCTCCTTTTTTTTTTTTCCCCATCTCGGGGGTACAAAGACCCATCTGCACGAAGTTGAGTTACTTTATTACCCTCTGCCAATCTAGCCTTTTCTTTCGATCTGATGTGCAAGCCCAGGGAGGAATGAGTTTTTCAATAAATTAGAAATAAAACAATCATGTTATTCCCCCTCCTTTGCTCGTGTTTTTCACCTGGGTTTGAACCTTCTACCCTAAGCAGGAACCTTTGGGATCTGGATCTTTTCTGATCTTATGGCCCTGTTTTCACTCGCTTCCCCCGTTGGAATCCCTTTACTTATCTTTCCGTCCAGTTAGCGACGGTCATGCCCTCTCTGTGTCCTGTTCACCTCCCCCCCTTTTTTTTTGTTCTTCTATGGCATATCAAAAATTTATACTTTCTCATGACCGTAGCTCGAGTTTCTGAAAGGCCCTGCATTTTTCAATCTTATTTCCCCCCTGCCCCTCGAGTCTTCCCCCCCGCAGCTCTCCAACAGCTGCCCCTCCAAAGCTGCCCGGTTCGTAGGCCCTGTCCTCCCCCCCACAAAGTCCCATTCCGATTGAAACGCGTTCGGGTTTTAATTAAGGACACCCTATGGTGGGTTCTTTTTCTCCCTATCCCTAAAAAGACCCCTCTTTCTGTTATCCTTAAGACAATGTTTTAACTATGGCCCATTCGCAGAGGTCCCGATCTTGAATGATGTACCTCCCTCTAGCTGTCCCTCCCAGTTCTTTTGAACTGTAGAAGGTGTGCATGCGAACCTTTGATTGAGGAGCTCGCGGGTCCCTTTTAGATTGACGCCTTCAATCAACCTCTCAAATTTCTGGACGGCAAGAGTACGTTACAATTTCCAACTTGTACCTTACGGAAAACCCAGAGCAAATCTCTATTTAACACCCTTTGACGTATGCTTTCATTCCCCTTTAATTCAATCGGACCCCATTACAGATTTTAGTGCATTCCAAAGGAGTGTTTAGTGGGATTGACCCCTGTGAGCTGGACTGGTTGTCCGTGACCTATTTCCCTGAAGTCCACCGTGTACTCTGGTAATAACCCCATAATATTTTCGCAAGGAGGAAGGTTGGGTTCTGAGACTGAGCTTTTTTGCCATAATGCCTTTTTGTTTGCCTCTTTTCCCGTAACCCAGGGTTTTTTCACGTCCTTTTTAGTCGTAAGTAGTTTGCTTAAGTCAGCCCCTATGTGGAGGATATGAAGCGGCGGTTTTTTAGCCTCGAGTTCCCCCCCCCAGGTTCACCCCCCTGTATTTATAATCCTAGTCCAGACTCCCCGTGATTTCATTAGGGTTGGGAAGTAGAGTGTCCCCACAGTCGTAATTTACCCCACCATATCCCATGACCTTTTCTTCTGCAGGGGTTCCGACTGCACCGATGCTCTCCATAAGGACGACTTCATTCATTTAGTACTATTCCTTGCATTGCTCCCCTCGCCCCTTCCTAAATGCCCCTCCCATGACTCTTTGCAGAAGTGTTTTTCCTTCTATGTAGGATCTCCCATGAGCAACCGTGTGCCCTGATATCCCCACCCTAACTTAACCACCCCAGAACTTTCTCGGCAGGCTCGTCCAAGTGAACGTTTCTAATTTAACAAAGAATGGAAGGACGATTTACCCTTTTTTGTTTTTTTTTTTTTTTTGTGTTTTTTTTTCTCTTTGGTGTTTGTGTGGTTGGTGGCTTTCCTTCTTTTTTTTTTTTTTTTTCTGCTTTCCCCCTGGGTTTTGTGTTCTTGCTGATCTTTAGTTCTTCTTTTGCTTTTTTATCGTTTTTTTTTTTTTTTTGTTTTTTTTTTTTTTGTTTGTAGTCTCTTTTGGTTTTGGGTGTGTTTTTCGTTTTGTCCCGCCCGTTCATCCCAAGCAGACTGCCCCGGGCTAATATCTATGACCACTTACTATGTTGACAAAGTTTTCTTTCCTTCTTAAAGTTTTGACTTCTATTAAGTTTTGTCTGGACTTATCATACCTATTATGTTTTTAAATTAGAGGTTCTTATGGGGGTTCCACCCCAACATCCCCCCCCCCTTTTTTACATTCCCGGGGCTGCCTTTTTGAAAACCCATCTGTTTTGCTGTTTTCCTTACCTTTATCATTCTCTTCCATTTCGAAGTCACAGATGAGGCAGATCTTCCCGATGACCCGATGGCCCTGCTAGTTCCTCCTTTTCCCCCCATCAGGCATGCGGCCAACTGCGACCCGCACGCGCGTCCAGAAAGGCTAAGAGACATGCTCGTTCCCAAAATTTTGTTCGGTTTCCCTCTTCTTGTCAGCTCTCCCCCCACATGAAGGTCCTTACGGAGCCACTGCCATGCCAGTATTTACCCACATTCTCTTTGAGCCTTCCGTAGGATTGCTCTTTCTCTGGTTGGGTTGGACTCGCCCTTGATGACTTTCCTGAATCCTCGATTCCCCCCCCTTGCTTGGTCTTCTTCGTGCGCGGTGGTGTCTTCGTGCGGGTGGGACTGCGTTCCCCCTTGCCCCTCCTCTTTCCTCTTTTTGGGCTTTTTTTTTTCCAAATCATTTTCCCCCGCGGTCTCTTTCCCTCCGCCTTGGAATTAAATTGGTGTTTTTTTTTGTTTCCATTGCCTCGTTCGACCACTTTTAAACGTCCCTGGGGAGTCTCCCCCCGCGGATTTTACGTTGTCCCTCAACCCCCCCCAAATGTCCCCCCTACGAATTCCATTCTGTACTTTGTTACAGTTCTTTTCGATGCAATTTCTAGTAAACCCTTCCCTTGACCCATCTCTCCCAAAGTCACACCACCTCACGTCATCCGTGTCAGATCGGACCACCCACTTTCAGAAAGGCCTACGTTTTTAACTTGCACCCTCTTTCCCCTTCGTTCTCCCCTAACTTTTTTTTGTTTTTTGAGAGATCGAACCTTCTTAGAGGGACTAGAGGGCCGGTGTTAAGATAGTGTAAGGCCCCCACAACCTTCCGTCCCATGTTTACCCCCTTCCTTGTCCCCTTTAGTTAGGCTTCTTCTCCTCCTGTCGGTTGAGAGCCCCATTCGCACTAAAGACCTTAAAGACTGTGGGTTTCAGTTTTCATTCTTTCTGCATTCCATGTTTTCCCCCCCATTCACCGCGTCAAAACTTCCCCCCCATAGCGTCCGGAAGCCCAAGTCACAAATCCTTTGTACCCCGTATTTTTCCGGCCCTCCTCATGGCTTTTTCCTCCTCGTTATTAACATGGCGTTGTGGATCTTTCAACAGAGGGGTCGAGGGTGCGGCGGGGGGGTGGGCCGTGGGGCGTGTGCCGTTGGGGGAGGTCTGGCGGGGGTGGTGTTGTTTGGGTCGGTACTGCTCTTTCTTTTGAATCTTGACGCTTTGATCCGTCAAAAGCTCCAGATCAACCAACGAGCAAGCAAGGCCTCCCCCCTTTTTCTTTCCCCTCATTCCCCCCGAATCACAAACCGCCCCCTACGAAGAGTTCACGACTGTGAAGGGCTTTTAAAGGACTAAGAGTTCTGCGGAGATTCTTGCTGTGGCTCCTGGCCTCGTTTTTGAGCCCTTTTTGACTTGAGCCCTTCAGGAACGCTGGACGAACAAGTGGTGATCATGAATTATTCTTTTTTTACCCCCCAATCCTGTTTCGTGCGTGTCACTTGTCGTTATTGCCTGGTGGAAGTGAGACGCGTTTGAATGGCATCGCCTCCTTACTTACGCCCCTGGATCCCTCTTCAGCGTACTTTCCCTCTTCCCCCATTCGACCTCGCCCCAACTGGTTTGGGCAAAATGCACGTACCAAGGGAGGCAAGACCAACTGACTAAGGTCTTTTGCCCTCCCCGAAGACTCCCCCAGAATCTTTCTCACCACCTGGATGTTTTCCTGAGATTCAGAAGACCCCCCTCCGAGGGAGTGTTTCTTCTCCCTTTTATGGCCTCTTAAGTCCCCCTCAACGTGCCCCGTGATTTCTTGCGGTGCGTTCCGTAACATTGGCGTCCCTGTCTTTTGTTCCCGGTTCGTTCACTTCGATGGCAGCCTACCATCTTTGCTTTGACTTGGTCCTGTGGTCTTCTCATGTACCCCCCGGTGAGTTTTCGATCCGCTCTGAAAATTATGATTTGTACCCATTTTCATTGTGGTTTTCCCTTTGCTTTTCCCTTTCATCGACCCTCCCCACTAGGCGACCTGAAGTAAAGTGGTTGTGCGGATGGAGCTGATTATTTCTCTTTTTACATCGCCGACTTCTTTGTACTTTCCTTTTTTGCTATACCTTACTCTTTTGCGACCGAGGTTCCCACAACCCAGGAAATAACGCAGAGATTTAATAGGAGGTCATCCCTCTCTTCGAATTCTCTATTCATACTTTATTCCGGAGCTGCGTGGCCCTACCTACCACGTAAGCCCTTGGTGAGTGTCCCCCATTCCCCCAAGGTCTCCAGGGGCCTTTCCAGAGACTCTCCGACGAACCCTTCCCCGCCGTTCTACAGTTAGTAATTGCCTCCTGTCCATGGCTCAGGCGCCCACTCTTCTTTCGTGTTCTTCCCATAGTATCCATTTACATTTCCCCGAGTTTGCCCCCAGCCCAAAACTCGTTGGATGCATTTCTCCGCCTTTTGCCCCTCTCTTGGCTCCCGAGATGTTTTCTCTTCGAAACCTGTTGCAAATATCCTTGCTTGTCGTTGTGGTTTCCGTAGTAGTGGTTCTACCCCCCGATTGTCACCCCTTTTTGCCCTTTTCTTTAGCCCTTGATGTCCTTGCAAGTCTTAGCTCGATGTGCGCCCCCCCGTTTTTCATAGACCCCAGTCGAGTGCTCCCTACCAGTCATTTCTCACCCATTATTGCATTTTTTGGCCGGACTTACTGTTGAACCGACCCTTTATGACTTTATTCCACAGACCCTTGCGCTTTCTTCCATATTCCCACTCTTCGGCCGTATAACCCGAGTCTTTGAGTCGGGCGTGATGGTGCCCCCATAGGTCCATTTTCTTTTTCCTCCCCCCCCTTTCCTCCATTGGACCAAGGACACGACGTGATCATCGTTGCTTTCTTGTTCAGTTCTTTTTACCCTACCCTCTTTTGTTGGTCTTGTGCTCTGTTTGGTCTCTGAGGGAAGAATCCCTCTTCATTGATCACTTTCAAACCTTCAGTTTCTTTCCGCTCTGAGTCAGCGAGTTCAGTAATGTTCCTGTTTGACTTTTTGCCTTCCTTTCCCTCTTTCTTTTTAGTTCCCATCCCTTTTCCCCACCGTTCGCTCGTCTCGGAAAGTTCGTAGTCTTTACCTTTAGAGGCTGCCTTTCTCGGTCGTCCCCCCCTGTAGAAAAAGATTCCCCAAAAGAAAACTGCCAGTCCTTCCCCAGGTTCTTCCTGCTCTACCACCGTAAAGATTATCCACGCTCTGGGTCCTTTAATTAAAACCCCCCTTCAGAAGTGGGGAGTTCTATGGGACTCGCTCCCCACCATTCCCCACGCTCCCGACTCGGACGTTAACCTGACTCTTTGGTCCCGTTATTCCCATGGAAATCCACTTCGAAGATGTCCCTCTCTTCCCTCTTTACCACCACCTCTTCTCTCCCCCTGCCCCTCCAATTCTCTCCGTAGCCATTTCGTCAACGCTCGGTTATTTGCCTAGGGGATCTTTTTCTGAGCTTAGACCACCTCGACCCCCCCAGTTACGCCATGGCAAGCGTTTCTACTTAAAGTCAGGTCAGTTTCACTTCTGACCGTCTCCCCCCCCCTAAGTCCCTTTTCCACGTTCCCCCCCGCGCACATTGGCTATTCACCAAAATTTTTTTTATACGGTATTCATCAGATCGACGTTCTTCCTCTCGACCTCAAATCTAGAAACTTTTTCATCTGTGGTTCCCAATCGTTGCGATGGACGGATTGGAACACCCTCCCCCCCCGTACCAGAACCCCAAAAGCCGTGCAACACATCTGCCCACCTACTTGCGCACTGCACGGAGGTCAGAGCGACTTCGGGATCTCTTTGCTCATCAGGGCCTTTTTTTTCCCAGCCCTTTGTGGCACTTCACCCCCCCCGGGTGGAATTCCGTCGGTATTCTTTTTAAGTTTTTGTCTCTGATTGTATTTTTGCTTCACTACGGATGGTCCCCCCTCTCACCTGCGCGTCCCCACTGGGGTTCAATGGCGACTATACTACCTTCTTCTTGACCCGTACCTTCCCTGGGTTTTTCCCCTTTGCCCCCTGTAATCCCTCCTACAACCCCGAGGTCTCCTTATACAACGAGCCTGCAAGTTCGTTAAGACCCCATCCTACACAACCCCCTTCTTCTCCTTGGCCCTTGAATGATGAAAAGAACTCTCCCCCTCCACATTTCACCTATTTTCAGCCTCTTCCCGATTGGATTCAATGCGCAACTCTATTGAAGGATCTTTCCACCTTTAACCAATTCCCTTTCTCACCTGGCCGTGGAACCCCCTCACAAAATTTCCTGTCTTAGAATGGATATGACAGCCGTCAAAGCCCTCATCTGGGCTCATAGACTTTCGAGCTTCCCTCTCTTGAGACTTTCTTCTCCCATCCTCTAGCTTCGTTGTTATCTATCGTCACATTGCGGGCGTCTCTCCATCTCTTATTTCCTTCAATTTTGGGGCCTCCTTTTACTCCTTACTACTTTTTTATGCAGGTCCCCCCCCCATTTTTTTTGATGGTTTGATGGCGCGCATTCTTACGGACGCGTTCCTCCCTTCCTTCGCTCCTCTGATTCTGATGCAATGCTGAGATGACATGCCTGATAGTAGAGGACCCAAAGCACTCCTCTCACCGCTCTTTTTCGGCAGACTCCCGGTCTGTTCATCGTGACTTCCCACGTGTAGTCGCAGGTAAGGCGTGCACGCCCGCGACTCCTCTTCCTTTTTTAATTATTTTTTTTGCCTGTGCCCTCTCCAAATAAGCCCCCTCCTTCACATATTAACCTTTAATCAGTCCAGTCGTATAGGAGGCTTTTCTTTTGTGGCCCTTCTTCACTGGGTACTAGAATCTCCTTTCCCCTCCCTGCCAGAGGGAGCGGTGCAGTGATCTTTTCATGGTTTTTTTCCCCCTCCGTTGCCATTCTCCCCCGACCCAGTCCTCCCTTTTCCTCCTTCAGCTCTTTATGGGTCCTCTTCCTTTCTTACCAAACCCCTTTTGCAAACACGCTCTTTTGATATCCATCCCTTCATTGTGGCAATCCCTTCTGCACGAATTCTTAAATGTTGTCCTTTCCCTCCGTCCCTCCTTGTTCTTCCCTTTTGCTGTTCTGCCCCTGGTGACCCACCCCATTTTTAAAAATTGGCCGACTGGAAACTTACTTTCCCTTTGTACTTTTTCCCTTTTTCCACTCCGATTTTCTCCCCTCCCCCGTTCTTACCCACCCCTCTCCCCACGCACCCTTATCAGTTACTCGGCCCAAGTTCCGGACAGTCCTTCTTTGTTTGCCTCTCTTCCCCTTTGCCCGCTCTCTACCTTTCTCTCTCTCTCTTTAGAGATCCCTTTCCCCCTTGTCTGTTAGCACTTTTCCTCCGTGTCAGATCTTTTCCTTCCATCAGTCGGTTTTATGTAGGAACTTTGGTTACTCCCTGTATGCGTTTTTTGTGTCCTTGTAGACTCCTTCTCCCCATTTCTCCCCTGTCCCTCCGGTTACCGGATTTTTTTCGCCATTTGGAAAAATGGTTGGTCACCCTGTTCCCTTTTCCACCAATCCCCCCCCTTTTTTTCCCCACTTTTTTCCCTTAGGGCGTTCCTTGCTCCCTCGAGGATTTCCTCCCTCTTGTTTTATTGAAAATGTTTTTTCTCCCCTTCCCCCGACAGGGACCCCAGCGGAGGAGCAGTCTTTGGTTGCTTTTCGCCCTGACCTATGCCCCCTCCCCTCCCCTCCCCCTCTAGGATTTTTCTCCTTTCCCAGTGGAACTCTCCCTTCTCTTACTTCCTTTTTCCCTCATGGTGCGAGGCACACTCCCCCAGCGAAGCATCCTCGCCGGAGTTCTCGATCCCTCCCCCTCTTTTCAGTCGGTTTGGATTTGAAATCAGTATCCTTCCTGATCGGAGTCTTTATGGCCTGCGATGAGTTCGCCCGGCAGGGACATCGACTCCGTTTCAAGGACTCCCTTTTTTCTGGCTGGCCCCCTCATGGCTTGAACTCTTTTTTTCTTGTGGAAGTGGGTCTCCGTTCGGCATCGCATCAGCAATCGCCGCATCGAGGCCCTGACATGTGGCCTCCTTTCTCCGCGTCTGTAGCGAATTCTCATCCCTCCCCCTGGTTTGGCCCCCCCGTCCAAGTGTCCTGTTCCCCCCTCCTGTCACTGGCGCTCCAGCCCCCCCACGCAAACCGATGGTCAAAAGGGGTAATCTGTCCTTCTCCCCCCCCTTTTTTCATCAAAGATCTATTCTGGGTCGAAGCGACCTTTTTTTTTTTCCCTTTCTTCGCGCCGAAGTGGTCATTCTATTACTGCCGTTCATGAATTTGCGGTGCCGTCCGCTTATAATTTCCCTTTGAACGTTTCCCCCCTCACTGGACTCTTTTGCCGCGAGAAACTGTGGCTTGACCCAATTTTTGATTTTTTTTTGCCTTTGACCTCCTTTTCCATTCTGCTCTTTGGTACGGCTTATTGAGTCTCATTTTTTTTTTTTTGTACGAGTGCTGTGATCAGAATGTACACGATACGAAAGCCGGTCCGTTGGTTCTGAGCTCCTCTTCTTTTGCTAGTTTTTCTCCGTCCATTTTCTGGATCTAGCTTTGCTCTCCCCCCCCTCTCAACCCCCTCTTTCTCCAGGAGGAGCCTTCCCCCTTGGGTTCGATCATGTCGTTCCTAAGGGAGACACCCCCCTTTTCCCCTACTCTGATGACCTTCACCGACCTTCCCTTTTGGTGACTTCTCTCCCCACGTCTTCATGATAAGGGTCCCCAAGCAACAACCCGCTCGAGACGCCGCCTCCTTACTCATTTCCTATTGTCTGATCTTTTTTGGAGTTCCTTTCCAGATTCTTATTCTTGAGCTTCTTCATTCTCATGACTGTAACCCTGTGCCCCCTCCCCACTCTTTTCACTAGTTTTTTTTCTTTCCCTAGTACCCTTTCCCCGGCCCCCTTTCTCTCGTGGTGTCATACTTGAACCAAATGTTCGCTTTTTAGTATTTTTCCTAGTTTTCCCCTACCTTTTTCGAATTTTTCCCCGAGCTTTCCGTCTTTCACGTTGACCTTTCGCACTTTCTTTCTCCTTGCCGCACGAGCTCAGAACCTACTAGGCAATTACGCGTTTTTTCTTTCCATTCAGGCTCCCCGTTTTCCCTCTTCTCCAGAACCCTTCTTTCTTCAGGGACATCCCTTCCTCTGCGCCTTTTTGATTCCTTTTCCCTAAAAGTCAACAGAGGAAGGATAACATCTTGAGTCCGGTTTTCGATGATGGTGCTTTTCCAGGTAGTTACTCCACCCCCCCCGCTTAGGTTTACTTTTTCTTTCCTTCCCTCGTGACTTCTCCTTTTGTTGGGCGTCTTTCCAGATAACCTTCGGATTGTCTTTGGCATCGGTTGGTCTCCGACCTCGGATCTTCTGGCTCTCCTCCTTTTTCGAACCCCCCCTGGT
>Ga0179593_1493575_pt1 | contig 11222 bp, 15 predicted proteins | sample CZODoug2_1_08_16_FD_185931 | JGI IMG/M metagenome (GOLD analysis project Ga0179593, IMG submission 185931) | Vadose zone soil fungal communities from Angelo Coast Range Reserve, California, USA - CZODoug2_1_08_16fungal (PacBio error correction) | ecosystem: Environmental > Terrestrial > Soil >... | reverse complement strand
TATTCGCCGGCCCCTTTTATTTTTCCCCCCTTTTTTTTTCTTCTCAAGTCAAGTCTTCCTTTCAATGTCTCGCCATTATCGGTCTTTTCCGGTTATCTTCGTACAAGGCTTTCGGCGCTTCCCTTTTTCCCCTCCCGATTGGTCCCGCCCAGTTCCCCTCCTGGTTTACATGAGTTTTACCGACCACTCTGACATTCGGTGCGCTCCCGATCGACCCTTCCTTTTCTTCCCTAGTTTTTATGACCCCGCTGCTGCGGTCCCCCTTCTAGTGGCCGTCCGTGTGCTTTTTTTAGCAATTGTTTGGCCCCATTTTTTGCCCAGACCTCCGACAGCGGCATGTTTCCCTTTTATCGGTGGTCCCCTTGATTGAGGCAAAGTAACCATTCTTTCCAAACGTTCTCCCTTTGGCCTGGCGCTGCCACCCCACCATGGGAAATCTTCCCATTATTGCAACATGCGGACTGCCCCCTTTTTTATTTTTCTTGGACCTTCGCTGGCTACTTCGTGCTAACTTCCCCCCTCATTCCCCCCTTCTGTCTTCCCCCAGGGCTCACGTTCGGCGTCGTGTAGTTTTTTCCTTAAAACCTTTTTTGTCTTGGCTTTCACCCCACCCTTTTTTTTTTTCCCTTTCTTATGTAACAACTTCCCCCGGCCTGCCCTGCCTTGACTGCTTAATCCGGCCCTCACCCTATTCCCACTCTGGGTGTCAACCTTTTTGCGGCCCTGAAGTTTTCTAACTCCCAGCGCCTCTTTGGTCTTTCTTCCAGTCTCTCTCTTACAAACCATTTGTTGGGGTGCTAGTTCCAGGGTCCCTCGTGGTGTTTTTCTTCTTAGATCGACAACGCTCCTACCACAGATGCTTTTTTAAATCCGACGGTGAAGACTGCTTTTCCGTCTTTCTTTGCGTTTTGCCCTCTCCGCTGCCTCCTCCCCGTAGATTCATTATTTTTACTCAAGGGAACCCTTTTTTTCGGTCTTTTCCTCTTTCTTTTTTTTCTTTTTTTTCCCCGCTTGATACCTGGTTGAGACGTTAACAGAATTAGTTTAGTCTTTTTATTCATTCATGACCTTGCTCTTTTTTTTTTTTTTTTCCCCTAGATTTTTTTTTTGCCTATTCTTTAGAGAACTTCGGTGTTCGTTTCTTGTTGCCGGCCTCTTTTCTCTTTCAGAATCCCTCATTTTTTTTCTGATGTTGCGGGTTTTGTTATGGCGCGCATAATTTCTGTTTTTTTACTCCTTCTTTTTCCCACAGTCCCCCCCTTAGAGTGACTGATTTTTTGCGCGGTTTTGAGAAGGCTTGCCTTCTATATTTCATCCCTCCTTCTCGAAAACATGATCGACTTTTTCCTAGTCTCACTGTCGCCCTCCCCTCCTCCATGGGAAGCCCCTTTCACCCCGCCCCCTGTTTGGTGCATAAATTTCCGTCATTATGGGTTGTTCTTTCCACTCGTGTTTTTTCGCCCCCCTTCCTCTCCTTTCACGTTTGCAGTGAGACCAACCTTGGATGCGATTTTCGAATTGCTCTCTTTTCCAGAAACCGTAACTGGTCCAGCGCTTATGTCTCGTTCCCCCCTCTCTTAACGCTTTGGTACTGCTCACCTCCAGAGTGACTGCGTTTTTTTGCCGATCTTATTATGTCTGGTCTTCCCATTTTCTAATCTTCCCTAGCAGAACAAATGCGATAAGTGGTTCCCCCTCCCTTCTTCGCATTTGTTCGTAAGTGGTTCAGACCCATCCCGGTGGTCGTTGGATTGATGCGATTGCGCTCTTTCCCGATTTCAACAACTTTTCTAGGTCTCTGTTTTTCTTTCGCTCATTTCCCGGGCAGCCCCGCGCGCCAGTCCACACTCCGCCTTTGAATCTTCCTAGTCTAAGTGTATTTGGGGGGGTCTGGATCTCTTGCTTTTTTTGTTGCTCCTTTTGGTAGGCTGCCGCCCGATGTCCAGATGGCCTCTCCCCCCAAGATCCTTTTCCCACTCTTCTTTATTTTGTTCCCCTTTCTAAATCGGAGGCCCTCCCAATTTTTAGACTACAATGCTAGAATACTTTTGCTGCTTGGTGGTCTTGTTTCTGTCATACTCTTTTTTTGCTTGACTATTTCCTCGCCACCGACAATACAATTGGAAGCAGTGAGCTGAAGCCCGATCCAGTTCAACTTGACCTATTTAGTGGAACCTTTTTACCCACCTCGCACCTCTTCCCAAAATATCTTTCTTTTCCATCTAGGGAAGTGGGGAATACGAAACAAAGGAGCCACCCCCCTTTCCCCTAGGCCCCCATACCCCCCCACCAATCGGTCATACATAAAGTTCAGTTTGGTGTTTTGGCTTTCCCTTTCTTTTCTCTCTTGCTTCCCAGCCCCTGACCCACAACCACTTCACTTGACCTAAGGCCCGATTTTTCTTTAAGCCTACATGGCATGAATAGCTCAGCTACGATTGGGCTCCTGGATTCCTTTTCTTTTTTGGCTCCCTTCTCGGTGGTTTTTTTAGCTAGTACATTTCCCAATAGAATCCGTCTCCCCAAATCCTCTATGCTCTCTCCCCATGGCCCCCTTCTCTTTCATCTTTCCCTTTCTCTTCCACACCACCCACGTTTGGAAGGTAACGTATTTTTCCTCCGTACTTCTGGTCTACCAGCGGTTTTCGTCTCCCCAGTTACTCCTCTTTTTTTTTAGTTGCCCCCAACTCCTCTCGCCAAAGTTTCGTTTTTCAAGCAATTCTTTGTTTTTGACGGAAAGATTTGCGAGTGCTCTCAAAACCCGTGTTTCCCTCCTTCCCCTCCATCCTTTCCTTTATGGGTGATTTTCGATTGTTCCGGGGTGCAAGTTTCAGCGGTAAAGCAAGTGTCTGGGGTCCCCCTTATCAATATTTTGGCACGTTTCTTCTTTGTTCATGTCCCGGCTTCCATGAAGGCGCCCCATGGAATCTGAATCCCACCAGTTCAAGCTTTCTTCATTGGCTCAATCGTTTTTTTTCTGTCTCCCCCCCCCCTCTTTTTTCGCTTGCCATGGCCCGAGCAAGCCCCCACGACTCCTCCCTTAAAATCCCGCCCCATTTTCCCTGCTTTTTTTTCCAGCCGGCTTTGTAGTCCCCCCCACCCCCCGTTTGCCCTTCAACGCAATAAAGACCTCACCTCTTTCTTCAAAGTCTTTCCCAAAAATGTTGCATTATTCCTTTCACTACTCACAACCAGCACTTTTCCCCTTTTCTTTAGTGATGTAATCCCGAAGCAAGGACGTTTATATTTCTTGCCATGAAGAGGACTCCACGCTTTGTTTTAGTTGGTCCCTCCCCTTCATCTTGCTTATTCCTTTAATTTTTTAAGAGCCTTGTGCCTACTTTCCAGATTTTGGCGCCTCCGCCTTTGTGCGTTCGTTCCGAGCGTTTTCCTTTTTTCCCGTTCGACCGCCGGGTCTTTATTCTCACTCCACTAAAGATGTGGATCGTCGTTATGACGCAGCCCCGAATCTCCGAAGCCGTTTTAATCTTATCCATGGAGTATTAGTACAAAATCGGCGGTTTCTTTTTTGTTTTTTCCCCTATCCTCTTTCTCCCACCAGGCGATATTTCTGGCTTTCCCTTCTGCTTCAAAATCCTCCGCCTTTGGCTGTCTTTTGAATTTTTTTGCCATTTTTTCAGGCGTCAGAACCCACTGATTGCTCGGCGCCGCTTTTTTGCATCATTTCGCTAAGACGGCCCAGGCTCCTCCCCTCTGTTGATTCTTAGAACGAAGAGCCCATTCTACCTCCCTAGACTCACGGAGATTAAGAATTGTGGTGTCTGCAGCGCTTTGCTTGACTTTTCCATGTTCTCTCATAATCTGTCTGGTCAATGTCACACGCTATGCCTCTTCTTCCAGCTTTTTTTTTTCCACTTTTTAATAATCCCCACTGCCCAAACGAGCCATATGCTTTTTTTCTTTCCGAACCTACTCAAATGGATTGCATTCGGAACCCCCCCGGTGGCTTAGTCTTACCCTCCCCGGATTGAGGTTGCTGTGAGGGGACTGTTGTCCCCAACAGTAATTCCACCAATAAACCCTGTTTTTGCCTCCTGTTCCCCTTGTTCCCCCCCTTTTGGAATCCTGGTGGCAGTCACCTCCATAGACGTTTCGTTAAGTTCAGGTTTTCCTGTTCGCTCAGTGCTTGCGCTTTTTCCACCTTTTTCCCCTTCTTCTGACATCCTCCCCCCCAGCGGATACTCTCCTTTTCTGTTTTTTTCTTTTTGTTTTTTTTTTTGTTTGTTTCTTGTTCTTTCTCCTGCTTCTTCCTGCATCATCCCCGCGTGGGCCGCCCCCTTTGGTTCCGGAGCGCCCTTTCTCTCATGCAGCAGGTTATCCTTTAGTTCATGCTTCCCTTCGCAACCTTTCGCGCAATCCCCGCCGATGCACCAATACCCGCCATTTCTTTTTGCGTTTACCCCTCAAAAAGCTGACAAGGCCCTTTTGTGCTCCTTTCTCCCTCGCATTCCCCCCCAGCTCTCTTTACGAGTGGCCCAGTTTTCATGCCGACCCTCATTTTTTTGTGTTTTTCTTTTTGCAGTTTTTTTGATTGATTTTTGGGTTGGCCCCCATGGGCAAATCTTAAGCTACTGTAGTTTTGCAAAGCGGTGTGAGTCTTCGGGATTTCTTCTCTGCGCTTGGCACAAGCCCTTCCACACCCTAAGGTCCAGCGGATAACACCAGGTGATTCTCATGTCCCGCGCCCGGCTGCCTTTTTAGCCAAATCGGCTGCGTGTCATCGGGGTCGAAACGTCCCCCTACAGGCAACTTTTGACCTTCAGGTATTATGCGTCTTGTTGGATGCACCTGATCTGGCTTCCGGTGCAACCATCTTTGGTCGGCTCTTCTGCCCCAACCACCCATTTTTTCCTCCGTACCATTTTGACGTCTTTTTGGAGTAAACGTGTCGCTCGTGCTTTCGGTCCCTACAATTTTCCTTTCTTTGTTTACCTTTCCATGCTCTGTTCCTAGGTCATCATCTTCCCTTTTATTAACCTCATTGTGCGGCTCCTGGCTTCCTTCTGCGTAATCCCCCATTATCTTTTCCTTTTTTTAGTTATAGACTCTATCAAACGCGGAGTTTAGAAAGCCTTTATTCCTTTAATAACTCCTCTGTCTTTGTTCCCTGCTGCCATGTCGTTGGCCTTGTGAAGCTTTGCCTACTGTATAGTGAGAACTCCCTACTCAAGCTGTAAGCTGCTTCTCCTGATTCCTCACTTTTTGGGAAGTTATTTGTACAAGCGTTGATACGGATGTTTCGAGGCCTCATTTAATCTCAGATTTGTTGCTGGTTTCCTAATTCCCATTTGGTTTACAGTGCCGATTAGTATGTAGCCTCTCATTTTCTCTTCCTGTTAAAGTAGCACGCCAGGCGTGTTGTTTGGACGGCTGCACGTTTATTTGCTTTCACGTGCTGCTTGTGTTCCTTTCTTTCTTTGTTTACTTTTTTGCTTTTCCGGCGGTCACTTGACCACATTCACAAACGCCCGGGTTTCAGCGTCTTTTTGGATTCTTCTGCTCTTCCTCGTTCGTCCCACAATCCTTCCTTTACCCCTCGAGAGTTCCCTGAGGCTGGCCGTGGCCTCCATTTTTTTCCCCTTCTTGGTCACTCCGTCGACGCGTTCTTACACCATTCCTCATCGATTGCGTGCGGTTTGTTACTAGATGACTTTCCTCAAATTTGCAGTTGCCTCCGTTTTCTTGTTTGGATTTTTTTCGCATTCTATTTCCCTTTTCGCTGAGTTTTATGCCCAAACAGCCATTTGAACTCTTCGTGGTTTTTCGAGATTTTCCTCCCACTTTTGGGGTGTATCCCTCCCTCTTGGAGCTGTTGCCTTTTTTAGGCGAGTCTTGTTTTTGTCATTGTTCGAGCTGCGGGAAGCCCAACCCTGCTTGCGCAACATGGCATGTCCCCCCTTTCTACTCACCTTTGGGCGCAGTGAGTTGTCTGGCTTTTTTCGGTTCTGCAGCATAGTTAGGTTCCACCACCAGAATTTTCGGTCTGAGGTTTTGGGTGGCTTTTAGATGGTTCGTTGGTTATCGTCCCCTGTCCTTTGTTTTCCCCCTGAACGGACTTCGGCCCTATGAGCTGGTACTTCTTGGGGAGGTTTTTTTTTCTTTTTCCGGTTCCCTTGTTTGGACGCGGACTTCCCAGTTTGCAAACACTTCTTGTGTGTGTCACCCCCCTTTAGCCCCCACTTCTGGGTTCCCGCGTTTTCCCGCCCCTTTTGCCCCCTTGAAATGTCTTGAGATTTGCAAACTTGCTCCCCCGCCTTTTTCGTGGTGGTTTGGTGGCGCCTATTCTCTCTTTTTTGTTTGCTTCCTCCCTTTTTGAAGGCCAGCATCCACAGTCGACTTTTAGCCTACTTTTTTTTACTCGACCCCCCTGTACCCCCAAATTGACGAGCGAGGGTGCCATTGTACCGTAGGTCATGAGTTTCATCCTCCTTTTCCCCCCCCTTTTTCTTCTCCGGCCCTTCCTTCCGTCCTCCTAAACCAAACTGGAGCCCCCCCCCCATCCCCTTTTCCTGATGAATCCCCCTCCCGTCATAGTTCATCCTTCGGACGGCTTCTCGATCCTTCGTTTGCCATTGTGCTCTCTTGAATTTTTTGGATCCGACCCTCCCCACAACATCGGCCCCCCGTCCCGGCTAAATGCGGTTCTTTGAACGCCTATTTGCTTCTCCCCTCCCAACCCTTCACAGGGCCCCTCCCCCTGCACCTTTCTGTTTGTCCCCCCCTTCTTGCGCGCAGGCATCTTCCCTATCAATCTTTTTCCGACACCCCCCCACCACTCTCTCGTGGTTGAATTGTCGTTGGCTCAACATGGTCCTCCCCTGCGATTTGTCGCTGCCCACCTTTACGGTAAGTATGCGCCCTTCAATTTGTCCATTTGGTTTCCTTTCAACTCATTGTGCCATAATTCGCCATTAACCAGTTGTCTGTCACCTTGCACCCCGTTGCCGTCTGACAGTCATTCGTATCTCCAACTCTTGAAAACTCCCTCCCCGGATTTGGAGTCGCGGGACCCGTCGAGGTTTCAGGTTCTCCCATATTGTCAATCGACCCCCTCCAAGTTGCTTTGAAGTGGGCATTCGATAATTCCTCTGGTCTATCCCTCCTTTATGAGTTACTAGTAGTTCGTCTTACAATGGCCATAACATTTTCAGGACCTATATCTTCTTTTCTCCCTCCGGTTTGGTCCTGTATTCCGCTAACGCAAGGTAAGGGCACAACGCCGGAGAACAAATCACGATCAAATCCCCCTCACCACCACCACTTTTTTCGTCTCTTGCTGACCGGCTTGGGCTGGAAAAAACCACATTAAACTACATCTTCCTGAATCGTTTCCCTTTCTCCCGCCTCATAAAACTCGTAAGGAATCGTGAGATTCTTAAACCCCACGTCTTCACCCCAGTTTTTTTGCTATGTAAAAAGCGCTCCTGCGTATCCCCTTTTTCCCTCGCTTCCCCCCCCCTCTTCGTTAAACCTTCTGTGATTCGCTGCTCTGCCTCTTGCAAGCAGGTCCTCTCTTTTTTTAGGCCTCCTTGAGACTTTTCTTCTGAGCGTAAGCTCAGTTGACCCTTGCTTCGACCCGTCCCTATTTGAACGGTGAATTTTTTTATTGGCCTCCAGACAATCAGCTTGGACCCGATCGTAACAAAGTATGCTTAGAATTCTCCCCTGTTTTCCCCTGTTTGTGCCATTCTTCTTAGGTTCAGGAGTATTTCCACCAGTGTTCTTAAACATTTCTCCCTCCCCTTTATTCTTAACTGTCTGGGCAGGGCCATTTCTACTACTGACAAACACCGTTTTAAGGCTATACCCAGGTTTTTTCTCTTCCCCCACCCCCCCCCCGAGGTCGTAGGGACCCCCAAAAGGGTTTTAAATTAGACTTGTCGGAACCGGAATTCTTTTTCCCGTTTCGTCTCACGTCGCCAGCGCTCAAGCCTTAGAATTCTCGCTTGCCATACGCCACATTGTTATGTTTCCCCTCCCCTCTTCTTCTTTTCTTTAATCTGATGGTCTTTTGGCCGGCACAATCGTTTCAACAAGTACACACCGTCGGAGACCTCCACTTCCTTTCTTTCCCCCCTTTCCCCTCAACCACGCACAAGCATGCGCTTTATGGGCGCGTTCAGTGGCTGAATCATTCTTCCTTTCTTTGACTATTTTCCCCCCCTTTTGGTCGTTTCGAGTTCTTTTTCTCGGTATGGGAACTGCCTCCCAAATAACCCTTGGTGTTTTCCCTCGGTTTTCTTTCTCGCCCCCGCCTTTTCATAATCAAGCCGGTGCAGTGCATGCGTCGTCTCGCCTTTTTTCCAGCAGTGCGCTTTGCCCCCTTTTTTGTAGTTCTTCCTCTTCTCACACTTTGTTTCTCCTCAACCTTATTTTCACTCTTTTGGAGAGATATGGCGGCCGACCTTGTCCAACTTGGGAGCGGTCCTCCCTGTTCCTGGTCTCCCTCCTTCTCAACCCCCCCTTTTCCTTTTCCCAATTCATCGGTGGTGGTTGTTCTATTATGCGAGTGAACGTCTTCCTTCCGCTTCCTCCCCCTGATGCCCCCCTCCTCCCTCCCATTTTTCGATGCTTACCCCGTGAGGCCACGGAGTTCTACCGACCCTGCCTATTTACCCCCACATTGATGCGCGGGCGCCGCATATAATGATAGTCACTTTTCGATCTGTCTTTTTTCTCTTCTTTAAAGTTTGTCATGTAAAGCATTCGCCTCACCCCACAGCTGCAGTCCTTCGTATTTTTTTACATCAGGTTTATACCTCGTCACGTGGGTCATGATCCTTGGCTTCTCTCGAAGACCGGTCGGTAACACGACGCGCGTTCCATCCCAGTATTAACCTTGGATCAATGTCTACCCGATGCTCCTTTTTTCCCCACTCTTCTTTCTCTTCCTCATCTCTGCTTGCAGTAAATTTTTTTTTTTTGATCGGACCATGCCTACCCTCGATTGAGTTTTTCTGCGTCTTTCCCCCTTTCATCTGCTGGGAACAGGGCAGGTCATTCCTCTTCCGCTAACTTTCCTGTTTATCCGCTTTCCTGGATGATTGGGTCAATCGATTTTTTGGGATCCTGCGCTGTTTGAAATCCTCTGCCTTTTTTCTACCCTCCCCCCCACTCTGGAGTGAACATGTAGATTGAAACCCCCCAAGCATTTTTTTTTTTCCCGATGTCGACTTCTCCTAACTCCGTCTTTTTTTGGTTATTGAGAAGCTCCCCCCCCCAGGCTCCCTCTTCAAACCGGTTGAACGTGCGTGTCCCGTTTTCGACATTTTCGTTTTCCCCCTGCCTTTCTTCCCCCCTTCCATTTGACCAGGCATGCCTATCCTAGCATTTTCCACATTGTTCGGACTATTTTGTGTGGCGTTCTGGCAATGATCACCTCCTTCTGTGAGCTTGCATTCTTAATGCAGACTGCGGGTTCCCATCCCCCTAATGATTATCTTCCAACTTCCGTTAACAAACTTGTCTTCTTCTCTTCCCATTCCCTGATCTTATGTATAGGACGTTTGCCGTTGCTGTGTTTTTTTTCCGCCTTCATTCTCCCACTGGAGGCTTAAGGGGTTCTTTCTGGAATTGTTCGACGTTTGTTGATGTATTGCTTTTGTCCGTTCGAATTATTTTAAAGCTCCAACCACTATGCTGACGAGTCTCTCCCTGCGTCCCAGCAATACGGCATTTTTCCTCTCTCCTGATGGCTCTCCTCATCCTCCCAAAGGCTTGATCGCACCCCAACGTTTCGATCACTTTTCGAAGAGCCTGGCTCTCGGGCCTCCCTTGCATTCGACCTTATTTTCAAGCGTCCCAACCAGGCGCGCCCTTCTTTTGTATGTGGTGTTTCTCCCGGTTTGTTCCAATACACATCAACCGGGCCAGTTTGCCTCTTTCACTTGGCAGCATTGAACCGGACGATGTTATATGCGCCCGTGAGGGGTTCCTCTCTTTTTCTCTAGTCCGTGAGATCCGACCTTTGTTGACCGGACCTCCCATATGCAGAGATTTTGTTCACATTTTTTTTTTTTTGTCGGTGTCCATTTGAGGATTTTGCGATGGAACTCTCGAACGAGCACAATCCTGTTGCCCTGGAGAGTGCATTGGGAGTCCGGTAGGGTTTTTGGCGCTAGTGGATATAGGTGCCCCAACTCCTTACCCCGCATTTTCTCGGTTCCTTTTGTGGGTGGATTTTGGGCGTTCTGTACACCCCTTTCCTCGATCAACGGCAAACATCCCCCAGTCGATGTCTTTAGAAGAGAGGATTGATTTTTTTTATTGTCCTTCTTTTCTTTCTTTCTTATCGTTCCTAGGTATGGCCTCGTTGCTTTTTCGTGTTTTGTAGGTCCAGAATTCCCCATATTTTCCGTAGTCTCCAAACTTGGTGGCCATTCGATATCTTGTTGTTGTTACCCGGTTTGTAATCGGGCAACATCTTCCCAACCTTTTTCCTTGATGCAACACTCTTGCTACAATTTATGCGCGGGCTGGTGTTTTTTTTCCTCCACACTTGTTGTTGTTTTGAGATCTCTCTCCCCAGCAAACGCGCTAAGACCTCTTGCTTGGCTAAATTTTTGTGTTGCACGTACCCATCTCCTCTCACCCGGGCACCTATTAACGTTAGAGCTGACCTTTCTTTTTCGGAACCTCAGAGAAGTCAAGAAGTGTTCCACCCAATGTTTTTCGCCTTCGAAATCATGCTTTAGTTGGCCTCTGCTCTTCGCCCCACTCGCCAAACAGCCCTCGGAACCTTCCCCCCGACAGAGTCTCTTGACTATTTCGCTGCGTATTATCTTCAGCTTGTGTGACTCTTTGCTACGGTTTCTTCTCATGCTCACTGCTTCTAACAGCCCCACACCCCTTAAGACCGTCGTAGGAGGGTACGCTTTTGGGATCACAGGATGCCTCACTCAACGACCATCGGCTCTCTCCCTGTACTGAAGAGGGGCGCATTGTTTGCGCTCATGGCGACTTTCCCCTAATCGAGTCGCCTCAACGCTAATACGACCTGCACCGTCACAATGTTGCCATACCTCTTTCACCGATGGAAGGTTTTTTAAAAAAGGCCTTTGCGTGCTCGAACCCGACCGTTTCCAACTTACAAGAGGTTCTTTCGAGTCGCACCCCTATAATGATCTTTTTTTGAAATAACCGTTTTTTCAAGGAAAAGCTTTAACTCCATCTCTAGGGCCCCCCCCCCATCGTAGAACACC
>Ga0179593_1393282_pt1 | contig 11222 bp, 16 predicted proteins | sample CZODoug2_1_08_16_FD_185931 | JGI IMG/M metagenome (GOLD analysis project Ga0179593, IMG submission 185931) | Vadose zone soil fungal communities from Angelo Coast Range Reserve, California, USA - CZODoug2_1_08_16fungal (PacBio error correction) | ecosystem: Environmental > Terrestrial > Soil >... | reverse complement strand
CACTCTTTTTCGCTTGAAACCCCCCCCCCCCCAATCTGGACCCCCGCCAGGGACTGCAAACTGTTGATGACTGATCTTTTCCTCGACCTCAACCATTTCTGATTTTCTGTTGCTTTTGCCTGCCTGGCTTTGTTTAATACCGCAGACCGCTGGCAACACTCTCGCCCGAAAACCTTTTTCACTCCTTTTTTGATGTTCGCGATCCTTTCGTCCGGTTTTGCGCGCCTTTAGCGTTTTTGCTGACCACCCTTTTTCGGATTCGATCGATGGCTTTATTTTTCCCCCCTTTCTCGTTTTTTTTGTACCTCCTGCGACCAGCCAGTCTGTTTTTTCCCGTGTTTTGAGTTATATTATGGGTCTCCTTGTTTGTATTACAGCTACCATGCGCAGGTGTGGCTGTTTCCCCACTTCCCCCCTTTTTGTGAAAGTAAGGGTTTCTCTTCGGTGCTTTTGTTCCCCACCCCGCTTCTGGCTTGATTCTGTTCCCCTTTATTTTTTTTTTCCACTGAAGGCCCGCCCCCCCCGTCGTTGCTGTGATGTCCCCACTATTCAACCCCACCCTTCATTTGCTCTCGGCCCAGCTAAGTAGTTTTTCAAGTTGTTGGCATGAGTGCCGTATCTTTCTCGGCACGCTTTTTTTTTTTTTCTGCTCTCTCCGACCCCCACGTCCTACAAATTCTCACTGCGTTCACGTCCTCCCTGTCAATGTGGCACTAAGGTACGGGTTTTTGGGATTCCCCAAGAACTGTGGTCATTGTTGTTGGTTCTTCTATTTCCCCGTTTTGGCGTCGATAGAACAGCCCCAAGGGGTTTGTTGCCACCCTTCCTTCCTGCCTTTCTTTTCTGAGGTTTCCCCCCCCTAGGTTTTTGTTGCGTCCGGGATTTTACCACCCACCCCGATCCGACTTTCGTCTGGTCATCCCCGCATCCTTCCCTTGAAGATAATCCTCGTCTGAAGATTGCTCGTATCTTTGCATGTTTCATGATTTCCCGTCCACTCCTTCCCCCCAGCTGTTAGTGCAACAACCTGTGGTTTGCCGCGTGGTGTCATTCGCGTTGTGTTTGTTGGCCTTTACTTTTTGCCACTTCTCCAACATCCCTCCTTGTTCGGCGTTCATTTCCCCCAGGTTCCGTTTCCCCCCCAAACAAGTTAATCTGACTCCCTTTGATTGTGCCTTCGTTTCTTGCTCACTATGTGTCTTCCCGTTTCAGCTTTCCTTTTTTCAGCTTCATGTCTCCAGCTTTCTCCTGTTCCCCTGTCTGTTTGATGGTCAGTTTTGAGTTCTTTTCCTGCGGTCACCCCCTTCCACGTCAATACCCCCTTTTTCTGCTGTCACACGCATTCCCATCCCCAATCCTGAAGTTCCCCCAGAACTTCGATCCCTGGCCGCTACGGTTTCAACTTTTCGGTTTGTCTGTACTTCCAGTTCTCAGTTGGTCCCCCCCCCTCTTTTTTTCGAACATTTTCCCAAATGGGCTTCAGGGGCCCGTGTGCCTGATGCTTATCTACGCCACCCCCCACCCTTTCGCGTTAATTTTTTCCACCCTCTGACGTTTGCTTTTGGCCTTCTCTTACTTTTTTTCTTTCTTTTTGGTTAATTCCAAAGTCTTGTCCACCCTTTTGGTTCCCCACATTCACTTTACCTGAACAAATCATGGAGTTTTTACCCCCCCACTTTGTCAATCTCAATTTCATCCTCCCGAGATGTGCGTTCGGTCGAGCATCAAGAAAAACCCTTTCCTTTCGGCTGTTGCCTTTTCACGTCAAAGTTAAAGTACCGGCAAAACCCGCCGATTCTTTTGTTTTCGTCCCCTCTCCCCTTTTTTTAAGGTTCGGTACTACCCAATTTTCTTTTTTTTCTACTTGGTCCACCCTTTTCCTTGCGTTTGTCGAAGGAGGACCTCCCTCCCCCAATCTGATCTTTTGGTTCCCGTTTTTGACATTAGGGACCCCAATTTGGGTGGTAAAAGTATGGGCATATATCGGGTGTCTCTTCGCATTTACCATTTCCCTCCCCCTTTCTTTATCAGTGACCCTCCAGGTCAACCGTTTCCCAGTCCCATCGTTTCGATACGGAATATACTACTTTTTTTTCTATTTGTTTAATTTTTTGCCCCGAACCCCCCATGTTCATTTCGTTTTGAAGCATTAAATTCACGGCGGTTGCCTCAGAGGCCCCGCGGCCACCCCCCCCCCGTCCAGGAGTTTTTTTTCTTAATCTATGCACCTTCTAGTCTTGTCTTATGTCGGCACCCCCACCCAACAATTTTAGCCCTCTTTGTTTTTGGGAGTTCTTTTGCCTTGTGCATGGCCGCGTTCCTTTACCAAAGAGTTTGGAACTGGTCAACATTATGTGCCATTTCGGCTGTATTGGGCGTTACGGCTCTAAATTGAGTACCCACTCCCGAACATTTTTTTTTTTTCATCGTTGAAAACCTCTCCCCCACTTTCCCTCTGGTTAGTTTGGGATCCTTTTGCTGAATTTTCGTTCTCGGTGTTCTCCTGGTTGGGTTCCCCCCCCTCCCTTTCCCACTGGGTCACGAGTTTCTTTGACGTTCAAGCTGTCTCTTGTGGTTTTGTTTGTCACGTAGACACCTTCCTTACTCCCCCTTTAGGGCCTTATTTTTGTATAGTTTTTTGAAATCTTTTCGGTTGCGCGTTGCGTGTTTATTTTTGATCTCTAGTCTCGTTTTCTCGTGACCCTTTTTGTTCCCCCCCCTCCCCCTTTTTTTTTTGTGGAACCCCTTCGCCTTTTTTTTTCTTTTTTGATGCTGCTGCTTGTGGGGTTGAACCGGCCGTCTATGGCCTCGATTTTCCACATTTCGTGTTGGTCTTTGATCGACTTATATCAAAACGTGTCGCTGTCTCGCTTTACTTGGGGGTTTTCCGTCCCAACCCTCCCTGCGCCACTTCTTAAAAACCCGTTTGTTTACTTTTTTCTTTTTCCCCCTGTGGTCAGCCGCGTAGCCCCTTTCCTGCTCCTTTAGTAAACGGTTTTTTTTCCTCATCCGGTTATGACATATCTTCTTTTTTTAACTTCCTTTTCCCCCGGTTTGTTTTTGTTTTTTCGTTTTCTTGCGATTACTTCCTATTCCCCTTCATCCTTCTCCCTATTGTCCCAGAAGCTACAAACCTTCCCTTCCTACCCTCTCTCACGGTCCGTCAGCCGCGTCACTCTATCCTGCGGATCCTCTTTAGGTTTGGTAGACCCCTTTAGGGTGGAACCTTCTGTCCACCCTTCATTCCGCATCCGTTCCCTGTCCCCTTTCAGCAGAGAAAAATTTTCTTTTCCCCCTTCTGGATGGTGAAGGGACCCCCCAAGCAGCGCAATTGCACACGGTTCTTTTGTCCCCCCAAACGGCGTGGAATCTACCCCCCCTACTCTGATCCCCCCTCAGAAGAGCTTGCCGGCCTCTATTTCTTTACAACGTTTCCGCGGTAGCCAAACCTATACGACCTACCGTAGCCGTCGTTCGTGCAACCGGTGCAGCCTTTTTGCGGCACCCCTCCCTAAAGTTGCCGCCACCTCGTTCCCAGTACCACAATCAGTTGGGACCATCCTTTCCACGGGCGTGGTTTTCCGTTTCCAAAGATCGCCCTGCCCCCTCCCCACTCCGCCCTCTTTTCATTTGATTTCCCTTTTCGACCACTTTTCTCCCCTCCCCGCTCCCCCTTCCTCTCTCTCATTTTCCCCTCCCCCTCAATGTCTAATGGACCACCGCCGGATGTTATTTATTTTATCCTGTTCCTCTACCGCCGTTTGACGATTTTTCCCCCCTTTTCATGTTCCCCTCCCCAGCTTCGTGTCTGAAGAGGACCTTCCGGCGGATTCGTCCTTTCCAGAACCGTCGGCATTTTCTGGTGGTTGTGTTGCTCCCGAGCCCTTCGTGTTGGGTTTTTTTTCTTTCTTTCAGTGTTGGTTTTTTTTCGGCTTCCTATTTTCCTGGTCTCTCGTGAATTTCCCTTTTTCTGGTATGTCGGCCCCCCGGCTTCAAACTCGACAGCACCTTTGTCTTTTATCTTCGCGCCCGATGGTTCTCGTGAGTTGAACTTTGTTTTTCCAATTTTTCTTTTTTCCCCCCTTTTGGTAGGGGTGGTGGCGTTATATGTTTATCGCTTGTTTTCCCACCGATTCCCTCCCTTTAAGAGAGACCCTGCTCTTTGTCTGTTGGTCACTTGCTCCCCTTCCAATTTTGCACCCTGTTTGCCCCGTTTTTCACGTAATTTTTATGCGGACCGTGTTCCTCCCCTTTTTTCCTCCTGACAAAAAACCGATTTTGTCGGCATGTTTCGTTTTTGTTCTCTTCACTTTGTTTTTTCGCTGTTCATGGCACCTCCTAGTTTTTGAGCGCGTTTGATCGTCCCGTCTTGTGCCCTCACTACGTTAGTACATCCCATACTGGGGTCTCCTGATTTGGTTTGGTTCCTGCCCTCTTTCCAGGGACCTTTCCGTTTCTTTATCCTTTGTTTATAATTGTCAGACAGCTAGCCCCCGTCCTTTTGATCCGGCTCCTCTTTTTTGAGGACTGTTGTCCCTTGTGGGTCCTTAGCTTCAGGACCTACCGACCCACGTCCTTGCCACTTTTCGTTCGCGTTCCCCATTTTGCGCCATTCTACCCCAGGACCCCGACGAACCCCTGTTCAAGCCATACCGAAATGCTGGCCTTCCTTCTTTTTCTTGTTGCTATTTTTTTTTCTCTCGTGCGGTTTATTGCGGTGACGGTTCCTTTCTTCCGTTTTTTTTTTTTTTTTTTATCTCCCCTCTCCAGCATTATGTTCTTCATCCGTGCTTCCCCGCCTCCTTCCAGTTCAGTCGGGTTTCTCCGACAACCCTCTTTCACCGAGTGCAGTCTTCTTTTCCCAAATCTATATTTCCTTGTAAGACTTCTTGTTCAGTTGTTTTCTGTTCCTTTGTGTGAACTTTGCTTCCGCTTTTTTTTCGATAACGATTGGAACGGATGGGCGGGGACATGTCTTTCGATGTGGTCCCCGGCCTTTTCGTCCTTTTCCCCGCTTTGTTGCACGTCCAGGTTTTTTTACCGGTTTCCCTTTTTCCGGCAGCGAGTTTCGTTCCCTTTTCATGAATTCTTCTCTTGCTCTCCTGATCGTAGGTTATTGACCGTCACGTCTTTTTCTCTTTTTTTTTCGTCAAATTTTATGCCAACACCTGTTTTATTCGTTAAAAGCACTTCCCGGCCCCCGTTTCTAACCACCCCCTCGGTGAGTATGCACTTCTCCAGCCCTCCATGCCAGCTCCTTTTTTCTTTTAGTTGTTCATTGACCCCCCCGCCCTTTCCCCTTTCTCCCCGCCAAGGTTTCGACGACGCCAGTTCTTGGAAATGGCTTACTTGGCTCGAGTCCGTCTCATCGTCCTGTCTTTCTCCTTCCTTTCAGCCCCACCAGTCTTTCTCCTTCCTTCTCCTCTCTTCCAAAGTTTTTCATTGTTTTTCCCCCCCTGCCCCACCGGAAATAAGTCTTTTAACCGTTACGGATCATAGGCCCCTCCTTTTCCCAGCCTGCAATCTTCTTTGACGGCTTTTGCCTGTCTCCTGCCAGTTTCTCCAGCCGCTGGTTCCCCCCGTCCAACTTTGGGTTGACAAAACTCCCCCCCCTTTTTGATGTTTAATTTTTTTGTCGAGGCAGATCGTCCTCTTCCCCCCCCACCCCCGTTTTCCCGGTTATACACACTCTTCCTGCTTTCCTGATCCAACCTGCCAATCACCACCAGTGCACGCTTTCCTTTCGATACCGTCACCCTTTTGGCAACACGCCTTCGAACCGCCGCATCGTCCATCTGATTTTCGTCTGCAAAGACGTTTGCTTGCTCGTCCTTCGTTCTTTAATCGTTTTTTTTTTCCCCTCTTGAAACCGCAAGTTTTCTGTCCCCCAACCCCAGCGCATAGACTTTTCCTGGATTTCTTGAAGTTTTTTTCCCTCTTTTTTGCGCGGTTTACTGGTTTGTTTCCCTCTTCGCTTTGCTTGGGAGTCTTCAGCACCTCAAACCTCCTTTATCTTTCCGGTGTTTTTTTTTGTTTTCTCTCCTTTTATGCTTTAGGCACTTTTTTTTCTCTGCATGACAACCCCCGATTTCCAATAGATTTTTCGCGCCTTTCTTCCCCCTGTTTGTTTTGTGCAAAACTTCGGCCTTCTCTTCGCTTCGTAAATGCGCTCTTCCTTGAGGTGACTTTTTGCTTTTCCGGTCGTGCTTCGCTTTTTCCACCGAATTTTTTGCTGAGTCCACCCCCCCCACCCCGCCTAAAAAAATTTCTGTTCCACTGCCTGTTTTTTTGACTGGCTCTCTGTCCTTTTTTCCTTACGGCCGTTTAAGGCAATTGTGCGGTCCCAGTGCGCTAAGTCCGCTCGCTCTTAAAGTTTTTTGGTTGGTGGCACCTGACCGGTGCGCCTTCCTTCCCCCCGTGAATTCTTTTCTCTTGTTTTGTGTTTTTCTCCAGATTTCTGTTCTCGTCCCTCTTACATTTCGAAAGGTTGGTTCCTTGGGGGTTTTCCCCCATTTTTCCCCATTTGGCTGCCACTGGTGGGCGGCCTGTCGGTGCCTTGCCCGCGTTTCTTGCGTTGCCGTGATTTCATTTGCTTGCACTGACGTGCTGTGTTGGCCCCTCTTCTTTCCCCGTGCCGGTTCCCGCCGTTGGGCCCGGGTTCTTTGCAAAGTCTCCAACCCATTTGCCATCCGGTTTCGCCCCGGCCCGTCATCAGTTTTGCCCTCCTTTTTGGCCCTTGATCTGATGGTTTTCTTTTTCTTCCCCTTTTTTGCACGCTGCTTCTCTTATCGCGACCCTCGGTACCCACATTTTCCCCACCTCCCCTTGGCGTTAACTTGTCTCCACCCGGTTTTTTTTTTCTTTTTATATTCGCATTGGGCCGTGGTTATCGTTCAATTTTCCTTGGCATTTGCGGATGTTCTACCGCGTGCTTTACACAACAAGTTTGGGTTTCACCGTTTTCCCTTTTGGGATTATTTTTAATTCCCTCTTTTTTTTTTTTTCATGTTTTATTTTCGACCCAACCCCCCGTCCTTCCGTTTGTCTTTTTTTTTTTTCCAGGCTCCTTCTTCTTTTTCGATCACTTTCCCAGTTCCACCTTCCTTTGGACAGTTTCCGTTCTGCTATTTCCATCATCCCCCGTTCTGTTTTAGGCCTTCTCCCTGAAGGCCAAACTTTTTCGGACCCCCCCGGGGGCCTTCGAATGCTTTTCCTCTTTTTTGAAATCTTCCTCTTTCTCTTTTTCCCCCCCCCCCCCTGGCGGGCTTCTTCTGCCTTCGGCAAACGTCCTTTTTTCAATCCACGGCCCACTCTGTTTCCCCACCTCTGACCAAACTTTGCTTTCTTCCGTTGAATGATCGATTCTCCCTCCCTGGGTCCTTGCCCTTCAGCAGCGTTTCTTGGGTTGCCAGCCCCGTTTTTCTGTTTTATTCCCTTTTTTGGTTCTGGTTTATTTCCGCGCAAAATGGTCTGACCTGCTACAGGCAACCACCTACCCTTTTTGTTCCCCTCCTCCACCATCCCCCCCCCAGCTTAGGGGCGGCCCCTCAATTTTCTCCTCTTGTTTTGAAGGTTCTGTTTCCTTCCCGTCGTGTCTCGGTTACCCATCCATGACTTTTCCCAAACCATTTCAATGTTTCCGGCTATTTTGGCTGTTTTGCTTGAGTTACGTACTGCCCCCCCAATATTAAGCATTCCCCCTCGGTACTATCCGGGCCTGCTTACTTTTATTTCTATCTTCGAACTTCCAACATTTTTCCCCCGGCATTCACATCAGGGTTCTTCCCAAAGCTTCTTTTCCCCTCCCCCCCCAACTTTGACACCCCCCCGTTCCCACTCCCCTTTCTATTCTGTTGGTTCTTCCTCCTCGTTTGCCGAGGGCCTAGTCAAACAACTCGCTCTTTTTTTGGTGCTCCGCGTCCATTCTTCTCCCTCCCCCCTGTGCTTGTCCTGCCGCACTCACCTTTTTTTTCCTTTCTTCCTGAAAGGGGATCCATCAACCCTTTTGGGAGGGGCCTTGCCACATTTGGCCTGTTTGTTTCGTCCGAAGTGCCCTTCCCCCCTCCAATGATCTTCCCTTCTTTTTTTTTTTTTTGTTACTAGGAAAAATTGTTTAATGTTTTATACTTTTCTCCAGCCCCTTTCCTTCAAGGAGCCCTTTATGCCATTTGTCCGTGGCCCTTTCCCCTTCAGTACATTCCTATGTTTTGCTTCCTAAGATGCATCAATGTCTCTTTGCTTTCCGACAACCTTTCCCTTTCCCTTCCTTTCCCTTTGCGTCTTTAAATTTTCCGAAGTAGTGGCCAGCGGACTGAGGAAAACGACCTGGTGTTACATACCCAGAGAACCTTTCCAGCTCCCAATCCTTCGGTTTGTTTTTTCGCCCCCCACCAACCCCAAGGGCCGGTTTTCATTCGTTTTCCCCGCTCTGCAGGCCATTTGTTCCCGCCATTCTCCCCTGAATTGATGGATGGCACCCCCCCTTTCGGTCCACAAGCTTTGTTTTGCTTAATCTGAGTTACAAATAGCTCATCTCTATTGGTTCCTTTCCTGAGTTCCGCCCCCATCTTTTTTTTCCCAAACACTTTGACGCTTTGGGGAGTTCCCCCCCCCCAGCGTTATCGTGTTCTCACCCTCTTGGTTTTCTCCCACTCCTTTACCACTTTTGTGAAACGATTTTCTTCGTTTTGGGTGTCGGTATGCTTTGCCGGTCTGCTTTGATTGTCTTTCCCCCCCCCCCCCCCCCAACGTTTTCCAAAGTCTTCCCGTACCGTGTATTGTTTGACTTTTTTCCCCGTTTTGCCTGTCTGCGCTTTTTGTTTTTCTCTTTTCCTCTGATTTTGGATCTGTGTTTCGGGTACGGCTTTTTTTTTTCCCCCCTTGCTTTTTCCAGACCTTTTTTCTTCAGTTTTTCCGCTTCTTTCTTTGGTTTTTTTTCCCTTCCCCTCCGTTCTGTGGCAAAACCCTTTGCTGACAGTTTGTGGGGCCCCTCGTCTTTGCCCGCCTCTGCAACGGTGCGCTGTTCCCTAGCTAATGGTTTTTTTAGGAAATGCTCCGGAATCAATTTTTATTGGTCGCGTGCTTTTTTGCCTTCTGGCCAGTTTTTCTCCTGCAGTTCCAGTTCCCCCCCCCCCTTTTTTTCTTTGCTCCCGGTCTTTCGGTAATTTTTGCGTATATCTTTCTTTTTCCCTCTTTTTTTGAGTTTCCCGGTCTCCTCTCTTAAGGCCAACACGTTTTTCTCCAGAGGAGCTTTGGTCCCCTTTTTCTCACCGGGATTTCTCAGGTTATTCGGCCAACAGGCCCGGCGCTTCATCCTTGCGCTCCTATTTCGTGTTTAGGACCCCATTTGATTCTCCAGTCCCGTTGACTTTCTTCCTCCCCCCTTCGCTTCGTTTCGGTACCCCTAGGCCCCCGCCCCGTGCATCCTGTCCGGTGCGGCCACCCCCCAGGCATGGCGGCCCAATTCCTCGGTACCCAGTTTTTTCTGGCGTCACAACACGGAGTTTAAATCCCTTTCCCTCTATCCTACCCGCCTTCCCCCTGCCGCTCCTAAACGCTCGACATTGTGCCGGTCAAGAAACCCCCTTACCCTTCCCCACTTTCTTCCGTCTTTTTTTTTCAACAATCCCACGCCCGTCGCGTCAAGCCTGACGATTGCCTTGCATTTTTCGTCCCCATTTTTGTACAGGGAAGTGGTGACCATCATCACCGCGTCTGCCTCAAGTTCCTTTTCTTCCCCTTTTTCCCCATCCCGTCCATTCGGTCATTTGTCTTGATTTCTCTCCATAACAAAAACCACGTTGGATTTTTTCCTTTGTAACTTCTCTTTCTTTCCCCGAACCCGCCCCCTGATTCTGTTTATACATGTTTTTTTCATCTGTTTCCTCCTCTTCCATGGCGCGTCGAGCACCTCTTACGGTCCCTTCACCTTACGGCGGTTTGCGTTCTTTTTTGTTGTTTTTGAGACATCGTTTTTCCCCTGCTCCTTTCGACTGTAGTTTGATGCCTTTTTTTTTTTTTTTTTTTCCTTGCGCCCCTTCGGTCCCCTCCCTTTTTCTTCCTTTTGTTTCTGTTGGTCCTTTCTGGTAGATAAACAGTCTTAAAGTCCCCTTGCTGATCTTCGGCTTCCCCGCTGGGATTTCAGTTGAAACCTGGGCCCCCCTCATTTTTTGTTTCCCCCTTCTTCCTTGGCGTTTCTTTTTTCCTTACGGTGGCTTTTTTTTCTTCTTCCCACTTCGCTCTCTTTCACCCCTACCTCCGTTTCCTTCTGCAGCGGCTTCGTTTCTTGGTTTTCGTTCTGCGCACGCCCTGCCTTTCACCTGTTGGTTTGGCCGTTTTTTTGGACGCGTTTGTCTGCTTGCCTTTCCCCTTGATGACGAAAAACCACCCCCGCATTTGTGGTTTTCGCGGTCGATGGCTTCACTCTTTCTCCTTCCCCTCCCCCTGTGAAAGCACTTTTGTTCTGCTCAGGCTCGGTCCGTCACGAATTTGGTTTTTTCCAAACTTTGAAACATTTTGTCCTCATATTGTCCCTGTTTGAATGACATTGAATTCCGATTTCCCTTTGTCATTTCCCCTCCCTTGGGTTGTTCCAAGGCGTCCCATCCCAGTCATCCATGATCTGCGAATTTGCATGACGCTTCTGGCCCCCTCTTGTTTGTGGGTAGCTTCCCCCCCACGCCTCGCTTCTTGAACTTCTCTTTTCCGTTTTTTCCCCTGTTTGTGCCCGTTAGTAAACCGCTCTTCTCAAATGTCTCCGTTTTTTTCCCCAATGTTCTGGCCGTCTCTGTTGTGATATGGTGTCGTCGTTCAGATAGCTTTCTTGTATTGCCGTGAAGTCTTAGTTGTCTCCCCACACCCCTTCTTTTTTTTCACAGGGGCTGTCCCTCATTCTGCGTTCTTGGAAACTGTGATCCTTTCTTCATTGGGAAGGGACGACCGTCTTCCATTTTTTGCCCGATCTTTCCCTGAACTTTATCCTTTTCTTTTCCTTCCGCTGTTCCTTTGGGCCTTGTACCTTTTTTACTCTCCCCTTCAGAACAACCTATGTCGTCCTTCAACTGTATTTATTTCTGGCCTGTTCCCCATATTAGAGTCCCCCGCGGTCGCCTTGCGCTTTTCAGAAATTTGCAAGTTTTCCCCTCTCGGAACGTGAAAAGTGTTTTTTTGTTTTTTTTTTTGAGCAAGCAAAAATTTTCTCTCCGGCTCTTGATGTCTCTCCG
>Ga0179593_1379096_pt1 | contig 11222 bp, 10 predicted proteins | sample CZODoug2_1_08_16_FD_185931 | JGI IMG/M metagenome (GOLD analysis project Ga0179593, IMG submission 185931) | Vadose zone soil fungal communities from Angelo Coast Range Reserve, California, USA - CZODoug2_1_08_16fungal (PacBio error correction) | ecosystem: Environmental > Terrestrial > Soil >... | reverse complement strand
ACCGTCATTACAAACGGGGAGGGAGTATACTGTTCCAAGAACGGAGGTTCTTCCGACTGGGACAACTCCCTTTCCTCCCTTAGAATACCTATCCTGTCGGGCGGTACTTGACATGTTCGTTTTTCTACTTTTTCTTCGGCCATGTGGAACAACGTTGACGGCCACCCCTTTATTCCCCCTGCTTTTGCTTTCCTAGGGGAGGTCGTCAAGAAGCTCCGCTCAAGATAATTTCCCCTTTTTTTTTTTGAACGAGGCGCCAGCCTCTGACATCAAATGCCCTAGATTCTTTCGGTAGATGCCTGCGATGAGTGGCTGAGTGTCGACAACCAACCTCTCTAAGACCAAAACCGTCTGACTTCTAAGGATCCCTTTTCTCTCGTCATTCGCAGCACACCATGCTCAATGGGATATTGTTGTTGACTATCCGCTTCTTTTCTTATTTGCTCTCCCAAGCGGTACAAACACGATCCGGAATGGCAGACAGATCGGGATGCCTCACTCCGGACAGACCCGACCCTCTTCTTCTTAAATGATTTAGCGTACCTCTTTTTTTTTTTCTTTTTCTGGAGTACGGCGGCAGGAGCGCTAGCTCCTACATTTTTTTTTTAAACGTATAGTCTCGCCTGCCTTGGACCTTTTTGTCGAAATCCTGGGATACCACTTTCCTTTTGTCTCCCAGGCTCTATTTTACGTTCTTGGCCAATGTAATTTGGTGGTTTAGGTCCTGTCATATAACGTGAAGAGCTATTTTTATGTTTCAGTTCTCTTCTGTCCTACAGAGACCGGAGATTCTTCATTCATCTCGCCGGTTCTCCCCCCCTGGATATCCGTGATAGTGTTTTCTCATCTTTGCGTTGTTGCCTCGTTCTCTGTTTTTCCAGAGCACGCTATTGCCGTCGTAACATGCCAGCTCACTAACCTACGCCCGATACCTACCAACGAATTTTATGAGTTAGCTTCTCATCCTGTAGTGACCCTGCGTCTGTATCCAGGTGGATGGCACCGTCCTTGCTTTGAAACCCTTTTGCGTTTATTCGTCTAAGTCAGTGCTGTAGTCGAAAACCGCCGATGTAGTTTTCCCTTCCAAAGAGCTTCCGCCATCAGCGTACCCGCCTAGTCGACGATTTTCTTCGCCTCTTTTTCTCTTGATGTGCCCCCACTCCCTGAGTGAGAACCGTTTTTTTTCAGTATTTCCTAACCTTTTCCGCTTTTGGCAGATTCGAGATCCAGATCGCCTCCCCCTCTCCCCAGCCTAACAGATCGGCCGTCTCCTTAGCTTCGCTCGCTGAAGCCAGCTGAGAAGTGAGCCGCCCCGTCTGAGAAGGAGTCTTTTCGCTCACACCAGTTGGCGGCAGCTAACAAGCGGAGGCGCTTGAACCGCTCCGGAACGCCTTGCCGCGCGTTTGTACAGTTCGCGTGCCTTTTTCAGGAAAGGTATTCCGCCGCCTAGGCTATTACCTTTTTTGCCAGGATCAGGTCGGCGTGGGTCTTGGTTTCCTTCCTGCTTTCCTCCGTGTCTGCCGATGCAGGGACTTTTCATTCTCTTTTTTTATGTGACGAGGCCCAGCAATCTCTGTTTGTTCTTCACACTCTCTGCGTGCTGAAGGCATTTTTTTCTCTTTTTATGCCAGACACCGTGTTGGCTCCTCTTCCCGGTGTGGTTTCCCCCCGAGTTTGTTGGAGACATTTCTGGAGGCCCTGTTCTGAAACATAGACCTTTGCGACGCGCCCCTCTTCATCACAGTCCGGCTTCAGGAACATCTCCCCCCTCCAAGACTCCCTTGGAGTCTGGCTCCTGCTCTCTAGAGGCCTCTCCTGGTCCCTGTTCGCCGCTGCTGGGCTTTACAAAAGGTAGCTGGACCTGCGCCACAGTCTTCTGGTGCAGCCTTGCTGTCTTCGTTGATCTGCACTCACTTGGGTTTCGCTAGCCGCCACCTGCCCGAATCTCTGGCCGGACAGCCGCGCTATTCCCCATCGAGTCGATTCTTGTCCCTCCTCAAGGTATACGCAAGCGTCTGTTTACTCGCAACGCGTCTTCCCGCGTTGCCATCTCCTTCTTCTTTTTCTTCGCTTACTGTTCCCAACGTGTGTTGCATCTTCGTCGTTGACATCGCACGCTTGAAGCTCTGTGATCCTGTCTCCGGTACGGGTCTTGTGCTGGAGGTGTGTTTAATTTACAGTCTGCCCCCGGTTAGATCCGTGCGTTATAGACAGCAGCCCTCGATGGCCGAGGTGTTCACCAGGCGAATGCCGCACAATGGATAAAACTCGCAAGATTCATTTTATTCCCCCGTCTGAGACCAGGTGTACCCCCCCTCCACCAGTGCACGCCACGGAACCTTCTGGCCCCATATCCAAGTGTTTCTCCACCCCCCCTCTCTATTTACTCCGTCCGTCGAATCGTATCTTTTCGGAGATTCGTTTCCACACCCCTTCTCCCATAGGGGGTCAGTGTTCAAACAATATCTTCCACGCGGCGCACGCCCATAATGGAAGATATAGAATCTCTTAGTCATTTTTCTCCATGAGAGCAATTGACGTCCCCTTCTCCCTTTTCTGAACCAGTCGAATTTTTGCTCCACTTTCGTGTCGTCTTGGTCTTTCGAAACAACCCAACGCTTGATCTCCCCAGGTCTTGCCTGGAAAACGTCGAGGCTCCCCATTCTTGTCCCCAACTCACCGGTTTACTCATCTCCTGTATTCAGCCGCCCTGATGCTTTCCACGTTCGCCGCGCACGTATCTGATCTTCAGAAACCACCCTCAACGATCCTCGGTACGACATGGTTTGCGTTTCGTTTGGGGCTCTCTGTGAGAGTTACCCCTTCTTTCAGCTGGTTACGCCCTGTGTTCAAGATATAATCTCAGTATCCTCCACCAACCATACATTATCTCTCTTTTCTTTTCGGTTTAACATGCGCCGCCCCTGCCCAAATCCTGGATTTCTCCGAACGTTTTGGCTTAGCTCTTGATTTGGGTACCTCCGCATCTATCATAGGATTTCCGGATCTGATTTTCCTCTCCCCCCCCTGTCCCCAGAAGTCCTGAGTACGTTCTTTTCTCATGGCTGGGTTCTTTGAACCACCAGGGTTCCTCGGGCACAACGGATTTCTTTTTTTCGCCGTCCCTTCTCATGGTCCACTGCCTGCTTTCCTCCCCCGAGCCCCTTCTAACATCTTTTCCTTTTCTTATTGATCCTTCGGGTAGTCGTTGGAGCGACATCTTTTATCAACGTCCTGGGCGTCGTACAATGTTAGTCCTCTTCCCCGACGGCTCTTTATCCCTCTTTTGTTTTGTTCTCTCCGAGACCTTACTACTATGTCTACGCAAGGGTTCCTAACGTGTCGTCCGTCTGTGAAACCCCTCTTATCAAGCTTCCTTATCAGGCGCGGGCCGGTCTCCTTTTCACTTTTTTTTTTTTCGGTCCCGGCAGTTTCCATGAGGTGCCTTCGCCAGGCACCCCCGACCCCCATCGCTTCTGAGGCCAGCGGTTGTCGAAGACCCCCATGTTCCCCGTCACCTTCCAATATTCCTCAGGGTTCCCCGTCTCGACAAGATCATGACCCTAATGTCCTATTCTGCATCCCTCCTGTTTTTGCTGTGAGTGGTCGCCCCCCCTCCACCTCAAGACCCCACCCGTCTCCGCCCTGCTCATAATTATTACGGCTGCTGCGTATTTTTTAACGACACTACTTCTCCCGTGTACCCTTTTTGTGTTCGACGTCGCCTTGCAGAGGATGATTCTGATACACCGGCCAGTGAGTGCAATTTATCTAAGACAATTTCTCTCATGGGATTCCCAGTACTTCGAAGCACTTCGCCCTCACGAAACCCAGCAGGTTCGTGGAACTCCATTTCGCTGGTGGTTGTCAGGACGGCCTTGTTTCGACGGCGGCGGCATCAGTTTTATCCAAGTCCGTGGCGGATGTCACGCTATGTTTGCTACGCCGATTTCTTTTGCCGCCCTTGTCAATCCTCTTTTTCTCAAAGCGATGGACATTCTCAACGCTATGTTTTGGGGTTTGGTTTCGAGCGATTGTGCCTGGCTCTATACGAAGCTTCCTTACACCTTTTACGTCTTTAAGAACCACCGCGATGTCTTAATTAGAGCGTCGGTCGCAAGCATATTCTTGACGCCTCACTTCCTGTTTTCAGTGTTCATGCATAGGTGTCTTTGGGTGCTCGTTCGCTCGTGTAGCAGCTACGCTTCTGCCGTTTTCCCTTCCCCTTCCCTTTCGACCCTCTACCTATCCCTCACAACGACATGAACTTTAGTCCTTTCGCCCAAGGAATCTCGATGTCTAATTTTTTTTGTCACCTTTCCGTTGATGTTCCCATTCGTAGCCCCTTTTATAGTCTATTCCGGTTCTTCGAAATCTTCCCGGTTACGAACCGCCTCACGAAGTGCGACCTTCCGTGGAGTGATGGCTCCCCCTCTGCCCTCCCTCTTTTTGTCCTCCAGGGCTTCGCCAGGTGTTTTGACATGTATCATGAAACTGCATCCGTGCCAATCTCCTTATCCCGACGGTGTTCACAAGAACGATGAAGAAACATAAGCCCTTCTACCTTACAGCGAGTTTCCGACGCGATCAGCAGTACCCTCTTCGACAATTGCGCAGTAGTCCATAAGAGATATATGGTCCTCTACCAGCTTGTGCATGCTCACTTTTTCAGCGAGATCGCCCCGTTCCCATAAATCATCCTGGCGCTCTTCCTTTCCAGGTTTTTCTAATCTGACTCAGGTCTTGTCATTACGGGTAAAGAATCCGCCGTCCCAATTATTTCTATTCAAATGGATAGGGAGTAGTGGGTCGGTTTTCTACGCGATCCTGCCTAGAAGGCTGTGGCATCCATACTTGACTTACCTCACACGTATATCGTTAGCACGAGGCACCCCACTCTTTCTCTCCAATTTGAGCGATCAACGTGCAGTATATGCGGAATTTCTCTTTTTTTTCTTTGGGAGATGCGAGGTAGGGTGTTCAGAGCAGAATTTTGGTTGCGACAGTTTACGATGCGCTGCTTCTAGTAAACATCTCGTGGCGTCAAGTCCGAGAGGAGGACCGTCGGTCATCGACGCTTTTGCCCCCAACCAAGACCCCGCCGTGGATGACTTGGGGAGTACATGTTCCCCTATTCTTTTTACGTCCGGGAAAGGGAATGGCCTGGTGGACTTTCCCCAGCGAGTTAAAAAAGTAGCTCAAGGCGCTCTACAGGCTCTGGGTCCCACGGCTGACTGCTCCGGCTTGCATCTTGAAACTTTTTGCCTGCGCCCCCGATATCTCTGGATTTGCGACTCTTCTTCTCTCTGTTGATAAGAGAGCGCCTGGGCGTCATGACTCACTGTCCTATGGCCTAGAAATTTGTTTTTTTTCTTTTCCAGAAATTTCTTTATATGCGCTGCACTGTTTCCCTCCTCTGTAGAGCCACCTCTCAAAACCGTGATAGCTCTCCTGGCGTTGCCCCCATTCGATTGACCATCGGTGGAATCGTCTCCAGCGTCCAATTTGTAGCCTTTCCCCTTTTTCCCCTGGCTTTCGGGTCCTTAAGCAGGCCAGTGCTTCGATCCAGCCGCGATCCTCCGAATCCGTGAGGAAGAACTTGTAACCGCAGCGACAGGGACAAGCACTGCTTCAGGCCTCCTGTGGGCCAGACCGGCTGAGACCTGACCAGTCAATTCGGTTGTCTTTATCGGTTCTCTTCTCGTATGACTGTTGAACTGTTTAATGCATAGCTTTCCTAGCGCCCAGATTTACCGTCGGAACCCAAATCATCTCCCCCGATCCGCTATCGAGAGTTGATCGCCCAATGACATCGCTGTGCTCTTGTTAGAGTTTACTAACACCATCAGGGAACAGGCCGATATCTTCGCGTCGGCCAAACAACGCCTTGTCCGTTACCAAGCGCGGCTAAGGAGGCTATTGCCATTGTTTTCCCCTCTTACTCCAGCTCATTTCATCCTGTTATCAAGCCAAGGTGGTCCCCTTCGCTACGCTCGTTAAGAAATTTCACACCAAACACACGCCCCCCCCCCCAGACTCCTTTAAGCCACCGTTTTTCGTGTCTTTCCTTGGCAGTCCCTTTATCTTACTTGGGGACGCTCCGGTTTGCCGCTCTTCCATTTGCTCTTCGTCAGATTTATCCCCGATCCTGATGTTATCTTCTTTTACCATGTAGAGAAGCTTTACCTCCCTTATGACTGATTGCTGCGAACGGTTCTTTTGTTCTCCCCTTTTTATTTTCCTTTTCACCCTCCCTCAAGTTCTCGCTCTCCTCAATTGGTCATTCGGATCAGGCTGAGGCCGCCAGAAGGTACCTGAGGATCATCTTTAGCTCCCGCATGTTTTCGTTGACCCTTGTCCTCTGTAACATCTCGACTGCTTTTTTTTCCGCCGTCGGCATGGTCTCCCCATGCACTTTCCTCCCCCCAGACCAGGTCTAAGCCCTGGGCCCTAGCATGGATGTAGTATTCTTCAGGCTGTAACTTTCACGATTTCCTCCAACACTTTTCTCGTTAAGAAGGTCCTCTTCTTCTCAGACTTTCTCTTATTCCTCCGTTTTGTGTGAGAGGCTCCGGTTTTCCCAGGGAGTATGGACCCCTCCCAGGAAGTGTTAGTCCTCCTTTGCCTCAACGCACTTCCTTCATGTCACCTAGATCCTGCTCGGTGCCGTCCTAAATGGCTGTCGTTTGGTCTTCACCCCCCCTTTGTTACCCTTTTACGAATTTTACCAATCCGAGGCGCCGTTGCCAGGCCCCCCGAATGGTTCGAGGCAATGGGGTTTCTCATCCCTGCAGGTGAATAGTTTCCCTTCTTCAAAGGCTTTTCCCGCTCCCCCCTCTTCTTTGATCCAACTGCCTATATGATGAGTTGATCCGCGACGTTTTCATTGCAACTTATGATCGACGCCCAAAACGTTTCGCCAGAACGCATCTCATTCTTTTGATTCTTGAGGCGGCATAACTAAGAAATCTAAGGTCCCCCTTATTGTTTTCTCAGTATAATGCAGCATGGTGAGCGCGAGGAACACTTTGAGTTACCCGTACCGATACAGGAGCTGTTTGGGCAGAACTCGCACAGAGCTCCTTCCCAAGACCGTGTTGACTCTTTTTCGGGCGTTGGTTTTTCTTTGTCTGGAGAAGTCTCCTCCTCCTCTTACCGCCTCTTGGGGTCTGATCCTAGTCCCGCTGGATTGGAATTCTAAATCAATGTGGAAATAACTACTTCGTTTTTCCCTCTGTGTAGTCTTTTCAAGTGCGGTTCCTGACTGTTTTTGTGTCTGAGGCCGCGCCGCGCACCTACTATATGGCATGTTCGCCCCTGTTTTTCTGTTATGACCCTTTCGACGGCGCTTCGTATGACCAGAGATTTTTTCGCTAAATTCCTCTCGTGGGATCGATGGATTTCTTCCTTTTCTTTGGTGGGCCCTCCGGCGACTGTGCTATTTTTTCCGCTTATTCATGACAATGCCAGCATGACGAGTCCCCTCCCTCCCCTCATTGACTTCTTTTCCTGCCGGGGATATGATATGCATCGCCTTTGTCCTTTTTGCTGACCTTTTGCGTTGTCACTCTTCTAGAGTATCGTTTTCCCTGTCTGGAATCCCCCCTCCTACGTTCGCAATAACGCTACAGGCCCCCGCAAGTCCTTGTGACGATGAGCCCTCCCCTTTGGCCCCTCTCTTGTTACACTAACTCGTGACGCCACTTTTTAGCAGCTCTCCTCTACTTGCGTCGAGCTTCATCTGCCAAAGAAGGTGAGCGACCAAGATTCTTCCGAATCCCTCCTCGCAACTCATTCCTTCTCCGACGACTGCGACCAGATGACCGTGAGCGGCCGAGCTAGTCTTCTATGCGGATCTCCAAAACAAGATGGCTAGAACAGTTAGTCTCACGCCTGCACCGATCCTTGGTTTATGTCTTCTTCTCTCTTTCCCGGCAGTAATTAACGGGGAAGCGCGTCGTTCTTGTCCGGAGTCCATAAGCAATGACATAGACAGACTAAACTTGATAGAGTTTCTTGGCTTTTTGTGGTTGGCTTTAGAGCCGTTTTCCCCTACTCTATCGTGCACCTTCCTTTATTGCCTCCTTTCTTCTCCATCTTTTGCGAACCACCCGTTCGACCCACCCCTCCTTTTTACCTCTTATAAGTGGTTTGATATCTCTCGATCGGGGTTTTTCCTTACCTTAAGGTGGTCTTTTTCCCCAGAATTGCGGGCCCGTGAAATCCATCTCTAGTTTCGTCACAGTGGACTCCTTAAACCCCTCCCCCTTCAAGAGGTTCTGCAAGCCTCTACACCCCCCGCCAACCCTCCTGTGAAGTCTTTTTCATTCTTATGCTCTTCTGAATCCCTTTCCCGGTATCCTTTTCCCCCTTCTGCCTCCGGTACAACCACGGAGGAGGCTCGCCAGATTTTGTGTACGTTCTCCTTGCTTTCTTGCACGCAAGCTGTTGAGAGCTACTTCTTTCCTCGTTGCGCGCCTCTTCCGCGGGGTCACGTTCGATCGCGTCATGTATCGGATTTATTTTTTCCCTTCCCGCCGATCTTTCGGACACCTTCTGGATCCTTGCTCTGCAGCTCGCGTGGTAGTCTTTCAAACAGTGCTCCTCTCTGGCTGAGAGCAGCAACATTTCTTGCGCCACCTCAAGCTTCCGTAGTATCTGCCGCGGAGTGTGACGTTAGCCTTTCCTGACAGCGTTTAGCTCCTCCAGATTGCGCTAAGCCGCCGATCGACAGATTTTCCCCCACTCAGTAAGGGCAAGACCCACAGGATCCTTTTAAGCTAGGCATTTCAAGTCTGAGTCCAAGTGAACTCTTCTGCTTGCTTCCTAGTGTGGCGGTCATTCCCCTTCCTTTTCTTCATTTCCCCTTCGCCGAGGAAAACGACCCCAGCATCTATCCCCCCGATGAGCTGTGCGCCTGTGAGAGAAACATGCATGTGACTCAGAGCTGTAGTTTGCGTAACAGCCGTAGAAATTCCATATTAAGATTAGTTGCCCCTACCTTCCCCTCCCAAAACACTCTTGGCCACGTACGTAGCAGCGAAGGCGGGCCAGTTAAGGTGATTGTCCCTTATTTCTTCCTCCATTTCTTTCCAATCATAGGGATCCCGGCTGCGCAAGTTCGAAGCCGTCTTTTTCCAGCACTTTACAAGTCGCTCCCCCCGGATTTCTATACCTGCTTTTTTTCGTCGGCGGATGACGATTGATAGCCCCTCCCATTTAGAGAGGTTCCCTTCCTTTTGCTGCTTCTCCTGCTGCATGATACGTATCCACCTACAGTATCCCTTCCTTGTTCTCCCCTTCCAGCGCTCAGACCCTTTCCTTATGATTCTTTGAGATTTTGAGTCAGATCTTGAGAAGTTGGGCGCCTCTAAACGCCCCCCACACCACCCCACACCCCCCCCCCCCCCCCACCCCCCCCCCACCCCTCCTAGATAATAACTATTGACTTGATAAGGATGTTCTCTCTGGTCATTTCCGTTGGTTTCTGATTTTGAATAGGTCTTATAAAAACAGATCTGTTCCCCTTCCTCGATCGGAGTGGATTTTTCCTTTGCCTGGCATAGCATGGTCAACACAAACACCAACCACACCCCCCGGATCCGTGGTGACCCCCAGCAAGATTTACCGACGCCGAGTTTCTTTTAGGTCTTGCATTCGTGAAGTATTTGGGTCACAGCTCCCCCCTTTCTGTGGAGTCGTATGAAGTCATATCTCGTAAGTACGTTTCACTTTTAGGCCTTTTTGTTGTTAGTTTGTTAGATACAGGTTGACCCGGCAGCTTCCCTTCCCTTTAAGACGCAAGGACGTGTCCCTCACCCTTTCCCAGACCACCCAAAGACCTACGAACATCGGTATCGTCGACCTTGCTGTTTGTTTCCTCCCTTGTCGTCGGCAGTGGAACTTAGGCGGCCGGGGCCCGGTGCAGATCTATGCTGTGCCCGAACTGTTGGTGGGCTTGAAATCACAGCCGCAAAATTTCCAGATTCCCTTTCTTGACGAGCGCAGATCATGATGTGAAATGACTTTTTTTGTTTTCTTTCTGATGAGGAGTCAGATTTTTCCTGCAGCAAGATAGACGCCCTCCGCAGAACGCATCATAAGGCTTTCAAGGCGCCTGTTCCCTTTTCTCAAGAAAGTCCTTCCTTTCCTTTCCCGTTGTTTGAGTACCTGCCCAGGTTTCGGAAAACCGATGTACAGATGTCCCTTGATCTGTTGTGTCAGCGACGCTTCACGAGGCTCAGAGGTATACCTTCCCTTTAGCATTTTGGTTGTCAAGGGTAGGGTCGGCTGGTGGAATAGCCTTTCCTTCTGATCCGAATAGCGACTTGTTTCCGGTTATATTCAAGCTGCGAGCGCGCCTTTACTGGCCCGGTGGGGTTTCGAGTTCTGAGCTTTGCACGAGCGTCTTCCGTTACTGGCTGTTCGCCGAGGCGTTTAATGCTACTTTTTCAAGATGCGTTTGCTCGAGTTTGGCTTTGCTGAGGTGGAAGTCTGCCTTCTGGCGATTCCCTTTATCCGTGAAACATGCGAAGTTCCCCTCGTTTACAGAACCTCCAACTGCATGCACTGAGTCCTGTTTTATTTGATCCCTCGCGTCTGATCCATTTCGCGGGCTTTTTTTGCCTGTTGAACAAAGTCTATGTGCTCTTATCCCTTAGTCAACGCCCCGACTTCCTAACCCCTCGTCGCCATTTATAACATGTCCCTGGCTCCCGTCTGTTTCCGATGATTTTTTTCCGATGTTTGCAAACGCCAGGTTTGAGCACGGTTGTTTTTGTAAGACGTATCCTCGCGGCGAGCCCCCCCGAGTTTTCCCTATAGGTTCCCCCTTCACAGACGTGGAATCATACAAGCATGCCGGCCGCGACAATACACCTACCCCACACACGGCGACTTGACGCTTTTCTCCTGAAAGCTTTTCTTTGTCACAGAAGGAGTATTTGATAGGCCTCAGATTCGTTTACGCCAAGCAGGTTCAGCGACAGACCTGACCCCCGCCCTGTCTAACGCCCCTTTCTATCCGTTTGTAACCTCGGCACGCGGGGCTTGTAGGACCTTTGTCTCTTTTTCTTTCAATATGAGCCTCGACTGACTCAATGAATCGTTTCCTTTGGTGTTCGATGGGCGGCGGCGATTCACGGCGTGGATTCCCCCTTGAGTTGTCCTCCCCACTGATTTGTAACAGCACGATCCCTCTGCTACCACTGGATACCCCGTCC
>Ga0179593_1599652_pt1 | contig 11223 bp, 16 predicted proteins | sample CZODoug2_1_08_16_FD_185931 | JGI IMG/M metagenome (GOLD analysis project Ga0179593, IMG submission 185931) | Vadose zone soil fungal communities from Angelo Coast Range Reserve, California, USA - CZODoug2_1_08_16fungal (PacBio error correction) | ecosystem: Environmental > Terrestrial > Soil >... | reverse complement strand
CTTCCTGTCCACGTTCTCCCACATTTCTCCCCTGGTAACTTTGTACTTACCGCATCTCCCCGTGATGAACGTATCTACCCCACTTTACACACGCAGAGATGCGTCAGTGGGCGTCTTGGTGGACACAATGCACAAAAGACCCCGTATGAATTGTTCCTGATAGGAGCTTTTTGGCATCCCATTTTTTCCCCCATGAGAAGGCGATATTTACTAACCCTGCACTGTTCAAGAAGGCGATACTGCCTTGCATTTAAATGCTAACGTCCCCTCTGTTCCGAAGTTAGAGTTCTTTTCTTTTCCGATATGCCCCTCCCCCGTCTCCTTAGCGAAAATCCTGTCTCGAGGCCTACGTTCCCTTCCATCGAATCTCTTCGAATTGCTCCGATAACACCCAACTCCCTGAAAAGTTTTTTTCTTCCAGACATTTTTCCCTCCCACTTAGGAAGGCACAAGTTTATCCATATTCCCCCTGCCACTGAACTACTGCCCAGGTTTTACGAACCCTCTGACTCGCTCTCCTCCCCCCATCTCCACCCTTTCCTTTCCCAAGTTTTTTCTCTTTCTAAAGCGCCCGGCGGTTATCGCAGCCCCTCCATTTGGATTCTGTTCTGCCACTTCCTACTCTGCCCCCCATACTTTGATTCGTACCAGCTACGTTTTTCCTCGACCCAAGACTTTCCTTTGAATACTCGGCTGGCGTTTAATTCTTCATGGCGATTTTCGATCTCATGATTGGTTGGAAAGTGGTCCAGTTTCTCTACATCGGCGGAATATCCTTCCCCAGTTGCTGCTCAACCCCTTCCTGGCTCGCTGATGGTTTGTTCTTTCTTTTCTCCGCATTCCCGCTTCGGAATTGTTTCTCCTCAAGATTAGAAAAATGGCACTCGCTGAATCTCCATTCTACACCTTTTCCTAGAAGTTGCATTCGACCATTTATTTCCCTTCAAACGTTCGTCAGTCCAATATATTACGAGCTCCTCTCCAAGATCCCCTTCCTGTAACCAACCTCTTAAGGGGACTCTAACTCCTGTTTGACTGTTTTGTTCCCCATTATGGTACTTTTATTTTCTCGAGCTTGCTTTTTTTCTCTATTGTAGGATTTAGGACGCATTTTTCCCCTTGTATTCATGCCCCAACTGTGCTTCCTTGCGCCCTGCCGTTCACATTTCTTCTCTTTTTTTTCTGACCTTTTTTTTTTTTTTCTTTTCGATTTTTTTTCCCCCTCTACTTTCCATCTTTTCAGTGCATTTTCAGCTTGTTTAACAATTTTTAGTCATCTTTTGGTCTAAGACAGAGTTGCTTGTTGTCTTAGGAGTTTGTTTTTCTTTGGAACATATTTTTCCTATTTACTCCATTATAGAAGCGTTTTTCCTCTTTCTTTATTCTTCTACTGCCGTCTCAGCCTTTGGATCGGCCCCGCTCGGAACAGCGCTTCGGTGTCCATCGATAACAACGACCTAGGATGGCGCTAGGTATATCCAAAGGGGCTACGGCGTGTGTCTTGAGCAATCCTCGCACACTAGGACCCTCCGTCGCTCTGTCTTACGACGAGTTGACTCAGGTTTAACCTGGTCATTGTGCGATTCAAATCCGACTCTTTTTCCAGTTTTCTTCTTTTTTCCCCCAAGCTTCCTTGACGATTTTTTCACCGAAAAGAATCGGAAAACCTTCAACGTTCTCTGTCTTTCTCACGTGTTTCATGCCCAGACCACTTTTTTATCGCTCCCCCAAAACTAATTTACTCCTCATTGGCTGATCGCCTCATTTCGTTACTCTTATCCTAGGTTCCCTTTTCTCCTTTCTGCAACCCTTTTTCATGTCCATGACTCTACTCTCTTTCTTTTGTATCTGTCTTCGACGCATTCTGAGATGCCTCCAATTTACAAAATACTTCTCATGCCTCCTTCAGATGTTGATTTTTTTTTCTACCCCTTTTTTTTTATATGTTTTCAAGGCGCCCTTGACTTTCCTCCTATTTTCTTTGCCTCCACTTCCCCTCCCTCTTTCCTCTCGAAGAATCCTTAACCTAACCTTCTTGATCACTCCAACTGTTCTCCTTTCCACTCCGAGCGTAAACATCTTCCCACCTCCCTCTCTTGCCCCCAGAAATGATCACCGATTACCTTTTTTCGGAGGACAACTCCTTGCCCGGCGTCTCCCCCTCGGGTTTCCCCCCTGACGACGCGCACTCTTCCTCCCTCTTATCGTCCGATATAATGATCACTTCTCTTCCTTAAATTGATGTTTTCATGTCCCTCTTTCCCAGCTATCTTCCCCCCCCCCCCTTTAAATCAGTTGTTGTGGTTTGATAGCTGTGAGCATTGAACTTTCCAAACACCAATTCCCACTTGCCGATGCTCTAGAAGCCTCCGCTTCGTAGGCTATGCTCGCTCTTCCGGTCCTTTCTCCATTTTCGCTCATTAGTGTAGTGGGCCTCAGCCTCCGCCACCTATTTATCTCATTTTTTTTAGTCTTAAGACTTCTCCTGGTTGAAGATTCCTTTACCTTTCTTCTATGCAGTCTTTTACCTTTGGTTATTTTCCGGATTCTCCGCCTTCCTATTTTTTCTGATCTTGATGCGATGCTACCTTCTCTTCCCCACCTTCCATAAAGCCCCCCCTCTTCCCCCCCCCCCCTGTTCTTTTAACCCCCCCCCCCCATCAGCTTACCTAGTAGAAAGACTTTTTTTTGCGCGTGTTTCCCGACGTTTTTTCCTCCCGCTCCCACACTCACATTCTGCTGGCATTTTTCCCGTTCTCAGAATCTCGAACGTTTCAACTTGACCCGGCTCACGACGTCTATTTCCGCCATGTTGTATCCATTTTGTGCCCTCTCCGTGCTAGTTCGTTGGGCATGCAGACCCCATTTCTGTCTAACCAGATTTATCGGTCTTCCCGCTGCGTCCCTCCCTTTTCTCAAAAAGCGCCACTGTCCTCCGACGTCCTCCTCCCATTTACTGGCCGGTTCTGCACTCCTTTCCTCTTGGCGGCGTGGTCCCGGTCATCGTTCTGCTTCAAATCAGTCAGTCCTACGGAACGCTCGAAACGTCTACCTTCCGCGCTCCCTTCGTCCCTCCCCCTATTTCCCGAGCTTCCACTTTTCTTTTTCAGCAGGATTTCTTGTCCATCAGGCCCAATCCAGTGCGTCCAACCGGCGAGTCAAGTGCTCCCCGCTCCCCAATGTGTCCCCCTCCCCCCCAACTTAAGCGCACTCTACTTCTCTTCTTCCTCCCCAAAGGCTTGCGAGATGAATGCTTTCCCCTCTTCCCCCCCATCCCCGTTAATCATTGCAACCGTTAGGACTTCGCCGACAACCCCCTCGTCCTGCATTCCTTTTTCACGCTTCCCTTTTGCATTTAAGAAATCCAACATTTTCCACCCTGATCTCGAGAGCAATCTCCACGTCCCTTCCCGCAGGATGCAAAATCCCCTGCGTTTCAAACAGAGCCCCCCCCTGGCATCCGATGAATTCTTCTCTTTTCTCCTGATGGTTGTGACGCTTTAATGATCTCCGTTCTTCGACTTCTCCTCTTTCTACGATGACTACCAGTAGCTTCTTTCCTTTTGCTTGTCAAAATTGTCGACTTGCCCCCATCTTCTTCGGTGGCCAAAGAAAAGACCATGAGTTCCTCTCGGGTTAAAGCTGTATATCTCCTCTTTTCGCAACCCTTTCCTCCGATCCTTCCATTCTTCCCCCTATCACCATACCCCCCTCCCCATTGGTGGTGAGCGCCGCCCCAACCCTTTCTTCTTACTCTGGAGAAGGCCTCCCCCCCCCCTCTCCCACCCATTCTCTCCATCGCCCTTCCCAAACCTCTCCCAACCACCCTTTCCTTTTCCACCCTAGTCTTGTGGTCTTTCCTGCCCCCTTTGCGTCCCCCGAAAGCCAGGTTCGATCTTTTTCTCCGCCTTTCGTATTAGCCATGTCTGCTTCGGCCTTTCGGCCTTCTGACTCCCCGCCGGTCCGGTTATCCGCCACATCGTTGGAAAGGAATTTGGCCTTCTTGAGGCCTATTCCTGACACTTTGTGAGGATCAGTGTTCCTTCCAATTTCTCCCATAGACTTTCTCTTTGGTATGACCCCTTCCCCTCCTTTTTTTTAATTTCTGCCATAAGACTATTGGCCTCTTTTTTCCCCCCCTTTTTACGCGCTTCCTTAAATCTTTGCCTTTTAAGTCTCTACGTATTCCGACTCTCCCCCGACCCCAATTCTGGTTACGCGCACTTATTCTGCCATATTCCCCATCACTCAAGACGCCGGCTTGTTCTTTGCAGCAATGAGGTGACTCCGTTATTTCCAGCTCCCAGGCACTTTGTCTCCTCTCTCTCCCCCTTTTTAGATTCGTATATTCTCTATGTCGAAACCCCTCTCAGGTCTTTTTTCGGACACTTTAGATTGTCCGGCATTGCTCTTGGGTCACTTTTATTACCACACAGTCTCGAATATACGCGCTGCTGAATCCTTCTCTAGAGGTTCCATTTATTCAGCCATCTCCTCATCTCTTTTCTTCGAAGTGGTCTATGAATTTTCGGACCTCCGCGGGAGCAAGAACTTTCCCTCGGATCAAGGACTATGCCTATGCCGACCGTACTTTGTTCTTCACACCTTGCCGACTTTTCCAAGCTTTTCTTGGATACGGCGAGGTGGTGAGTTCGCGGAGTCCGTCTTCATACATTAGTCGGGTTGACTTGGCAGACTGGGCGTTTGGGTCATTTTTCTTGCAAGTGCGGGGGTAAGCCAGGTTCGACCGCGGAGGCAGGTTTGGATTTCTTTGGTAGGCTTTTGCCTGAGCTAGAGTATTTTATTTTGTTTATGTGCCCCCCCGTTTTCTAGCTATTCGTTCACGGTGTTTCTGGATTCAGTTATCCCCTGATTCGTCTATCTTGTCTTTCCTTATTGTTACACGGGAATAAGCCCTTATCCTCTCTTTGTGATTGTTGTTTCTTTTCCCTTCCTGCTTAAGTAGGATTTATCGCGAGGCCGTAGCCTCGCTTATTGCACGACACTTATTATTGTCTTCTTGGCCCCCCCCCCCCCCCCTCACTTGGCTGATTTTCTTCATTCCTACCTTTTGGTTTTGCCGTGGTGCGGCTTTTCCCCTTCTTTTCTCTCCTGTGCTTTGCGAGATAATCGCCCAAACCCCCCCCCCCTAATTTTTCCCATTTTTATTGATCCCACTTCGGCTCTCGCCAAACCTCCGAAAGATCAAAGTTGTTCAATCTAGCCCCTGCTCCCTCGGCTAACTTCTCCCCCGGCTCGACCCTCCCTCCTCGCCGTACGGAACTATCAAACGAATTTACCTGACCACCAGCTCTTCTGCCCCGGCACTAAGTACCCCGATGGGGCCCCTCCTACACACAACTCAAGTTCCCGACCCTCTCTCGCATCCTCCCCCTGCACTCTCAACCTCTGCACTAATCTACGCTAACACCTTTGGTTTTTAAACAACTCGTTCCCATTACCCATAGACTTCCTTTTCCAATGACCGCCCTCTGTACAACCCCCCCCCCCCCACCTTCCCTCTTTACTGACAAAAGGGCCCCCGCCCCTCATCCCGTGCCCACCTTCCCCCCTCCTACCCCGAAGTGCATTCCCCCCCCTACATTTCTTAAGATCTCCCCCTCCTTTCGCCTGACCTTTTCTTCCCGTATTGGATTTCAATCTTTCCCCCCTAACTTCTGCAGCTACATGATTTAGACAGACTACACAACTTTTTTTCTGTCTCACATCTCCGGAATCCGGGCCACCATCTCCCCCCTTCTCCCGTAATCTTCCAAGTTCCCTCTCTTCCCATGAATTCAATATCGTATAACTACAACCCCAGCCTTCGCAGTTATTTGCAATTTTCGTGGGCTCCTTTTTTTGGAATCCCAACCTCCTCCGACATACACTCCATTCTTTTTTGAAAAGGGGGAAATCGGGGGACATTTTGAGCTCCATAGTCTTCTGTAGTCATCCGTTAATAGCGAGCACGCCAAGTCCCCCATTCGTTCCCCTAATCATTTTTTCCTTTCATGCATATGTCGCCTGTAGTCACCTCCATGGTTCCCTCCCTTCTGCGCGTTTGGCTCTTCGTTTTTCGTTTCCACCCCCCCGTCTCCGGTATTCCCAACCTCGCGACGTTCGCTCCCTTTATACGGCGTTCTCCCCGTCGCTTTCCTACCCTGAATTGTCGTCCGTTTCATTTTCAAGGATCTTTGAAACAAAGAGCCAAATGACCCCCCTTCTTATTGGTAAACCAGTATGTATAATTTACTGTAGAAGGCATTGCTCCTCTCTGGGAACTTCCACTTTACTCCTTTCAGGACGGTTCTTACGGAAACCAAATTTCCCCTCGGATATAATAAGCAACCCTTCCTTTCTCCTCCTTCTATTTATCCCGCGCCCTGACCCTTGTCTGCGTAAGAAGGCCAGTTCTTTACGCAGGATTCTTTAAGTATTCAGCGTCTCTCCCCTTCTCGGGGTTGCCCCCCTTCTCCGCTAACCTCCCCCTGGCACACACTACCAAATATCGATGGCTTGCCTTTTTTTCTTCCTTTTTTTTATGCCTTCCCCCCCCGATGTACCATCATTCCGTTACCATTTGTAGGTAGTGTGCACCTCCTAGCTTCTCTTTTTGGCATTCTCATTTCTTTTTTCGGCAAAAGCGTCATGGTTTTTCTTTTTTTTTCGTTCTCCTTTAAGCGCCTGCAATTTTCGACCTGCAAATAGCGCTTCCGCCCCCCCATGGCTTTACCGCGTGTAATTTCTTCTGAGTTCTCTTCCCCAGGGGCCTAGATCTGTTTCCTTGCCCTACACATTTTCCCCCTCTCAACTTCCCCCACAGCTATTTGGTTCGTCATCGTAGAACTTTCCTTCTGAGCTTTTCTCTCCTAACTCTCCCCTTCAAGTTCCCCATTCAAATCTACGCGCCCCTTTGAGTCCCTCTTCGATCCTTTGAATTTTTTGGTTATCTCCTTTATGGGTGCTTATTTTTTTCCCCTTTGTTAATTCGGCGTTCTCTTGGCTCTTGTCTCTAGGCAGCACTTTTTTCAAATGTTTTCATTTTCCCCCCCTACTGGCGGTACTCTCCCTCTTTTACCCTCTTCTTTTTTTTTTTGAGACAAAGAGGAAGTTACTAAATGATTTCTTTGCTTTGTCTAGTCACGACATCTTCTCTCCCCGCATGTTGGAAGGAACGTCGTTTTATTTTACGGTTTGATTCAGCCTCTCTGATGATTCTCCCGACTTTTTTCGCTAGGCTTTCAGTCTTTTTCCCTCGATTCTTTCACTTTTCGTCACGCTCTGGAACTTCAGATTTTCCTTTTCCCCCCCTATGATTTTTTTTTCGAGATATTCCCTGTTTCTCCTTGACATTTACGGAATTCGTCCCGACCTGAGCGCCGCCTCTCATCTCCCTCCCGCTTTCCCAAGGACCCAAATAGTTTCTTTTTCCGTCCGTCTCTTGCGTTTTTTTGGTTCTTTTTTTGGACGATGCCCTCCCCCTTGAAATTTCATTTATGGTGACGAATTTTTCCTTCTTCTGTCTTCCGCCCTTCACTGTCTCTCCTCTCGCGCACACAAACCTTACTGGCTCCCTCCTTCTCCACTCCTTCGATCGTAGATTTTACTCTCGTTCCTCCCTTTTTTTCTTTTTGCTCACGTGTCGGCTCCAGTCATTTCTTTATCATCCTTTTTTGGCGCCGTGTCTGCGTTTGGCCTCCATAACTGCGCGGCCACCCCGCTTTCTTGTCCTTCCTCCTTTTTTTCATTTTTTTCCCCCAACGTTGGTTCTTTCTTTTGGCTAAGATCTCGTTCCTGACTGCCCCCTATCGTGCAGAACCCCGATCCGAGCATTCTCTCGACTGAATCCGAAAAACTTTGATACGAAGATCGTATCTCACAGGGAACAACCTCCTTTCCTGCCTCCAATGATAAGATGACATCGGTGGAGGATTTCTTGCTCCCTCTTAGCCCAGTTTCGAACGCGGTTTCCGGTGCTTCCCCCCCCGATATCTACGCCCTCAAGTCCGAAGAATACGCGTGCTCTAAATGACTCCCACTATCTGTTTCCATCTTCTTTCCGCTTCCCAGAGATTCTATTTTTTACTCCTGGTTTGCTAGAGATTGGACGCGCTTTTCTTTTTCCCCCTCAGTCCATTTTAAAACATAAGCCCTAGTTGACCAGTTCTAAGTCCTTAGTAGGAAGAGGTAGTCTTCCCTTCCCTTTCGTGCTCGTTCATTAACCTTTCTCTTCCAAATCGTGCCTCCCCGTTTCCCCCAAGGTTTTAGGCTTTTTGTCGCTACTGGATCCTGGTTTAAGTTCTTAGTCGGTCCTCCTTTTTCTGTGTTTCGACCTCTTAGTGATACTGTACTTCACCTCCTCGTTATTCATATTTTTTTTTACCCTTCGGCAGCCATGACGCTATGCTCTTATCTGGTGTGTCCATCTTATGGCACCATTTTCTTTACGTGACTCCCTCCCCCCCTCTCCCCCCCGGGTCGTCACACCCCTCAGAGCGGAAGGAGGCGCCCCTTCTTTCCCACCCCCCTAGTTTTTCGGGATTTTCATTCATTGCCTTCTCCCGCCCTGCTCACGAAAATGTGAGCCCCTTTTCCGCGAAAAAACGTTTCATCATCTCGCCCTTATGACCCTCGCGAACCGGATAGTCCCTTTCCCCTCTCTCCTTTCCGCACATGCGGCTGCCCCTATTTGTAGTTGCCTAGGCCTTCGCATGGCCGACTCTCCTTCTCCTTCCCTAACGTGCCCTCCCTGTATTTTTCCTCTCGTTCCCCCTCCTCGTCAACCATCTTTGCCCCCCGCAAACAAACGCGCCAATTATCGCCTTTTGGCTCATGTTCGTTTGGACATTTCCGGGTTTCTTCCCATCCTTAGTGACATGTGAGGCGGCTTGTATGGCTCTAAAATTCCGTGCCGCTCCAGGCTCTTGCCCCCCTTCCTCCTAAAATGCATGTTGTGTTTTGCCCTGCAACGCCTCGAGTTCCTATTGTGCCGAGCCAATGAGCCCTGATTCGTGTGGACCCCTCCTTCCTCCTCCTCCCCAGCAGCCACAAGTCCTCGCTCCTTCGTTTTTTTTAACACACTCTTCCCACGAAACGTGAACCCCTCCCTTCCCTCCTCCACTACGAGGCGTTTCCAACACAGCTTGCGAGCCATGTGGCACCTCCATTTTGACGGGCCAAATCCCCGTAATCCTTCAACCTTTACTGCGCTGAAAACCCCCCAAGTGTTCTGGCATGATCAATAGTTTTTTCCCGCCCCCTCCAGGAGTATTTTCCCTCAATCAAACCCATGCGTGCCTTCTATCTCGCCGAGAGAAAAGTCCAACTCCTCCCTCGGATGCATTTTAAACCCCTTAATTAATGGCGTTGATAAACCCCCCCCCCCCGTCACCGTCCTCCTAGGTTCCTTCGTCCCCTGGCGCGTAGATGGCTTGTTTTTTTCCGTTTCCTAGCTTTTCTTCTCCTCTCCTGTCAGCGCTGACTGCTCCCCTCTCGGTGCCGGTTGAGGGGAAATCCCAATGTCTTCTTCCCACCTTTTGCGCTTGGCCAGAAACCATTTTATATCTCCCCGCCGGTACCCCCATCTTTTTGCGCTTCCCCCTCTTTTTTTTTATAATTTCCTCATTTTTCCGGCGCTTTACTGCCTCCACACCCTCGAGGCCCTGTGACTGTTTTTTCTCGCAATCTTCCGGCCGTAATTCCCACGCTGAACCGGCGTGCACCCCAAGCGGCACCCCCCCAATTGCCAGAGTTTCGGAACTTTTTTCCTGCCCCATTTCTCCCAAACTGAACAACCGAGCCAGATTCCCAATAGTCTTGTGGCCTGTTTGCTTACACCGCGCGTTCCAAGCCAGGGGGTTTTGGACCAAAACTGCTATTTTCCCCTTTTTCTGCGCTTTTTGTGGACTAGCCATTTCATGCGTTCATCCCCCCTTGTCGTTCAAGGCGTTGCCTTCCCCCCCCAAAAAGCGGGAATCGGGATAAAAGACCCCTTTTTCCCCGAAATTTTTTTTTCTCGGAGGATCCGCCATTTCGTCCCAGAACCTTTGTTTGATGATCAGTGGCTTCCCCCCATCGATGCCCCCCCTACATTTCCGTTGCCTTCCTTTTTGGACATCCTGTTCCTCCCACTCCAAGACTCACTTTTACTGCTTTCCATATCCGGAAGTTCCCAATTCCCCCCAGCTTCTTGACGTTCAGTCTGAGACCGTAGTCCCCCTAGCCTCCGATCCCACATCTGGTTGATCCCTTCTCGAAGTTTCCTTATTTAGCAAAATCCTCAAATCCTGTGTTTCCTTGGAGGGACTCCTTCTGTTGTTAGCCGGTATCCCGATGTTTGCAATTCCAACTCCCTTTCTTCGCTATTACCTTCTATGCTTAGTGGATAGCTATCGGTGACTCCGACATATGACGATCTTTTTTTCCCAGTACTCTCTTTCCCCTGGAAAAATGCATACGTTTCGTTTTTCGCGCATTCTCCCAAATTTCTCCCCCCCAAATTTGCCTCTCCTCCCTGATCGGAATTCCCTTGCGTCCTTCGGTCATCTCCCTTTTTACGGACCGTTGTATCTTCCGTGGGACTTTTTCCTTGTTGACCTTCTTTTCGACTAGTAGCCCTCCCCCCCCAAGTGGTTTTAGCCTCGCTCGGTCTCTGGCCGACAGTAGGGTTTGTTAGTTACCCTTCGATGTGTAACCCTCTGTTCTTGTTTCCATTTCTTTCCCGACGGCTTGGTCGTTTTTTCCGTTACATTTACTTGACTTTCCTTCCTTTGTTGAGTCGGTCATGCCTGGGTTGTCTTGGATTGGGGGACTTGTGCAAGTCTCCTTTTGCGGTGGCGACTTTTTCGGAGTGCATGGGTGGTGGGGACAGTTATTCTTGTACGGCTAGGTTTTTTCTTAGAGTTTTTTTTTTTACTGGCCAAATGTTTGTGGGATTTGAGGGAATCGGTGCGTGCTGGTCCTCTTCGGAAGTCTCGTTTATAGCTTGGTGTTGGCGTCGAGTGGCTGTATCAATTTTGATCTCCCGACAGCCCGAGCTTTTTGGGGGTGTTGTCCTGGATGCCATCCGGATTGTCGGTAATTTCACCGAGGTTTTAGACTTCTCCCCGCATTGGTTTTTTTCCCTTTGTCAAATGAGATTAAGCCCTTGAGCTTTCTTTTTGTTTGGTCGATGGCGGCGCCTTTGTGATCAACTTCTCGTTGGTTATTTTGCTTTTGTCT
>Ga0179593_1595278_pt1 | contig 11223 bp, 15 predicted proteins | sample CZODoug2_1_08_16_FD_185931 | JGI IMG/M metagenome (GOLD analysis project Ga0179593, IMG submission 185931) | Vadose zone soil fungal communities from Angelo Coast Range Reserve, California, USA - CZODoug2_1_08_16fungal (PacBio error correction) | ecosystem: Environmental > Terrestrial > Soil >... | reverse complement strand
TCGTTTCCCCTCCCCGTGTGTTGTGTCATTTGTGACTTAGTCACCCTTTTTTTTTCTTCAGCGAGTCTTGCCTCTTTTTGTTTCTTCGGCATGCTTCATGTCACTGAGCGCCGGGTAGCGTGGTTCCTGCTGGGCTCGTCCCCCTTCCGCATTTTTTTTTTTCCCTCATCTGATCCCCCTGTCCCGTGATGGGTTTTCCAGCGCTTCCCCCCCCCCCCGATGAACTTACCATTTCCCGTGTGCTTTCCCTTAAGGGACCTTTACAACGTATCTTTTTCTTGCATTTGCTAGTTTTGAATGTTCAGTTTTTTTTTGCCCTTTCTTCCCCCCCTTCATCTATTTCAGATGTCACCCCCGCTCACTTTTGGCTCCCCCTTGCGGTCGGTATTCGTTTGTGGCGTTCCTTCCCCTTCCACCCGGTCTTTCCTCTTAACAGGGATCCCCCCTTTTTTATTCTTGTCGGCCTACCTCTTGTTTTGTATTTTGAGCCGGGCCTAGTTTTGTTTTCCCTCTACTCGTTTCCCCTTTCCCTTTTTTTCGAGTCCCCGGCTCGTTTCTTACGTTTTGGATTCCCCAAACCCCCCCCCCATTTACCCCCTCGTAGCCTCGTGTTCTCCTCTTTCCCCCTCGTCACCTTTGAGTTTCCCTCCTTTGGAATTGGTAACAGAGGTTCTATGAGGGCGCTCATTGTTCCGTCATCCCCGTGCGGCTCCGACACGCGTACCTCTCCCTACAATGCCCTTTTCTTTCGCGCCCCCCATAGTTTTTTTCTTTTTCCCCCCATATTCCCCTCCTGCCTTTGTCCTGACTCGGCGACGATATGTCATTTCGGGCGGGGCCAGGTCTGGGGCCCAGGCGGAATGGCTATTTTTTCAGGGCCATCACGGTACGCAGGTACGATCTTTTCTTTTTTCCCCCCTCCAGTCACGGTTTTTGTTTTTCTGTTAACTGCTTCTCTTATTCACTCGTCCCCCTCCCTTCCGAGATGAGTGTCGAAGTTTCCACGGCAGGCATTTTCTTTTTTGGGACTTGACTGACTGGAGATCCTTTTTTCTACTCTTCCTTGTCCCCTTTGCAGTTTTTTTTCTAATTCAATCCCGTGGACGTTTTCCCGCTCGAGGGTCGTTTTCCAATAAAGCCCAGTGTTTTCCCCCCTCTTGTTGGTCGCCTTTACTTTCTGTTCGCTTGTGTTTTTTTCCTTTTTTTTCTCCACACCGTTATGTTCGTCATTTTTGAGAACATTTGTTCGATTACCTGGCGGTGTTTCACTTTTCGAAATGCCCCCCTTCCCCTGTCTTGACAACTTTTCCGGGCCTTTCTTCCCCTCTTTTTCTCCATTTCCATATCACTGTCAGAGGGTGGCTTTTTGCGTCTGAGTCCTTTGATTCCCCCTGCAAGTGTCAAGGATGTTGGATCCCCTTGCATACTTTCCCTCTGTCGAGTGTTTGTTTCCTCTCCCCTCTTTTTGCTGGGCTTGGCGTTTTCCTCTTAGCCTGCGTAGTCCCGGTTTCCCAGGCGACTCCGAGGGAAGTTCACGAACCCCCCTGGCATCCCATGCGACCTGTTTTCCAGTCACTCCCTCCCCCCCTCGGTGCTTTGTCGTACCCCTTCTTAGTACCCTTACCTTTCGTGCCTTCTGGCCAACCGTGTCCTCGCCAAACAGTTTAGTATTTTCGTATCGCCTCCCCCTTTTTCGAGTTGCCCTCCTTTTAAAGGCCTCTTGAATTGTATTTGGCATGCTCTGTTTATGAACGTCTTTTTCTCTTTTTTTTTGGGACTGAATTTTCCAGTGTTTTTCACAATTCCCTCCCCCCGCATGTGCCCCCCGTGTGTGGGAACCTTTCCGGTTATCTAGTCTTTCCTTAGTCCACAGCTGTCTTCCTTTTCCTAGCTATTTCTCCCACCCCTTTCCTGTCCCCGTTAAAGGATTTCGCAAAAACCGGTGTACCCCTGGTTGTACCTACTTGTAACCCTCCCGAGGTTCGGTTAGTGCCATTTCTTTTCCTGGGATTCTGCACTGTGTGGGAGTCTGTGCCTCATAGGCGTACGGCGGCTCGTCAGACACTGGTTTCTTTTTGTTGTGACCACCAAGATTTTTCAGGAGCGGGTCCATCCTTTTGTTCCCCCCCCTTCTTCCGGGTTCTTTTCCCTGTCCCTCCCCTCCTACTAGTATATCTCTATCCCCCTGGTTCTGTCCAGTAGTTTTTTTTTGAGAGGGCCCCACCCCTTGCCTGGAGTTTGAAGCCTAGTTTTGATTCAGTTGTGACTTTTCCCTGAGTACCCCTCCCCCTGACGCTAATGTGGGGACCTGGTTTTTTTTTCTCATTCGCGAGCCCTTTTTTTCTCCCTTTTCCATGTTGACTGCTTCTCTGCGAATCTTGTCGGCCCATTCGAAAACCGTTCCCCCCCCCCCTTTTTTTTCCCCCCAGTTCCTCTTTTCCCTTGCGAACGGTTTTTTAAGTTATACGGTACCTCGTGTCTCTTTTTTATCCGGCCATTTGTCGAAGCCTGATTCTCCCGTCGAAATTTCCCTTGGGGCGCGAGTCTGGAGCTCTCCGGCTTTCTTTTTTCTTCTACAGAGTTCATTCCCCCAGACGTTTGCCAGTCTTGGGAGGAGGTTGCGAGAGGGTGCGGAATCCTACCCCCTATCTGTTCTTCGAGCATTCTCCTCCCCGGAAAACTTCCCTCCCTTGTTCTTGTCGTAGAGGAGACTTCTGCCCCGTTTCCCCAGGCGCCACTTTTTTTGACGCTTCCGAGTGCAGATACTTTGCTTTTGCGATCTGTCTCAATTTTTCTCCCCCCCCCCCCTCACCGTTTGTTGTGACTCTGGTCTTCCCCCCCCGATATCCCACCTTATGGCACCCATTCCGTCTCGATCGGGCGAAGTCTTTAGTTTGCGCCTGGGCGTTCGCTGTCGACCCCTTTACGCTTTAACGCCGCACTCTTTCTGAACTCGTTCGGTCTCTCTTCCTCTGCCCCTCCATTTGATTTTTTCGCCCCTAGCCCTTTCTGTCGTTCGGAGATGGTTTCTTCGTGCTCTGGTTTTAAAAAAGATAAACCCTCTTTCCTTCCTCCAGAGTCCCCCCCCCTCCTTTCTGGAGCCCGGAGGTTTTATTAGCACGCTTTTCTGAATTTTGAAGCTTGCTTTCTCCCTTTCGTACATCCCCCCCAGATGTGCCCTTTGCCTCGGCTTCTCATCCATTCGGCTCAGGCCCTTCTTCATGAAAAGTTTCCCCCTGGGTTAGTTTTTGGTTTTTTCCGATTTCGCTCCCCACGCTCGTCTCTCTCCGGGACTTGTGTATTTTTTGGGCAGTGTTCCTCAAACGGGCCCTTTCCGTGAGTATGCGTACTTTCCCTTTTAAAAAACCCCTCCCCCCCCCCTGTCTTTGGGTTCTTACTAACTTCAGATTAGTGGATCTTTCAATTTCGCTCAGTTCATCGAGTATTCCTTGTTCTTTTTGTCTTTGTGTTATTGTTCCGTCTTGTGACCCCGCCCCCCATGGTTTTGATGGCTGCCTTGACTTTGTTGCTTGCGTAATGAAGTATTCGTGCTACACGTTGCTCTTCGGGATTACTTGTTTTATTTTTCCCGTCAGAAAGACTTATCAGTAGAAGTCCGCCCTCCGCGCTTTTCCGCCCACAATTGTTATCGGAAGGACGCCCTGTGCTTCTTTGGGGATTCATGCCCCCCCTCGACCAAGAGACACACACCGGTTTCGTTGTTTTTTGTGTTTTTTTAGAGCCACTCCCCTATTGACAAGGTCTCGAGTTTTTTTCTTGTCGTCCACTTTTTCTTCCGACTCCACCTTCCCTCTTACCAACGTGATTTGGTCTGGTCGACTCTGTCTTTTTCTGTCTCGGGGCCTTCCTGTTTCCGTTCCACTTTACAGCGCTTTCTTTTAGTACTGCTATTCCTCCCCCAGACTCCCCCCCGGTTCCTTTCTTCTTTTCGACCGGGTCAATTGTTACGTTTTCCCGGATGGGGTACTACTTGCACGTTTTTCGCTGCTTGTGGAGCCCATGCCCCGTCAGCCCCATTGCCAGGAACCACGGCTGCTATTTTTTCCCTGTACCCTGAGTGTGCTTTTATTCCTTATGGCCTCCTTTTTTTTACACCCCGTAGTGCTCCCTTTCCTGGGTTTTAGCGTCCACCTGGCGGCAAGACTGATCGAATACAATTCCTTTTTCCAAGGTCTCCCATCGCTACTGGCAGTCCCCCCGTCCCCCCCCCTGGCAAAACTTCCTTCCCGGACCGATTACGGGAATGCAAGTTGTGACTGTCCCCCCTTCCCTGATCCCCGCTATTTCCCCCTTCGGACGGGTTCGACATCATCACATATCTCTCTTTGGATGTAGTTTTCCCCAACTGTGGTCCCTCGGCGGTTTCTTGCACTGGGAATCCCCGTGTCCTTTCTCCCCATTTCCCCCACACGGGGCTCATGGTCCTTCCCCCCTGCTGTCCCCCCTCAGGGGGTGAAGGTTCCTCTTTTGCCCCACCACTCTTCTTGACGTCCGGTTTTTTTTTGGCCTTCCCCAAAAATTCTTTTGCCACTTCCTTGAATCATTTTTCCCCCTCTCACTTTTTTCACGTCCGTGAGTACACATAGGCCTACGCTTTCCCGCGCTTCAAGAATTTTTTTTTTCCCCCCGGCGCTGGTTGTTTGCGCAACCCGTACGACCCCCCGTTCGGCGTTAGATTCGGTCCCATTTCCTCCCCTTCTTAACTCCCACCACCTGTTGCGCGACATTGAAGTCATTCCCAACTTGTTTTCGGAATCTTCGGCCCTCGTTTGTTCGATTGGTGTGTCCCCCCATGTGGCTTTAGTTCCCCGTCTTCTTGCATGTTTCTTCCCACCACGGCGTGTGTCTTATCCCTCCCCCTCAGCTCTACCCTATCCCCTAGTCCCGCAATCTTGATAGCCCGTTGTCCGTCACGCCAGCCCCTCTTTTTTACAAGAGTACCACCTCACTCGTGATCGATTCACGCCTTCAGAGCATCCCAGTACCGTACTTTTTGACTTATGGAGTAGGCCCTTTTTTTCCTCCGGATCAGGACCCCTTTTCTGCGTGCCGACCGTACACCCCTTGCTGTCTTCGGCGTGCCTCTTTTTTCCTGGGTTGGGACTGGATATGCGTGTTAATCCCCCTCCCCACATGTTGACTTTCGATTTTCCCATATCGCTGTGCAACACTGGGACACATTTATTATTCACGCAGATGGTTCTGGTTTGATCTGTTCTCACCCCTTTTCCCCCCCACCGCTCTAGTGTCTTCCCTTCTTTTATTTTCTCGCACCGCCGCACCATCTAGGATCTTATATATTTTTGTATCCCGGACCGGTCCTAGTATTATCCCCCTCGCTTTTTTTCCCACTGTGACATTTCGGAGAAAGTGTAGTTTGTCCTCCGCAAACGAGGTAGTTAATTGATAGTCCTTCTTTCCTTCCCCCCCCCTGAGTACAGACATTATGCCATATTGTAGTGAGCGTTCCTTGTCAATCGGCTCTAACGGGGCGTCGCGTACAGGTCCGTCCTGATAAACCTTGCTCCCCCTTTTTGGTCGTAGTATCATGTTTCCTTTTCTTTTCTTTTCCGGACATAGCGCACCGCCCCCTTCTAACTTTTTCCAGAGGCCTTATCCCTTCCTTTGATCAGCCTGCTAACTGCTGTACTCGACATTCTTTCCTGAGTTATCTCTTTTTCAACGATCAGGCTTACAGAGCACTTCCTGGCCCTCCTGGCAGTCCTCCCTCCTCTACTCGGATAGTCCTTCCTCGGTGGTTCCGTACCCTTCACCCCTTGTACGTTTGTCTTTTAGCGGCGTGTGGGGGCTTATTTTGTTTTTCCTCTAGTTGTATCCCCCATATTTCAAGGTCTGTTGTTTTTTCCCTCTTGACGTGCGTGTACGGTCACTCTTCCCCGTCCTTCCTGGGAGTGGCCCCCACGGGTCGCGGTGCCCAGATCGAGCAGTTGACAGACTTGGACATGTGCTCCGGTTTTTTTTTGATTGTGTACGCGCATGCCCACAATCATGTTGTTTTTTACCATTGTGTAGTCGAGAAATGTGCGGTCTTGAGAAAGGACTACTTCTTTTTCTCTTTTTGACGTCCCCCTTCGTAGCGTATCTTTGTAAAACCGGCCACTCGTCGTGTTTCTTTTTCTGACGCTACTCCGCCGGAAGATCCTCCGTTCTTCTTCCGTTCGCTCGCGCCTTTCTTTTTTTTAAAAGGTCCCGTCGCGTCTCTGTCCGAGGCCCAACGTGTCAGCACTACTGGTGGGAACCCGATACATAACGGCGTTTTCCCCCCATGGGTCCCCTGCACCCCTTTTCAGTCGGGGGCTGGACCTCTCCGAGCACGGCATCCTCCTTTTTTCGCCTGACGGACCTGGGTTGAACCGGATAATTCCTACTTGACCACATTTTCCCCCAAAACTTTTTCCGTTTTTTTAGGGGTCTCGATTTTTCATGCGTTCCCACCCCATTCACCTTTCTTTTTTTTACATACGATGCATCGGGCTGTGCGTTCGGCCAGATGCAGCGCCTTTTCCTTCCCAGTATATGATTTAGGACTCCCAAGATTCCGGAGAGTTGGATGATGACAGATTCTAATATTTCTCCTGCGCTTCATCGCCACTTGTCATCCTCTAACTACGCCCAGTTCGTTACTCCCCAACTTCGGATGGTATCTCCCTCCGACGGAAGGCCACTTTCCGACATCAATGCGGAGAAACTCCCCCTCCAGCATCATCCACTTTTCAAGCGCTCCCGTCCCACCTGGACCTGGACGTCCGCAGATCTTTCCTTCTACCCTTACAACTTGCATGGAGGGTCGTAAAGTTTCCCTCGACACACGAACCGATTTTTCGTGGACTTAGGGCTTTCCCTTTTTTCCGATTATTACCCCCCCCCCCCCACCCCCCAATTCTTTTTTTTTTTCAAATGACTCCTACAGACAGTGTATACCAGTTAGCCTTTCGATGGTTTTCCCCATCCTCTTCCCTGATCCGGGCCCTTGCCTTCCTGTCACCTTTCTTCCATCGATGACCGCCCCCCCTTCGGGGAACCCTCTATCCTCCCCCGACCTTCGCCTCTTCCCAGGGCTAGTAACAACGGGGATAGTGTTGTCTACAACCCTCCCCCCCACCCAAATCCCCTTTGTTCAGCGTTTTTTTGGAAGTTTAATGTTCCTTTCACTCCCCAAAGGCCGACGGTCTTCCGTAGCTCTGGCTTCCTCTTTTTTTCAAATGGAAAAGGATTACCCTGGGAACTACCGCCTTTCCCTAGTTCATTTGTGTGAGACTTCGTATTTACCTGCGGTATCGTTTTTCCAGACAGTCCTTCATGTTTGACCACTGCATGGATAGTTCCTCGCTTAGAGCTCGGAGCTTTCGGGATATCATCTCCCTTGCCACCCCCACGCTTGTGATGACTGATGTCGTGAAAACCATTCTGGCTTCTTGGAGGTGGAGAAAACTTTTTCCATCCCATATCCCCCCGTTTTTGTAATTCCTAACACTGTTGGATATAGTCGAGTTTCATGGAGGTGGCGGTGTCTCGTCTTCCTTTGTCCTTACTGAGAGGAGTGTTCAGGAAGATGTTGTTTGTTCGTCCGTGTCTTTGCCCCTTTACACGTCTGTTTATTGACGGGATACTTGCATAATTTTACGATTGGAGGATTGACCCCTCCTGCAGGTGACGTCAGGTTTTTCTCTGTGGAGGCCTATTAGAAAAACTTCCCGGTCCTCCTTCGAGTGTGTGTTCTGTCCCGGATTCGTGGCACTCAACTCGGCTGGGGTAACGACCGAGATAGTCCACAGGATAATTGTGTGCGTCGGTGCAACTCTCGCCTCCCCCTGGAAACTTTTGGAAGTTGAAGATGAGACGAGAGCCCGTATCCCTACCCCAGCACCCTCAGCCATTAGAAGAATTTCGAGGACTAGCGACCCTTAGGGAAAGCGTTTCCGCCGGGCCGGATTTTTATCCCTCAAAAGCCCCCTTGTTGATGATCTTTCTGCCTGAGGAGAGTGTGATCTCCCCTTTGTGAGGTTTCCCATAGTTTAATTTTTTTCCTTACCCCTTTCGTGCACCCTTTTTTTTGACTCTCCCATCCGTTTTCTTTCTTTTTTCGATTTTGTTTGGCAGCCCCGCCCTGCAGTTGTCCCTTTTTTTCCCCGCCCCGTGATGTGCGCGTCGATTCATTGCCCGTCCCTCAGATGGCCGCGTCCTTCTGACGCTCCAACGTTATTGATTCAACGAACCATCCAAATGACCCTGGCCCCTCTTCGCCGTTCTAACACTGCGTTCGGGCCTCGCAAAGCCACCTCCCTGGCATCCGGGTCTGACCAACTCTTTCATCATGTGAATTTATAATGGGCAGCAGTTTCTCTTCTGATCCCTAAGTGCTGCTTCACCCTCCATTGATTTCCTCTTTTTCCCCTTCTTTTTTGATAAATCCTTTCACCTCTCTTCGCCGTCCCCTCTGGGGAGAGACTCAGGCGTCTATACTCCGTTTTCCATGCGGGTCGCCCACCCCCTTGTTTTTGTTTTGGCTTTCCATATGTATCGTGTTTTCCTTTCTTTTATGAAAGCAGTTTTGTTCCGACACAGAGATCTGCCGTCGCCTTTTCCCAGCGTGCTTGTCCTCCGGAAGACTGGTGTATTCCTTTTTGCCCCTTATTCGACGTCTCTTTTTGCTCCCGAACGTGTACGCATCCACTAGGTCCACTTCTCGGATATTTTTCGTGGTTCCCCCTTGGCCTTACCCCGTTCCTTTTCCCTTTTTTTTAAATGTTTGCTTCACCCACCCACTTTCCCTCCAGGGGTTAGGGATTCGAGCGGATGCTCCTTGGGGCCCAGTGAAGTTTTCCCCCTTCCTTCATCTGCCCCCCCCACTGGTTGTCAAGAGAAAATGAGCTCCTCGAGGCTTTTATAACCCCCCCATCCCGGCCCCCACGTCAAGAGTCCTCGACTTTTGACCCTGCTCTCCCCTTCCTGAGGTGTTGCCCGTCGGATTTATGCCAGTTTTTTTTTTCCTCGGGTGGATTCACCTTCTGCTGCCGGCTTTCCTGGTAGAGGTATGCCGGCACCTTCCCGACAGGTACTTCTCTTTCGTTGGTATACGGGGCGGTTGCCGCTTGCTCGGTGCCACTCCCCCATTTACTTCGGCACGCATTGTTTGATCTGTCTTCCCCCTCCTTTGAATCACTTATGGTTTTTTCTTTAATTCGACTTCCATTTTCTCTAGGTTGGCTTTCTCCTCACTTTGACCCTTAACATCCGGGCCGCTGTATTCCCCCCTATCCACAAACCTCCCCACCCTCCTTTCCTTCAGATGAGCCGACCGTGGGCTGGTCATTTTTTTCCTGAGCCCAGCGTACGGACCTACCAGGCAGTCATTTGTCTCCAAGGTTCCAGTGTTCCCTGAACCTGCCCGGTCCCTCTTTTCCTCAATTTTTTGTTCAGAGGATGCCTTTTCTTCCTTTGCCTTTTCCTGTAGTCCAATGAGGATTCTCTTTAGGCCCTCGAGGTTCTCTCACGACCGCCGTTTCCTTCTGATTTTTTTTTAGCCTTATAATCATGTGCTTTTTTTTCCTCCTTGAAATATCCCCAGCTCATATTGGGTTCGAAGTTATGACCTCTTGAGTCTCCTCGTATGGGATCGGTCAATTGGGCTTCCGGGTTAAAGGTTTCTTCCCTCCTCCGTCCCCCCCTCTTAGGACCCTCCAAGAGTTACGTAAACTGCTTTAATAAGACCCTGATTAACGATTCCCCTTCGTTTCAAGAAATTAGGTTCACCCTGTGATCACCGGGGCCCTACGCAACATCACAGGGACTCCATGGTTCCTCCAATGTATGGCCTGGTGTCCGATTTTCTACCCGTGCATCTAGTTTTCCTTTCTTTGAAAAACCTTGTCCTTCCCCCTGAAACGGGCCGGGAAACTGTGGCAAGTCTATGACCTCTTCCCGTTCATTGTCAAGGTGAATTTTGTCTTTTTCCCCTATTGACTACCCTTGACTCCCGGTTTCGGCACTGCCCGCATCGTCTTCATTCCTTTCTTTACTATTCGTGTACCTCCCCGATATTGTTATTCGCGATGGAACGGTTGCCTCCCCCTTTGATAACCCGGTGAACTCCTTTATGCATGCGCGGCGTCACTGCGTCCGTGTCTCTTTTCGTGCCTTTTTCTGTTGCTTCAATACTTGGTGGAACAAAACTAACCCCTTCTGTCCAACCCCCTTGTGGACACTTTGGTTCCCCCTCTTTTTCCCGGTTAGACTATCTAGACTTCTCTCCTCAGTATTTCCTACTTTTTTTTCCTGAGGCCCCCAACTATTGACAAACCCGACAGGCAAACTCTTTCTTTTTGCCGCAAGTTCGTTGGTGGGTTTTTTTTTGGTGGGGTCCCGTCACCGATTTTGCCACCTTCTTTTACATGTCGGTTTTCCTCCGATTAATGGTCATTAGTTCTGCGGCCAGACGCGGTTTCCCCCCTGTGCCGATGTATGCCTGTTCGGGGACTCCCTCGCTGGTCCAGAGTGGCTTTTCGTTTTAATGTCCCCTCCATCTTGTCCCCTCTTCTTTGGTGACGACAGTTAGTATTTCCGTCCACACTCGACCGCACCTCTTCTTTGCCTTTCACCACCCCCGTCAGCACCGGGTACGACCCTTTCCCCGAGGCCAATGATGCCCTCCCCTCCACTTCAGACCTTGCGGCGCCTCCTTATCGGTTCAACAATTGTAAAGGCCGGTCTCCCGTCAAGATTTTTTCCACGACCCGATCGTTTGCAGAACCAGTGCCATTCCGGTGCTTTCACGTTTTTTTGTATGCCTTTCTCCACCGACATTTCTGGTCCTGTTTACTAGTTCCCTTCCTCCGCTCCCCGATCGGATCCCAAAATCTTGACCTGTCCCTTTTTTTTCCTTGATCCTTCTCAGGCCTGCAACCTACCATTCCCCTGCTTTTTCCCACATTTTTTCCTGCGATCATATCGCTTCCAATCCATCAAGCTTCCTGACCCCCTTTTTTGTGAACAACTGTTTACCCCAAGCCGGAAGCTTACCATTCCCTTTCGGTCTCCCCCCCCTTTTTTTTTCGTGTCTACATTTCTCCCAATCCAAGCCCGGTGCGCTTGTGTTTGTTACAAGGTTCTTCCCCCAGGGACTGCTCCGAGCTGGCGAGGTCCTCATCCTTTTGACCAAGGGCCCCTTTTCCCGATTCCAGT
>Ga0179593_1392728_pt1 | contig 11223 bp, 12 predicted proteins | sample CZODoug2_1_08_16_FD_185931 | JGI IMG/M metagenome (GOLD analysis project Ga0179593, IMG submission 185931) | Vadose zone soil fungal communities from Angelo Coast Range Reserve, California, USA - CZODoug2_1_08_16fungal (PacBio error correction) | ecosystem: Environmental > Terrestrial > Soil >... | reverse complement strand
TCCCGCGCCCCCCTTTTTCCCTTTTTTACCAGTGGGCATCTTCATTTTCACTCCGTTGCCCAATATTGCTTCCCTGCCAGATTTTTTTGACGGACTGTTAGGTGCACACTCGACTTCACCTTTCCACTCCACCAACCCCCCCCAATTTTTCACTTTCCGCATGTGCGTTATAACGGAGTTGGTTTTGCTCGCAAGGCCTGGAGAAGACGGTCTACCAAAGTTGTCCCTGAGAACTCCGGTCTTGCGTTTATCTTCGTCCTCCGGTTTTTGCCCAAGTATCTACCAACAAAGCCAGTGAATCACGCTCGACCTCGTGCCGTCGCCTTTTCTCGTCATCCCGGATCGACAGAACTCTCACGTGCCTCGTCAGCAACTTCCAGTTTCCCGACGCACGAAATCCTCGTCCCGATCTAACCCTTTCGACATTTTCCCTCCCTTTCCCCCCCCTTGCCGCACATTACGCGGTTGTCTCCCTTCGCGGTGACATTTCTCTTGTTCTACTTCCCGCAGCCCACAGGCCCGCGGCACCAATCTTTTGACTAGGGTACTCTCTAGAAAACCCGATTTTTGGAGCTTTCTAGACCACCCTCCGTACGGCACGCCTTTTCCCCCCCAGGCGCTTGACCTAAATGCAGGATTCGTTCCGTCCCCCCTTTTTGACCACCCTCCAATGTGCGACCAGGCATGGCTCACACGTGGACAAGTTGAGTCATTCCGCAAACTCACCGACCTTGATGTAGGGTCTCCGTCACGGCGTAGTACCCCTTTACCGCTTTTTTGAAGGTGCCTACCGGAAAGCCTTCGGATGAGTCGACTGATTGGTCCCCTTTACGGTATATCCGATTCTTCCTAGCCCTTTCGGCTCGAGGTTAATGGACTGCACCGCTTTTGGGTGGCAGAATCCTCGGCATATCCAGTAGCCTTCAGCGACTTAGCAACCGCCCCCAGCCTTTCAGCGATTTACCGGGGGGCCTGTTCTCTGTGAGTCCTTCTGACCGTTCAGTCTATCCTTTTTCTTCCCCCCCTCTTCAACTGGCACTTTACGCGCGCTGCCCCGTCTTGGGGCCTGGCCCCTCTCCAGAGGGAACCCCCGTGCGGATAGTCCCCTTCAGGTCTTTTTCGCGCCCATGGCAGTTTGCCCTACCGTCTGTCGTGCTTTGCCGGTTCAACCCATTCTATTTTTTAAGAAATTTTCAAGCCACGACGTTGACTCGGCGCGGCGCTTCGTGAGCCTGCATTCCTCCTGCTCGGTCCCGCCTGACGTACCCTTTTATGCTACAACCACCTGATCTTTCGTCAGGACGCACAACTCCTCCCTTTTTACATCCCGGTTTCCGGCGAAGTTTGAAACGGGCCCCTCGTTCACTTCGTTCGAGGACAGGGCATGCTTTCTTTCCCCATCGAATAGTTGGACCTTCTGCTGCCCGTTCCGTTGTCCACCGGTCCCTTCTGACCTGCAATTGTCCTCATCGGCCCCCCCTCGTGGCACGCCCCTCCTCTGCAGCCTGTGCGGGTCGTCCTGAGACACGACCGAAGACTTTCTAGGTGCTTTGCACCGTGACGCCTGTATCACTACATGCCAGAGGTTACTATTTCTGCCCCGATTTTTTTTCACCCGACCTGGATAACAGTCGTGTCCAGACTTGAGGTTCTGCAGTCGGTGCTCGACGCGAAGTTTTCCTTTAGGTTCGACTTAGCCGACGATAGAACTGAAGCGCCTGGGATTTTTTTTCTCCTTGTTGTATGCCAGTTGCCTTTCGCCCCAGTTTGCACAGGTAGCGTTCCGCTGGCCCCGTTTTGTAAGCTCATCTACAGAGAACTCCCTCTTCACTTCCCGTTTGGGGGTGGTCCACCTTTAGTCGTAGTAGCCGCGGACCCTGATGCAGGCCGTGGACGATTAGCCGGCTTTCTGCGCTTATCCCGTCATGTCTCTAACTCGAGTTGGAGGTAGAAGTAGCGGCAGGAAGGCGTTGCCTTTCTCCTTCCCGTCGGAAGGGCCGCATTAGGGCGAACAGTCACGGTAGGTGGCGATGGTGGCTCCATGATGATCGATTCGGCTCCACAAAGGCGACGGATGTCGTGGCCGTTTTTCTTTTTTCCTGATTTTCCTGTACATCCTTTCCCCGACTCGCGAGCGTAAGATGGCCTTTCTTCGATCTTTTTGCGTACATCCTTTCTCCTCCCTTCGTGTGGTTCTTGAGATGTCTCCCCCGATCTCAAATGGCACTGTTCCGCTTCCCTCTTTCGGGAAGCTCTAGGACCGACCACCCTTTTTTTTCCAGACAAGGCTCCGACTACCTTGTTTATTTGACAGAATACCTCCACAGTTGACCCCGCACTCGGCCCTGTGCCTTATTCCGGCCCGAAGTTTTCATCTCCCCGCCCGTCTCCCTGCCTCATAAGATTCCTGCCGCTCATTCTCCGGCCCATTCTTCGATTTTAAGGATAAGGTACCCTACGCTACATCGTCCAGTTTCGATAGAGCGGGTTAGGGTTCCTAGCATACGATACGTTCGCTCCCAAATCCCTGGCAAGTGGGGAGTGTAGGACACCGGCGTCCCGCTTTTGGCCCCTTTTGGACGTGCCCCCCCGGGCCTAGGCCCTTGACTACGCGCCCCGTCCGGGTTGGCGTCTTTTCCGCCATGCAGTCCCCCCCAGGCTGCGCTCCTTTTTCCTTGGCGCTTCTGATTCTTCCTATTTTTTTTCCCTCTTCATGCATATTTCGGTTCGACTTCTAGGCCTGACAACCGTCCTCTCGAAAGGTTTGTTTTTTGTCCCCGACCATGGGTATTCCCTTTTTCCACAACTGCCGCGGGGCCTTTTTTCCATCCCTTATGCCGGTGATCTACGCCTTAAAGATGTGTGAACCCCCCAGTCCCCTCGTAGTGCTTCCCGCGCGTCTACCAGTAAAGCTGCCGAGATGTGGGGTTCGGGAGTGCCACGTGCCGCTACTCTCCCCTCTCGTCAGGCACCCCACTGCCTCCTTCCCCTTACTGGTTTCCCTTTTCCCAAGAGTCCTCCTCCTTTTTTTCCCGCTCCACCGATGGTCCCTTTCCATTCTGTTCCTAGAGGAGACTGCACGGGAAGGGCTTTTCGTCTCCACCTTATTCAGTGATGATTTGCCGTTCCGTGCCTCGCAGTTGGTGAGTCCACCCTGAGAGTCGCCGGTTGCCATCCTCATCGGACGGTCAAAGGCTTCGCTTTTTCTTTCCCGAGTCCGTTTCTTTGGTAAGGCGCTGTGTCTCCGTAGGTGGACTTCGGCAACCTCTTTAGTTTGCGCCTTTTTTTTTCATCCTCGGTCCTGCGCTGTTTTTCGCTTCGTCCTCGGACCTTTTTTTTGTTTCTATTCCACGTTTTAGTCTCGTAGGGGCCCGGTTTCGAAAACCTACGGCGCTCCTCTACTTGCCCCCCCGTGAGAGGAACCGCCATCATCGTCCGTCTTTAGGTTGAGGACCTCCTCGAAGTTGCATCCCACCCTCTTCCGGTCTCTCCTTTTCGGTTGACGAAAGTTTGTCTCGCCGAAGAGTCCTAGGTTTCACCCCCCCATCTGGGCGGGACAGGAGACCACCTGCCCTAGAGACCGCGCACAGTTCATGGCATAGGATAGCAATTCATGACCCAATACCGGTCCTCGCGACGCTTTTCCGTCGTCTCGGCCGTCTTCTTGAAGCGACTCCCCATGAGTATCCCCCCTGCGAATCAAGTGAGGGAGAGCCGGAGTTCTCCTATAATAGGTCCAAGGTGGATTCGGCAAGGTTTTGACCCTTCCCCGGCGGAAGTTGAGGGTGGTTTCTCTTTTTCCGGAAATCGTTGGGTAATTCCTCACAGCGATTTTTTCCTTGTCCGGCCCCCCTGGAGGTTTTTAATCTACAGTCCCGTTTAGAGAGTACCCTTCGTATCCGTTTTTGGTCTGAATGTTGGCTTTTAAACCTATTTCACCCACCTTCTTGAGACAGAGGCTGGTGGGCTGCGCGTTTTGGACGGGAAATAGTCTGACGGTGTACTGACGTCTTCGGACCGAAATTTCGGCCTTTATAGGAGTCTCCCGCGTCCCCAACTTTCTCGCGGTGTTGAGAGGTCGGCACGATTTTTGATTGCCCTTTGGATGTCAGGGCGTTTTGCTACTGGGCCCCCCCGCCCCTGCTTCGAGACGATCCACGCATCCTATGTCTCTCATTTGTTGTATGACCTTGTCGCGCAGGGTCGGATTTCCCTTTCGCGCGTGCTTCCATCTTCTCCCCCCCTTTTTGGTTTTGAGGCCCTTGACTGTCTTGCTTCCGCCCGAACCAGTTCCTTCGAGAGCTGCATAAGCCATAGAAGTTTGACGAGTTGGCCTGCTCCTGCCCAATTGGTATGGAACGAGTCTTCCCGCCGAATTCCTTTTCCTCCTCGTTTTTTTTTTTATTTGATTTTCCGCGTTCACTCTCCCGTTGAACCATTTCAGAGCATGTCAACCTACCTTTTCAACCATTCTATTTCCTGTTGCAATTTGACGCCTTAAGTAATGTTAGGGACATTCTGCACTAAAAGCAAGCTCCCCCCACCCAGTCCCATCCTCATTGGCGGGATCACTGAGATGGGGTCCAAACTTCTTGAAGAAGTTCTCAAGCGTTGTTAAGCAAACATCGTGCTGACGTTTTTGTATGTGACTCCTTTCTTTGTCCCACAGTTTTTCTCACCACCCCTTGCTTTCGTTTACGACTCATACTATCGTGGCCACCGCTGCCCCTGGCCGACTACGTCGCCGTCATCCCGGTTTTTGAGTCACGAAATCCTCGTTCGAAGTATGCATCTAAACTTCTACACGTTCCCCCCACTTCCACGCCGTTCATTCTCTGCTCTACACGGCGCTGGAGCCTCCCGACTAAAACGTTCGCTCCCCAATTTGAGTACGCCATGTACCTCGTTAACGTCCGAGCGACGATGACCCAACCCTGTAAGGCAACGGCAGATCAATAAGCGCTTTCCATTTTTTGACTATACTTCCCCCCCCAGGGTGACGAACGAGTAACACCCTCCATGCCCGCGGAATCACTGGATAAACCCTTTTCCTTTCTTCGCCTGTCTCGCCACCCCTAAATGTGTTTGTCGGTTATACTCACCTGAGTAGTTTTAGGATTCGGAATTTTGCAGACCCTTTTTCAATCGTCCTCCTTAGCGGCGATTGGTAAATAACGTGATTTATCCCCTCCCTTCGCCCTGCCTTCCGAGAACTTTATGATTTTCGATTTCTTAGGCGATTTAGTGGCAACGCAAGCAAATAGGACTCGGCCCCGGGTTCCCTTACTTCGCCCCACCCGCCCTCGTTCCGAGAGTTTCCGCTTGATGGCTGCCCTGTCTCCATCGGTCTTCCCCGTCGAACCGTATATATAGGCGGTTCCGCGCCCCCCCCCCCCCCCCCCCCCCCCCATGTCTCAGTGCTGCGCTTCTTTTCGTTGCCAATATCGCCGATGCCTGACCTTTTTTTCTCGAACCTACGAGGAGCCGTCCGCTTTAGGCGGCCTACCCATCTGTTTCAATCAGCCCGGCGGCTTTCCCCCTCGAAGTACCCACTCGATCCTCCGAACTTTGGACCAAGCGACGGACGGCGTCTGAGGACGGCGCTGGCCTGTCCTTTTCTTCCGCGGCCTTCCAGCTGCCTCGGCTTTAGCCTTTTCAAACAAACCGCGCCTGAGTCGCATTTTTCCCATTCCTCCTCCCTCCCCCCTCCTGCCGGGTCGTACGGCGAATGTGAACGTTTCCTAGCCTCCGTCTTCCGGAAACCATAGTTTTTCCCTCGTCTTCCGCGACCCCTTCTTCAGCGGATGTGCCACTTACTTTACCGAACCGGAACCGTCCGAGGAGACCTCTTTTCACGCACTCTTGTCCCGCTGGCCCCCCGTTAGCGAGACGCTCAGAGATTCCGTCGGTTCCCCCTCACTCTCATTGAGTGCCGCCCGGAGATCTCACCCGTTTTAAGAGGCCAGTCGGCTCGTTGTAAACTTTTCCGTGCAGACGACTTTTTCAAAACCGAGCAGTGAGATTTTTTCATTGAGGGATGTCTCCAATGCCGCGAAGCGGATGGCTAATAGCCCGACTAGGAACACGCGGCCGGGGCAGAAGTTTGGTGACTGCTTTTCAGCTTTCCATCGGTACATCCCTTAGTCTTCCGCTGACTGGTGTACGCTCTAATTCGCAAAGATCACCCGCCGTTGAATATCCCCGCGGTCCAGTGATCTCCCGTGTGTCGGTATCTCCAGACACAACCCTCCCCCTGATCATCTCGTGCCTTGTCTCGGCGGCTTTTTGCCTCCCGTTCCCGGCCCCGAGCAGGCTTGACGGTCAGAGCGGAATGGCGGAACATCGTTGAAGGGAAAGCGGCGGGCCTGGCTTTACTTAGGGGAAGAATTGTCCAGACTACCTGGATCCCTTTGATTTCGATAAGACCCGACGCTCGTTCGTTTTTTGCTGGGTCATCGAGAGCGTACCCCCTCGTTCTCTGTTTGGCAAAGGGATGAGAGAGGGTTGTTGACCCGCCCATCTCTCTCTTTTCTCAGCACACGTGTGAGCAGATGAGAGGGTATAAAAGGACTTTATCATTTTTCCCTAGGAGGTCCGGGCTTTTTAACGTCTTCCGCTGGCCGACACCCATCTCCCCTTGCTCCCTGCTATCCGTCTGCGGTTCCCCCACTCACGATCAGAATAGTCCAGCATCTTCCTTGGTACTTTTTCCCCCCTCAGGTCCTTCGGCCCGCCGCTCCACAGGAGCCCTTTTCCGAGTGAAGTCTCTCAGGCATTCTCTCGTTCACCCCCAACGGGATACAGAAGATATCCACTGTACCTTCACGTCCGTGCCTATCTCATCTGTGGTCAGTTGCCTGGATAACCTACTCCGTTAGGCGACCCTCCCGCCCTAGTTTTTTCTTCCCGTGACCGCGCCTTTGCTTTCTCTGAGTATGAAAAGGATCGGAAGCCCTACGCGCTGGGGCTTAGGCGAAGGCACTGCCCCCATTGCGCCCCGTCCCCGGCCCTTAGTCGCAGCGGCGAATTCCTCAAAGGACTACCCTTTCAGGCGCAAAGGGGACTAAGGGAAGCCCCCCCCCTTTTCTCCTTCGTAGCCCCTTTGTGACGTTACGGTATTTCAAATAGAAAACCTCTCGCAGGCAAGGTACTCGTACCCTCGTCCTTGAGGGGGTCTACTTTGAGATCACCTCTATTTGATGACCGCCTACGGATATTTGCTTCTTTTTTTTCGAACGGGAACCCGTGCCCCGCTTCGTTTGGGCTCCATTTCCTTCCCTCTTTCTCCCGGGCCCCCCTTTCCGGGAAGATCTCCTTTGGTAAACCCATTCCCGACGCAGTCCCGTGGTTCTCCGTTCCAGTCTTTTTTTCCCCTCGCCATGTTTCCCTGTATAAGCGATTACCGGGAAGTTAAACTTCGCCGTTCTCCCCCCCGTCTTCTTCCGTTTTGGATTTTATGATTTATTCCTAGCTCAGTTGGTTGACGGCCATTCGATTGCGCGGTCGTCATCCGCCGTGCACGTGTTCCCAATTGAGAGAGCCGCTTTCCTCTAGTTCTTGCTGTACCGTTCAATTTTCGCGCGTCGAATTGGGTTGAACTTACGTCCCCCCCCTAGGCCTGAGACGGCGTTTTCATAATAGGCTGACGCTGTTCGTTTCGCCGAAGTTCGCCTATAAGGCCCTGGTCCGTTAATAAGAATGGGACCTTCCGTGGTCCCATTCTTCGTATTGAAACGGTGTATTCCTTTTTTGAATACGACCCTCTATAGAGTAGCCGTCCCCTGTCGAGACCCCGTCCCGCTATTTCCCCCGTCAGCCCCCCGAGGATTCCCCGCTTTCGTTGAGAAGTCCGAATTGCCCTCTTCCCCGATGAGCGGATGGACGGACCCACAGACACATGTGGACCTTAGAACTTTTCCCTGGTCGCAGCTCACCTGGCGAAGGTGCCCATATCCCTTTATCTACAGTATTATCCCAACTACCTGCAAGTCTCCCTCGGATTGCCAACCATAGTCTTCCTCTTCCATAGACTAAGAGATGACTCCTACCGGCGACTTTTCCCAGAGGTTTTTCCGACCTTGACTATTTTTTTATATGTCCACAGGTTGGGTTCGTCGGGTTTACATGTAATTGCCTTGGAGGTTGGTCCCCCTACTTGTCGTTCACTCCGGTTTTTTTAGGTCTTCCCCTGCGCCAAGCCGAGTACTCGTTTCTAACCGGCTGTTACCCCCCGCTCATGTTGTCGATCTCGTACATGACTCTCCGTTGGTCTCCTGTTTTGATGCGTTCGGACCTCTTACTCTCCGTCTGTATACAGCGGATGTGCTGCCCGGATCGTGAACGTTGCTTTCCCCGGTGTATCTGCTTGTCCGGTGACCGAGTATTTCGTCCACACGGGACTGGCTGCTCCCGCAAGTCTCTTCTCGGTCCTGCGTGCTTTTCCCGAGGCGGTCTTCACTATTGCTCTCTTCTTTGGTTCGTTCGTCCTTTTTTGTCACCTCCCCTGCTTTCTCTCCGACTCTAAACAGGCATGTTATTGTTTTTCTGCATACGTTCTACCTTCTCTTTGGCGAGGAGCCCAATATCGTGAAGCCATGCGGTCATGACCGTGTTGTTTTTCGGACCCTTTTTTCTGTGAGCGACAAGACCCCACCCTTCGCCAGTCGCGACGAGCGGCTGTCAAGGAAGAAGATGAAGTTTCTCTTAGTTTTTCTCCCGCCCCTTTTAGGGGACCGCCGTATGACCGCTTGAAGATAGCATTTTTTCCTCTTCATTTTTTTTTTTTCTTAGTCTCTTATAAGAGTCCCCCCACCTCTTTTTAACTGAAGGAGCAGGTCACCTACGCCAAACTTTCTCTTCTTCCCCTGCCTTACGCGTAGACGGACGTCGGTCTTGTTCTTGTACCCAAGCGACCTCAGGCCTCCCACCCACAAGGTCATTCCTTCGAATGGCCACCGTCCCGATTCTTGCTATCTTTAGTCCCTGACTAGACGATACTTTCTCACCGGTATTTCCCTCATGATGAGTTTCTCGTATAGAATTCTGCACTGTACCGTAAAAAAACCGACCGCTCGACTCTATGAACCTTTTCGTGGGCTACCTGGCTCGGGTCAATCAAATATACAGATAAGAGACCCCTGGGTGCCGCGGAGTCACTCCTTCAACCTTTATTTGAGGCCAGAATTTCACCTCTTCAGGCCTCTCCTCTAACCCCTTCGCCTACACTTTTTCTCCCTTCCCCCCTCCCGTTTTTTTCAGCCATCCGCTGTACCAATCAGCGCTTGGAATTCCTGTCTTCAACCTCATACACACAGGCGCTTCCCCCCCATTCGACTTCCGTATGATGTTCCTCTCTGACCCTCCTCTCTTCATTGACCAACCTCCCTGTACGGAAAGCCGGTACAATCACGATGGTCCCCTTTTTAACCCTCCCGACTTTTTTTACTGACAGAGTATCAAACCTCCCCTTCATGCCAAGGCCAAGGGCAGAGAACAGTGGAAATATTCGTCGTTCCAACCTCCCACACCTTGGTTGATCCCTCTGGTCGGACGTTCAAGGTTTCTAGGCGGTTTGCCGCCGGATGTTTGTCGACAAGCGTTTCCGGAGAAGTGATGGAAGGTTTTTGATTTTTTTCAACTTATCTTTATCCATTTTGAAGTCTGCCGGATTTAGAATTTTGACGCCTCTTTGGCGTTCTGACTACCCATTTCCTTCTTCAGACCGAGCGTAGTACTAAAACGCACCGCATGGAACTTAGCCACCTAATTTGGATGAAATATTCTAGAGGCAACCGGATTCTTATGACTTCCGCATTTACCGGGGCTGGTGTGATTCCACGCTCCGCGTTATCACATCCATCGGTCTGGTGGGAAGTTAAGTCTGCCTATCTACGATTACTTTTTTGTTGCATGAGGATAGTCATCCTTACGTCGTGATGCCTTGAAAATTTCTAGTTTCCCCGCGATGCCACCCCACTGCCGAGTTTTCCGCGTTGCGCCGTCAGTCCCCCCCCCCCCCCCCCGGAATCCGCCGAAGCGCGGACCCCCGTCCGGACTCCTGCGTGCTCAATCGTTTTTTGAGTTCATGACAGTTCCTTATCCCCCGGAGCCCCCGGCTACTCGGAGTCCTTACCACCCAACTCCTCACGGAACTATTCCCATCACAAGAAGACCCGAAGACGGTGTCTGGTGAAGTTACAAAGGTTACAAAGGAACGACCTTGCAGAGCACAGTCCCGATTCCCTTGTACCCCTTACCGATTTGACGCTGCACCTTGCGTATGCCTGGTACCCAACCCCGGAGCGAATTTTGCACTTGGTCCCGGGCGCCGCCCGATCAGTAAAGAGTTGAACGACCACAAAGGTGCGGTTTTCGGGTTTGCCTTTTCGCGAGTCCGTCATAAGACTCCTTATTTTCTTTCTAAGCTCCTTCGGTTAAGAACGGTCATTCCAAGGACCATTTTCCCTAGGGTAAGCTTTCCCCCCCTTTCATCGAGTGTCCCTCTGAAGACCCCGTTTTTCCAACTCTCGAGACGTAGTTGTTTCACTATGCTGGAGGCACCGCGACTGGTCCCTTGCTCTTATAGAGCACTTGGTGCAACATTCCGCCTTGTTTTTTTAGTCGTCTCCGTGTTCCTGTTGTTTGACTTCCCCCCCCTCATTGGCAAAGAGTCGTTTTATGAGCTGTTCGTTTTTCCATCTCTATCGCCCTACTCCGGTCCTCATCCCTCGGTTGGTTTGATTTTTTTCGCCTACGATCCTTCTTTTTTGCCTGCTAGAAACCCTGATATTACAGACTCCTCCCCTCCCCCGAACGAGCTGTCACCATTCTTTTTGATCATTCCTAAGGGAAGGTAAAGTGACCGAGAGAGAAGAGAAGAAAAGAAGAGAAAAGGGAGAGGAAGGAAAGAAGGAGAAGGGAGCGAATCTCCTTCCTCGCCTTTGTTCGAGTAGCTTTCTGTCTCCTTCCCCCCTCCCCTGATATTTTATTGTTGAGATAGCGGCGTCGTCCCCATTTTTTTCCGGGCCTCCTAGTGGTAATGTTTTTCCGAACCTTGATAACTCAGAAGTCTTTTCACCCAGGGTCTTCTTGGACATCAAATGGCTTGGTCTGTCCCCTTGCCCCTGATCTTCGTAGGGGCGCTGTATCTTTTTTCGTCCCCGCCCGAGCGCTCCCCCCCCTCCCTCTTGCTGCTTTCATGGCTGGTTAAGATATTTTCCTCCC
>Ga0179593_1370278_pt1 | contig 11223 bp, 16 predicted proteins | sample CZODoug2_1_08_16_FD_185931 | JGI IMG/M metagenome (GOLD analysis project Ga0179593, IMG submission 185931) | Vadose zone soil fungal communities from Angelo Coast Range Reserve, California, USA - CZODoug2_1_08_16fungal (PacBio error correction) | ecosystem: Environmental > Terrestrial > Soil >... | reverse complement strand
AGTTTTTTATGGTCTTTGGAGTGTTTTTTTTTTTTTTGTGGTTTCACCTGTAGCTGGTGAAACCGTGTCTTCCCTTTCCTGTCAACTTCCACCCACTTCCAACCGTACACGATGAGGGCTTGTAACAGGTTGCCGATTTTTTGTTTTGCGCCCTGAGTCCCTTCTTTCTTTGCCCCTTTGCGTAGTCAAGGCCGGAAAGTTTCCTTGCGAACTCCTACAACTCCACACAACAAATCGCGTGGACTTTTTGGCCCCCCTGCGCCAGGTTCCCCCCCTTTTTCGCTCCCGGTGAGCTCAATACTTCTTACTGCCTTTTCCTTCTGCCCCCGCCATGCTGCATACCAATTTGAATTAGAACACGGCCCCCCCATCCTTCCTCTACCCGTTCCCCCCCCCTTTTCTTCCCTCCTCTACAAAGTTGGTCTTCTTCCCTGCGTCCCCTTGTTTTGTTCTTCGTATCGATGGATAGATTCTAACCTTTTTTCGGGTTTACACTTTCCTTTGTTCTTTTTCGATTCCGCCGCCTCGAACTATTTTTTTTCCTTCCTTGCCGGTCTTTTTTTTTTTACCCCCACCCCCCATGACCCCCCTTTTCCTTGCCCGTTCCTCGTTTGTTATCCGGCCGCGTGCGTTTTTATCTGTGTTTGTTTGAGCACTTCTGTACGTTTCCTTAGTGATTTCTTTTAACTCCGTGTGAACCCCTTTGTCAAATGATCGCGTTCCGAAAAGTCTTGCTTTGAGTTGTTCCATCCTTTTTTTTTGAAAACCTTTCACTGTCGCATTCCACCGATTTCTGAGCGGCACTTTTTTCTTTCCCCCCTTATGTGCTTCAACGCTTTTGACCCTCAATCAATTCTTTTGGTTTTGAAACTCGTCTTCCCCTCAGGAGTGGCAACCTTTTCGTTGGCTTTTGCTTCTTTGTAGAGGAGGATCTCCGTCTCCCTTTTCGCTGTGTCAGTTCCCCCCCCAATCTTCTTCCCTGGAGGTCTTAACCTCTCGCTGGCCAGTCTTCTTTTTTTTTCTTTCCGAAGAATCACTGTTCGATTTGAACCTGCTTCCTCCTGACTTAACTGGGAACGATCTGGCGTCTTTTCCGGTTTTATTTTTTCCTTTTGTGTTATAAGAAACCGTCCCCCGGCTAATTACCCCATTTTCCCCGTTTTTGGCCCCTCTATCTGTGCCCAGCCCTTTTCCGCGCGGAACGTTGACTCCCAAGGCCCCCTGAGCAATTCTAGGCTCAAGTTCTGGCCCCTGCTAGCAGCGTGTCCCTGCAACTTTCCCCCCCCCCTCTAGTTGCCCCCCCCTCTCTCCGCTTTGTTTTTGTTTCCCCTGTTGAAAAATTTACTTATTTTTTCTGGTTTTCTTTTTTTCCCAACCTGAACCGCCTGGAGGAAACCGCCACTTCCCCTCCCCCTTCCCGGGTGCTTCCCCAGTTTAATTTTTCTTGTTCTTTTCGTTTTTTTCTTCTTACGTCCACGTTGTGGCCCGCCTTTGATTTTCCCAAGGATGTTTGTGAACTTTTGTTACTCTTTTCTCATGCTTTTCCCTGTATGTATCTGTTTTATTTCCTCGCTCGTCCCCTTTACTTTTGGGTACTAGACGTTTTACAATAGTTTGTCCTTGTCGCCCCCAACACACCTTTCCGATTCGCACGGTACATTGTCTGGTGTTTCAGACCGATTTTTTTTTTCGGGAACCTTTCCAACCCCCCACCGACTCTTCATCCTTCATCTTGAACCCCCTATTAGATCCCCGACGTTCCAGCGCACACATCTTCCCCTACATTTGTTGCTGCTCCTTCCCACTCTTTGTTTTGTTCCTTTTATTTTTTTTTTTTTCACCATCCCTCCCCGGACCTTTCCTTTCAGGTACCCAGCCCACTGTTTCACGGCCGCCGGAATAATTATCCCCTGGTGTAAGCGCTTCTCTTTTGGTCAAGTTTTTGACGCCGCGTCCCTTTGCTCCGTACTCTCTCGCCCCCTCACCCAGCCAAACCGATCACTTGGGTTGCGGGTTTCCCAACACAACCCCTTGTTCAAACTGGGGGTCGCAGTGTTTGTTTCAAAGGCCCCCTTTTTCCCCCCCTTGCCAGGTCCTTTCTTCGCTTTATTCCCCTGAGGTGGTTTGATCAAGGCGCTTGACAACCCCGACTTTTTCTAGCGGTCTCAGACCCCTCCCCCCCTTTTTTTTTCTTCTATTACGGAGGTCCTCCCCGGACCCACTCCCAATCAACCCGTCAATTTTACCCCTCGACGGAACTCCACCTCAGTTCTTCTTTCTTTTCAACGTAGTTTTTTGGTGAATGCGTCTCTTTTTGACCTCTCCCTGACATTCGGACATGAACATCCAAAGTCTCCCTTCCCGCTTGTCACGGATGTATCTATCCTTTACCCCTAAGTTGTGTGTTTTGACCCCTTTCTTTTCGTGTGCTTCCCTATTCTCCGTTTTTTGTATTACGTTTCCGCGCCTTCCCTTAGTCAGTCCAAAGAGGTCGTCTTTCGTACTTTATTTTTCTGTGATACTAGCCGTTGCAATAGCTATATTTTCCTCCTTTTCCCCCCTTCATGACGGGTGTTAGGGTGGTGCCTCTTCTCTTTCGTCGCTCATTCATCATTTTGATCTTATGTTGTGACCCGTGCGCCCGGACGTCGGTGTTTTGCTGTACCCCTGTTTCCTTCCTCTGCTAGGTCCTTTTGCTTTGGACCACTTTTTTTCGCGCTTCCGCCCCTGTTTCCGTGTGGTGTGCCCCCAGCCGGAAATTTTCCTGTGTTTCGGTTTTTCCTGGAGCAAAGAGGTCGCTCTTTCCCCCCCCCTTTGCGAACTCTTTCTTTTCCTCTTTTGCTATTTCTTTTCCTGCGGCTTTTTAAACCCATTTTTGATTGTTACTATTTTTTCCTTTTTTTTCCTTTAATCAACCTTTCTCCCTTCTAGGGGGGCTGGAGGTCTGTTTTTTTTTCTTCCCACGCCGTTTTTTGTCACAATTCGATCGTTTGCGTGGAAGACCCGGCCGGCATCGGTTGGTTTTTGCACGTTGCTCTCCGATCGTTGTTGCTCATGTTTGGATTTCTTTTCGGGGTTTTTTTCCTTAACCCACCACAATCCCTTTGGAGCGCGGAGGAACTTACCTTTTGCGTCTTTACCCCAGATTTTCCAATCGTTTTGTTGATCCCTTTTTCACGTGCGTTGCGTATTTTCACTTTTTTATTAAGCCCTCCACTTTCAGGTACGCCAAGAATTGCCGGTTCTTTTTTGCTCTAGTAGTCTTTGTTTCTTTTTATGAACCCTTGCCTCTTTTTTTTCCCTGCCTTTCTGCTTTTGGCTTCTGTTTTTCTTTTCGGTGCCCTCTTTCTCTCTACAACTGCCTTTGTCGGGAAGCGTTGCTTCGTCCCTTCGTCCGGTTTTTGGACGCCGGCACCCCACTCCCCATTTGCTTACTGAATGGAGGGACGTCGTGGCGATTCATCTTCCCTCTCCTCAGATAGTCTTCTCCCCTTCGTCTTTTTTGGAGTTCCGTCTTCCTTTGCCGTCGTCCTCTTGAGTTCTTTTGTGACTACCATCTCATCTTTGATAGGAGATTATCACTTCGGACACGGGATACCCCCCTCTTTTTCTTCCAAATTGTTTCCCTTTTTTATGTTTTTTCTCCGTTATTCATAGGACTTTTGGGACTTAGTTTCCCGAGTTTTTTGTTGAACAGGAATTTTTTCCCCTTTCTTCTCGTGATGTTTGAACTGCCCTCCCCTTCCTTTTTTTTTACGGATTCTTTTCCTCTTAGAGTCTTTCTTCCCTTGCGGCGCTGCCGGTTGTTCCCCTCCCCGGGCTTACCCCGAGTCTCATAGGCTACGTTCTTCCTTTTTTAGGTATCTCCTGTTGATCCCCGTTTTCCGGCGACCCCACTCAGTTTGAGTTTCCGTTAATGTTTTTTTTTCTGGTGTTCCCACCTCAGTGCGCGACACTTCCCTCTTCTAAATATTCTCCCCCGTCAATGTTTTTTTTTTCACTGTTTCCAGCTATCTCGATCCCCACTTCCTCCCCCATTTTACCTTATGTGCATCCCGTTTGTCTGTGTTTCGTCATGAAGAAAGGTTTTTCCTTTTTTTTACTTTCTTTTTCCGCTTTTCTAGTTCGCGAATGTTGTTTTCATTTGCCCTATACTTCTTCAGCTTGCTGGCTTTGCATCTCGCGACCATATCGATTACTTTTCTTTTTTGAGGTTTCCGGTGGCCTCTTTTTTCGTGGTGATGATTGTAGTCCGGGGCGGTGTCGTGGCTGTTGCTTTCTTCTTTCATATGTTCGCGGAGAAGGACACTTTTGCAGATCGTTTGTTTCACCGCTCCCTTGTGGAACAAGTTGTTGTATTCGACAACTGGGCTGCCCATTTCCGTCGCTCCAGTGGATCCTTTTGTCCCTCTGTTTAGTTCCGGTAATTTTTCTTCGTTGTTTTTGTGTGATATTGTTGGAATGGGATTTCCGTTTTTTTATCTTCGTCACTTCTTTTTCTTTAGGCAGCCGACACCTTTTTTTCCTTTCTTTTGGGAAAATTCCCCAACTTTCCCTCTGATTTTGCCCCCTGAAGAGCGTATGTCGTTGAATGCCGGCGTTGCCTTTGTATTTGCCTGTTGGCGCGCCCCGGCCGACTTCCTCCCTTGCTCCAATTCCTTCCCACCGTTTACATAGCTCCGGACAGCCCCCCTTCCCGTCCCAATTTTTCCCACTTTCACCTCGAGATAATAATTCCCTTCCCCTCTTATGCCTTTTTTTTTTCCCGTGTTTTGCAGATGAAAATACCCACAGTCGCGACTTCCCCCTCCCCCCCTTTGGTTTTGGTCCCAAGTCACCCTTTTTTTTCTTAAGGACCGATTACTTTCCCCCCCCCCGTAGGGAGCCGGTCCACCCCTTGTTTTGTTTCTCCGACGATTTTGTCGATTTTTGATGTTTTTTCCTTATCGGAACAAATTGTCTGAATTTAATGCGATCTTTTACCCCCCTCTTCTGTCCGCGTCAGTCTGGGGGTCCCCCCATTTTCCCACCCTTAATTTTCACCGACCCTTTGGGAGCCCCCTGACGCGGGCTCGATCTTCCCTTTATTTCCCTGATTTTTGGAGTACCGGCCTCTTTCTCCTTCGGTTCTCCTCGTTTTCCAAGACCCGGCCAGACAACAGGTTTTCCTCAAATGATTTCGGTTTTGTTTTTTTGTTTCTTCAAACCCCTTTGCCTTGCAATCCTCGGACCTGGTTCCTGATTAACGTTTTTGCGTTTTGTTGGCCCTTCTTCCTTCCCCCCCCCTTCTATGGTTCCCCGTCTTTTTTGACGCTCCCACTTCTATTGAATGGTCCCTCTTTTTTCCTCCTGTGAAAACCCATTCTGCTTACTTTTTTTTTTTCGAGTGACCTATTTCCCTTTTTTTACGATGTTCCTTTTTCACGTAGGAACCCCTTCTATCTTCGATGAAGGACAGGCAGGTTTGAAAGTCTTTTTCTCCCTCTTCCCCCCCCCCCTGTTTCGCCTCCCTTTCCTTCCAGATGGCCTTTCACGATTCGGCCGCGTGGTCACGGATTTCTTTTGATCGCCTTTTTCATTACCTCCGCCAGATCTTGTTCGATTCTCTTATCTGTCCCCCTTCTCCCGGACTTTTTTTTTTTTTTTTGACCTGCTCTACGTTCCCCCCTTCTTTTGGTAGCCCACGCGGTTGTTCTAGTCTCTCCTCGTTCCCCCAACTGAAAATTTCAATCGAGGTGTCGCCGAGACCGTCCTGTTTTCTACTGGAAACTTTCCCCCCCCTCTTCTTGTTTTTTTTTTCGAGACGTTTAACTCAAGCTTCTCCCCCCCTCCCATCAAATTTTTTTTCTTTCGTGTCGGACCATTAATTGTGGTTTTTCCTTGATCCTTGTTTTTTTTAGCCCTTACTTTTCTTTGGCATCACAAGGATTGAATGATTTCTTTTTCCTCGTTTCCCCAGCAGTTTTCCGATGGCTACAAGTTATTTTGTGTGTTCTCCTTGGTAATATGTGTGTTTTCGAACCAGTAGCCCCTTGTAACGGTATGTCAGGGTTGGGTGTCCGTTGACTCAACTGTCTGCATTTTTTTCCCTGCCCCATTCTTTTTCTTTTCCCCTAATATTCTGCACCGATTTTTTTCGCTTTTTCCCCCTTCTGGCGACCTCCCCCACCATTTTTCTTTTACCAAGGACCCGCTGGGCTCCTTTTTTTGCCCCCCAATATGATTTTTTTTTTTCTTTTTTTCCCCTGTTTTCTTTTTCTATGGCCAGAGCTTCCCCCCCCTTCCTTCTCAAATAAGTTTCAACGGCCTTTCCGCCCCCCAAGCACCAGCGCAAGCAGGCTTTTCCTTCCACGGGGCTTTACTTTTCTCTTTTTAGGGCTCAGCTTTTATTACCTTCCGTTCTTCCCCTTCACCAAACCAAACCCTTTGAAACACATTGTTTCTTTGCGACTTCGTCCCCTGTTATTGTAACTGCAGTTCCCCTGCGATCGGAAACACCGGAGGATGTGAAATGGCGTCTTTTTTCCCCTGTTTTTGCCGTCCTTCTCATCCCCATCCATGTCTTTTTCTTTATTTTTCCCCTTCAGAAGATTTCCCTCCCCACTCCTTTTCTAGACCCATCGCCCGAGTCTTCTCATAGTTCCCCTGCCCACCCAGTTTTTTTGGAATGTTTCTTTTTTTTTTGAACAGGTGACAGTTTCCCGTCTCTTCAATTGTACCCCATTCCCCCCTTCGCATAGAGTTCCAGTTTGCACGACGCCGATATCTTATATTTTTTACCTCGGTTTGTTGTTTTTTTTTTTTGATCAGACGCTCTTTTTCGTGTTTTTTGGCTCTTCTGCGGCGGTGTGGATGGTAAGTTCCTTTCTTGAGTTATTTAAAAAGAGTAAGTCCCCTTTTTTTCCCCCCTGGTTTGGGGGGCGATACTCTACGTTTATCCCGACGTACTTTTCTCTTTTTCTTCTTTCGTTTGCGTTGATATTTTTCTGAGTCCGCTTTATCCTTCTTGTTTGAAGCGGCGACTTTCAGGTTTTTTGCTCTTCCCATTTCCTCGTTGAATTCGATTCGCCCGTGGGTTTTGGTTTACCAACCTGTGCAGTGTTGCCCATTTACAGTTTTGTTGGGGTGCCCGTTTTTCGGTGTTTTTTCTTTCTTCTCCCTACTATACGGGATCCCCGTTGCTTCTCGTTTCCGTTTTTTCCCGCTGATACATCTTTTTTTTTGCTAGGGTTCTTTTATTCCCCTTGTCCTTTTTTGAAACTTTCCGCCTTGTAATTGCTATGTTGCCGGAACCCCCACTTTTCCCCCCTTTCCTTCGTTGGTGTGCAGTATAGTTTCCTTTTCTTGCGCGGTATTTCGCTCCCGCCTTATTTGGAAAAAAAATCTCATTTCCGTTCCCTTCCTTTCCCTTTTTTATTCGGTTACATGGGTGTCCCTTTCTCGATTCGTATTCACCCTCATTCCGTTCGCTTGTCTTGGTTTTCTCACTACCTCTACCGTTTCCTCCCCCCCCAATTCCTTTTCTTCTTTCCCTTCTACCTTTCCGAGTCAGCCCAAGCATTTTAACCTCTCTTTTTTTTTCTCACCCTTGATTGTCGTTTTTCCTGCTTTTTAAAACTCACTCCCTTTTTGTAAACCAACTCAGGTTTCAGCTTCTTTTCCTGGATTTTTTTTGCGTTACCTGTCGTTTGTTTTCTCAGTCTGGTTCTTCCTATTTCCCCCTTCATACCCCCCCCCTTTTTTGTAGATTTCTTTTGAATGGTTCGTGCATTCTCTTTCCCCCCCCGGATCCTTCTTGGCTCTCTTCGTCCGGAGAAGGCACGGTGCTTTCCTCTATTTTTCCAACCTCTTTTTGTGCGTGGTCGATTCGCCTTTCGTGCGATCAGAATCCGTGACCGTTTTTTTGATTTTTTCCCTTTTCTCCTTCTCTTTTTTCCCTTTTTTTTTTCCTGGGATTATTCTCAGCTCCTGCCTTTGTCTTCCTCTCTTGGTTTCTGCTTTTTTTTGAATTTTTTATCCGGGATCGGATATCTCCAGTCCCTGCCATCCAGGTTCCTCCGCCAATTTTTTCATTCTCGGCATGAAGCTTCCCTTCACTGTGTGATTATCCCCTTTTTGACGCAGTCTTTTTTCCGTTCCGTCCGGGCGGCTTGTATTTTTTGAATGGGGGGACCGACTTCTTTTTTTTTTTTGTTCAGCTTGGTCTTCGAGCGACCTTTTCTTCTCCCAGGGTTTTTTTTCCCTCCCGTTTGATCCCCTTCTGGATAAACGGACGGTGATTTTCTGGTCCCTACTCCCTTTTTTTGTAGCTTCCCCCCCTGGCTAACCCACGTTTTAGTCCGTTTCCCCTTGCCTGTTTTTTTCATTTTTTTTCTACCCCCCCCGGCGTCTCGTTCCCTATTCCTCAGGTCGAATCTCTGTCCACCTGAAAGTCCTCGCCCTCATGTTTTCCTTTATTTTCCACAGACTCCCCACCCTTTTGGACGGAGAATTTCCCCTGTTGTTCTGTTTTGCGTTACATTGGAAATGCACCCCAGTTTCTTTGGTTTCCCCTTGTCCTTTCTTTGCTTTTTGCTTCGACTGTTGGTATTTCATTCATGCCGGAAGTTCTGTTTTATTTCCTTCGTAGCTTTTTGTCTATCCCGTTCCCCTCTTTTGTACTTCCGGGCTTGATGGTTTTTGTTCCTGCGCCTTTCTTTTTTCGTGTCTTCGTTTCGAAGTTTTTTTTTATTCAGGCACTGGGAGCCCCCCGGTTCTACCCAGATGTTCTCTTCTCCTTATTTTTTTTCTTTTTTTTTTGCCCCGAATCATCTTGTATGTTGTGAATTACCCACCCCCCTTTTTTCTATTCCACTTTTCGCTAAATGGCTATGTTTTTGTTACTGTGATTGATCCCCCAGCCTTTACGTCTCTTTCCTCCTCATAAGTGTTCTGTTTTTTACTTCGGACGCGATTGGAGTGGTTTTTAATAGGGTTCACTGGTGCATTGAGACCTCCCGAACCCCCCGGCTCTGGCAGCCATTTTTTTCCCACTTTCCACACCCCCTTACCACTTGAGTGCCCCACGGAACTGAGTCGTTTGTTTTTTTTCTTTGAGCAAGCCGTGTCACCTCTTTTCTGCCTTTTTCTTTTTTTTTTTGCCCGTGGGAAGTTTTTACCCTCTTCCTGGACAATTCCCTTCCCCCCATACCTTTATTGCTGTCGTGTCCACGTTTTTTTCCATCAGGCGCGGAGTACTTTTTTATACCGAGTGTCTCCTCCCTCCCTATTCTCTCTTATTACCTGGTTGCTTGGGGCTCTTGCCTTTCACTACCCATTTTCGGGTCGTAACTCGACCCCTGCCACCCCCCCCTCCTTTCCCCTCGACACCATTTCTAAAAAAACGTTATTGACTATCCTGTCCTCCGGCCCCAATGGTTTCTTCTTTATTTCATACTGCTTGAGGTTAGCTTTCAAAGGAGTTGTTTTGTTTTTTTTTTTCTTTTTCTTGGTCGAATCGAATAAGATGTTCCCCTTCCTTCAAGTCCTTTTTTGTACCCAATTTTTACACCTCCCCCCCGGTACTGCATCGTTTTTGGTTCTGCCAGTTCTCTTTCGCCTTTGAGTAGTCTTGCCTCCGTCGTTTTTCTTTTTTAGTTCTTCGTTAATTCCCAATTTATGAACCCTTTTTTTTATAAGTCCATTCTTATCTCTCCCCCCTCACCTCTTAGCTGCCAAAGTCCCCCCCCGCTTCATTTTTCCTTTTCCCCGCTTTCAATTTTGCTGGCCTTAAGTTGTGCCCAGCCGTCAAACTCGTTTTGCCTCCTTTTTCCCTTCTTACCCTGGGGGAAATTGTTTTTTTTTCCTTGCCCTCGACCGGGAAACCATTTTCGGCTTTTTTCGCTTTTTTCCCTGTTTCTTTTCTCGAGCCTTGGATGCGTCCTTCGCCAACCAACCAGTTTTTCTCTTCCTTGACCTACGGTACAGGGAAGGTTTTGGATCCACTCCCTTCCCCTTTTTTCGAGTTCACAGGCATGCCGTCCTGGCTTCAGTTTTACCTATTTTGCGTCAGTCGTACTTTCAAGTTCCTTTTCTCTCCATTTCCCCCTGACTAAATTCAGAATCCGGGTTGGTGCGATTCTCCGGTTTACTTTTTTCTTTTTCTTTACGACCCCCCATCCTCTCTGTCCCGAACATGCCCCTTTTGAGTTTTTGCTGTTTGTTCTTTTTTTCTCCCTTCTCCTTTTTTACGGGTGCACGACCCCCCCCCCCTTAACGCGGCCGCTGCTGACTGTAACCTTTCTGCACGGTGACTCTTCTTCCTTTTTTTCCCGTCGCCGAAACTCCCCCCCACCCGGATTGAGAACTTCCCCCTTGTCCCCCAGTAGTTGGCGGCCCATCCTTTGGGGGAGGGTTTTCCTTTGATTTTTTTTTTTCTTTAACCCGGACAGCCGTTTGATTCCCGGATATTGCTGGCGTCTTTCGTGCCCTTCCTACTTGCATTTTTCTGACCCTGTACTTGGTCATTTACTTTTGGCCTATGGCTTTCTCCCCACCAAGACTAATCGCGCAACGGGTTCTTTGCATTTTGCCTCACTGTATCGCCCCCATTTTTCCCACAACGTAGCTTTTTTCTTTCCTCCCCTCTATCACCCCGTCCTCGTTTAACCCTCCTGCGTGTTTTCTGCCCCCTGAAGAAAAAAGTGCTGATTTACTCAACTTTTCTTCCGTGGATACAAGGCAGAGAACTTCCCCAATCAATTTTAGACCCCTTTTCGCACTTCCTCAGCCATTACCTTTTTTGTGGTCCCTTGGCTTTTTTTTTTTTCCCTCTTTGGTTGCCCCGGGGCAGTCCCCTCCCTTCGATTAGTTTCGCCATAACCTCCACCCTCTTCTTCCGTGCTTGAAAACACCACCGTCCCATTTCAGTCATCTTCTTTTTTCCTTTCTTTTCACCTTTGTGTTTTCCCCCAGCTCTTGCTATCAGTTAGAATTCCCTCTTTATTCCGTTCTCCTCACCCCACGTTTTTTTGAGCTTTTTTTTTCGTCTCAGTTGCCCAATTCCTGTGCTCACTGAATGAGGTCGGACTCCTCCTTTCTCATCCCCTCACCCCCTTCCATCCCCTGATTGCACCTTCCATTCGTTCAGGTGCTTTCGTCCCTCGTTTCGAATGCGTATATTTGACCCCCATGGGTCCCTTCCCCGCAACCCCCCTTCCCTAATACTGCATTTCCTTTCCGTTT
>Ga0179593_1322749_pt1 | contig 11223 bp, 8 predicted proteins | sample CZODoug2_1_08_16_FD_185931 | JGI IMG/M metagenome (GOLD analysis project Ga0179593, IMG submission 185931) | Vadose zone soil fungal communities from Angelo Coast Range Reserve, California, USA - CZODoug2_1_08_16fungal (PacBio error correction) | ecosystem: Environmental > Terrestrial > Soil >... | reverse complement strand
ATGCTCTTACATCCCTTCGAATCACCCCATGTGTCTGAAAACTTTGCCTAAATAGCTTGCCTTGATTTTTTCCTTTCAAATACTTTCTATTCCCAATTTGAAGACTGCCCGACGGGTTGATTCATTTAACTAGCTAACTCTCCATCCTGCCACCCAGTTCCCTGCCTATTTTCCTCTCTCTCGTTGTTGAAAGCCATCAATGTCCGACGAAAAGCTTTAATCTTTTCTTGATAGTGTTCTCCCACGCCAACTAGCCCACCTGACCAAACTCCCCCCCCAACCCCTTGCAAAGCAACCTTAAAAAGGAGTGTCTCTCAGTTGGAGTAAAGACGGCGTCGTCCGCGTTTGTCGTCTGTGTTTTTTTTTCCTCCTTCCCCGGTGATGTCGTTGTATTCTGTCGGGCACGCGTCTTAGGCTCAAAAACTTTCGTTCACTTTCCACTTTTGTCATCCAACGTGTTTCAGGCCTGTTTGTTCGTAAGTGAAGGTCCCAGAATAGACCTCTTCTTTCATTGCCTTTTACTATCTCGCCACGTACCCTTTGAGCGTAGCGGCAGAATGACGTTCTTAAACCACCTGTTGGTACTTTCGACTCGGTCTATGATCCCCAGCTTAGTTCTTTTTACCGCCCCCCTTTGGCTCTCCCTCGTCTGGCCCTCCCCCTAAACCACGCGACCAAGAACCCCGATGCTCTTTTTTTTGTTGTTTAAATCAGGATGAACATCCTTCTTTTTTTTTGGTTCTTTGGAGGTCTCTAGCTTACCCCAGTCGTAAAGAGTATGAGGCACCCCTACTTCGCGCGTGCTCATGAAGCAATTGTTACGCACTCTTGTCGGTTAGGAAATTAGTTTCTAGTCAAGTTACCATTCTTGTTGTTTTTTTCCTTTTTCTACTCGTCAAGTCCCCAAAACCTTGCCCTCCGATTAGCCAAAACTAGGTCTCAATCTCTTCGACCTTTTCAAGAATCTTTATATTCCACAAGTAGTCCCTTTTCGTTCTTGGTTGATTCCCACTGTCATCTCATAAGTCCTCCCCTCCCAATCACCTGCACGCTCTACGACTCTGCATACGTTTCCGATTCAAACCTTGTAACCAATCCAGGTCTATCTCCTAGGCCGTAGAGAGGGTTCCCTCCCCCCAAATGCCCCCTTGCTAGCTTGCGGCGGCTTCAGGAGGTGATGAGATGTTTCTTCTTTCCCTGGCGGGCCTAAATTGCGATTTGTTCGCTGCTGCGTCCTGAGGGGCACCAAACTCGGGCGACTCTGAAATTTCAGACGGGTTGCCCACCTCGAACCCCTCCTGAGGGACCATTTCAACCCCATTTTTTGATGCTTCTATCTCTCCCCCTTGTTGATTGTCTTAGATATCCGGCCATCTCATCACCAACCCCCCCCCCCCTCCCCCCCCTCCCCCCCCCCCCCCCCCCCCCCCCCCCCCCCCCCCCCCCCCCCCCCCCCCTCCCCCCCCCCCCCCCCCCCCCCCCCCCCCCCCCTCCCCCCCCCCCCCCCCCCCCCCCCCCCCCCGCGGGTTCGAGTTTTGCGCGATCAGGTGGCATTATGAAACTCCTACGTTTTTCACCCACTTCGCGTTTGCCTCTCGAGAAAATCCAATCCCCCTTTCGCAGTTGCAGGGCACAGACCCGCATTTCTCTTTCCTTTGGGACTGTCAGTTCCTAAGTGGCTGCAGCCTGCCCACGCAATCCCTCGAACTACTTCCTCGCCTTTATCGATGGACCCCTTCCCCTTGACACGCTCTTTGAGTTTCCCTCAGGTCCAACGCATGCTCTTCTCTCTTTTCCTCCTGTACTTTCCTGAAAATTTGTCATAGTGAAACGTTTTATTTTTCTCATTACCTTGTCCTCCCACTCCCTTTTCTCAGCTCGAATGCGGGCTCCGGTCTTGTTTTTTACCTCTTTTGCGAATTTTTCAATTGTTTTGGGGACATCTCGTAGGCCAATCTCAACGCACCAAAACACCCCGGGGTTTTTCTTTTTGCGCTCCCGAGTTCCCTTCTACCCGACCATATGGTTCTCCACAATAATTGAAGGCCGCCCCCCGCCTGAATTCTGTACTGCCATTCTTAATTGCGCTCTTCCCCTTCCTCCCACCCCCCCTTCTTCATCCTGAATTCTCCGGTCTACAAATTCTTTTTTTCTTTCTACCGCGCCAATCGTAATCCAGCGACAGAAGCCGGTTTTACCTTTAAGGTGAAGCCCCTAGCTCCTGCTTACTTTTCCCCCCAATGAGAACTTCCCTCCTTCCTCTGATTCAAGTAGTCATGTGTTACTCTGATTTCAAGCGTCCCTGAACATCCTGGAAGGGCTCATCCGTTCTAGAAACACACCCTCTGCCTTCCCCAACCCTCTTCTCCAAATTTTTCCCCCAATTTCCCCCTCCCGCAGTGAGTTTTGCTGAAAGGACCTGATCGACAGGCCCGACAAAGAAGAGACCGCACCTCCTACTACAAAAACCAACCGTGACGCCTCCACTCCAAAATCTCCCTTCCCTCACGTGTGAATTAACTAAACATGCTGAATCTGGTTCTGTTAGTTTCGGTTAGTTTGTAGTTCTAATTTTTTTCTGCCCCATCTCTAAATTAGAAGATCCAGTCATAGTGCCTGCTGATCGTTTTCAATGTGTTTTCTTTAGTACCACTCAGAGGGAACGGCTCTTACAGATTTCGCAGTGGATTATGGTCCATCAGGTTCGTCGCCTAGAGCGTAGGTAATCCCCCCTTCAACCTTGGCCTCCCTCACCTTGTGACTGTCTTGCGGGGCGATTGCTACCCTCTTATTTAGGTTTTTTGCATTTATGTATCCTTTGCCATATTTTAACCATATGTAAGCCCCCCCCTGCTAATCCTCCACATGTGTCGCATATCTTTTTCTGGACTTTGTTGCTTCCGCCTCCTATGAACGGCTTTCACTAGACAAACCTCACCTCCCCGCCAACGGGCCTCCCCTCTCGTACGCGCGTGAAAGCCACCACAGGGCTGAACGTCTTGTCTCTAACTTGCTTCTTAATTGATTTGGTTCGTCCTAAACCTGTGTTGCCCCTCCCCTCAACTAACCCACCACAACCCCCCCCTTGACCCAACTTTCAAACGTCCGCGGCCGTTTCGGAGTTATTTTTCGTCGACTGGTTGAGTTTCGTTGTTTTTTTCTTTTTTTTTAGGCGTTGTCCTGGATCTGCTGAACGTCGTCTATTCTTCCCTCCAAAACCCACTTCCCCTACGGGAGTGGACCCATTTCAATTGAGCTTTGTCTTTCTATTTTTTGGTCCCTCGAAGATGTCTTAAGCGACCGGCCCTTCTCTGTGTGCGTCTAAGCTTCCGTCCACCTGCTCTGGAGCGTCGATGGCACAGTCAATCATGCCGTCTTTTTACTTCGAACCCGTCTTACTTCGTTTCTTATTCTTACTCCGTGTTCCGCCCTCTGTCTTGCCCCACGGAGTTTCTCTTAGTGCGCCTAAGCCTTGAAAGACCTGAATTGTTCGCAGCCCTCACCACACTGCTTCTTTGTGTAACTCGCTTTCCCCTTCAGGGAACATCCTTCTTTTTGTCTGATTGGGAGAAACGCGACCACCGGTTAGAAGAGTTTGCACAAGTCGGAGTTCGGTGCGCTCATTCCCGTCATTCGGTTGTAGCAAATCCATAGAGCTTCCCCTCAACATCCTTTTGCTTTAGAACGGTTGATTACGATTATTTACCCACTGAAATTCCTAAATAGCCAAAACGTGCCAAAATGTTCTCCCTCGTTCTCTTTAACCGAACTCAATCGGTCTCTTCCCAAAAACTAATTAATGCCGCTTTACTCACACAGAGTCCAGATTCTTGACACCTTCAATTTCCCCCTCCACGCTTCAATTCCTTCTTGCTGAATTACTGGCTTGCTTAAAATGCCCCCCAATATCCTTGTGTTCCAACTACATCCAATACGTATACTAGAGGTCACCCGTAGTAGAACCTGCCCCCCCACCATCCTCTATCTTTTCTGACCTGAACCTTTGAGTTTTTCTCTTTTCCTGGACCTGGTCTTTTTCGAAATTCGATGGGTTCCTCTCTCGACATGTTACGGTTGAACCAAAAGTACTTGCTTTCACCTCTTCACATGAGAGGAAGTACGTGCGCCCCCCATAAACGCCTCTGTTTTTGTAAAATTTTCGGCCTTATCTCTCTCTTTCCCTCATTTGTTGTTCTGCGCTAAGAACTGTAGATACAATCTCAACTCTTCCTTTTTCTCTTGTCGAGCTCCAGTTGTCGGAATTGAACTGCGACTTTTAAATCCCTCGCTCCTCTCAGAGGCCCAGCATCGCAATTCAGAATTCCCCGCGCACTCAGAGCCAGCAATATAGCCGGGAGTAGACCTTCTAATCGCCTTTTCTGTACTTTTCCTTAATCGACGACTTAAGCGCTCTCCCTAGAAAAGGTCCTTGGCCCGCTCGGTTTGCTCTTTTAACGTCTGACAGCGTAAGTTTCTGTAGAGATCTTACCTTTTCCATGTTTTTTCTCTTGCCTTATGCCCTTTTTGCCTTGACCTATGCCTTTCTGAGGAGATCTTTTATCCCCCACGATTCGTTAGTCTGGAATGATATGACTCTGGTCCCCGTAGAGACCGAGAGCATGAGTGAATCTTCTTCAATTTTGGAATTCCCTCTCCCCGTTTTCTACAACTCCCCCCCCCCTTCATTTTTTGCACGGCTCGACACTCCGCCCAATTCGCCAAGAATCATTTTGACGAAATTCTGCATCCGACAATGCGACCTGATTGCCGCATCTTGTAATGTGCGCTATTAAACAGTCTTCACCAACCAATCCTCACGAATTTCAAATCCACAGCGATGACCCTCCTTCTCCTGACTAAAGTCTCTCCATCACCCTGAGTCCAACTCCTACGTCACGAGCCCTAACTCGCTCCTCGTTAATTTCCCCCCAATTTTTCCACTTTCCCTCCTGACTCTCACTCCTCCCTTGTACTGATTTCCCGCGCCGAAACAAGAAGAAGGCTATCGCGGCCCTTACAAAGAACCCCTCTACAAAAACTTTCTCAACTCTCCCCCGACACCCCTCCTTTTTCCTCCTTTTTTTAAAGGATCCCGAACTCGTCAACGACCCATCCGATTACGCACATCACCAATTCCGAACAACGCACGCCTTCCCAGTAAACATGTACGATAGTCTAGTACAAACTACCCAACGGATCTCCTCCAGTGAAGGTCTGTTTTCCTTTTGCTGGTTTTTCTAGTTTCCTTTCTTCGCGCCAATCAGCCTCTTCGAAGCAACGTTATTTGGAGCTATGTTCATCCTCGTTCTTACTTCCTTTTTCTCTTCCTAAGAGGAACGATCTAATTAGTCGAGTTTATTTACCTTTCAACCCCCCTCCCCCCCTTTCCAAGGGTTCTCTTCCTCCTAGGCCTCCCCTACCCAATTGCCCACAGCAGGCAGTCTTCTTCCCTTAGTTCTGCGTGAGTGTTGCTCTTTAAGGTCATTATCTACTCTTTCCTCAACTAATTTGGGATCTCTCCTTATACCCCCCTTCATACGATGTAAGCAATCACCACGCACGTGCAAGGCACATTACTGTGGTTGTTGTCCTTTGTTTCTTCCCTCTTTATGGCCTCCATCGCCGCGCTTCCTTTTCACCTTCAGATCTCTTCAGACTCCAAGGACGCCCCGATGCTTCTAAGTCCAGGAAGCCCTCCCTCCTTGATTAACCCTCATCATATTCCCCCCCTATTGTGATGGCATTTCCTTCCGGATGGTTCGCGAAAACCCTCTCCCCGACCACAATAACCACCCAAAAAAACAGCCCCCCCTAAAACCTGCTTCGCGGCCCGTTTTTCCTTATTTTCCCTCTCCCCGGAGTCGTACATGGTGGCGTGGCGATGCATTTGTTAGGGAGGGCTGTCTTTTCATGGAATGATCCATCTTTCTTCTAGGTCCCTTTCAACCAACTAGTCTGTTCAAATCCACTTTTGTACTATTCACCGTGTTTGTACTTCCCTATGGTTGGTTCGAATATTACGGTACTGTAACTAGCCTTCCTGTTGTTGATACATCAAAACTGCTCCTTTTCTCTACGGGTGCCTAATCCTTCATTCAACAATTGTTTTTTAGTAATCAGTTTCTAAGATGTTGCTATTACTCTCTTGAAGCCTTCTTTTCCCCAAGGGTGGTCTTTTTTTTTTGCCTGTGAGTGTTGTTGTGCTTATCTTATGCCCCCAGCTTACAAATGGCGTTGATCGAGCAAACCCTTATTTGTGTTGAAGTTTGTGTAGGGTTTGAACGTTGTTGCGTGTTGTGACTCTTGTGGTTTTCGTGCGGTGGGGTTTTTGTTTGTTTTCTTTTGAGAGAGTGTTTGGGGAGACTGTTTTGTTTCCTCTGTTGGAGGAACCACGCCTTCGAGCTTTCTCTGCCTTCAGTTTCAAATGGTAGGCCCCCTGGTCAGTTCTGTTATCCCTGACGCTCGCGCCGGCATCCCCATGAGTTGATGCACGTTCCAGTCCCCCCTTGAAATCCTACCTTTTTCTCCCCCAAGACCTTCCCCCCCCCCCCATACCCGTAGTCGCAGGTTCTTTCATCCTCTGACGATCCTTGTGAGATGAAAACGTACAGGTCCTCAGCCCTGTCTTTTGTCTTTTCCCCCATTGGAAGTAAGAAGACGCATCCCCAAGTCAATATTAGGCCCTCTTCCTAGCTCACGAGCTGGCATATACAATTTCTCGCTTCCCCCCCTTACCTTTTCCATCCAGGCTCCTCCTGATTCAACCTTCGCGATGGGGCCCTGACTCCCACAAAAATCCTGGATCTCCCGGCCCGGCATCTTTGACCTTGCACGAGTTCTTTCTTTTTTCCTTCTTTGCTTAGGCATCGAACTTCTTGCGGTGCCTCGCGCCTCGCTGGGTGGTGACAAAATGAGTTGACTCTCCCTCTTCCATCCTTGTCTCGCTTCCTAGAAATCCCCCCGCTTTCCCCTTTTCTCGAGGATTTACTCTCTTTTTCATCCCTTTGTGTCGATATAAGAAGGACTCCTCCAACACCGGCGTTTTACTGAGTGGATTTGGAAGATCTTGCCTCCGTGCCTCTTCCTAAACTTTTCCACCCGCCCGATTCAGCCCTTATCAAACCCTTTTTCCAATTTCGAATTGGAAACCGCCAGGCACTCCCCTCCGCCTCCTCTAGTAAGACCTTGTTGGGGATTATTGCCCGGTCAATTTTTTTGACGTTGTTCCCCTCGTACGTGTTTCAGTTCGAGTAGACTGGATTGGACATTCGGTGGTCACACTGCTTTTGCTCCTTTTGACGCCCCTCCTGAGTTACTAGAACCCTCCGGGGCATTTCCTTTAACTCTCTGATCTGACAGTGTTCCCCGCCCCTCAGGGGCTGGAATTACTTGATCTCCATGTTGGTCGGATTTCACCGAGTCGACGCGTTGTTTACGTGATGGTTTTTTTAATGTAGTTAATTTCCCTTTGTGTTGTATTTCCTTTTTCTAGCACAGTTTTTCTAAGTCCCCCGTCCATTGGTTTCCGCTCGACCAGCCCTTTCGACACTCCAGTGGTCCACCCCCCAATTTATTATCCTCCCCCTCCCCTCTAAGTAGTTCCTCTTTTTTTCACGACTGTTCCTCCCCGGCCAAAAATCCTGATATTGAATTTCACGCGCTACAAATGCGTCGGTTTTGTGCTCTCGCAACGTCCCTTCTGGTTGGATAATTTTGTCCTCCCCCCGTTTGCGCAAGAATAAGGTCTCTGTCATAGCCCCGAGTAAGGCCTTCTACCCCACACCTAAGAACGGCATTCTAAACCGACCTTCCCCCCTACTGAGCCGTACGTTTCCCCTGCTTCCCAGACCAAAGAAGAAGATACCCCTCTCACCTTCAAGATCCTGTACCAAAACCCCTCCTCCCTGACCCCACCCTTTGCTAATCTTCAAATCCTTTCCCACATCACCGTCGGTCCGTTGTTGCCAGTTATGCATATTTTTGCAACTTCTCATTAGCCCGACAGAAACTCTCTCCAAACAGAACTCCCTTGCCCTAAATGTCCGAACTCCCTCTCCGTGCCAACTTACTACAACGGTGTTTCCGTTTTTTTTTAAGGTTTTTTCCTTGTTTGTAGGTTGTTAGTCTTTTCCCCTTTTCTCTGCACCAGCTATTACTCCGCTCCCACACTGAGCTTTCATCATGCAGTCCTCGAGTTTATGTTTCTTCCGATCCCCCCGATCAGCATCGGGCCTTGGATCTTTGTCTTCGATAGAGGTTGCCTCTTTCCCGTTAACAGGGACTGTCTGTCTTTCCCCCTCGCGAGTCTTTCCCCCTGAAACCCTCCCCCTCCCGGCGGTTTCTTGAACCCAAATTCTTTCGTGCGTGGTATTGATTCGATTTCGTATTTTCGGTAGACTTCTTGTATAAGCTTGTTTGTGTGTCTATAGCTTTAAACCCACCCCCCCCTATTCAAACCATCTCCCCACGTCCAAATTCCATCATACCTGTCCGTCTAGCGGTCCTGGCTTTTTTTTGAATTGTTGCCCCCTCTTACTAGGCCACGATGTCATGGGAATTTGACGTATTTCTCACTATCCTGAGAAGATCCCCCCCCCAAGGGCTCCCTCTTTCCCTTGATCGAGCGCCGTAACGTCCCCAGCACTCGGCTGATTAAGAGTGCTCCAAATAACTCTGTGCTCTCATTCTTGTGGTTGTACCCAATTTACAACTAGAACCCGACCCAAGCCCCCCCCCCCAAAAACTCCCCCCGAACAAAACTTAAAACTTCAGCCGGCTTGGGAGCTTATTATTTCCCTCGACGGCAGTCCCTTTGGACTGTTTGTGCTTCTTTTTGTAGTAGGCGGTATCTTTCTCCCTTTCTGCCTGCGCGTGCCCTTCATGCCTTTCAACCACAAAAACCTTCTCCTCCTGTCTTTGCAATCCCCCTAAGCTCTTGCCCCTTGTCTGCGCTGGTGTTATCCTCTTCCTGTCAGGCCTATCCTTCTCTTTTTCGTTCGCTTTGTTTGTAAATCGTCTGCCTTGGTAGAGTCTCTTTTCGGTTCACCCCTTTTTTGTGAAAATGTACGCCGTAGCATCCGGTGATATCGCCCTCTGAAGCCGATAGTCTTTGTCGCCCCACGTTTGCGTGTCTGGATTGGATCAGAATTTTTTGCGCGGACGCCATCAAACCCCCTTCGATTCTGCGCGTTTTTAAATCAGGATGAAGATTGTTTTTTCCGTCGGTTAGTAGCGACAGGTCCCTAGGAGAACTTCTCGAGTTTTTTTTTGAATCGCATTTCCAAGTCCTGTTTCGTTCCCCTTCGTTTGGCATTGTCCCCTCGGTTCGCTGCACAATTGCCGGGGCGGTTTTCGTTTAACTCCTCCTCTACATACCCCCCCTTGAACAGATTTTCCAACTCGGGTCCTCCAATACGAGGAGCAAGAGTATTCTTCTTTCCCCAACCTGTATTTGATGATTCCAAACGTAAGTATCCTCAGACCTTCTTTCCCGGTATTTGGTCACCCTTTCATACTCAAAAGTCCTCCCCGCAATTCCCCGTCTGCCTAGACGCGCATTTGCTTTCCTCGTTCTCCACCCCGAGTTCCGGCCCCTTTGTCCCTCCAGTCTACTCGTCGACAAATTTCGTCGAGTTTTCCGACGTCCACCAAATGGCTGCCTTTTCTTGTGGTTTTTTGGGCCATGACGGTCCCTCTCATGCGGGAGGTCTTTGCCCTTGATGCACTAACTTGGATTGATTTCTTCGCTTTCTGTGCTAGGCTGCCCCCCGCGCGTTTCCCTTGACATGTGCCTCCGGCTGTCGCCCGCTACGCCTCGGTGGAAATTTACGAGCTATTAGCTCCCTCCTCCTTTGTTGTTTTTTCTGTTCGATCCGCCTTTTAAAACTTTTAGCTTTTTGTTCGAGTTCCCTAGACCCGCGCTGCTGCCTTGGGAACACGTCCTAACGCCGACTTTCCCTGAACGAGTTTGCGCTCTAGTTCACAAGCCCCGCAATTCCCCTCCTTTCCGTCCATATTCAAAGCCTCCCTCCGCACTCACTCCCCTTTCCTTCGTCGACTTCCTCGTCCCTTTTTTTCCGTCGCCTCCTCGATTTCCCTCTTCGCGAGCCTTCTTTGAAAGTTTGTTGAACGCTCTTTTTGTACTCGTTGCACGCACACTCGCGTTTCGAGCTTTCCAGACTTTAATTTGCTGAACCTCTTCATAGCTGACCGTTGTGCCTACCCCGGTTTCTGAGTTTACTTATTCTCTCCCCTGTCTTTTCTTCTGGACAGAGTCGCGCGTTACAGATAATCCCCTCCTTGGCTCCATGAGGAATTTCATGTGGTGAAACCTGTAGGTCAGTTCTCCCGCACAGGCATGTGTTTTACGACGCTTTAAATGTCTGACCACCTAACTCTTTGCCGCAAAACCCTCCTCATATATCGCGCTGCTTTTCCCTCCCTCTTCTTTTCCCCGGCTCATTATCTCCCCCTCAGCCCCCCACAACCATGATCATATCCTTTTTTTCTCTCTACACATGAGAATACTTTTTCTCGCCCCCACCGGTACCCCAGCCGCGTGATCACACCGTTGGATACCCTAATTCCCGGAATCGTCTCATCCTGCCCTATTTAAGACATCAAAACCCTTTTTCCGCCGTCCTCTTTTCCGAGACGTTTCCCCCTATCTCAGTTGATTTTCACTCTCCCCGAAACCATGAAACTTCTTTTTTTTCGCTTGTAACCTTACGCCCCCCACCCCTCCGACAAACATTTTTCCTTCTACATCCCTCACCCCTCCCGTAACTGACGTTGTGAGGCTAGACTCCACCGTTCTCCCCGCACATTTACCCCAACGCTAAAAGTCCGCCTGCCACCGCCACATTACTCCGAATGAGTCTTCAAACCTCACCCCCTTTGCTCCTCATTTTTCCCGTTTTATGTTTCTTTTTTTGTGTATTTTGATGTCGTTTTTCCATTCCGCGCCCATCTCTAAACTTGTTTGTCACCCTATCGACACGAGTTATTTGTGAAGTCTTTTATCTTTAATCTAGCTTTTTGCGTTTCCCTCCTCGTATCGTTCATCGCGGCCTCTTTGCTATTCATAGAGAATAGTTATCTTCCCCCCGCAAGCGTCTTCTGCGTTCTCCCGAGAGAGTAGGGGAAACACTTTTCCCATGCCCGGCCGTTTAGGCTCCGTATGTGCCTTTCGTGATTGTTTTCTCCACATCATTCGGTCTCAGC
>Ga0179593_1732699_pt1 | contig 11224 bp, 24 predicted proteins | sample CZODoug2_1_08_16_FD_185931 | JGI IMG/M metagenome (GOLD analysis project Ga0179593, IMG submission 185931) | Vadose zone soil fungal communities from Angelo Coast Range Reserve, California, USA - CZODoug2_1_08_16fungal (PacBio error correction) | ecosystem: Environmental > Terrestrial > Soil >... | reverse complement strand
GGTAAGACAGAGCCCTCTTCCCCTCTCTGGCCCGCCTCTCCCCCCTTTGACGGTTCCCCCCTGCCTGTTCCTCCCCCTCTCCCTCTTTTTTCGGGACTGTGTCGACCCACCCCCGTATTCTTCTTTAAACTCCAATCTTCCACTCGGCATATGCCACCCCCCCCTCGGCGCGACTTTTTTCTGTCCCCCCCCCTTGGATTCGGGTGTGAAAGTATTTTCAATCCTGGGGCCTTTGGCCCCCCACTCTTTCCCCCTCTTCCCTTGATAGGATCTCTTTTCGGTTAGTGGTTACTTCATTCTTGCGTGATTTCCTTTCCCCCCCTCCCGAGCTCTTTCATACCCGCACCTCGGTAACGGGCTTACAGCTGTATACCGTCTTCCCGCTCGCGAAATATGGCTCTAATTCTTCTTCGTCAATAGGTCTCGTCATCGAGTTTATATTCCCGATTTCCCTTTCCCTGTTTTTTTCTTTTCCCCCCCTCGTTGTCCGGGTTCTTCCCTTTTCCCCACGGTTGGGAACCCTGTCTAAATTGACCAGCCCCCACCTTTTCCCCCTTTCCTCATGAGGTTTTCTCGGTGACCCCCTGTTTTCCTTCCAAATTTCTCGCAGCGCGTTGTTCCTTTCCCCCCCCCTCCTTCGGGTGGCGTGAATGTTTCCTCCCTTTTTTTCCTATTTTTCGTTATTAAATCCTTTCACCACTGGAGCATCCCGCTATTTTCTCACCTCTATCTATTCTTGTTCTCTCTTCTTCTTGTGTCCCAAGATGTACGGAGAATTCATTTCCTAGATCTCGAAACTCATTGTTTCCTCCCCCTTTTCTAAAGAAGCCTACTACGATATTTTCCCTTCCCCCCCCGAATACTTTTTTCTTTCTCTTTTCGTCGTAAAGTGGGCAATTCAATGCTTTCCCTGTCCCCCTTTCCCCCTTCCTTCCCCCCAGAAGGACTCAGAAGCCCTCCCTGATTCTTCCCGAGGGTGTACCTTCCCCTCTTCTTTTTTTCTCCCGGCTGGTATTTCACTCAGCTGACGACTCCTCCATCCTTTTCTTTTTTTCTTTTTCCCCCAAATCGTGTACCTGGGCGACCCTCCACTCTTCCTACTTCTCCTCCGCCATATTTTCCTGACCACTGACCCCCTGTATTTGCCCCCCTTCCCCCCTGTCCCCCTCTTGTTCCGCCTTTTTCCGTCCTTCCTTTCTTTCCTAATCTTACGAGCGGGCTTCTCGTCCTCCCTGATTCGCTCGTCCCTTTTTTACTCTCGATTTTAGTTTTTCCGTTGTCTATCTGTTACCTTCTGTTTCTCTTTCCCTCCCTCCCCTTCTACCCCCGCCGTAATCCTATCTTTCTCCTTTTCTTTGTAATCAAGGCCCCCCTTTCCCTGCGATGCCTGTTGCCATTCCATCTTGTCCTCCCTTCTTCCCTCTTCCGGGATGTTTCGTATTCTTTCTTTCCCCCCCCCCTCTTCTTCCCCTTCGGAGCTCCTATACTCCCTTGACCTGAAAGTACTTCCCCCTTACCTTTTTTGTACTCCCCGCCTTTCTTTTTCTTTCTTTTTTGTGGCTGCAACCTAAATTTTGTGTCCTGTTGTTCCCCTCTTCCCGTTGAGTTATCCCCCTTCCTGCCAAGAGCTCCGATGCATATTGTCCTTTCTCCCCCCCCTTTCCCCAAACACACCAGTCACTCACCCCCTCCCCCCTTTTAACCCGGCGCACGAGCTCCCCTTCTTAAGACCCGCAATGCCCCTGCCTCCTCTTCCTTTCCTCCCTTTTTCCCCCGAACCCCCCAGTTGATTTGGTCATGTTTCCCTTTCCTTTCCTCCTTCCCGATATATTGTTCTTCCTTCTGTTTCCGGAGAAGTTTTTAAATTTAATGAGTTCCCAGGTCTCCGGTTTTCGATTTTTTTGGCTTTGTCCCTTCGGGTTAGGACTCGTTGCGCCGCCTTTTTTTTGAGCCTTGGTAGCGTCAATTCTTTCTCATTCGTCTCGCCTGCATCCTTCCTTTTGTTTATTGTAAAAAACCCCCCCGGTGTTCTCTTGCTTGTATTCCCCCCCCTCATAACACTAGTACCGACTGTCCGAGCTTGTTTTTAATCCCCCACTCCCCTGGTCTTCTCTCCCCTTCCCTTGACAAAGACATCGGTCCCCTGCTCGCTTTTCTTTCTTTTCTTAAGCTTTTGATCCCACGGATCGTAGCCCTATATCCCCCCCGACCCTCCTTTTTCCTTCTTCCCCTTTTCTCCCTCCCGCCGGCCCAACGTCAGCCTCCTCCTTCTCTTTCCTAATAACCCGTCAGTCCCTACTCTCGTCCCCCTCCTCCCTCTTTTTCCCCCCTCGAAAAGTTCTTTAAAAAGACTGTATTTTCTTTTTTCCCCTCATAATCTGCGAAATCCCCCCCATGAGATAACTTCCCTTGTCGCCCCACCGTACTCCCTTTTTCTTTTCCCTGGGGACCTCGCTGGTTACCCTTCTATTCCCCCAACTTCATCTCTTACCTTCTCTTTTTTTGAATAAGTGGAACTTCTCCTTGCCTTTTGCTCCGTGGTCCCCTCCCCCCTCTTCCTCTTTGGAGTTTCCTTTGGATCTTGGCCCCTGCCGTTGCTTCCTCCTTTCTTTTTTTTAAGATCATGGCTTTCCTGACCCCCTATGAATTTTCTTCCCTTCCCCCCATGCTCGCCTCTCCCTCTCTTTTTTTTTTTTTTTTTTCTTTTTTTTTTGTCCTGACCCCTTACTTGTATTTTGTCCTTTCTTGCGTCCTCCCCCTCACTTTCCTATTTTTACCTCTTGTTGTATTTTCCCTCCTCCCCTTTTGACAGGGACACGTGCCCTCCCGCGTTGTTTTTTTTTTTTGGGATATTCTGCTTTCGGCCAACGATATTCCGCCCATCCGCCTTCTTCCCCTCCCTCTTCCCCTTTTCTTTCCAGCGTATTACCCCAATTTTTATTTTTTTTCTTTTCTCTTCTTTCCTTTCAATGCGTTTTTTGCTTTTTGCTTTGGCTGTTAGTTTATACATCTACACTCCCCCCCTCTTTTCCCAGTTTGTTTCCTTTGTCGACTCTCTTCGCCCTCCTTTTATCCCCCCCTCTTTTGTGATGCTGCCGCGGAGTTCGCCCTGGTATGGGCTTCTTTCTGTTACCCTATCATTTCCCCCCCCCCTTCAGTTTTTTCCCCCCCCTCTTTCCCGTTTTTTTCTTTTCTCCTTCCTTGATTTCGTCCTCCTGGAGCAGTTCCTCTTTTCCCTCTTCTTTCCCCCTTTTTTTTTCCTCTGTAGCCGCCACTATTACGCACTCCTCTCCGCTTTTTCCCTTTCTCTTTTTTATCCCGCAATGCTTTTATGCAGATTCCCTTGCCTTTATGTACATTTCTTTTCCCTTCTTGGGGGATTTTTAGCAAATGGTCCCATACTCCCCTTGCTCCCCCTTCCTCGAGTTCCGGGGTTTTTATTGGCATAATGTGTTTATTGTATGTTAGCTCCGGTCTCCTCCTTTCTCCTCCCGTCTGGAGGCACACCCACCCCTTTTTTAAAGTAGGTTTTTTGGGTTCCGTGTCAAAGCCCTCGTTCTTTTTTTTTTTAACGTATCGCGTTCCTGGTACACCCGTCGTACCCTTCCTCCCCCCCCCCTACCCCGACCTACGAATCGTTCCTGTTCTAATTGGATTCCTGGCCTATAGATTCTCTTCTTCCTTCGTTTTGGGGATTTAGTACAGGGTTTTCAGTGCAGGCCGTCCCTTCCCCCTCCTCTGGAACGACATCCCTCCTCTCCCTCTTTTTCTTGTAAGGAAGGCGGCTTCTTCGTCTGTGCAATCTATCCCGCCATCTGCTGTTCTCCCTCTCAGGGCACTGTCCTTACACTGCTGCCTACCCTTGGTTGCTAGTTTGCCTTTTTTTGTGCTGTGGTCCCCCTTTTTTTCCCCTTTTTAAGAATGAGCTTGTTTTCCCCCCCGGCACGTCCTTCATCGTTTTCCTCGCTTTGCCGCAGTAGAAGAGTAATGATAACATCCACGCACAGCGAGTTCCTTTGCTTTTGGACTTCTCTCCATTGCCTTTCCTTTCATTAACCTCCGCCCGCACCTCATATTCTTATAGTTTTTTCCCACTCCCTTCTTTTTTCCTCCCATCCGCTCCATCTTTTTTATTAGCTTCCTACCCTTCCCTCCCTCCTTTTTTTTGCCGCAAGTTGAGCTTCGCCCCCCATGTTCTTTTCGGCTCCATCCCCCTTTTTTTGAGAAATTATCCACCTCGCCTTCCCTTCCTTTCCCCCTGAGATATTTGAATTTAGATCCTCTTCCCGTTAGCTTCTCCCGTCATCATGGACACGCTGATAGTTTTTGTCCATTTTTCCTACCCTGCCCCCCCAACTTTCTGGTCCATAAAACACTTCCTTTTTTCGATTTGTCTTCCCTCCTTTACTTTTCCCCCTTTTTCCGCAGCTTCCCATGCGTTCTGGGCATTCCTGCACCCAGCCCCCCTACTGGCCCCACCTCTCTTGGGCCCGTCCATTTCCCCATTTCATTCCCTCTCCTTTTCCAACATTTCGTCCTGCAATTAGGACGTTTGAAGTTCCCCCCTTCCTCTTGGTTTTTAGTGAATACCTCGCTGTCCCCTTCCCATGCGCGCTTACATGTATTTTAAGTATTATATGCTTTCCTTACCCCCATCGACCCCCCCCCCCCCCCCTTTTTTTCCCTTTTTTCTATTTAAGTGGGGTGTGCCTTTTCCCTGTGTCTCGCTTTCCCCCTCTCCAGCTGTACTCCGCTTACGCTGACGCCCCCCACGCGACCTTGGCCTCTCACCCCTTTCTAATTGTTTTTATACTGTTCCTCTTTCCCGTCCTGCGACTCTAATTGACTATTACCCCTTCTATTTGCTTATTTCTCCCCCCTTGGCCCCTTGCGGGTTTTATTAGCACATACCTTTACTTTCCTCTTCCCAATTCCCTTCTCTTCCTTTTACCGGGAATTTTTTCAATTTCAGGATTTTGCTCGACCTCCCATGGTTTTCCGATCGGAAGTTCCCCCTCCGTATATAGCGCACTCCACTTTCTATTCTCTTCTCCCCCCCCCCCTTTTTTTCGCTTCCCCTTAGACTTTTTGTTTGTGTAATCTTCTCCACCCTTTTTCTTTGTCAACTTTTTACGAACTCCTGTAGCCTAGCTTCCCCGTGTCCCCCTAGCCCTATTCCTCTCAAGTATATGGTTCTTTTTCGCTTTGCTCCTTTTGTCGACGCTCCCTCCCCTTCCCCTTTTTTGACGATGCTTTAAAACTAATACGCCATCCCTCCCTGTCCTCCTTTTCCTCCCTCCTCTTTTTCGTTTTTTTTTCCCCTCCCTCTTTCTTTCCCTCTTTCCAATCGTTTTACGCCTTACCTTAATCTTTCGCTGAAACCCGCATCTCCTTCTTCCCCTTCTTCTTTTCTGCCATGCCTTTTTTTTTTTTCCCCCCCTCTTCGTTCCCCCTCCTTTCTGAATGAAATCCTTCGGTTTCCTCCCGTACGACAGTCGTTCCCATTTCGTTATTTTTTCCTTCCCCTTTCCCTCCTTCCCACAGAGGGTTTTTGCATTCGTTTATTCCACCTCGCTTGTCGCCGTCGGGGGTCGTCTCTCTTCAAAGAGTCTCGCGTGGTATTGTCCCCTGTGATTAGTCCAATTTGGTCGTCCCCATTCTCCATATTTCGTTCTTTCTGGAGCATTGTGCTAGATGTAGCGCTCTGTCCTTCTTGGCTGTTACACCGCCCCGACCAGAACAGCCTCTTATTTCTCTTTGTTTCGTGCACGGACCTCCCTCCTTTTTGGTGTAAGAAGTTTATTTGATTGTACTGTAAGGGTCCCGTTACTCCTACTCTTCCTTTTCCTTTTTCTTCTTTTTTTTTTTTTGTTTTTGTTGAGATTCTCTCTGCCGTTCTTAATCTTCTAGGGCTTCTTCCTTTTTTTCCTCCCTCTCTCTTCTTTCATCTTCTATACATACCCCGCTAGATTCTCTTTTCTTCTTTTCTTTCTCCTCTTTCATACAAGGTATCGTATTATATATTGTCAGGAACATACCCCCTTCCACTCCTTTTTTCTCTTTATCAGCATGTAATTTGAATTGCATTTAACCTTCACGTCCTTTCTTTTTTTCTCCTTCTCTAAAGATGTTCTCCCTACCGATGTCCTTATCCGCCTCTGCTTTCCTCCACTACCCTCTTTCCTTTCATCGTTATTATGCATCCCCTTTTCTTTTTTTCTCCCCCCTTTTTACCAAAGCCGTGTGCGAAAAAAGCCTCCCTTCTGAACAAGATGCCACCCGCCGTACCCCCCCTCCCCCCTCTTCACGACTCGACCCCATGTTATCACAGACATAGCCCCCCCCCTTCCCCCCGTGCAAGAGCAATACGCCCCTCCCGCAGAGTAGTTTAATGGTCGCGACACTCCCTTCAATTAAACCGTATACATCTCCATTCCCTCTTGCGGTCCCCACCTCATATTCAAGTGTGGAAATTTCGCCTTCTTTCCCCCTTTGCGCCATGAAAGTCCCCTCTCCCCTTTCTTTTTCTCTTCTTTCCAAATTCCCCCTCCGCGAACGTATAAAGTTCCTCTCCATACTTGTTTCTCTTCCCTCCTCCCCCCCTCTTTCCTTTTTTTCTTTTTTCTTCCTGTTGTTTTCCCCCGTAAAGAATCACTTCATAGCGCTCTTTCTCTTCTTCCCCCTTTCCTGCTTTTCGCTCTGGTTATGTTTCCCCTTTTCCTTCTTCTTTTGTGACTCCCTTTTTGCGGTTGCCCCACCCCCATTCTTTCTACCCCCTTTTTCGTTTCTTTTTTTTCGGACGGATATTAGCTGTTCTTTTCCGTGTTATCCTTTTTCCTGTTTTTTCCTCCAAGGATTTCCGTCCACTCCCCTTTGAATTTTTCACAATTTGTCTTCTTCTCTTTCATATCCCCCTCTTCTCCCCTCCTCCTCTCCCTGCCAGGTTCCTTCCAAGTGATTTCCTCCTCTTCCTCCCCCCTCTGACTTACCACTTGGGCGTCCCCCGCTTCTTTCTTTTCCCCTTTTTTCTTTTTCTTGTTTGATACATGTCTTTCCTGTTCTCCTCCTTTCCCTTTTCGGATTTGTTCGGTTCCTCCCTCCCGTCGGTCCTGTCTCGATATGGTATGCCCTACCTTTTTTCTCCCGGACTGAGGAATTTTTAGTTCGTTCTTCCCCCTTTTTTTCCCCCTCTCCCCCCCTTGCATTTATTTTTCCTCTTGAATAACGTGTTTGTTTCCTCCCCCTCTTTTTTTCCAGAAAGACTTTGTCTCTTTTTTTTTCCTTCTTCCAACCATCTAACTTAGAGGCGGCAAATTTTGCGCCCGGCCGCAGTCTCCCTCCCTTTTTCCCCCCCTTTTTTTTCCCCTTTCCCTCCCATTCTTCCCCTTTCGGAGTTTTCCTCCTCCTTTCCTTCTCCCTCCTCTTCTTTCCCCTCTCTTCTTCCAAAATACCACTCTGAGTTGCTCCTCCCCCTTTTCTTGGAGCGTCTCCCCCAATTAAAGGCACTGACCAGTTCCCCCCTCATTTAGTGTTACTTTTGCTTCCTAAGCATCGCCCCGATGACCCCCCCCCATAAAGCAGTATTCTTTCTTCTCTTTAGAAGTCTGAAAATCTAGCCACTTCCCCTGGCTCGCGGAGTTCATTGTTTCTCTCCTCATCCACCCCCCTCAGATGGTACGACGAGTATTATCTCACTTTCTTCTCCTTTTCCCCAGTGTCGTACCGGACGTCCCCCACCTTCACGCATTGCCTCCCCCTCCCCCCCCTTCGACCTTTTGCTCGGCCCTTCCCCTTTTTTCCACGGTCTCTGCTTGTATAGGGAGGTGCCCTGCCGGACATTACCCTTCTACCTCACCTTTTTCCGACCTCCTTCCTTCTCTCTAGATTCTTTGTTTTTTCCTTTCCCCTTCTCCCCCTTTCCCCCCTTTTTTTTCTTCTTAGCTCCTTTTTTTTTACTCTCTCCTTTTATATTTTAGTTCCTTTCCCATTTCCCTTCTCCTTTCCTCCCCCTTCCCTGACGGGACCATAAGGATTGCTGTTCTTTTCTCCCTCCTTCCCTCTTTTTTTTTTTCCTTTTTTAATTTGTTTACCGCAGTGAGAGAAGGAGTCGTTGTTTGCCCCACCCCTTTTTTCTTTCCTTTTTCCTCTTAGGTGTTTGGTAATTGTTAGTGTTATTCCCCCTTCCGGTGTTTTCTTACTCTTTCCGTCTCTTCGCTATGACTTCCCCTCTTCCTCCCCTCCTCTTTCCTCTTATTGATCATTTCCCCTGTCCTCTTTCCTCTCCCCCTTTCCCCTCCCCCCCCTTTCTCTTCCACCGTCTCCGCCATCCCGTGGCGGAAGGGTGCCGACCTGTCGCCCATCCCCTCCATCCTGCTCCCCTTTTATGAGGTGGTACAGCCCGCGTATCTTTTTTTCTTCCCCCTCCATTTCCTCCCTTCTATTGGTTTCCCCCGCGCGTCCGTTTGGATCGAGAGTTTGGTGAATTCGCACGGCCATGTTCCTTTTCTCCCTTCCCCTCCCCTCTCTCCTCTGTTAAAGCATGGGTTTAGTTTAGGCCCCCCCCCGGAATTTAGGTGTTTTTCGGGTTATGTTCCCCGGAGTACCTAGCCTATCTTTGTCTCCGCCAAGAAGGACAAAGGCCGGCATTGTATCTTCCCCTTTCCTTCTGGGTATTGACGCGAGCACTTGTTGCTCTATCATTACCCGTCTTTTTCCATTCTCGGCAAACAGGATGATCGAGTCCATGCAGCCGCCTTTTCTTTTCCTAAATAGAATGCAGGACTTTGTCCTTCTTGGTTTCCTTCTTCATGTATTTTTTTTCGTGCCCCGACCAGCCCTAAAGTCGGGGTGGTCGATCTTCTCGCGTCGTGCCCTCTTCGTATTTTTGTTTTTATAGCGGATGCTTCTCATTTGCCTGGTGCCGCAATCGATGAGGAGCGGCCCGCGGTTTTTTCTGAGCATTCAGATCTGGGCTTCAGGTGTAGTCGTTTAATCGATGGGCTTCCCCGAGAGGACTGCCAATCTTTTTTCTCGAGGATAGGGGACGTCCCTTTTGTCTCTCTCTATTTAGCCTGGCGAAACTCAGTGCTCTTCCTCGATCGCCAAACGGTTTCTTTTTCACCCTTTCTACTCCCGCTTTGCTCCCAGGCTCGTCGTCTTTTTTTCCCCCTCTCCTTGCCGGAGTGTCTGGACATTCCTCCCCCTCCCCTCCTTTCGCCCCCCCTCCTTCCCCCTCTTCACTCTTTCTCCCCCCTCTCCCTCTCTTTCCTTTTTTTTTTCCTCCCCCTTTGTCCTCTTAGCAACCCCCACTTCTCATCGTTTGGATAGCCTTCCTCCTCTTTTCTTTCTTTTTCCCCTTTTTTCTCTCCCCCCCTTTTTCTTTTTCCTCCTCTTTTTGCTGCGCCCGAGAATTTACCTTACTCCTTCCCTTCCCCCTCGGAACCTTTTCTATTGCCGTTTTATACCTTTTTTATCTTTTATCTAATTAGGTCTTTTCTACCTTCTTTTTCTTTTGTTATGATTTCTCTTACCTTTTCCTTCCTCATCTGTTGCCTATTTGCGTTGTATTGTTCTTATGGTTTTTCTCGGACCGGTTGCCCTTTCCCAGAGGTATTTTTTGAATTGTTGCCTGTCCCCGTCTTTGCTCTTCTCTTTTCCGCGGATAGTGTTTTACTACGCCCTGTCGGCGTGCTTTCCGCTGGATCAGTATTCCCTGCGCTTGTATCTTCTGGTAGCCCCCTTTTTCCTGCCCGTTTTCCTTCCCCCTTTTTGCTCCGAGAAAAGGTCCCTTACTCATTTTCATCCTGTCCGGTCTTACCCCTCCCCCTTCTTCCTTTCCGGCCTCTTTTATCCTCAAATGCATCCCCTCGCCCTCCCTTTCCCTTCTCTTTTTCCTCCCCCCTTTGAGGTTCTTCGTTGTTTCCCTCTGTTCCTCCTCCGGCTTTCCTTTCTGTTTTTCCTATCTGCCCCCTCTCGTGGGTTATGATTTTTTCGTGACGGATCTATAGTAAAATAAATGGTTTTGCTGCCCGCAGTGACTCTCCTTTCTCTTTCTCCTCTTCCTTGTTGTCCCTACACCCTTCTTAAGGACCACCCTGTAGACTGTTGTTCGTTCCTCCCCCTTTACTTTTCTGTTTGGCAATTTTCCGTTGGGGTGGTTGCCTCTCTTCCCCTCCTGTCCATTTATTATATTCTTTACGAGCCCGCCCCTCCTACTTTTTTTCCCTTTTTTTTTTCCTTTTTTCCTACGAGTTATCTGTATCCTCCCTTCTTCCATCCTGTTTCTCCTTTTTCCTCTTCTTCATTCACTCCTTATTGATGTTTGAACCTTGGCCCCCCTTTTCCCTTTCCCTCCTCCGGGAGGTTACGCTGAATTTTCGATTACTCCTTCTTCTCCCTCCCATCCTCCTTTCACCCCCCAAGAAATTATCTGGTTTGATACTTGCCCCCTCCCCCTCCTTTCCCCCCCCCCCTTGCAAAGTAAGGCGCCCCATTCCCCCTCACCCTTGCTTTTTTTCTCCCCTTTCAGGAACCCCCTCTCCAGTTTTTCACCCCCTTTCGACCCACGTCGGAGATCCCTCCCGTTATCTGCCCCCCCTTTTCCCCTCTTTTTCCTCGAAGAAGGTTGATCGTGGGAGTCCCTTTCCTCCTACTTTTTTTTTTCCCCCCTTCATCCCACCTATCCCCCTGAATATTTGCCCAGAGCACGGCTCTTTCCTGTCCTTCTTACTTCTTTCTGGGTACTATTGCTTGTTTCCTTCGGTACGCCCACCCCCACTTTCTTTTCTCCTTTGTCTGACTTTTATGATGTTTTCCGGCCGGGGGGAGAGCCTGTAACCCCCCCCCACCGGGTTCGCCCGTTCTCTACAGATTAGATTGCCGCACCGCTCGAGGCCCCCTTCTTTTTCCTTCTGTGCGCCTCTCTGCCGGTCTCCCAGATGAGATGTAGGGGAAGCGTCCCCCCGATCCTTTTTTTTTTTTTTTTGATGTTTTACGCACTTTCCCCCCCCCCCCCCCCTTTCCTTTCCTCCTCCTTCGAGTTATGGGATATTTTTTCCCCCATCTATTCTTCCTTTCCCTTCCCCTGCGGTACGGTCTCCTTTCCCTTCCTCCTTATCCCTCCCCTTTCGATTTTCCACCTTCGATCTTGACCTTTTTTTTTATGTTCTTTTTTTCCTGGACGGTTCTTTCTTTCACACCTCCTCTCCTCACCCCAGCCGTCACC
>Ga0179593_1720726_pt1 | contig 11224 bp, 13 predicted proteins | sample CZODoug2_1_08_16_FD_185931 | JGI IMG/M metagenome (GOLD analysis project Ga0179593, IMG submission 185931) | Vadose zone soil fungal communities from Angelo Coast Range Reserve, California, USA - CZODoug2_1_08_16fungal (PacBio error correction) | ecosystem: Environmental > Terrestrial > Soil >... | reverse complement strand
CCTTCCCCTTTTTACGTAATTTTCTACCGGGCAGGAAAGCCTTTTCTTTCTTATCCTCTTCCCCCAAGCCGTTCCCGAATCTTCCGGTCCCCACGCTCGGAAAACAAGGTTGTCAAGGCGGCGGAAAAAAGTCTGGTACTCCCCTCCAATGTCGGCGTTGATCGTATTCCTTTTTTCCCCTTCTCTTTTTTTTTTTTTTTTTTGTAATGAAAAAACACCCCTTTTTTCATACTAATCGCCTTCAAGAAATGAAATCTTCCCCCCCCAACCCCTCTTGCCAAAAGTTTTCCCGCCCCTTTCCTCCCCCTCTTTTTCCTTCTTCCCCCCGAGCTTTCCAACTCTTTCGTGGTGGTTTGTTCCATGGGGTGAAGCTTACGATAAAAATTTCTTCCTTGCCTCCCGAATCTCCGGCCCTTCCCCCCTTCCCCTCCCTTTCCCTCCTTTCCCCCTTCGGGATGTTCCCCGCGCGCGATGATCCCTTCACCCACGGAGGGTATGTGGTGCGGGATGCCAATCGCGGCTTTTTGAAGAATGAAATGCCACGCTTTCCTTCCTCCTTTTCTTTTCTTGTCTCCCCCCAGCCCCGGACCAGGTCACGCCGAAATCCCTTCCCCCTGCCAGCGGGGACGCCATCGGCCCGAACCCCGTCCTTTCTTCGTTTCGCTAAAGGCCCCCTTTCCCTTCTTTCTTAGTGTGCATTTTTTCCCCCCTTTTTCTTATTGCCCCCAGGGGTATCGTAAAGGGGAATGGGGCCTACACTCCCTTGTGCGCCGAACCTTTTCTTTTTCGTCTTTCTCCTTGGAAAGTAGCCGCGCCTGGTCGCTCCCCAAAAGGGAGGCTCCCTAATAAGGACACTCCCCTTTCTTCCAAAACTTACCGCTTTTTTTCCCCCCTTTCTTTCTCCAACCTTGTAGGGGCTTCATGCGCCCTTCAAGGGAGTAGATCTGTGGTGTACCCTTTCTTTCCGATCGTGGGCCCCAGCAAAGCTTTTCCCCCCCCCCCCTGCTCTGCCCAAAGGGGGAGTTGACCTCCCCCCTCAGCCCGCAGCTTCCAACCTATTTTTTTCAGAAATGCTTCTCATTCATAGGGCAATTTTCTTTCCTCCCCTTCTCCCCCCTTTTTTTCCACCCATTGGAAAGTAGAAGGTTACCATTTTCCTAAAGTCGTTTTGAGGTCCGATAAATCCAAATACGCCTTTCTGATTGGTTTTCTCCTTACAGAAGGTAATTCATCCGTAGTTTCCTTCCTTCGGTCCCCCTCTCAGAATCAGGGGGCCCCCCTTCCTTCCTTCCAGCGGACGGGCCCCGGCAAAGTTTACCATTCAGCTTTGTTCCTGCCCCTTAAAAACCCCGTTGCCTTTCCTTCTTCTTTTCCCTTTCCCCACGGAATCAAGCTTTCTTTCTATCCCATCCGCGACCCGGCAGGAGCATCCAGGTTTTTCCTTGCTTACGGCTCGCTTGCTTTCCTTCCTCCCCCCCCCTCCCTTTATAGACGCCTGACGATTGATTATCGGCTCTTGCGATTGTGGGGTAAAATACGCCTCCACTAGAAGTTGCGCCCGCCAACTCCCTTTTCCCCCTCTTCATCGGGATTTTAATGCCCCCGTCCCCCTTTTCCGTGGGAGGGGCTATAAGAGTGGAATATTTTGACCGTTTTTGCCCCTTTTCAAATTGCCCCCTCCTCCCCTTTTTCACGTCAAGAAAAAGAGGACGAGCCCAGTTTGCACCGGCGTAGGAGACCTAATACAAAGTCCCCACTCTTTCGGGGCCGCCACCCCAAAGATCTTTTTTTTTCTCCCCCTCCCCCTTTACTCCCCCCCTTTCTCGAAGAATAGCGCCGCTCCAAGAACCCCCTTGGAGGCGGATTCAGCGTTGGCCGCTCGGCTACGCCTTTTTTTCTTAGTTCGTTGGAAGAGAACTTTTTCCTTTCCCCCCCCTTTTCCCCAGGACCATACAAAACGAGGGCTTTCCTTCCGGGGGCAAAGCCCGATCCCGTTCCGTGAAGATTTTCCCCCCTTAGGCGGCCGCCGCTTTTCCGTAGAAAAACCCCCCAAGCATTTCGGCCCCCCCCCCCTCTTCCTTTGGACTCCGGAATGACTAGCTACTTACAATTTGAATGCGGCATTTCGCTAACTCTGTATTTCTCGCTGCTCTTCCTTCTTTTCCTTCCCTTGTCCCCCGAATTTTTCGACTTTCCCCAGCACCCGAGACGACGTTACCATTCGCGCAGTGGAATCTCCTTCCTTTTTTTTTCTTTTTCTTTTTTTTTTTTATTTTTCGATGCGATTCCACTGCGCCGCGCCATTTCCCCCGGTTTGGCTGGGGAAGTTTCTTGTCCCCAAATTTGGGCCTGGGACCTTTCCCTCCTTCCGTAAGCAGCGAAGGACCCCTCTTTTCGCGAAAAGTGAACGCAAGGCAAAAGGGTGAATCAGTCCTCTTTTTGCCTTGAGGGTTTTTCCGGCCGTGGGCTATTCAAGATTTTTCTTAAGGGATGAACATCCTTTTCTAGGGGCGATTCAATCGGAACCTGTCCCCCCCCCTCTTTCTTCGGCGGAGGACCTTTCTCCCCAAAGAGCATCTTTGTAGGTTTATGGATAAGGCGCTGTTGTCCCCCCGAAATAGCCCATTACGCTCCCTTTTCCCTTTTCCTCCCCTTCCACGAGAATCTCCTTCTTATAGTCAGGGAATAGGTTTTTATTGGAGCTTTGGCTCTTTTCCCGGGGGGCCGTTTCCTGTTTCTTCCCCCCTCCTTTTTTTTTGTTCGTTTGTTTTTGTGGAGGCCTCTTTTTCTGCTGGAGGAGGGGCCCTCCTTTCCTTTGCTATTTCAACGGGGCTCGTGCTCCCTTTTCTTCCTTTTCTTTTTCGGTCAGCAATACTTAAATTTTTTTCCTGCGTTTGTTGGTGTTAACGGATCACCACGAGTCCACTGTCCTTCGGAAAAGGAAATTTTCCCCCTCTTTTTTTTTTTTTTTTCCCCCCTGCAAAAATTCCGATGGCATCTTTCCCTTCTATTCGTGGGAATTCGAGGTAGGAATGTTTTCCCCCGCAGCAAAGAGGGCGATTCTCTCTTCCCCCCCCGTGCCCCCCGAGGGGCCATCAGAATGAGCGGACGACATTTGCCCACCTAAGCGCTCGCAAGCCGGTTTTCCTTTCCTTCCTCCCCCCTTTGTTTCCGTTGCAATGATTGCGGGGTTCCTCTTTTTTTTTAAGGTAGTAGACAATCCGGACAGACTTAACTTTGGGGCCGGGGCCGTTCTTTTTTGTTTTTCTTTTTCCCCTTAATTTTTTATGATTTTTCAGGTCTCCTTCCCGCCGGCGGGATACGGATAGAAGTACACTTTTGGCCCTTTCCTTTTTAGAAAGTTTCCCCCTCCCTCTTTCTTTCTTTTTAAGGAGACATCCACTCCCCAAACGGTGGCAAAAAAAAAAAAATGGGTAACCTTCTACGGTTCCATTTTTGCTGACCTCCTTGCCCCAGGTAGGGCGGCGCAATTTTTCTTCCTTCTTTTTTTCGAATCTCAAAAACCCCGGTTGGAAAGCTGCGCTGGTTTTCCTCCGTTCCTTGTCTCTTTTCTTTTCCCTTTTTTTCCCCCTGAGCATGGGGACTTCTGCTTCCCGATCGGAAAAAACGACCGTGGGTTTTTTGCCGACTTCGATCCTGGTTTTTTTTTTTTCCCTTCCCAGCCACCAGGGGCTCTTACAAGGCCGGTTAAAAGTTTTGGGAATTCCTCCTTTGCGGCGGGGCTTTTTCGGCGCTTTTTCCTGATAGTGGAAGGGCCTCCGGTCTTTGGGTTACGGGGAAAGGTCTTTCCCTCTTATTCTGAGGACCCTCCTGTGTCATTTCGGGGCGCAAACCTTGGGTCCTGCTTCGAATTACCCATGGGCCTCCCTTTTTCGGGAGACTGGACGCCCTTTCCCTAGATTTACCTGGAAACCGGGAGGTTGGGTTTTTCCAAAACGAAAAGGTCCCCTTTTCTTTCCTGCGGTTTCGGCGATGCGCCCGTTTCCTCCCTGAAAAAAGAGGCTTTCGAGTGACTCGGTCTTTTTTTTCCAAAACGCTGCTTGATGGGGGGCCCCTTTTTTTTCCTCTTTCCCTCGCCACTTGGCAGCACGCACCCATACCTCCTGAAAATATTATCGCGCGCAGGGACCCATCTCTGCTTCCTTCCTGGGGAACCGGAAAGATTCCGTATCGTCTTCTTTTTTCCCTTTCCTTTCCTTCCTTTTTTCTCCCTGAGGGAACATTCCTTTTCGGTCCGCGTCTTTCCGCGGTTTGCTGCTTGGATTTTTCCACGGTTCCCCCCGAATTTTTCTCCTGGGAGGGCTTTTTTTCCCCCTTTTTTCTTGGCTTTGGCCGTTGGTTAGAGTAGGGAAAAAAACACCGGTTCTGGGGACCCCCGCGCAAGTTTTTTCCATTACAATAACGCTCCTTTTCTCCCTCCCTCCCCTTCTCCCTCCCGGTACCATTTTATCATGAATTTGGAGGGATACCTGGTTTAAACCTTGTTTTCCGAAGGAGTGGCCGGCCTTTTTTTACTCGGGAGATTGGGACCGGGCCTTTTTTTCTCCTTCCCCCCTCCTGACAAGAAAAGGGGCTTTCTGGGACCGGAGCCTTTTTGATTCTCTCTCTTTTGCCATCCTAATGCCGTTGTTCTCCCCCCCCATCGTTTGAAAGCCGTAAGGATATACCTTTCTCCCTTTCCTTTCCCTTCCCCATCCTGGTCCAGGATTAGTTACGAGTTTCCTCCCCTTTTTTTCCACGCCTCGGAAACAAAGGTTTAAAAGGCGGGTTTGACCCCTCCTCAAAAGTAAGGACTCCTTTTTTCTTTCTCCTCTCCCCTTCCTTATCAAATTATTAAGGTCTGGGGCCCCGGTACCAGAACAGAGGTTTTTCCTCTTTCATTCCCCCCCCCAAAAGGGCCAATTCCCCTCCCCCCCTTTCCTCCCCCCGCCTCCAAGGAGAAAAAAAATCTTTCCACATCAAAGCCAGCATTCGAAGTAGTTGGTGGTTTTTCCTGGGTTGCCGTTCGTCCTTCCGGGAGAAACTTCCCCCTCTCCTTTCCTCTCAGCGATACGGAAAATTTCTTTTCGGTCCATTCTTTGGGATTTTCCCGCGCGCGTGATATTTTTCAACCCCCCTTTTCGGGCTTGCAAGTTTTTTCTCCTTTTTTCCCCATTAAATGCCAACGAGTTTTGACGGGCCGGGAGGGTAGGCATCCTTCCACGCGAAAAGAAGATTCTTTCTTCCCCCCCCTCCGGCGAAAACATCCCTACTACCATGCACAGTGATTAGTTTTAGCTCCTCCACCCTCCCCCTTGAATTCGAGTGTTTGGCCTTTCCCCCTCCCCTCTCTTTTTTTATGGAACAGGGGTATTCGTCCTTTTTCCGCACGGTTATGGGCAACTGGTGAGCCGTTCCCATTCCCTCCTTTCGCGCCGCCCCATCCTTCCCCTCCCTCCTCCCTTCCAAGGAGGGCTCACTATTCCCTCCCTCCTCGCAAACGCCTTTAAAACCCTGACCCTCCTTACCGCGTCCAACTTTTTCCCCCCCTCTCCCCCAGATCGGGAATATTTTTTTTGGCCCTTCCGCAGAGTAATGCAGTAAAGGCCCCTGCTTGCCTTCCCCCCGCTCTTTCCCTCCCCCCCCCCCCCCCAGCAGCAGGGCTTGCAAAACCGCTTTTCAAATGGAGCTCTCATCATAGCCTTGGCGCGAACATGGAACGGGACGTGACCCCAGCCCCTTCCCCGGAGGAAAGGTTACCACATTCCCCTCCCTTTTTTCCTTTTCGCTTTAAATCAATAACGCACTTGAGAGTCCTCTCGAATTTCCAGTGAAGGTTAATTCAGATCTCAGCGCAAGTCCGTCGGACCTGATTCTCCCCCCGCCAAAAAACAAGTTGGTCCTTGGGCAAAGTACCCTTAAGCTTTGCTTTCTGGTTTTTTTCCCCCGTGCGCGTTCCTCCTCCTTCTTTTTTCTCCCTCCACCCCCTGATAGCGGGCTTCTTACTCCAGGCCGCGGGAAAAAAAAAGGCGGCTTTTCGCCCTTTTTCTCCATGGAGGAAGTATTTTTTTTCTCCCCTCTTTTTGTAGACAAATATTTCCTGACGATTGAGATGAGAGTCAATCTTCCCTCCGCCTGAATTACCCCCCCCCCCTCCTTTTTCCCTACGTGCGCCAAATGCTGGCATCTCCCCCTCAGGGGCCCGCTGTATTAAGTGGAGAGGTTTTTTGTGAATTTCCGGGAACACCACCGCTTTTCCCCCCTTTGCAAAAGTATTTGCTTTTCCTTCAAGCCAAAGAGCAACGAGGGACCCTTTTTGTTTCCTGCGTAGAGGTCCCCCCCCTCCTTCCCCTCCCGATGGGGCGGGGCATCCACCCCCGCAGGGGTTTCCTCACAGGACGGCCAACCTAATCGTCCCCGCTCCAAGAAAAAAAACGTTCCCCCTTTTTTTTCTGCGAGGGAGAGTGCCCCCCCTAAAAGCGATGTCTCAGTTCCAATCGTGGAACCCCTTTTTTGTTTTTCCCCCTCACAAGAGGATTGTTGCGAAAACTCCGCAGGGGACACCGTTTTTCCCCCCCCTCTGGCGCCGCCGCTTCTTTCCTTTCTTTATGGATGGAAAGCCCCTGAACACCTAGCTGAACCCCTCCCCAATTTGAATTGGAGTACAATTTTCTCCCCCTTCTTTCCCCCTGTCTGTATCTAGGGCTGCTCGGGCAGGTGCCAGGGCCGAAAATTTTCTTTTGTACGGAGGCGTTTTTTCCTCTTTCCTCGAGGGGATGTCATCTTCCTTTTGAAGGAGAGATTAACTGCGGAACCCCTCGTCTACGGCTCGGGTTCTGTGGTCCTTCCTTTCCTCAAAACACCCCCGGCGGAAAGAAAAATGTTAGCATCTCAGGAGAAACGATCACGCACCCTTTTCCCCTTTTCACCCCTTGTAAGTAGTAAAGCTAGATTTTGGTGGAAGGTCAGGCCTTTTTTTTCGAAAGATTCTACGGTGACGTTTCTGGCGCTAGAGGGGGAGATCATCGTCCTTTGAAAACCCTCTTTTCCTTCTTTCTTCGTTCCCCGCAAGTGTTGTGTACGGCGCTGTTCAAACGATTCTTATTCCACACTTCCCCCATCCGCTCGGAGGGATTCTCTCTTCCCTCCTTCCCAATATAGTCAAGGGAAATAGGTTTTCTCTCCCGCGGGACCCGGGGGGAGTCATGGGGAGTGGACCCCCCTTTTTCGTTCCCTCCTCCTTTTTTTTTTGTTGATGGATGGAGGGACCCTTTGGCTATTTAAACGGGGGATAGTGCTTTTTGTTTTTTGGCTGGCAGGAGAAATCCTTTCCCCCCCCCCCTCCCCGGATTATGGTTGTACGGTACATTCTGTTCTCGGCCTTCACGGGAAACCTTCCCCCCCTTTTCCTTTTCATGGATGAAAAAAAAATTCCCTCCTTTTCGATGCGGGGGGATTTTGAATTCGAAGGGGAGGGTATTTTTTCCCCCCCTCCCTTTTTCTTCGGCTTCAAGGGGCTCAATTTCCTTTCCACCTGAGGTGGGCTCCCATCGAGGGCCATCATCACTTCCTTAAGGCTCCACGACCCCCTTTTCCCCTGCAAGGGCCGGTTTTCGCCTTCTTCGCCAACCGGGGCCTATCACGATGATTTCCTGCCTTTCCTTCAGAGGCTTGAAGCGGCACGTGTTTTCCTTCTTCCCTTCCAAGCAAAGGAGGAAGGGTACTCGGCAAAAAACGGGTTTTATTGGGCCCTCAAATTCTCCTTAACGGCGGATTTCCTTTCCTCCTTCCCTTCCCTCCCTTTGAGAAGAGAGTCTCCGCGAGTGATTTGGCATTTAGCGCGAACCTCCCGACTCTTGGCAACGGTTTTTTTTTTTCCTTTTTCCCCTTCTACGGGGTCCAATGGTTTGCCGTCCTTTTTCCGGTGCGCCGCAAGGGGGCATGATGGAGAGCTTTCAAATTTTTCCAGCGGCCCTCAGGCGGTGGAAGCTGCCTTCTCTTTCTAAAAGGAAGTCCTCTTCCCTTTGCTTTTGGGCGAATGAATTGGGAATCTGCTTTTGACCGCCCGTGGGACCGTGGGAATTTTTTCCCCCTCTTTCCCTTTTTTTTCGAAGGGATCGCGGCCTGCCTTTGATCGGCGTCCCTGATTGCATTGAAACCAACCCCTTTTTGGAAGGCGTGCGCGGGGTTTTCTTTTTTTCTCTTTCCCCTTTTCCGTGTGGAAGGGATTTTCAGTCTTTGCGCAGGAGAATTTTTCACCTCTTTTCGGCCGCACCAGTTGGGTTTTTTTTCCTCCCATTTTTCCCTCTACCCCCTGGGGAATAAGGCCGCGGATTTCCAAGGCACACTCGAATTACTGGACAAAACGGAGGGTTTTGGCTGAAAAAAAGCACGTTTGCCTCCCCCCTTTACCCTTTTTTTCCTTCCGTTGAAAGGCCGATGGACGGGGCCTAACGAGGAACAATTTGCTTTCCTTTCGGATTTTCTGGAGCTACCAAGACTTCTTCCCCCCCCCCTTTCCCCCCCTTTTTTTCCTTGAATTCTTACACAAGCTTTTGATTGCCCCTCCTGACCCTTCCGTGGGTGCGACATGGGAATCCCGAAGCTGGAGGACTTCCCTTTCAAGTTGGATTTCCGTTATCGCTCACAGATGCCGGCCTTCCTCCCCGGTAAGGAAATTACCTTTAATCGTAAGCGGCTCCTGACATCTTGCTGGGCCTGGATTTTCCCACCCGCTGGAGGTCATCCTTTTTCTTTTTCCCCGAAAAATTTCTACTGGGAATTTTGGCCAGAGTTATGGGGCCTTGGGAGTTTGGGGAAGATTTTTCTTTCCTTAAAAACCCGCGGTTATGGGACCTCTTTTCCCCTTCCCCCCCCCCCCCTATTGGATTTGATAATTTTACTCGTCTTTTCACGCCGACATTGAGCATGACTTTGAGGGGGGACCAGGGTTCCTGGTCAAAACATTGGTTCCCTTCTTTTTTTTTTTTCTCCGGCAGAATTCGGGACCGGCTTTTTGCTTCCAGTAACGCAGTAGAGAAAAAGTTTGCCCCTTCCGGCTTTTCAAAACGATTTGCCCCCTCCCTTTTTTTTTTTGAAGGAGATGACCATCGTTGACGCCTTTCTTCAAAAAAGGGCAGACGCCTTTTTCTCCTTTCCCGGAATTCTTTCGAGTCGGCCCAGATGGGACGCGGCCCCCAGGTTTACCAGGGCGGCGGAAAAGCCACTGTGTTCCTTCCTTCCCATTTTCGGGGAGTTGATCGTATTCGAAGCGACTTTTAATGAAAAAAAAAACGGGGCAAGCGTCAATCTCCCTTCAAGAATGAACTATTCAACCACTCCTTCCATTTTTTTCTCCCCCGTCCTTCAAAGGAGAAAAAAATTCTTCCCCTCCAGCATCGCCAGTTCGTGGTGGTTTTTCCATGGGTGCGGCTTTTTGGGTTACCCTCCCCCCCTAGCTGTTCTCTTCCCCCCCTGTTGCCTCTCCTATCCCCCACCAACGCCCCGGACTTCCCTTTTCCCTGTCCCATCACCTCTTATTTTCCTAATCCCTTTACTCTTCCCACCCTGGGAGAAAGGACTTTCCTCCTCCTTCTCTTCCTTCCCTCCCTTCCTCTTTAGGTTAAAAGAAATTCCTACACCCCCGCGCGGATGAGATTCGATCAAACGATTCTGGGTTTTCCAAAACGCGTGGAGAATGGACTTCCCACTCTTTCCTTCTTTCGGGGTAGGACTCACAGAATTCCTACCAGGCGCGTTTCCGCGAAGGAAACCAGGCCCTGAAACCGCCGATTCCGATAAATGAAACTTTTTCCCCTTCCCCAACAAAAAACGAAGGTTTCCCCTTTTTTCCCCATTCTGTCTTCCAGTCGAGCCTTTAGACGCATGGCCGACGTATGGCCCCTTTTTCCCCGAAAATGAAGGGACGCCCTTCCCTCCTCCAGGAATGGACTTCCAGTACAAGTAGGACGTCAGGCCCAGAAAAATTCCCGATGCCCCCCCCTTCCCCGCCTTAAAAATTAAAGGATTTTTTTCCCTCAGGACCGCGATTTCCCAAATGGTTTAGGGCTTGACCGTTCCCTCTTTGGTGTCCATTCCAACGGCGTTTTTCCTCTTTCTTTCCCCCCTCTTTTAAGGTGATTCAGCACACCTCTTGCCCCGCGGAGGGAACCGGCTTAACCCATTCAGGGGCCCCAGCCCCCCCCACCGCCTGAAGAAAATGGAGCTCTTCATTCATACTCTTCCTTTCTTTTTTCACACCAGGAGGGGGAAAACATTGGACCTTTCCCCCCCCCTTTGCCCCAGGGGGAAAAAGATATGACCGTGCCCCCCCTCCCCACTTGGAGATTAAGAGAGATTTCTTTCCCTTTTTTCCTCTCCTTCTCTTCCTTCGGTTGTAAGTAGACGCTTCCTTCCTTTCGTAACTGATTCAGATAAGGGGCCCCAAGTTTCCCCGATTCCAGCGGGGACGGCCCGGCAACGACCCTTCCCTTTTTTCTTTCCCCACACAGTGAAGATTGAAAGATACGCTTTTCCGAATCCGCGGGGAGCTTACCTGCCTCCTCGAAAAACCAGGCGGCGAGCTCCCTCTTTCCTCTCCATGATTACAGTGAATTATTGGGCCTTTCCTCGGTGACCTCCACAGCCCTGCTTCGAGGTCTTTTTGTGGGTCACATCCGACTCCTTTCATTTTCCTCTCTTGCGCCAAGCCACTTTGCGGCAAAAAACTCTGCCATCGGAATTTTCCCTTCCTTCCCCCCTTCAGATGTAGGGTCCGGGCGCTTTTTTTCGTGTTCCGTTGTGATTCCGGACTCCTTAAATTGAAGTAATTTCCCTTTCTTTTCCCTTGGCAAGCCCAAGAGCAACTTGCCCTGCGGCGGCGTAGGGAGGGCCCCCGCAGCATACCGCTGGGCGGCTCCACCAGATTCCTTTTTTTTTTTTTTTTTCCCTTCCGCCCCACCCGGTCAGCGCAGCATTCCAAAACAACCGATTGACCCGGACCTTCGCGTGTGCAGGATACGAAAATCTCCCGCTTTTTTCCTTTCGTTGGAGAGAATACCCTCCCCCCCGTAGGGCAAGGACCCAACCAGAACAACCTTCGGGGGGCAAGCCCTTTCCTTTCTTTCCCCCCGTGCCGATGATCGCCCCTTCTTCGCCCGTCAAGCAGTTAGAAATATTAAGCATCGGCAAAAGCGGCCTGTCCCCCTTTTCCACGACGGGAAAA
>Ga0179593_1639243_pt1 | contig 11224 bp, 16 predicted proteins | sample CZODoug2_1_08_16_FD_185931 | JGI IMG/M metagenome (GOLD analysis project Ga0179593, IMG submission 185931) | Vadose zone soil fungal communities from Angelo Coast Range Reserve, California, USA - CZODoug2_1_08_16fungal (PacBio error correction) | ecosystem: Environmental > Terrestrial > Soil >... | reverse complement strand
GCCGAGTCGCTAGCTTTTCCTGGTCACGATCTCGGTTTTTCTGCCCCCCAAGCACTAGAAAGATTCGCTCGTTCTTGGGTCCATTTCTCTACCGGCGGATCGGTGAGCCGCCGCTAATTCGAGGCAAGCTTTCCATAACTCACGACCCTTGATTCCCCTTTTGCCCCATATAAGGGCGTTCTTCGTTCGCTAGCTTGTTCCAAATCATCTCCCTTTCCCACTTTCTGCTGGACCCCTACCTCGCCTTTTCTTCGGTGCGCGCCCCCCCCCATTCTTTTTCGGCATTTGGGTTATGATTATGTTAAAAATTGACCGTTAATGCTTTCCCCGTCCCTTTCTTCTTCCCGCGGTCGTTGCCTTCCCCTTCGTCGCGCTTACTTAAGGTTTCAAAAGCCTTGCGTTTTGCCGGCGTAGTCTTTGCTTGACCTTTTTCCCAAATTTCCCCCTCTTCCGGTGGGCTCTTCTCTTCTTTTTCCTCATGAAACTTTGTTCCCCACCAGCATTTTACTGGTGGAGCTTTTACCTCGACCATCGGGGATAGGGAACACTTGATTCCTTCGAGGAGTGTAGCCCCGCCCCTGTTGCTCTTTCTGCTGATGTTTGGTCGTGATCAACTGCAAAGTCGTGGCCTGTTCGGACGACGATCGGAAAGCTCGCTTGTCCTTCCCCCTTTTTTTGAATCTTTTCCGTTCCCGTCGGGCTGCATGGCATTTGTTTAGTGATATGGGTCGGGTAGTAAGCTCCCTTGTGATTTGCCGCTTTTCATCCTTCGGTGACACCCCCCTTATCTCCTTTTTTCCTTAGGTGGATTGTTCATCCTTCAAAGACCCCCTGTGACGTTACGCCCCCGCGCAGCTTGATCACGGCCCTGCTCGGCCGCGGGCTTCTCGATTTATACGGCTTGCCTTCCCGGTCTCCTTTTTTTCAGCGGATTAGTAGGGCGGTCTCTCTGAATTTTTCGTCTGGACCTCTTTCTTTTTTAGGAAATTCTGCTCCCAGTCGCCTCGGCAAGCTGCGATTGGTCCCCCGCGAAGAAGTTTTATCGAAAGGGTTTGCTTTTTCCCCCCCAGTTTTGCTCTGTCCCCCCTTTTAAAACCATGGTTGGACCCCGCGTCGACTTTTTTTGGACCATTTGGGTCCATCTTCCGTGCCGCGCCCGCCCTGCTCCCGCAATCATTTCTTCCCTTTTACTCCTCCCTGTTTTTTTTTTTCTCGCTCCGGTGGGTTGGCCATGATTTCTTTTTCCGTTCGAAAGGGAAGAGCCTCCAACTTTGTCTCGATTTTCTCGTTTGGTCGAGCAGCTCAGAGACCCCTTTTTTCGCCTGCAACACATTTTCGTCTAAACTCCGAAACCCTCTTTTGGGTACTTTCTTTCCATAGCCAGATTCCCGGCATCCGAAAACTCCCTTGCCTCTGCCGTCGTCGACGCCTTATCATATCCTCTCCGAAACTCTTGCAACCTCCGCCCTTTCCTCCACGTACCATCCCTGAGAGCCCTTAGAGGTATTTCCCCCTTTTTCTTCTCCCACGGGCGCCCGAGTGCGAGTCGGCCCCTCGACGGCTTTTACGTCACTTTTTTTTCTGCGGCATTGCAGTCGTTGTTTCCTTGAGTGCGGCAGCATTTCCCTTCGCGCCCTTCCGGCGAAGATTAATATCCCCCCCCCTTTCCGATCGCCCCCCACCCCTGTTCCCCCAAGTTAACTTAGACGCAGGACGTTGCGTCACCCTGGGTTTTTTACCTCATCCGCGCGCTTTTTTGCCCCGCCTCTCGCCGATCTTCGTCTCACATTTCCAATTGGACATAAGACCCAACCGAGATCCGGAACACCCCTCATGCAGAGTCGTCCTTTTGGTGACCTCCAGCTCCCGGCGACTCTCCCTTAAAATACAACGTGGTGTAACCCTGATGGTTTTCGACTCCCTGCTCCAAGCAGTTTCGCAAGTTCGGGAGTCCCCTCGAGTTATTCTTCCCACTATTATTTTCATACTTCGCTCGTTTGGGGAGGATGCCCTTTCCAAGCTCCTTCAAAAGACGGCCCCGCGTCTAATTAAATCAGCTCGCTCTTTCCCCTCTCTGAACCTCCCTCCGTTCCCTGAAAGCCCATCCTAGCATTGCAAAGGTTAACCCCTTCTCCGTCCCCTTGCGCAGCACGCGGCGTACACGGGACGGCTTGGTGGTTCCCCTCACCTTTTGCCCGGTTTTTCGGCTTTTCCTTCCCCTGACCCCTTCTCCTCGAGCGACAAGTTGCCTCCTTTTTTCGCCAACAAGCGGATATTGTTTTTTTTCCTTTGTTACGTTTAAAAGGCTTGCTCGCGTCGATCGCGCTTCTCACCCCACCCCCCCCCTCACTCCCCCACACCCCCCCCCCCCCTCCCCCCCCCCCCCCCAATTCTTCCCCTCCTGTCGAGGCACGATTTCTGCTCCGATGGCAATCTTGCATGAGATTTTTTTGGCCCCTCGTTCCTCCGACGCTTCAAAACTTCTCTTTTTCGCCTTCCCTTCTCCCCTTTCTCTCCCGTTGTTTGTTGTTAGCCTAAAGTCCTCTTATGCGCGAGGACTTGGTCGGAGATGCTTGGTTTTTTTTTTTAACCCTCTTTTTTCTTTCCCAGAGTCCTCCGCTGTTTCTTTGGCTTTGGATTGCCGCCAGTTTTATGCAAGCGCCAGAGTCAGCTTGGCGCCCGCCGCGGTTACCGAGGATTGTGTCACTTTCTGCACCCGTCCATCGTTTCACCTCTGGCGTTTTTCGCCGTTCCCCTCCTTTCGGAGTCCCTTCGCTGGTACTTTTAGTTCGACTCCTCCAAAAAGGACCCTCTCCCCCCCCATTCCCCCTCCCTTCCCCCCCCCCCTCCTTGTCCCCACCCCTTTCCTCCTCACACTCTCGCGTCGTGTCCTCCGTCCGGTGCGCGCCCCAGCCTGAACCCTTTGTGCCTGTCTCTGGAAATGTCGCTAATCCTTTTCTGCCCTCCTTTTTTCTCCCCCTTCCAGCTCGAGCTGTATCTGTTTTACCGAACAGGATTCGGGTCGGCGTTTGGGGCCACGGCGACCCTCGTGCCTTTTTATGGGCTTTTCCCCTATTTTTTTTGCCGCACGCCCCCCGGGGACCCCAGCCTTTGGCACTGCGTTTTTTCGTGACCCCCTTCGGTCTAGTGTTAACCCCCCCCCTTTGCTCCTGTATTCGTTTCCCTATTTGCACTGCCGCCCAAGCGGCCCTTAGGCTTTTGTTCTCCCAATTTTTCCATGTCTCTTTCCGTTTCTCTCCCTCTCTGTTCGAACCTGTCCCCTGGCGGTGACATTCTTCGGCGGGTCGAGAGGCCTTGGGCCGTTTATCGTTTGAGGTATAAGCTTCCGATGTTTGCCGAGCGTCCCCCTATTGCGTGAGCCCACTCTCTTCTCCCCCTTTTTGCCAAGCCGATCAGGCTACTTCCGCTCCCTGCGTTTTTTTACGTTCTCCTTTAGCGCTCCGCCTTGCGCTCGAGGATACGTTCTTGGCGCACCTAATATGTTGCGGACTAGTAGGCTTTTTAGAAATGTCTTTTTCCTCCCTCCCGGCGAGGAGCCGTTGCCCTCTCTTTTGGAATCTTAGATGGCCCAAACCGTATCCCCCTTTCGAGTTGCCTCAATGTGTGAGGGCTTGCGTACTCTTTTTTCCGGCTATCAAACCACTCAGAGAGCTTTTTTTCTCCAAATATTGAGGAATCTTCTTTCGCTCCAAGCCGAAGACACTTCCTACTTTCCCTTTTCCTCCTTGTTGTTGTTCTCCCCTTCCTTTTTGCGCGTTTCCTCTCGGATGTGCGTTGCACTTACGCTGCCCCCTTTTCGACACGTCCGCTTTTTTGGTTTTCCTCCTTTCGCATCCGTTCCTCTCTTCCCTATCTCCCCCCGCACAATTCCCCTTCTCAAATCCAAAGGAGAAAGGCCTCCCGCTTGGCCTTGCTCTCTCGGCCCCGACTATTCCCCCTCCGGCTTCGACGCCACTTCCTTTTTTCCCTCCCCCCATCACCGCCAGAAACATTTGAAAAAGTTTTTCTTCCGCCCCGCACTTACTCGAAGCCCGTCGTCTTCCTGTGAGAGCTGAGTTCTGATCTCTGTCCACAAGCCTTTGATCCTGGCACTATTTCTAGGTTTTTTCAAACCCCCCCCCCCCCCGTTCGTCCCTTGGTGCGCCCCCCGAACCTCCCCACGTCCTTTTTTTTTTTCATTTTTTTTTCTCGAGTAGCTTCACCTACTTCCCCCCGATTCGAACGCCAAAGGCCAGTTTCCCCGTCCCCGCCATGTGTACGACGCTCTTTTTTCTTTTCGTTCGAGCCGAAACCCCATTCTTTCTCGACCTCTTCCCTCACCTACATCCGCATTTCTCACGGCGGCTCTTTCCCGACTGACGGCGCCTCCCTCCCCCCAAACTACAGTGGTGTTCCCACCTCCTTGTTTTTGTAGTCACATTTTTCTCCTCCCAAGGATTTGCGTGGGATTCCCCGATAACGGTTCGCAATCGCCCACCCCGTCTTTTCTGGGCGCTTCCCCTTTTTCAGCCCAGCTTCCCGGCAACTCCTCCCCCCCCTCTGTCACCTTTGTTCACAGTCCCCGAATATGGAATTAGCGCTGTCAATCTCATCCGAACATTCCTTGCCCCTTTCCCCCCACAGGCACCAATTAAGACCGCGTGCTTTCCTTTCTCCCCTTCGTCCACGGGATTCCTAGTTGGGACGCAATCCTTTGCACAGAGAAGTGTTTTTTCTCAAATCCCTGCTGCTAGCGGCGCCGACCAGGAGATTTTCCCCTTTTTTTTGAGTCTTTTTTCCTGTAAATCATTAACCGCGTCTCTAGGCGTCTCTCATAAGCCATCTGCCTACGTTCCAAGGTACGCTCCCTTGCCCCCGTCCCTCGAACTGGAATCAAATTTTGGTTTCTCGCCTCCTTTATCCGAACTGATTCACTTCTCTCTGACTCTTTCCCTCCGAGTACTTACTACCGACGAATTGTGTTTTTGAGATTTATCCCCCCTAGTAGTGCGCGGATGAAGACGGTCGTTCTAGTCTTTTTTCCTTAGTAACCCCTCCTTTTTTTGCAGCTGCGAGTTTCTTTTCCTTGCCGTTTTGACCGGTTCCTTGCAGCCATTCTTGGATCCCCCCTGGATTCTACTCGACTTGAGTCCACGAGGTTCCTAGGTCTCCGACGATTTCTCTTTTAACCTCTCTGGCGGCCTGATTTTCGTTCCCAAATCATTCTTTCCCGTCACGGTTCCCCTGGTTCTTCCCCCCCACCTGCCCTCGCGTCTTGCCGCCATCATGCACGAACATCTTTTTTTTTTGGGTTTCAATGATTATGGAAATTACCTCCCTTTTCATTCCTCCGATGTTCCCTCTTTTCGCGGTATTCGTGAAATTACTGTTTTTCGAGCGGAGGTTCCGGTCCCCCCTTCGGGCGCTTGCGTCTTTGCCGGAACTTTTTTTTTTTTTTTTTTGCGACGGTGAATCGTCCACCCCCAACAGCGGACCGTGTTATTTCCCGATTCCCGACGCAATTTTTGCCTCCCCTCACGTTGTGAATCCCACCAGACTTTTTTTCCCTGCGCGGCTGAATGTGCCATAGACCCCCATCGTCGTGGGACACCCCCACGTTGTTTAGTTCCGTTAGGGAGTTCTCCCTTGACCCTTTGCCAGCGCTGAAGGAAGCCCTCTGAGGGTTTGGACCTGCCAAATGTCTTACCGTGAACTTTCCGCCCCTCTCTGGTCGCAGGACTTCCCCCGACGAGTTTTCCCCCCCCCACCTGGTTGCCGTTTTGCGACTTCTGGGCCCTTGATCCTTTAGCCTTTTTTTCTCCCTTCTTCCCCAGGACTTTGCCTAGCGTCGCCTTCCCCTTTATTACGTTCGCACTTATTTGCCCGCGGATAAAGCTGGACGTTCCGCCGAGTTTTGTGCCGAGCCCCGTCTGCTCTCTTTTTTTAACTTAAACGATTTGCGGATACGTGTTTCCTCGTTTTGGTTTTTTTTTTCCTTCGGTTTTTTAAGATTGTTTTCTTCTTCTATTTTGCATTATAATGTTCGACATCCGGTGCCCCCTTTCTGAGGAAAATTTGATTCGCGCTCTTTCCTCTACCCAAAAGCGGATACTCCCTTTTTTGTTTCAAAATTTGTTCTTCCCTTTTCCACGTTGACTTTTGCCAAAGTAGGCTTTCGACGACCCTCGTGCCGTGCCGTAGACCATATTTGTTCGGTCCTGGAACGCTTTTCCCTATCTTTTTGCAGACCCCCTTCTCTCTTCCTCACGTTTTTTTTTTTTTTAGATGTGAGGTAGTTCTCGGTGCGGCGTGAGAGTTTCCTTCTCAATAGTGTCCGGCCTCCACGCTCGCTGTAGAGGAGCCTTTTCACTTTTCAGCCGTTCTCAGGCCCTAAAACACCCCCAGATCCTATCCTTATAGGCAGCTATTCCTACCTCGACCCTCTTCTCCCCCTCCTTTCGCCGTCCTGTCTCCGCTCTTTCATTGCTAACGCCTCCTATTACCCTTTCCTCCCACCTCTCAAAACCCCTTGCCTTCCCTCGCAGCCCGTCTCTTATGGTTACCGGTCTCGCCCTACCTAGTTTCACCGAGAGCGTAGTGGTCACGTCCTTTGCGCCTTTCCCAAAATCGCGATTGCCCTCGTCGCCTTTTTTTTTCTCATCCGGCGCGATCGCACAATCATCTCGGCGAAGCTTTTCCCGCCCTCCCTCACAAAGTTCCCTTCTTCGCAGCGATAGACGACTTGCCGTTTTACGACCATCTTCTCCCTCTCCTTCGGGCAAACCCCCTCCTTCCTACCGCACATTTCATCCCAAGCCAATCCTTGTCTCGCTTGTTGCTTGGGCCGGACTCCCTGTGACGGCCTCCTTCCTTGAAAACTCCTTTTTTTCCCCTCTTCCCTCTTGTCAGATTCACAGATCCCCGCAGTAGACAATTTCTGTGGTCTGTCACCGTTTTTTTTCTGGCACAAAATGTTTTGGGGTTTTCCTTCCATCCCCCCTGTTGATGTCCCATGGGCCCCCTCTCCTGACCTCCCCTCTTCCTCAGGACCCCCTTCCGCCTTATCCGCCGCTTCCCGCACCGGCACCTTGTCTCCTGATCGCCGGACGCGCCCCGAAAAGACGTCACTAGTCCTCCGGAATTCCCCCCCCCCATCAACTCCCCGGCAACAAAGGCGCTTCCTCCTTTTTTCGTCTTTCGCGACCGCGGTAACGGGACGCTGGTCCGTGGGAAGAATCATGCCTCGCGAAGTTTCCCTTCCTCCTTTGAACCTCGGCTTCAGAGAGACTCTTCTCCCGGTTCCAAATGGAGCGTTTACCCCTTTTTTGTCGTCCCGACCCCCCTTGTAACTCCGGGCTCCGCTGCTCTTCTCGCTTTTCCTCCTCCCCTGCAAACCCTTTTCCGCTGCAGCCCCCCCCTTTGACCCCTCTCTGTCCCAACGGGTTTTTTTTCTCGCATTGCCACTCCATTTGTTCCGACCGCTTCCCCAACCCTCTCCCTTTATCTGTCGTCGACTTTTCTTTCCCTTTTCCGCTTCTTTTTGTGTTGATTCGTCGACTAGTCCCCCTTGCGATGTTTTGAAGTTGTACTTAAGCGAGGGGGGGGCAGTCCTTCCTCCCCAACCAGAAATTTTTTATTCTCCTGCGTTCTCGTAGCCGCGTACCGGTGGCCTGCCATTCTTTCAAGCGCCCCTAATCGCCCCAGACGGTTAGCCGCGGTTACCTAGGCTTTCTTGCCCCACTACGAGAGGTGCTCCATCTTTCCCCCTTCCGAGTCGCTAGATTGTTCTCCGGTCTGATTACACTCGCCTTCAGGAGTTCTCCCACCTGCCGCGTCCCGTTTACGCCGCTTCGAGCCCTCTAGAAAGTTCTTCCTTTTTGAATTACTGAAATTTAAGCTTGTATGCCTGTAGACTGCCCCGATTCTTCTTCCTGGTCGAGCTAATTACATCTCTTTCTGCTTCCCTTTTCAAGGCATTCGGAGCTTTCCCCCCCTTTCAGTATTTTTTCTTCAGCTGGGGTGTGCCATTCCCTCCAATCTTCCTTGTCTGGCGATCGATTGTGCGACGAAACGACTCTTTTTCCCTCCAAACCTCCTTCGACTGTGGAGATGAAGTTGTTCCCCCTCCCATTTTTTTTTTTGGTTCCCAAGTGTTAGTTCCGTATTTTTTTTTCTGTCTCCGGGATTCGGCCCCGTCAGACCTCTGAATAATCTATTAGATGGTTCCCCCATTGCAATGTCGATGACGTTGACTTTTGCTCCTCCTCATGGTCCCTGAAAGCTCGGTCGTACCCCCCTTTGATTTTTCTGAGGATGATGGGCCTGGTTTTTCTCTTCTCCTCGGTTAAGCTTAGACGTCATCTTTTTCCCTTTTTTTCCGCGCTTTCTTTTGCAACCCCCCAAACGAACTGAGTTGGCCCCCCCCCCCCTGGATTCCTCCTCCCCATATGTTGAAGCAGCTCCCGAGAGAGCTCCGCTTCCCGCCGGGAAACATAGACCTTCGGCTTTTAGCGTTCCCGTTCTTGAATGCCCCCCTTTCCAGGGGTTAACTCTGTTTTTATTTAAGGCGTCGCAAGATATGTACCGTCCCTGATAAGATTCTGTTCCCTCTGCCCCCAAGCCTTTCACGCAATTTTCTGTTGGTTTGTTTCTCCCATTTTCGGGTCTGCTTTGCTCTCTGAAAAAGTGTTTCGAGCGCTGCCATGTCGACCCTTTCATATAGTGCCCCCTCCCCCTCAGACCTCAGACTGACCCTCAAAGTTTCCCTTTCCTCTCTATCGTTTGTTTTTCTCTCTCTTGTAGTTTGCTCGGCTGCGGGCGGTTCTCAGGCATTTCCTACCCCTCGTCGAAACTCTTTCCCGTTTTGTGCGCTAGCCGACTTTCTTAAACTGTTCTCGCCGCACCCAAACTCCCAGGCGAAAGGGTTCCCCCTTTTTTTTTTTGCCACTCCAGCTATCCTCGGCCCCCTCTCAGGAAATTCCCGCTTTTTCTCCCCTAACATCTTCTTTTCAGACCTACACTCCCAACGAAAATATTTTAAACCGTCCCAAGACGTATCCCTCGAGAATCCCGTGGTTCTCAGAGTCTCGAGAATAGTCCCAGATCTTCTCTGAACTTCCCCTTAGGTATTTCCAATAAGAGACTCCCCTGTTCGAAGTTAGCAGAATTAATTTTCCCGGTTGGATCTTGCTTCTTTTTGAAGCTTACTACCTACACCGGTCTAGTATTCCCTGCCAAGGCCCGCCGCCGTATACCCCTCCTTCGGCCCTGGGGTTCTGAGATTTCTTTCGACCACTTCAGCTTTTTTTCTTCCACCTCATCCATTTGTACTTGCTATCAAAGCCCCGCCATCTTCTTGCGATTCTCCGGGCCGACCCTAACCCTCTCCCCCGGTCTCAGACCTTTTGGCCTTCCATCACACGACCGATGGGGTCGATGTACCTCTTTCCTCCCCAAAGGCTGGTGGTTCTGTTAAAGCTGTCCCTGCTCCATTCTCCCCATACACCCCCCCCTTTTCTGGGTCTTTTCTATGCACGGCAAGCCCCGATCCCCCTCACCATTGCCCGAAGCCTTGGTTCCTTGACCTAAGATTCCTTCTTTTGAATTCGCAGTCCTCCCTAAACTCCGAAACCCTGCGTTCATCTTTTTTTCCCAGGCTGGGTCAATGTCCTCATCAGGGCACCCTCCTTCGGCATGCTGGAGCGCCAACTCCTTTTTAAACGGGACGCTCTTTGTCTCGTTCAGAGCCTTTACGATCCGAAAATTTGATTTTTGAAAAAGATTTCGCTACCTTTTAGCCCGCCCCCCCCCCCCCCCCCCCCCCCCCCCCCCCCCCCCCCCCCCCCTCCAAGATTCTTCCTTCGTAGTTAGATCCTGGTAAAATTCGTTGCTTGCTCTCGCTTGCGCTCCAGCCAAACTCCTCGGCCTCGCCCGAGACCCGCGAAGCTCCCATAAAAAAGTTTTTTGTCCCCGCTCTCTCGTGTATTTCCCCGATTCCCCATCTTACTTTGATTAGATCTATCTATTTTATCCTTCGTTGTTTTTTGTTATTTTTTTTGAAGTTAGTTTCTCTCTCTTAAGTCCAGCCAGAGGGGGCTTTCCCCCCCGCAATTCCTTCTATGTAAGGGGGATCGGCTGCTTCTTTTCTTGAGGTAGGAGCCTCAATCTCTATCTCCTCAGACACCTTACTGAGTTCCCTGTCCCCTCCCAAGAAGCCAGCGAAACCCCTTACTTTTGCACCTCTCCCCTTTAGCGTTTTTTCACAATCAATTTTCGGATCTACTCCTTTCCGAGTTCCCCAAGACCTAGAGTGTACCTCCTCTTTTCTCAAGAATGTCCCTCCCTCCCGGATTTAGGACTCCTTTTTCTGAGTCTGGAAATTGCAGATGGTAATTTCCCTTTTATGTTTTCTCTGTCGGCCATTAAAGATTAGAGCCTTTTTCCTTTTTCCAAAAGGTTTTCGAGGCGCGGTTTTCCCTGTAGAGGGTTTCCCCCCTTTTCCGCCAAATGCACAACGAGTGACTGTTGTCTTTCAGACTTTTGTGCCTCAAGAACCCGGTTTATTCCACCAGCTTTCCTACTGCTGGTGAAGGGGCCCCCCCTCGGGATAGTGGAACCTTAGCTCTCCTTGAAGGGCCCCATGCACTCTCAGTTCCCCATTCGATGTTCCTTTGAGGACCCCATTGCTATTACTAATGTTAATCGAACGGTAAGATTCGGGAAAGGAGCGAGTTTTCGTACCCCTTGGCCAGTCATGGGGTCCCGGTTTCGATTAGAGGTAGATTTTCGGAGTAATCTTCCCATCCTATGATTTCTAGCGCTCCTTCCCACTCCTTTTTTACCAATTCTTCCCTCCCTGGAGGGACGTCGGATTTTCACTCCTCCCGGATCCTCCCGTCAGATCTCTTCTTCCCTCGGGAAGATCAGGGTCCACCCGATACTTTCTTTTTTTACCCCTGTTGGACATGAGGGCAAGTCTTTCGTTCCGGGTATGGTTTCTTTTCCAACTTTTTCCCTTACGGCGACTGATTTTGATGAGTTTTTTGACGAGACCTACGTGCTGTCTTCCCCCACCTTAATACACACTTTAGCCTGTGGAGTGGAAATGTCAGTTGGATCTTGAAAAGTCGGCTAGCTCTCCCCAGCGTGTTTTTTTTTGTGTTTTTTTAGACTCTGAAGTTTTTTTTTAACCTGATGAACTTTCCTGCCTCCGCCTTATCGAATA
>Ga0179593_1603803_pt1 | contig 11224 bp, 9 predicted proteins | sample CZODoug2_1_08_16_FD_185931 | JGI IMG/M metagenome (GOLD analysis project Ga0179593, IMG submission 185931) | Vadose zone soil fungal communities from Angelo Coast Range Reserve, California, USA - CZODoug2_1_08_16fungal (PacBio error correction) | ecosystem: Environmental > Terrestrial > Soil >... | reverse complement strand
TCGTTTCAATTTTTTTCGCCACTTAGGACCGTTAAAGGCCAATACTCTTGGGATACTCTTGGCCATCATACGCAAAGATGGAGCAGAAAAGGTATGGGCCACGTCCCCTTTCCCGAACGTGCATATCTCCCACTTCGTTCGCACGTCTCTCCGTTCTCGTTTCAGTTCGCGTTTCCGGGCCGTACGTCTTGAAGTAGGCAGGCGGACCTTCTCCCGGTTTTTCGTCGTGTTCGGTTTCTGGAGGCGTGGTTCCGTTCTAAACTTTTCCCCCTTGCAGTTCTTTGGGTTCCCCAAGTCGCCCCCCGAAATCTCCCTTGGCCATCCCGTGAGGGCGATGCCTACCCATTCGCCTACGCAAGTCAAAGCCAAGCTTTTTTGACCGTACCCCCTTCGGTCTCACATCGTCGAGTCGGAATCCGAGCGTTCGTCTATCCCCCTTGACGTGGAAAATCTGGGTATTTGATTTCTTTCGGAAAGGCACTTGTGATGCAATCAGCCTCTTTTTGTTTTGCCTCAAGTTTTTACTTTTTCAATTCCATTGAATGCGTCTTAGCGGACCCTTTTGTTTGCGGCTAACCGGGTCGGAAAGGACTGGCTGAATGGGAACCTAACAGTTAGGAGGCGTAGATCCGGGTCCTCGTTCTGTTCACCTGGAAGAAGATTTTTATGGCCTCCGAGCCCTAACCGCCTTTTTCATCCGATTCCCCCCAAGATCGGTTAATGGCAGAGGGTCGGCTTTTGTCCTTTCATTTTTCACGTTTCATCTGGTGCCGGGGCTTACCCTATTGTTTTTTCTTGTCTCGTGCTCGTTCGAGGGCTTGTTTTTTTTTTTCGGGTGGTTTGCCGGTGGGATCGGCCTTCCCCGGTTCTGAGGGGGGAACGGTGGGCTGGTTTGTTTCAGTGGGCTGTGGTTACCGGTCTGCCTTTTCGCTCGCGGTTTTTGGCATTCCTTCATGCAGGACACACTAGTTCTTTTTTTTTTGTTAGCCCAGAATAATCTGATTTGCTTGTCTTTCGATTTGCGTTTATTAGGATCTTGTTTTGATCTCCCCCCCCCCCCCTCTGCGAGAAATTATAGAAGCCCCCAGATACGCCCCAACCCTAAAGTTAATCATTTCCTCCGTTCCTATTCATTTTCCCCTTATGAGGGCCAGACCTGCCGGTCTGGCCCTGTCAGGTCACAAAACATCAAGGTCAAAGTCACAGGTCTGGTAACTTCCGTACAGCTTCCTTTCTTCCCACTCTCACCCCTTACTGCCATAGTGGATCCACGAGGGCCCCTTTCAGGCCTATCCTCCAAATTTTTCTTCTCCCCCCTTCCCATTTCTTTCTACGCGCCGCCTTTTTTCTGTCAGTTAGTTTGGTGATCCCAGCGCCGTTATTCTTTTTTCCGCGTTTCTTCTTCTAGCTTTTAGTTGCTTTCCGTCCTTCTGGTCGACGCAGGCTGCCGGTGGGTTTTTTTCCTTTTTTCTTTTCATCTCCGTTCACGTTTCTTCGTCTTCTGCGGTGATCGGCATCCGTTGCATTTTTTCCTAGCCTGTGTTTTTTCTATCGCTGGGTACTGCATTTTTCCTTGGTGGTACGTTTCCCTTATTCCGGTATTGTCCTTTTCTTTTTCTGGGTGGGCACGATCGTTCAAGGCGAACTTCGGCCACGCCAATTTCAGGGACCTTCCCCCCTGCTATCATTGACAAACCCCCTCCCCCAGTACCCTCTCCTTCACCCTCTCTGTTCAGGGGATTCTACGTCCCACTTCTTTCAACAACAGACCGTTTGTGGATTGTGTGGGTGACCTCTTTTTTCCCCGGTTGCCCTCTTTGACGCGTTGTCGTTCTGCGACCGCCATCTCTTTTCCTCCTCCTCGTTTTTTTGCCCCTTTTTCTCAGACCGACAACTTTCAAACCTAATCCCCCCTTTGCCCCTTGTCACCCTCGGCGAACTCATCATGTCTGCTGTTTTTAGCCTGGGGAATTTTTGAGTATTTCAACCTCGTTTCTTTTGCGCTGGGGTTCTCCCCTACGGTGATGGATCTTTTTACGATCGCCGCATTTTTCATGTTTTCCTGATTTTTGCTTGACTTGACCCTTGCCCTCCCCTACCCCCGCCCCTCTGAAAATTACGATGACGGCCTTTCCTCTGACCATAGGCCACCTTGCAGCCCCCGATTCGTTTGGCCACGCCGTCGGCCAGATCGCGTCCGTTTTTTCTCCTTCGCACCGGGATGAAGTCTGAAGAGAGCCCCCCAGTATTCGATGATTTACTTTTTTGACCTCAACCGGCGTAAAAACCCCCCACCATGCAGTGATGCAGGTCTCCATCGAACTTCTCACCTACTCCGTCCATATCCCTCCCCTTTCACGCTCCAAGAGTCTCGCTGGAGCTCACCAAAGACAACGCATCTTCCCCCTTCTCCCAATTTGTGGATTGCTCATGCCCATCTCCGTCTTTTTTATCGCAGATTCCTCCGTGCTCGACGATCCGTGTGTTCGCGAAAACTACTTCTTCAGCACTTCGTTGGCCCTTTCGTTAGGGGTTTTTGCCCGGGACCTACCAGACGTTGCGGTCCCTTCCGCACGCTGTTACCTTTATCAGCTTCCCCGTTGCTTTGGGGCGTATGCGCAAGGACGCAGATTATCATGGGTCCCATCATTTTTTTTGCTTCTCGTCTGCTTTCTTCCCGAAGCGGAGTGGATTCTTTCCAATCCGTTCCTTCCCAAGAGCGGGACATTTAGCACTCGCGATTCACGGAGGGGTCGACTTGTTTCCCCATTTCCTCCCCCGAACTCCGTTCCCCCCCCAAAACCCTCTTTGGACATCCGTTTAATTTAGAAGGAGGCGGAGAGGCTAGAGACCCGGCCTTTCGACCCTTCCATATGGAAGCTCCCCCCCCTTTGAATCAGAGTTCCTTCGGAACCCCGTTCTCTTTTACATACTCCCCCCCCACTTAAGGTCTTTGCAATTTTATCTTTATTGCTCTTTTTCCTTCCCTTTCAGACCATTTTCCCCGCTTCACCCTCCCGGCCTTGCCTTTTCCGGGGAATTTTCTTCCCGCAAGCAAGTTCCCCTGGCCCTTCTTTCCAGGCTGTGATGGCATCAGTAGGCGGAAATCTTTTGGGCTGTTTCCTGAAGGCCCTTCCACTCTTTTTAGAAGCTTTCGGAGGAGGATAACTCCCACAACACAGTTTTGCCGACAGTTTCTCCCTCCAATGACGGAGGTGAGGAGTTTAAATAAAGACATTTGCTTATGGTCCCCTTTCAACCGCACATCCTTCGGCGGCTCCCGTGTAATGTGCCCCCCGATTCGTACCCCCCTTTCAGAGTAGAATTCGGAGGAGGACGTGGGACTGTTCGCCGCTTCCCTTGTCCTAACCCGGGTTCTTTTTTTTTTTTTTCGTGTCTTTCCCCCCTGATGAAGGCAAGACCCCGGAGTAGTCCTCGACCCCATAGGTGAAACACCCCGGGGACTTCTGCGCCTTCTTTTTTTTTCTTCTCGATGTTTTTTTCAGATCTTTCCCCGGCAGGGAATCTTGCGTGACCCTTTGGCTTTTCTTCTTGTGGCGGTTTTTCGAACCGCAGACGGTCGGCAACTCCTAAAGACCCACGGACCTTTAATCCTTGGGACCCTCGTCCCCACTCGCTGCACCCCTCCTATGTTGATTTCTGGTCCCTTCGAGGGGAAATCTTTCGGTAGATTGTTGATCGAAGCAAGGTGATTTTTCTGTTGTGGATTATCGCAGCACCATGACCTCCCCTTTTACTTGCTGCTGTTGCATAGCGCACTCCTCCCCCCGTGTTGTCCAGTTCTGATGCGTGCTCCCTTCCACACAGCCGGGTGAGTTCTTGATTTCTTTCCTCGCGGGCCTAGCTGAACAGCCAACTGTGCCCGCCTCGTTTATGTTGTCGCTGCCGGTCTACCAGGTTAAACCTCCCACTCCACCCCCGGCTCCTCTCATCCCTTAGAACGTGAGTTTCAATTGTACCCGCACATATGCGCCTTAGGACCCCTACCACTTCTCTATCAACAGAGACAGACCCCTCGATGTTTTGCCCTCGCGCTTCATCGTCCATGACACACTTGCCGAATCGGCACCACGGGGCCCAGACCCCCTTCCATTGCGCGGCGTACGCCTGGAGGCCTTCATGTTTTGGCATGAATTCCGGAGAGGGGTTAGCGGACTCATCAGATCCTGCGCCAGCAAGTTCTATGGGGTTTGGCTTTTTCTTTGCGTTTCCCCCCACGGTGTGGGTCCCGCGCTTGCTAACCCTGTATCACATCCCAGCCGTTTTTTAACCCTGTCCGGATACGCGTGCACAGCGTTTCCTCTTTCCGTGGCCGTCGTGTTTTGCTTGAGAGATTTTCCACACCCCCTCGTTTAATTTTACTTTTGCTGCAGTTGTGCCCTGTATGAGTTACAGCCTCCCTAGACCTTCCACCACTAGGTATTGCTGCAATTTGGATGAAGGGTGCTTCGACTTCGTCCTGGACCTTGGGCGTGACTGGACGGGTAGTACCCTCAGAACCGACAACTGACTTGCACCAATCACGTCTGCCCCCATATGATTCTGCGTTCCGTCCTATAGCACTGTACTGCTCTTTTTCCCCGTGTGGTTTGCAGGCGCGACGGTATATGCCCAGGTTACGCAACACCCTTTCTGGTCTTTGATGTAGAAGGCGCTGAGGGGGTATTTTTAGCGCAAGATCCCTTCGACGTTCTGGCGATTGGTGATTTCTGTAGTGTTTTTTTTTGTCTGCGGCTCGACCGGATCCCGGATGCCCCCCCTGTCTTTACAAGCCATGACGCCCTCATCGGGCGGGATGAGGAAACAGTGCTCATGTTTGGCTTTACTTTACTTGCCGCTGCCTTCCACGGTTAAATCCTTTTGGCACTTGCCCCCCTCCGTCTCTGTTCAGATCTCGTTTTAACTTAGGGGCACGTTTTCCTCACTGTGGGTGTCTGTGGTATTGCATCCGACCGGAACCTGCCCTGTCCCGACCTCCCCATTCCAGCGTGAACTAATCACCTCTTTACCAGCCGAGGATAAAACCACCACGGTAGATTAGCGGTGCGAGTTGCCTTATGACCTTGAGTGTTCACCAAGTCAGCAGATTTCCGGGGAGTTTATCTACTTTCGCCATGTTCGGTTGTGCCTTCAGCTTGGCTCTGCGTGTATCTGTCGTCCCCCCCTGTTCAGTGCGATTGACTGCTCCGATGAGCGTTCGCACAGAGTGAACCTCTCCCGACAGCCAAACAGACCGGACACCGCCTTGGACTCCCAGCGAAAGTGGAATAACTTTTTTGGACAGCCACCGATCCAGGCGGTTTCTGCAGGGACGACTGTGACTCGCTTTTTCGCCGTATTCTCCATTTCTCCCCACTCTTCGGAGAGTCGGCTTGACGTCAATCCCCGCCTTTGACGCATGTGAGAAGATGGTCTCATCTCATCGAAGGACTTTCTTTGGTGATCGATATGCACTTTGGCGGGCGCCATGAAGTTTTGACTCCTCGCCCCCTCACTTTGCAGTCGCCAGGTTCCATCTCCCCGGTCGCCCCCGTTTTTGGTACGACTTTAGAGGTGCTGACAATCGCACCGCGCGGTTCCCCCCTCTTCCCCTGTAACCCCCAAAAGGAGTATGGTGTGTCCCCTGCCGACGCTAGCGACTGTATCGGCTATACACGAGGCATCGAGACCTCGCCTGTAGGGCCCCCCGGATGCCGGCCGCACGGGGGGTACATGGAGCCTCTTTCACATCCTTCTCCCTCATTCGACCCGTGTATGCGGTGCAGTCCCGCCCCCCTCTTGCCGTTCCTTAGTTCCGTCCGTTAATGTCGGAATCCCCGTCTGTCAAGGCAGACTCGCGTGGGACACTTATGCTGTTTTGGAGATCCGCGTTGTGGTGGCTAGGAGAATCCCTTTCCCCCTCTGTGAATGTACTTCGTTTTCTCTTGAGCTATCTTATTTTTCTCCGTGTTTTGTCCTCGTTGAATGTTGCCATGCGCTTCCATCGTACCGTGTATGTGACGAGGGGCCCCGCCAGCAACCTTTCTTGCAAGGTAATCCGTTCCCCGGGGGAATCCCTCGGACAGTTGACGGAAATGGCCCCTTGTTGTTTCTGTTGTCTGTGCAATTTCGCACCCATGACTCGGTTGCTGCTAGTCCCTTTGCTGTTTCGGCTTGAGGCCCATCTGCACGTCAGACAAGTTCCTCGACCCTTCCACATCGGGGATTCCACCCCCTACCTCGCCCCCGGGGCTCAGAAACCGGAGGACACGTTGCCCGCAGCGATGTTAAGTCCTGGCACGCCGCGTGAATGCCACCTGCTCGCACTCCACCAGGGCCGGACCCCTTCCCTGCCGGCTGTCCTCCAGCCTCACCGGATCGCGTCTTCGAAAGGACCCTGTCGATACTCTTTCAATCCGAGTCGCGTGTTATCAGCGACGTCTACCCGATTCGTTCCTTCCTGCTAGCTGACAATTTTGCATCCCCAGCTTTAGGCCCCCTCCGTCCCTTGGTGTTGCGTAGGGATGTTGTCCCCCCCAGTATCTGTCGCTATTCGCCGCAAAACGGATATGAATTTGCCATTTCCCCAGGAATCCACCCGGGAGCAAGAGTTCACCCCCTTTCGAAGCCTCGCTGAGCTGAAGGTCTGATCATGTACCCTCGAATTCCTTTCCCCCAGCTTCTACTTGGCATCCTGTTGTCCCCCTGTGTCCATACCCCCTTCCCCCCGTTTCAAGTATGGAATTGTGCGGCGCTCGTACAAACGTTGTGAGCGGCTTTTTTAAAGATAAAAGCTCTGGCCTTTTCTCCTTCATCGTTAAATTCCACCCGCCGCCTCTCTGTGGTCAGGCGACCCCAGACCGTATGTAACGTTTCCCCCGTCGATAAGCTATGGGATAGTCCGGGCCTCGCCGATATCGTCTTCGTGTCTTCTCTGCGTCGGGAGACGACTACCCAGGTTCACCACTGCGCCACAGTCCCCACCTATGTGAGGACTCTTCCCTTTGGCCGATATCCAGACCCCCTCGCCCACCCGGATGCTTGGAGGCAAGGCCCGGTTAGGGGACGGATTGTGGGTTCTTGTGTGCTTCCCCTACACAGCGCACACCAGCCACTATTTCTCTTCCACTTGCCGGTACAGAAGCCGCCCCGGAGCGTCGTGGCCCTGCCCGAACTTCTCTGACTATCTTCCTTTCTTTTTTCATCTTACCATCGAGGGTCAGTATCCCGCATTTTTATTGTTCCGTGTCTTCCTCCCTTGTCCCGCAGCCCCCCCTCCGCACCTTGTCACACGGATCCAAGCTTATGCCTCATGAGGGCGATGGCACGACTTCCATCTGCTAGTGTACCTGTGCCCTCTGTCCCTCGAGTTTTGCCGTCTTCCTCCTCCTGCCGGTCTATATCATATTTTGTTGTTACACGAGACCCGACTTGGTGTTGCCGAGGGTGACATTTAGATTACCGTCTTGGTCCACTCATATATGCTTTAACCCCGGCTGGGATACGGCCGTGGGAACTGGGCCGTTGTATTTCCCTGGATGTTCTGAGATTGTTGCCCGGGGTCCTCGATTAGTTGTGCTGCCTCGGAGGAAGACAACCTGCACGATGGGTGACTTGTAGTTGGCTCCTCCGAGAGTGCCACAAAAAACGGGAGGATTATGGCCAGGGATAGAAACCCTGATGGTGGGTTTTCCTACTCAAAGTTCACTCCCACCCATCTTTCCTTCCCATCTACGGACATCGGTGACCGGAGAGCGGCACCGTTTGTGCGGTCTTGAATGTGACCTCGCTCACTTCAGAGACTCCCCTCCTCTTGTGTTGCTACCTTGATCGTGCGTCTCGTTTCGTGCGGTTATCGGCAGGGACGGCGCCGGACCGGACTTGACGTAATCGTACCTCCTTTCTTTTGTCCGCTCGGCCATGGGGTGGGCATGATTTAACCACCGCCCACATCTCTATGCTGTGCTCATGTACACCCCTCTCAGGATGGTACTTCCTATAGTGCTTTTCGTGTCGTCCCTCGAACCTAGCGACGTGCTTTCTCCCCGTCGGTCGTGATCTGTTTGTACTGATTCTGCCCTTTCACGAAGAGCTTATCCATACGCCGCCTCTGTGGCCTGCTGGTCACCGATACAGGCTGATTTAGGTTCTGTCTTTCCATCTTCTCGCTCACGCCCCAATCCCATCATCCGACTTTGTGACGCTGATCAGTCATACCTTATGTTTACACACTGCTCCTTCGCGCAAGTGCTGGAGGTCTCGGCGACACTCCAGGAGCAGTCTTTGTGCGTTTTTATGGCAGCCGTACACGATTTTCAACGCCTGATCTGTTTTCCCCGAAGGTCTACTTAAATGATTTTTCCCCTCCTGGCACAGTAACTAACCAAAATTCGCCCTGACTTTACCTTCCCGACAAAACTGAAGACGTTTGAGACTAACCCCCCGTACCTGCCCGCTCCGAGACACATCCCAGTCACGTCGTTTATTTGCGTTCCTTCCCCACCGTAATCTGGTGACTTAAGAAATTATCCACCATGGTTTGCTGCCTAAGAGGGCCAGAAGTGATGGTGATTTGCGTTTACTCCTTCTAATTATGATCTGTTTAACCCTTTTGTGCAGGGATCTGCTCTTGATCCGATCCCTTATGGTCGGAAGGAGTTTAGGTGGGTGACGTTGTGGGCGGTTTATTATTCTTTTCAACCGTGCCCGGTTTCGCTTCTCTTCAATAGGTGCAGTAGTGATCCGTGATCCCTTTCTGGCAGCCCTTTCCCCCGTGTCAGGAGAATGATATCGTTCATCGTGTAGGCTTATCTTGCCGCATCCGGAATATCTTTAGTCTTCGTTCTTTCCCTTGGCACGGATGTTCAAGTTCCCCTCCTTACAGTCCTTTCCGCAGGACCCGAAAAATTTCTCACGGAAAACCCTTCCCCCCCCCCATTGTCTTTCCCCCTGTCGCCTTCCCCTCATCTTTCCGGGCCCCCGCTCAATGGCTTACATCAGGCATATGATCGTACGTCGAGTGAAAAAGCTTTCTTCCCCCCTCTTGCTAGTATTTTGCACATAATACGCCGTTGATGTGTGCCCCTCTCCTCTTTTTCTCCTCCCCTTTTTTTAGCTTGGTTTCGGTCCCGACCCAGGTCAAAATCTGAGGGAGCCCCCCCCCCCGAGCTCTGTCTTTGACAAAAAGTGCTACCCCTTTTTTTTCTTCGAATCCCTTTTGTGAAATCCGCTTTGAAGTGCGGACTTTTAGATACTTGACACCCTTGATGGGTTACTTTGCTCTATTTTCCCAGATCCCTAAGGTGATGGTATTCGTTTACGCCTTCTTTTCATTTCTTTCCTTCTTGTCTTTGCTGGCGTTCGCCTGCCCAGATGTGCACCAAGCCAAGACCACCCTACACAATTCCCCGGTCTTCACTCGATCCGGTCCCATCGGACAAAGAAGACACCCTTAGTCCGCCCTCCTCTATTTTTGGGCCACCGAAGAGGCGGTAGATACTCCCCTTTCTGTTTTGTTCATAGGCCTTGACCGAAAAGAGGGGCAACGGGCCTATGCTTTAAGACCGTCCCCCCTCATTTCCCCACCCCCCATCGCAGGCCGAAACATAGAATGCAGCCCCTCCCTTGACCCTCTTTCCGAACTTTAACCCCTTGGCACCCCCGATAATAACGGAGGAGCGGAGAGAACCCAAATTTTTCAAACCGTCAAACCTTAGGTCCGATTAGTTGACAAAAAGTGTGATTTTTGGGCACTTCTCCTTCAGGCCCAGGCGTCCGCCGTCGGGGATTCAGTGTCCCGCGTTGCCTGGAATCTACTGGTACACCTCCCCTCTGCGAGGCCGGAGGTTTCTGGCTTTTATGAGTACGTGTGGCTGACGGCAGAACCCTCACCCACCTCGACCCCCCATGTGTTTCAGCCAGGCCCCCCCCCCCGAGTGGGGACAACGCCGTTCGTCGCTGCTGGTTACCCGGTTATGTTCAAGCGTTGCTTTTACTCCGCTGCTTGTCCGAGCCCGGTGTGTCCCCCTTGGAGATCTCCGGTGTTAACGGCCCGATCTCCCTTTGTCCTCCCCCATCGTTGCTGGTCCCCCGACTTTTTACGGGAGGTTTTTTTTTTCCCCCGTGCTTTCGACCCCTGCTCCTACGTCCTGCTCTTTCGAGTGTATGCACTGTGCGTTTCAGGTCCCCCGAACTTCGAGGAATCAATTGGTTGCACTCGCCCTGTTCCTCCGCGTCCGTAAGGCCTTCATGGGCGTGAGCGCACATGGTTTTCGGCACTTCGTTCCCCCACAACCCACCCCCCCCCCCCCCCCCCCCACCCCCCAACCCCCCCCCCCCCCCCCCCCCCCCCCTCCTTACTCCCCCCGCACCACAACCCCGCGACCCCCGCCCAACACCCCCCCCCCCCCCCCCCGCCCCCCACCTCCCCCCCCCCCCCCTAACCCCCCCCCGCACCCCCCCCTCCCCCCCCCCCAGCCCCCCCGCCCCAGCTGTGCTGGCTCAGTTTTGTTTGCCCGTCCTTTCCCTTTTGTACTTCCATCTTATCTTCACGATTAGCAAGAATTTTTTTTTCCAGGGACCCCCCTTCCCCGATGGGCAGGCTTGCCGGTTTTCCACCGCATGCAAAAGGAGGTACGCACAGACGACCGCCATCGTCTCGATGTAGTTTCCTTTGTTGCTATATCAGCACTCCCTCACAGAGCACTGCCTGAGGTCTAGTACCGGCGGCCCTTGCCCACGCACATTCGAGGCGAAGTGTAATGGGACGGCGTTTCGTAAACAGGCCCCCCTGTTCACCGTTTTTTTATTTTGCGGGGTGGCCGGAGCTTTTGAGGCAGGACCCCCCCCCTGCGACACCTAGTAAAAGCTCCCTTTGGTTTTCGCCCGCCAGTGGGAGTGTGCATTGGGGCGGGCGAGGCCTTCCCTGACCTCGGACGGCCCGAGCCCCCACTTTGTAGTTTCCCCGGACCCCGAATACAAAAAGGCCTCGGCACATATTCCTGCTGTTTCGTCTCGCCTTGTCCGTCTTTTCCCGCCTGTCGTAGAGTTGTTTATGGAAACGTTTCGGGGCGCAGCGACCCTCCACAAGGCTTTTCAGTTCAAGGAAAGCTTATGTGTATGTGGTTTTTTCCTCCGGGTCACGAATACCCGACACTTCATCGCTAGAGCGCACCGGACCCATCTTGCTCCGACACCACGACCTTCTCCCGTTCCAGAGCGTGGA
>Ga0179593_1578715_pt1 | contig 11224 bp, 14 predicted proteins | sample CZODoug2_1_08_16_FD_185931 | JGI IMG/M metagenome (GOLD analysis project Ga0179593, IMG submission 185931) | Vadose zone soil fungal communities from Angelo Coast Range Reserve, California, USA - CZODoug2_1_08_16fungal (PacBio error correction) | ecosystem: Environmental > Terrestrial > Soil >... | reverse complement strand
GCGGGATCCGTTGTTGATCCTCCCTCAACATTACAAGCTGTAGTAGTCAGTTCGTTCAGCCTCCCCACAGGGATTCACCCCTTTCTCCCCAGAGTTCAGCGTGCTTCTATCCTTTTTGGTGTGTCCCTGCAGCCCTAGCTCGGAAGGAGCGCGACTCCATTGTGGCCCCTTTGAGATTGCGTGTCCTTCGTACAATCCGGCACCGTCCTAGTAACCCCGCTCTTTTTCGTAGGACGGCGTTTCCCCTCGAAACCCCCCCCCCAATTTTTGGGGCTAGTCGCCCCCCCGATGCCCCCCCTTATATGTTTTGTCGCTTCCCAACGGATGAGCGCTCCCCGTCCCACGTGCGCATGCCGCGCGTCCAGACCCCTCGTCCTTGCGCGACCTTACCCCCTTTTCTCCCCCAGGGTTGATCATTTTTCCCCCACATCTCAAAAGGAAACTTAAAGTACGTGGTGACGATTTTTCCCTTCCCCGCTGCCGACCCGACATACTTTTCTCGGATTTTAATTTTTTGATTAAATCGAACGCGCTCGAAATCCTGATTTCTCCGAGCGCATCGTTTTCTATGTCAGAACCCGTCAACTCGTCCTCTAGTCTCTCGTATCCTGACCTGTCTTTCTCGGCGAGATTGTTGCCCGGAGATTTCCTCCCTTGAGGTTGCCTGACCGTCTTCGCTTCCCTTCTGTCTAGTGGAAAAACCCTGCTCCTTTCTCCCTTTTTGACGCCCGCAGAAGTCTGTTACCCAGGGCGGCTTCACCGGTGAATTTAGACAGCCAACGTTCTTGTTCGGTTGATACACGATAGTTGCCCAACAAAGCGCCTTCGGTCCGTTTGCATATTGTCCACAAAGGACCTTTCCGGGCCTTGACTCCCAGGACAGCACCCGATAGTTTTGCAAAAAGACGGTATCTTTCCATCCGTTCTTGGTCCTCCCCCCATGCCCAAATGATTGACCCTAAATCTTTGAGAAAACTATATTTTTCATTCTCCGTGCTGAGCCCGTTCCAGAGGCGACCTCTCCCTGTATAAAACCCCCCATTCACGGCAAAAATCCTTGAGCTTCCTCGGCGGCTCGGTCCAATCTTGACGTAAGGCTAGCTCTTTCTTCGGCGTAGAAGGTGGCAGTTTCTTCCATACAATTTTGCAACCTTTTCTTTTTTTTCTTGAACGATTTTTGAATGCCCCAAGTTTGATCGAGACTCGAGTTCCAATTTTGAGAGAGAGTGCCCCCTTTTTTGAGGGGTTTTTGTTTAGCCACGCTTGATCGTCGGTGCCTCGATTTCCCAATGAGCGGATGAGCGTAAGTGTCCGTTGGGGCCCCAGATGCTTTCCCCTCCCGCTGTTAGAACTTCCCCCCCATTCCACGTTTTTTGTTCCTGAAGCCACTGTGTGAAGGAGTTCCCGTGAGTCGCCCCAGTTCGCGACTCAGCTGTCCCCTAGCACCCTTTTTCTTCCCTTAACGTATGATTCCCTTTACAGGTTTCCCCCATTTTGTCCCCTTCCGAGCCAAAAAGATGAGCACATCCCCCACAGGGCAGCCCTTCCAGCCCGCGGGATACCCCACCCCTCCCCGGATTCTGCACTACGCTTGCAGTAGCCGCCCTTACTTTTGCCAGCAGCGTCCCCCAGTTTCCCCTTTGCTTTACTCCTTTTTGTTCAATACCCATTTCAGTTCTCCGGTATTTTCCCGCGCCCATAGTCCCCTCTCGATCCCCCGACCAACATCTCTCGTAAGATTGTAGATTCAGGAGGGGGACTAACGATCAGTCAGGTCCTAGGTCACAGGCCCCACAATGCGCTTTGATTTCCACCTCTTGCGCCAATTCCCCCTTGCATTTTTTTCGAACGATTCTCTTCCTTTGCGACCGTTCCCCTTCCCTCGGTACACACAGTTTAAACATCTTATCAGCATCTCAACCGCCTCCACCGGTTTTTTCTAGTGTATGCAAGTACGTATCGTTTTTTTTTCATAGTTAGCAAAGGACCCCCCTATTTAATGCGCTTCCTTCCCGGAGAGGCGGAGTTGTCAGGAGCCCTTACGGTTTAGACTTGATTGCCCGCAACTCCATCTCTCTAGCCGCTGATTTTTTCCTTCTTTATCCTGAAGTTGCAGCGTTCGGTGAGAACATGAGTGGCACAACGCCAGCTTTTTTTTTTTCATGACAGAAGGGAACTTCGTCCCTTTTTCGCGCACGAGCGCCCTCCCTCCGCTGTTCCCCCAGGTTGAGCGTGCCCTACCGCGCCCTTCCTGCGCCAGGCTGATGCGCTTCGGATCCGGTGAGTACTGATTTTTTGCTCTTTTGATAATTCCTCCCAGCGAACATGACTTTAGTGGAAAGAGCAGATTTCTCCGGTACTGTCGTATCGGCATGCAGATCGAGAACTTTTTCTTTCCCCGAAGGTTTTTTCACATTTTCCCCTCCATTTCCTCCCCCCCCGGTTTAGTACTTTTCGTTCGTTGTCTATTGAGGACCATTGATCCGAGAGTCCGCGTCAAAACCGTCCAACCCCCACGAAGCACAGCTATGCCTCCTCCAAGGCCCTCCCAGTGTGTTTTTTCCTTTTTTTTCACCCTGAATTCGATCAACCGCCCGAAATACCCCCCCTCCTCTTGTTTCAAGAAAAGTCTCCTCTCTCTTTCCCTCTCTTCTCGAGCCTTTTCAAACACCTCATTTCCTTGTCATTGAGTGAACCCCCCACCCCCCCCCCCCCCCCCCCCCCCACCCCACCCACCCACCACCCCCCCCCCCCCCCCCACATGCCAGAACAGCTCCACATCTTAATTTCTTTTTCTTCCTCCGGCACGCAGTATTTCTCCCTTTTCCTTCCCCTTTGAGAGAGCTAGAGTTCAACTTCTCCGCCTTTGTGGATCTGCTGTTTTCAATCAATGACAATGATTTTGGCCCCCGGTTTTTCTTTCTCGTCGTCCTCTTGTTTTGACTCCTTCCCATCTGCTGTTGTATTCGGGCGGCCTGATCATAAGACCCCGGACAAAGACGCATGGCGGTTGTCTTTCCCCTTCTTGTCTGCGGTTGCGTTTTTCTTGACTCCTCTAGTGCCTTTTTTATGGCTGTAATATCCGCGGTTTGGACGATAGTTACCTCCCGATTGATCAAGTAGTCTGTCGTCTTTTTTTTTCTCCTTCTTGTACTGCCGTACTCCTCTAGTCTCCCCTTTTCTGCCTTTCCGTCTCCTTAGGCACTTGATTTATTCATCAACACGCTTACGTCATCCCGCAAAACTTATGACAAACTCTTACGCGCTTTTTTCTTCTGGGCGAATTCATGGTCGGTCCCCCGGTTCCCCACGCTCACCTTTATGCTTTCACGATCCCGCTTCCTATCCTGGGGTGCTCATTGCGCCCCCCCCCACGAGCTCTGTTACTCTACCTGGCGAGTGTAGCGTTGGTGGCCCTTTTCCCACAGTTGCCAAACTTCCCTATCGACGGAACCTTGCAGGCCTTTCGAGTTGCCCTCAATCCATGCGGTTAACCGTCTTTGGTCATCTCCTAGCAATTCTTACTCATTTAGTGACTCTTCGCTTATAGCCTTTCCCCCCGAATAGTACCTTAATAAGGCGCCGTCGTCTGCGATGTTTTTTCCCACTTTGTGTCCCCCTGTCGGGAACGTCCCTGCTTTTTCCGTCTGACTCGTTGCGAAAACCCAAGCTGCAGCTTGCAAATTGTCTTGATTTTCCGAGATGGTTCTGGCCACATCGGTGTTTTAAAATTTGGCTGTATTCTGCCTGTCCTTTTTTTTTTGCACAGTTTTCCCTTTTTCTCTTCTACGCGAGGGTTTTTTATCGTTTAAGCGCGGGTTTCTTGGATGGTACTTCAGACACAGGCTTGCTGCAAGTTTTTGTGGTGAAGGGAGAACCCGTTTTTTCTTCCTGAGCCCTTGGCTACGAGCGGCGTTTTTGAGTAATCTGTACGGCTTGGAAACTTCTTTCCTTTTTTCGCCGCTTTTTTTTCCCTGGACTGATGTCCTCGCCTCCTTGCTTTTTAAGGGAAATAACCGTCCAGTTGGGACCGTCTCGTGGATCCGTTCCTCCTCGGTAACTGGGCCCTACAGGTTTTTGTTGCGACCGTTGGATCGCTGTCACCCCGGTGGGGTCCTGATTCCGGTTTAGGTCATTGCCGATGGCCCTGATCCGACGGCCTGGCCTGTTTCCCTTTTCTTTTTCGACGAAAGCCGCTCGCTTTTTACCTTTCATCCATCGGATGATCCTCAAACCCTTCGTGTTCCAACCCTGCCCTCAGTTGCGTCCCTCGCTAAAAGGTGGTCTGGACTCGCTTCTCCTGCTCAAGTATTTCGCTTTACCGGTGGCTTCCACTAATCCGGACCTCGTATTTGTGCATGCCTCCATGCACCCACATTTCCAGCTGCTACGTTTCTTGGCAGCGCCCGATTCCCCTGCCCGAAGAGTATTTTAAGAATCCGGCGCGTATGCGCGATATTGTTTTTTTTTGCCGATGCGTTTTGTTGCAGGAGCTGTTTTCCTCACCTCGGTACGGACCATCAGCACTTTTTTATGATCCAATATGCGTTGGCTCTCCCCGTGCGTTCCGGTTGTCGAGCTAGCGGTGAACACACCGATATTCCCCCTTACCGTGCTGTGGATCTTTTTTCGGGCCCGGTTCTGGGCCCGTTCCCCTGTCTGTGGCAAGATGCCTGCTCTCCCCCTGGCGCGTGTTTGCCACCTCGGGTATCTCACGATGGACCCTGACCGTGCCGAAACCTGCACCGGGTGAGCAGCCTTTTTTTTTTTTATCCAGCGCAGATATTCCCGTTCCCCCCCCTCCGGGTTATCTACTTTTCCCCTTTAAAGACGTGCGTATCCGCGACTTCGGCCATACGTTCATGGTTCTAATAAAGCTCGCCAGCTCCGTCCTCCTCCTAACCCCGAATAAAGGCCCCCCCTGGTCCTTTCCTCCGATCCGCTCCTCTCCACAAGATTGGAAGTGAATGCTGCATAAGTTTGTGTGATGCATTTTTCGCCTGTGTGCATTTCCTTTGCGGCTTTTTTTCCCCACAAAAGCCCTCCGACTCCCCCCCCCCCTGGTATGCCCCCCTTCTTGCCGTGTGGTCCTCCTCTACGTACTTTTGAGTCCGTGGATGCGCTTTCCTAGTCTCCCCTGTTTGATGCGCGGTTTGTGGGGCTCCCTCCCCCGAGGCGGGCGTCGGGCACCTTTCTTATGCGCCGGTATGGTTGGTTGAAGTGCGCGCGGCGGTTTGTTGCGCGACGATTCCTTGGTAGCGGGGCGATTCCTCAATTTTGCAGGTTGGTCGAGGTGCATTCTTGCTTACTAGAGGATTTGTCGAGTTCCAGGCCAAATGGCCTGCTTCGTGGACTGCACCGTCCACGAACATTCCCTGGCCGCTTTTTTTTCTTGCCGCTCGAGGAATGTTTTTCACACTTTCTCCCTCAGGCCGCTACCTTTTTTGAAAGGTCTATGAATCCGTGGTCGCCTCTGTCCTCTTTAACCCGACAGCGTTTTTGAGTCTTTTTCTCCATCTGCCATCACCCGCCTTCCTCTTTCTTTTTCTCTCCGTTGTTGTGTTGATTATCTCTCGGTAGGATCCGGGTGGAGGCATCTTTTCTTGCTGCCATTACCCACGAGTTTTTAGTTAGTTCGCGAGCCTCACAAGTTTGATTCATATTTTTTTTTTTTTTTTTTTTTTTTTTTTGCCCCGCTTCGCGAGTACTCTTCTTTCCCTTCTTGCTTCGAGAGTGAAAGGTGTGAACCGCCGCTCTCGAGCGGTTTCCTGAGTATCCGAAGTTTTTGTTCCTTGAGGTTTACTTTTCTTGCAAGTCTCACACCAATACTGAAGAGGAATGGGCTTGGGACCGTCTTTTCACCAGCCGCTTCTTCCCTTCTTCCCTTGACAGACAACCCCCTTCCCCAATTGTCCCCCCTAGTAGTCCCCCCTTCTTACTGATAATGCCGGTCGATGAAAAAATGATGCGCCTTCGCCCCTTGCCAACTACCAGTCGACATGCCTTCCCCCTCCCCGCCAAGATCGGCGCTCTCTTTTTTGCTCGCCCTTTTTTTACCCCCTTCACACCCCTTTCATCAATTCCCCATCCTTCCCTTCGATTTCTAACGACAGGCGGCCCCCGACTACTTCTTTTTGTGGATTAGTCCTTTTTGATGTCCCCCTAGACGCGCGCGCCCCTCCCCTTTTTCGCGAGCGAGCACTTTCCTCCCCCCCTTCCGCGGCCACAGTCAATTGGTCCCCCCCTCCCTCCGCGCTCCTTTAATTCGGACCGTAGCGTGCTTTCCTGCGCGGATGTCGATCGGACGGAGAATCGATGTATGGGCGGATATTGCCCCCCTTTCTTCCGTCTGTAGTGGACCCCCCTCCCTCCCCTCTACCGTCGTGGAGTACGCATTCACTAGTTCGTGGATAACATCGACCACTGGCTTCACCCCGGTGCCCTTTCTACAGCCAAGGTCCATTGCGTCCAGCGCGCGGTGATCCATTTGTCCAACCCCCCTCGCTTTTCTTAGGATGCCACATTTCACCCTCCCCTCCCCGTGGTCCAGAATGCATCCGGTAACACGATCGACAACAGCACGGTAACCCTCCCCATTTCGGTGTGGTCTCCATGCCCCCAACTGTCGGTACATAGACCCGCCAGGAGTCCCCCCCGCATAGTGGACTCATAACGTCGTTAATGTGTTTTCTGACGGAAAAGCCGTTCCCCACAACAGGAGTCCCCCCCCTCTTTCCCACCATGACATAGCGTGCGCTGACCCCCTCGTTAAAATAGCTCGGCACCTTCGGATGTTACCCTCGAAGTCCGGCTTCAATTTCTTCAAGGATAGAGTATTGTCCTTCCCCCTCTTCTGGGCTGAGTGTCCCTGAAATGCTCGTTTCTTTCATTCGAACCAGTCATTGCTCCCGCTTCCTCTTACGCGAGACCCACTTGCGCGAGGGAACTCCCCTGATGGGAGGCGTTAGCCAAAAACACCTCTTTTTTCTTAATCCTATCCCTTTAACCATCCGATGAGCGAGCCTTGCAACCCGATATCCCTCGTTTACCCTCAATGCAATGACCCCCTTCTGTATGCCTCCCCCCACTGTGCGACCCGTTTTGTGTTCGCAAAACCCCCGGCGGCCCTCATCATTGCCACATGATTACTGGCCTTCATTACCGTCGGGAATCCTTTTTACCCCCCGTGTTTCACTTTTCCCCTCGTCCCCATTCGATGCTCATCCCAGCACATGCCCGCGGGTTCCCTTCAAGACGCTTGGGATCCAATCCTTTTCCCCTCTGTCCTTTTCTTACAAATAACCCGACCTTTGCTTCCAAGGCTCATGGATTCATCCATAGCTCCAGCATTTGTTTCTTGCAGCAGGCTGTTGATCTCCCCCCCCCCCGCGTGCGCACCCCCCTGTAGTATCTTTTCCCATCTTATCTCTAGCCCAATAGAGTAGCCCGCGACGCCGATTCCCCGAGCAGCCCCGATGAAACAGGGAGTCCCCCAGCAAGGTAACCGGAAACACCTTTTTCTGGCCAGCGCCAGCGCTTTTGCGAAGCTTTCGCTTTTTTCGACTGGATTCGCTGGTCCAGCGTTCCCGACGATTGCAAACCCCTTTCCCCAAGCACATCCTCTCCCCCCCCTTCGAGTCTGACGTCTGCATCCCTCCGTCGGGCGTAATTATAAGGAAATCTAGCGCAGAGACACTTAAGGAGCTGACTGAGGCCGTAACAGATGAACGTTTTGCGCTTTTTCGCAGCAACCTTGTCTCCTTCCGATGATAACGGCTTCAGCTCTTTTTAGCACCCCCCCCCCCCCCCCCCCTTGCCCCGCTCAATTAGTGTCGACAACTCCACCATTCTTCCTATCGGCCAAAACCCCCCCTCGCTCGTTTCGCGCAATGCTCCTCCATGGTCCCTCGGGTACGTGAATCCAAAACGTGAGCGTGCCCCTTGACCCCGACCCCCGAGAAGTGCTCTTTTCCTCCTGCGCGCATAGGTGGTCCCGGTCTTGAGGATGCCTAAGGTTTTGATCTCAGTAGAACATGAATCCGACATATTTCCAGAGTTTCCTCTTTAGACGTCTATATGCGGATTCGGCAGGCGACGAATTGTCTTCTCTTAAAGGTTCCTGCCCCTCCTGTCCCTCGGTCGTAGCGTACAGCCTCTTGTTTTTTCGATCTTTACGTGAGCCCGACCGTCGCCATCATTCTTCCCTCGTCAAATAAAAGACCCCTTCACCACAGCAAGACAAGCTTTCCCCGCCATTTCAGTGTGTCGGGTAAGTTCATCAGGAACCTCCCGTCAATAACAATGAATCCACGTTTATCCGCATAGAAGTCTTCCAGGGTGACCGCACACCCTTTTTTCTGTTTTCTTCGGAACCCTGCAGAAGGCTCCCCCCCCCCCTCAGTGCCTGTTAAATCTATTCCTCCTCTTTCTTTTGTTGTTGTCTGAGCCTTGATCGCGTTGAATGGCGGCTCACGCTTTTTTTTTTGTCCGTTTCCTTTTTTTTTTCCCTTTTTCCACCCCTCCATGAGGTTCGTTTGCCCCGTCTGGCCCTTGAGAGATACTTTAGATGCGGACGTCTCAATTGAGGTGGTTTGCTTCTTTTGGGTTCCTGATGTCCTTATTCCACGACACACTTTCGCTTGGATGTGCGTTTGTCTGGCTGTTGGTTTTGAAGACGCGGGTCTCTCCCCCGCTCCGTCTGACTCTCCTTTCGCTATGCAGAGAGATTCTTGAGACTCGAATCACGGCTTTTAAAGGGGATGGGACCCCCTTTCGGATGCATCGCAGTTTTTTCCTTCCTTCATATCCGCTCTTTCTCCCCTTCAATGCTCTGGATTATACCTAATGTTAGTGCTGCTTCTAAATCCCAAACTGCTTCTTCCAGAACATATGACCACCGATCCGACGCCGCCATCCTGCAGGGGCGGCTTCGGAGGTCTCGGTTGTCACCATTTTTTTTTTTCTGCTCCGTCTTGCTTCCCTTGCTCCCGCGGTAAATTTGCTCCCTTGGTCCAAAAAGCTTTTTTCCCGCTCCCTTTCAGCCCATCGTGGAGTTTTGGTGCGACACTTGTTTTTTTCTCACCTAAAGCCCTTCTTTCAACTCCGCTATCCGCCTTTGACCCCTCAGTCCTTCGCACTCGGTCATTCTTTTTGCCCATCCCCTGGCTCAACCTGCAGTGTCATAGGTACGGGCCGCCTTCAGCATATTTCCTTCCCCCTCTGCCTTCTCCCCTTTTGATCTCCATTAGCCCGATCCCCTGACTTTCTACTTCGGCCGTTATCTGCTGATTGCTTTTATTGTGCAGCTATCGGTTGAACGTTCTGGCTCCTTTTTCTCGTTTTTCCCCCTCCAAAACTTTTCTGCGCAAGGGGCTATTCACGGCTCTGAAATAATCTCCTTGGGAACTGGCCTTTTTCTTCCCGTTTACTTTAGTCTTTTTTCCCGCCCGGAATCGGCCTTCCGGTGAAGATGTTTTTTCACTCTCGACATGGGACGCTTACTATTTTTTGAGCACGGTTGATGGTTTATTTCGCTTCAACATCGCTTCCCAGGTCTTTGCGGCAGCTCTGAATTCTGCATTTTTTGCACGCGTTGCCTCTTTCTTTAGGCAGACTTGAATGGATCACCGCTTTCTTTATATGGATGCCCTCCCTTGCATGTGCTGTTTCATAGCACTGTCTTAGGACCCCTTCCACACCGTGAAACCGCTTCCGTAACTCCCTTGTCCATTACGCCTTCCCAGGGTTGTTGCTGCACATATTTTGCGCGCAGTTGGCCGACGCAGCTTTTCTCCTTTGCGCAAAGTGGGATTTATCCCCCCTATCGGGTCATGGCATGTTTCCCATCGACGGCCTTCATTCGGCCCGTATTAATCGTTACCTCTCGAGTGGTAAGAAAATCTCTTCCTCCGAAACAATCGTGTCCCTCCCCCCCCCTCCGTTCTACCCTCGCTCCACTGGGGTCTCGTACGCTCATTCCCCCGTCCCCGGACTATCGTCCATTCCACCCATCGGCGCTTTTCCCCCTCTGACCCTTTCGAGCGAATTTGCTGAATACCCTGGCATGTCTACGCGGTTCCTAGATTGAGCGTTAAAGTGCCGTCGAAGCATTTTTCCCCCTCCTGCCGTCCCTCGCCCGATCTCAACTATGTCGATTTTGCTCTTCGGGGTGTGGATCCTATTTTTTCCTCCTGTCCCGGACTTTGACTTTCTGAGACTTTTTCCACCGTCGTTGGCTCCTTTCCATGTTGCTTCAGGTATTACCCCCTTCTCAGTTGGGCAGGGGGCCACCACCGACTATTATCAGGTAACCGTGATGTGGGCTCTTTCCCTTTCCCTGCAGGTTGGGACCTGGTTTTTCCTGTGGCCCTCGTGCGTGGCCCCCTATTTGTTGGTCCTCGGGTCCTTTTTAAAAAGGAGCGAGAAATTCCAGTGGATCTACCCCTTTCACTGGTTTTCAGCGCCACCTTTGGATGGTGTTCCCCTCTCCTCCTCTCTTTTGGTAACTTCCACGACTTATTCCCTGATTTCCTCTTTTTCCGCGGCGAAGGTCCTTCAATATAGCCCTCATCTTTGAAAATATCAAGTCAATCTCGCCCTCTTTTGACAAGCCGAACCCCCTTCTACCAGCCGATGCAGCCCCGTTGGCCCCAAGATTTTCCTGTTCATTGTGTCTCCTCGCGAAAGCTTGTGAATTTCAGCTGCCTCTTTCTTAGCACAAAAAGGAAGACTTTCCGTCTCCAAACAAGATGTCTTCTTTTAAGTGGGTACTTTTCCACGTACTGATTTCAAGTGTTAGTCTGTGCGTGAGATCCCAACCCTGGTGCTGAGCGCTTTTTTCTGTCGGCAGTCTTTTCCGTTTTCTTTGGCCTCTGCGCCTGCGGCCTGTCCCTTTTGTTTTTTTTTGGGAAGGGATGCGCGCTGCTCCGGTGGCAGAGACGGCCAGCGTTCACATCGGACGGCGGAATCTCCCTCCCTGCAGTTTTCTTCTTCCGGCCTCTCGGTTGTGCGTTCCCTTCACCGATCTAAGGGATGTTCTTCACTCTACAAATTGCCACCCGATCGGCAACGCTCTCTCCTTCGACGAGGTCCTTCCCCCACCTGTCCTGAAGCACGGCTTTCGCCCTCCGTTGTGACTATGGAGAAGCGTTTTTTTAAGGTTTCTAGTCCAGGAACGGACGACCTGGCTCTCGATCATCCTTATCGAGCCCCCGGATCCCGCCGA
>Ga0179593_1405444_pt1 | contig 11224 bp, 11 predicted proteins | sample CZODoug2_1_08_16_FD_185931 | JGI IMG/M metagenome (GOLD analysis project Ga0179593, IMG submission 185931) | Vadose zone soil fungal communities from Angelo Coast Range Reserve, California, USA - CZODoug2_1_08_16fungal (PacBio error correction) | ecosystem: Environmental > Terrestrial > Soil >... | reverse complement strand
TTTTTTCTCAAGCCCCCTCTGACCCCTCCGACCCCAAAAGTGAGTTTCAGATTGTCCCTGTATGAACTACCCCCGTCATGGGTCGCGATCCTGACGCCCTCTTCTCAGGGCCCTTTTTGACGAAATACGGCTGAGCTCCCCCTCTTTTGTATGATCCCCTGTTAGACCCTTTCTTTCTTTCTCTTTCTGACTTAAGAAAGTGATCTTTTTCTCTGTGACAAGAATCCAGGCTGCCCCTCCAGCCCATCTAAGGTCCTCGTTTTTCCCCGATAATTTTTTCTTTCCCCCGATCGATTTTGCTGAAACCCGTACTCCGAACCCTCCCCCTTTGAAGCTCAAGATTTTGCCTCTTTTTTATTAAGTCCTGTTTCCCAGTGGCCTCCTTAAACGGTATGAGAAGATACACGTTTTTCTGGGCCACTATTTTTTCCCATTTTTTTTTTGGTAGGGAAAAAGTTCGACATCACCTTTTGCCAGAGTCCCGGCATCATCGAGTCGGGAGGCCGATGCGAGACGGTGTATGCATGGAAGCATATTGATCCCAATCCCGGTTTTCAACCATCATACTAGAAGCCCGGATCCCTTTTCCTGAATGCAACAGCCATTGGTTTTTCACATTGATGGTATCCCCTTCCTTTTTTTTCAAACTCTTTTTGAGGATTCAGATTATTTTCCTAACATTAATTGGTGTGACCAACAAGGTCTTCCTTCCCGAGCCTTGATTTCTAAGATCTGTTCCGCGACGCCCCAAGGTGGGGCTCCTCACCCCCCTCCCCAGTCGAAAAGTCCGGGATATCCCTTCTTCTCCGATGAGGCTTCCCTTTTGTCTCCCCGTAAGACGGTCCACACTTTTTCCAGCAGCAGAACAGCGCAGCAACCTCTATTTGTAGACGAAGGATACAACAACTCCCTTCCGGTAGTCAGACTCTGCCGTCCGAATTGCTGTAAATAGAAGGAAACTTCCCCCCCCCCCTTTAGTACGCTTCATCGTATCCGGTCCTCCTCCGTCTTGACATAGTGAAAGAGTCACGGTATGTCAACTCTCCCCTTTCTACGGAGTTTTCTCTTCTACATTAACTCAAGCCAACGCACATCTGTCATGGACTCTTTCTTTTTTTATATCCCTATGTCATCAATAGTAGGCTTGGCCTCCAACCTGTTTTTCCGTTTATATGGTGAGTTTCTTCTTTCCCCGGCTTTCCCCCCCCTCGACATCGCCCAGCAATAGCCTGCTTTGGACTTGTGCAATCCGTTTCCTAAATCTTGGTAACCCTCCTCCCTGACTGCGTAGCAACCTTCCTTTTTTCCGAGTCGTCCATACCTGGATGGTAAGGTTCTCACTGTAGTACTTAGAGGGGAAACTCTGAACCCCTCGGGTACCTGAACATTGCGAGCTGTTTAATGGTCCCCCCCTTTTTTGACAGGTGTAGCAATGGACCTAGTCATTATCTCATATGTTGACCCGCGCCGCCAAGTCCCGGATATTCCTTCCTTTCCCTTGCACTGCACAAAAAGGCTCGTCCCTATTCTCATTCTCTTGTGGTACTATTTTTCACCCTCTTTGTCTTCTTTTTTGCTACGTCCCTCAGGCTGACGAACCCAAAGTCCGATCGGGATCCAGGTTGGACGGTCCAGCGGCAGGAGTCTCTTTCGACATCGGTGAGTTCTTTTCGTTGCGTGCCTTGGTGTGGGGTTTTTTTTCTCCTTATTCAGGTCCCAGTCCTTCCTTCCCCCTTCTGACTCGTCTTTTTATGAATCATCTAAGTGATTCTTTATTTGCAGCCAGAAGAACCGTTAAACCCTCGAGAACGATCTTGTGCCGTGTATTCTCGCCCCTCCTCCGTCGTAAATTGAGAAGTGACCAGAAGATCGACACCACTCCTAATACCGCCTGTACCCCCACATAGAGGGGCAGAAAACCCCTTCCCCCCCCCTCCTTCTTTTCTACTACACTTGTTTGGTTTCATTCTTTTTTCAGCGTGAGAATCTTTGTCCAATGCATGGTTCCTTTTGTCGACTTTTATTTGTTCAAATTATCCCTTCAGAGCTTGGAGCTATTTATATCGACTACCGCCTCTCTTTTTTCCATGTGATTCTTCTTATGAACCCATGCATCCCGGATGGCTTCATCGACATTTTCTCAGTAAAAGAGGTAATTCCCGATATCCCCTTCTAATTTTTTTCTCTCCTCAACTATCGTAACAGCTGAAGGCTTCCCAGCTTTTTCACGCCCCCACCGGGCCGACTTATTGGGAGTCTTTTGGAATGTTAGGATAATTCTTTCCAATTTTTCCCTGATCTGTTTTTCTCTTTTCCCCCAAGTAATTTAATGTTATCGTCCCCCTTGTGTCCCCTCTCTTTTTCCCCCTTTTTGACGATCGGAAGGACCATTTTTTTTTTCATGTTTTCTTAACCTTAGAGTTTTTGCCGGGGTGGAGGAACTCCGGTTTCCTTACCCCCCACATGCGCATAACCTAGTGGACCCCCTCCTTGAACTAGCACCTCTTTCGCTGCCCTTGCACAGGAGAAGATGGTGATTTAGCCTCCCATCCCGTATGGACTCGATATTTTTTTTTTTTTTTTTTTTTTTTTTTCTTTTTTTTTTTTTTTTTTTTTTTTTTTTTTTTTTTTTTTTTTCGCGCGCCACCTTCGTTACCTCCTTCTCTGCAGGTTTCCTGTCCTCTAGGAAGGTACAAGGATTGCGTTCACCTTACCTAGTTTTGGCACCTGGCTGAAACTGCCCCAGGACCCTTTCCTTCAACTTTCTATCTCCTTTCTCTATATCGACAGCAGGGGAGAGATCGACCTTTCTTTTGATTAGGAGTGTAAGTTCTCTCTACCCCCCCTTGGGTTTGCCCGTGACTTCTGATCCCCCCCCTTTCACAGATTCAAGTCCCTCTTCCCCTTAGGGAACCTCCTGATGAGTCCCCCCCTCCCTGGATTGACCCCCAAAACGATTTTCCTAATGACCCCTGAGGAAGACTTCCTCCCCGATCTAATATCCTTGATCTCCTTTTTAGTAACAAGCTTTCGAGAGGGAATCTTTGGTTGGCGAGACCGTTTAAGAGACAAGTAACTAGACTTTGATGACAACTCGATCGGTCCCTTCCTCTTGAAGACTTCTTTTCGGAGCCCCCCCTGGGAGCTTCAGTCCCCTCGTTCCCTGATCGTTTTTCCCTGGACGACCCACGTACCTGCGTGTCACCCCTGAGCCTTTTCGAATATTCGAGAACAAAGGGGCTTACCTTTGATCCCCGACTAATCCCCCCTTTCTCTCTTCGTCCTAATCCCCTCTTAGTAGACTTTACTTCCCTGCTTGTATCCGAGTGATTCGCCCCCACTTTCCCACGTAGAAGAGCCTCCCGCCCTCAGCCCTAGCGGTGCAACTGGTTCCCATTTTTGCCATTCCAGACCCCCCTGCCAGAGTGGCGACTTCCCTGAAATGCCGATATTAGCATTTTCCCTCCCTTATGTTCCCTTGCCTGGTTCGCACCCTCCCTTTTCCGGACTGCTTATTCAATTTCTCGCATTGAGCTAAAAGTCGCTTCGATCTTTAAAATCCCCCTCGACCTTCATCGTCTCTTAATTATATACCTTTTCATGTATTCTTTGAATAATAGCCTTTCAATTCCCCCCCTTTATTTTGGGTAATGCTTTTCCCGATTGCTTTCCCAATAGGGAGACCCGACCCCTTTCATTTACCCCTCCCTCTTTCCCGGATGCTTTTGTTGTAGTTTGATCGGGATCCTCTACTGTTAGACGGGTAAGTTAACTGATCTTTATTGCAAGAGTTGGCCCCCACCCCGGGTTTTGGTTTCTAAGGTCCTCTCTCCCACTTCTATATCTTCGTTTGTTGTTGTTCTATCCTTTTTGACCCAACACGACATGTACCCCCACAAGAGGTGAAAAAGTATTCAGGCGAATTTCTTAACACTTACGAAACTTGATGCGTATGGAGATAATATCCTTTCGACTCCCTTCCGATTTAGCGAGCCAGGCTTGTTAGGTCGCCCGAGTCTTGGCAACTCTTCCCTTATCATGTCAAGATCCCGACATTGTTTCCCCCATTCGCTGTGGGAAACCCCGCCTTTTCTTTAATTCAGCAATTTTTGATGTTTCCGTTGCGTGTTTGCCTCGAGCTTACCTTCCAACCCTTTTTTAGTTCTCCCCCTTCATACCTTCATCTTAGATCCAATTCTAAGTTTTTATGCCCAGGCAACGGCCCCCGTTCGCGCGTTTCCCCCTATCGAATTTCTTTTATATGAGCCCAATCTTCCCCTTGCTTTTTTCCCCGTGTTTTGTTCACATTTACAAGGTTTCGTCCCGGTTGACCATATATTGGAATTTATAGCTTCTTGCCCCGATGTTTTTCACGTGACTTCCTAGGACTCATCGGATTACAAGCCGTTTTTCCCTTTTCCCTGAAGTCAGGATTTCTCCGCAGCTCCTTCCCTTTGATCCCTTTATAAAAGGAACGTCCTGCCCTTTTCGGCTTCGATTCTCGTGCCCCTGTTTTGGGCGAAAGAAGGGGTGGAGGTTGTGTCCGTAAAGAGAGTCGAGGTCTTAGAGTTCTACCCTCTCCCCCTTTTTGGCTTCCCCCCCTACCTTAACATTATGTAAAAGAGTCAATGTTTTATAAAAGGTACGTCTTTCTTTCCCAGTCCGTGATGTGCTCTCGGTCTCTCCTTTTTCCCCTTCAAGCCTAATCCCCCCTTGACTTTTCCCGCTCTTGTCGACGGATCAACCACAAGCTCTTCATTTCAGATTGAGAAATTTCATTTCCCTTTCACCCATAGCCCCTTGTTGGGCCCCCTGTGCAGGACCCGATTCATTCCTGGTCATCACATTGAAGGGACTAAGAGCTCAGGCGTGTTGCCTAAGAGCAAGTAGCTCCGACTTTCGCTCCCTCGTTTCTTCCGGCACTAAGCCCAAAAAGCCATCGCCTCCTATATTCTCTCCCTCTGATCCTCAATAGGAGTTGATGCCTGGTGAGTTGAAGCAGTTTTCCCTCCAAGTCACCGACCTTATGAAGCCCAGCCGATTGACTGCAATACGTGTTACTTCCCTACAGGGTCCCCCTTCCCCCTTATACCAAAGATGTAGGTTTATAACCTGGTAGGCTACCGCAGGTTTTTTTTCCCGACTGTGGTGTTCTTAGGACGGCCAAATTGATTTTTTTTTCGCTCTTTCTCCTGGTTTGTCCAATTGGGGGGGAGCCAAGTGTGTTGTTTTTTCAGGAATTCAGTGCCCAACCCCGGGTTTTTTCCAGCGCCCCTTTTACAAAGTCACTTTTTTTTATTTTTCCCCGAGCTTGAATGAAACCCCCAAGGTGTATACCCCTTTATTTACGATGATGAAAATGCTCCTTTTCTTTTTTCTTTTTCCTCCGCGTTCGGCTGGCCTTCCCCTCACGTTTCATCTTCCAGGAGGGACGGTTTGGTTTTTTCCAGCCTGACAATGGAACTGAGGCGGTTTAGGTGCTTCGCGAAGGAGATCCGAAGTCGCTACCGTGTACCCCCCCCACCCCCAAACAACCCCTTAAACGTTATGCCCCCCCGCCACTATAGCGAAGTGAAATGTCATGCTTTTAAGCCCCGCATTTTTAGAAAGAAAAGGCTCTTTTTTTTAGCTTTTTCTCGAAGTAGGGTGATTACCTTACCCCATTCCCGACCCGCCCCCCTGACTCCTTTTTCATGTTTAAAAAGTAGGGTCCTCCCCCCATTAACTATCATTTCACTCATCTTTTTTTGTCTCTTCTGTTGAGTTTACGCCCTACGTGTCATTTTTTTCTTTTTTGACTTAGGTTGTAGTTCCTCTGTTTCCACCCATTCCTCACTGTTTTTAGGATCCTCTCAGCAACTTTTCCCCCCTAGCAATTGTCGTGATAGATGCGTTTTCAATGCCCTTTAAATAGATGTTTTTTCCGCCCTTGCGACTCCCATACCCTTTCATTCTCTATTCCCCTGATCCGAACCTTCGCGCACCGCAAACACTTTCGAGGTATTCCAGTTGCTCCCCTCCTTTGGTTCACAGCCCCACTGGCAGCAGTTTTCCCCTGGTTTTAACCAGACGTTCTTCTTAGGACTTCCATACCCATAAACCTTTTTCAGGGTCCCACCCAGAATGATATTTTATCGCCTGATTGTGTGCCCCCTGAACGACGGGATCTTAAGGAAGTTGTGCGGATACCCTCTTATGCATGTTTCTCTTGTACGCCCCCCCCCCCAATTGTGTGTCTCACAACTGTCCCCTTCGAACCACTTCACTCTGCACTCAGTCACTCGTGTTCGCTCCGGCCTCCCTGTGAGCTTAACATCAGGTATGGACTCGATTTTCCACCTCTCCTCCCTTTTTAATTCGTGCTGGAAGTTTTTTTTCTCGTTTGTGCCACCTCCTCCAAGCCCTCCTTCCCTCCCAGATTGGCCGACAACCGGTTTGAAAGTTGAGGGGGGTCCCTGCATTTTCCCCTTTTTAACCCCCCTGATATCAGGTTACGACGCTAAACCCCTTTTTTTTTTCAAGGGGTCGCACGACCTGTTCGCCGATTTCTGCTAAGTGGCTTACTTTATACCGTTCCCCAGGATTCTGCACTGGAGCTGCGAGGTTCACCCCCCTTCTCTCACTACATTCCATTAATTTTTCTTCCTCGTGTCTCCTCCAGCCCAAAGAGGCTGATCAACCGGGATTTTTCTCTCACTCTTTCAATTCCTTTTTTTTTCTCCTAATCATGGTTATGATTGTTGATCTTCCCCCTTCCTTTCGTGTGATGTGTCGGAGGCTGTTCCTTTTTCGGCGCGCCGTTTGCGACCAATTCCATTCAACCGCCTGGTTTGCTCACATCCCCGAAGAAAGCGTCCGACCGATTTTTGAAGGTAGGGGAGATTTCCCAATTCACCCAGTATGGCCGCCCTCTCGTTCCTTTGACGAACCCTTCCCACACTTGTATTTTCCACCTTTACCGTTCCCAGTTTCTTTTCCCCTTGCTGACTGCATGTTCTAACGCAAATCCAATGGTTAATTAATTTCTTATGCCGCTCGTTTGTTAACTTTTTAGCAGAGGCGCAAGTTAGACATCCCCCTATTATTCTTCTCTGCGAGATGATTGAAGAGGAAGATCGGCGGCCCTTTTCTGCAACACGCCCACTTTCATCCTCCTCTTTTTCAGAAGAAAGCCAATGCGTTCCTTAGAGACTGAGATATGATTTTTGCCGTCCTTTAGTTGAATGGATGCCTCTTGACGCAAATGAGTTAGTTTTTTCATCCGCAAAACTTCACTCTTCGCCCGTCCTTCCTCTTCTCCTTTCCCCGTTTTTCTTTTCCAAATCCCTCACTCTCATCAATTTTTTTTGAGCGGGAAAAGATAACCTCCCCTCTTTAGCAATACAAGCCCCCCCGGTTCCTCGAAGATTTTTCGTTAAGGTTCGGCTTAGCCTGACTGTCCCCCCTGACGCTCAGAAGGTCACTTTTCCGTACAGTGAAGCAGGAGAACTTCCAGTTCTTTTTTTCCCATGAAGGGGTGTTTCCGTCTTTTTTGTTCGCCAAATATTTTCCCCCTTCCTCCGTTGTGTTTTGTGTTCTAGCTTATCCTCCGAAACGACACTTACTGCAAAAACCCAACCCTGTTTCTTTTTTCCCCACGTCGGCTTTTCTCCTTTCCACTGTCCTGAAAAAGTTTTTTCCTTAAAGAGGCGCATGGAATTAACCAAGCTGAAGGCAAGGACGAAACCTTTTTATGGTCTTTCACAAGTTTATTTTTTCTTTGGCGCGATAGATGCGAGTTTTTCTTTTCCCAACATGATTCGGGAATTAGCTACAACTCGATAACTGGAAAAGCGATTCTTAGGCTACTCCTCTTCCGCGTTTTTTTTGTCTTGAAACGAGAAGCTGACCGCTCCCTATTCGGACCTTCCACTACCTCTACCTATTTTCCCAGCCCCCCCCCCTGCTGCAAGGTCGCGATAATTTAATCAGTCTTATCTGAGCAAAAATCGGTTATTGATTGAGTTTTTACGGGTTAAGGTCTGTGCTCTGACCCAGCATTATAGCATGGTTTTAGTGAGGTTTTTTTTTCGTTCTTACTTTATCTTGAGACAAGCAGTTCCTCATACTCTTCCCTCCCCTATTTAGGCTTCTTCCTGACCCTTTACACGCCTGGAGTTGCCCCCTTTTCCCATCTGTCAGACAATTTCCCAGGTTTTTCCTCTCCCGGTTTGCTACCCCCAGTACGTTTTGTCCTTCGAGAGGGCGTTTTCCGCGTTTTTCAGCGCGCGAAAATTGGGTCACTTCCTCTATCATTTCCCTTGATCGGAGGTGTCTGACCCCGTTCGATTAGGCCGAAGTTGTTCTTATAACCCCCCCGGTCTAGAAATTGCACTTCATTTGCAGCACGAACCCTTTCAGCCGCTCTTGAGATATTGGTTTTTTCCCACTTGATTCCTTCAATGATTAGTGTTTCATTTTCCTGAGCAAATTGTCACTTTTCCACTCTCTTCAGGTTTTGTTTTCACGATTTACCGCGTATCTGCTGGAATCAAAAGGTTACGTTCCCCAGAGCCTTATCGTGACATCCCTTTTTTTTGTCGAGCAAAGTTCATACGTGCCACGTTTGAAGGTATTCCCTTCCCTTCCCCCCCCCCCAGACCGCCCTGACATGGACACCTGCTGTCCCGGCTTCTCTAATAGTAGGAAATTGATTCCTTCGCCCCCTGAGCCTTTCGTTGCAATCCCCCCGTTAAACCTTTTTCGCCCCTTCCCCTCCCAGCTGACACTTCGTGGAAGGCCAATGCATCGTGTAACCCCAAGACCTCCTGTCTTTTTACTACCCTATTCACCCCCCCCCCCCCTGTACCGTTCCTCTCTCTCTTCCCCCGGCGATTTTCCCTCCTGAGTGTCAACACTTCGCCGGGGAAGTCCTCCTTTCCCAGGGCTGACCATTTCGTTTCTTTGTTCTAATTGTTCCAATTCGCAATGTTTTTTTTTCCAGCTTGAATTCGCCACCCTTCCGTTTCTCTGTACAGCGCAGCAAAGTTGCTTATCTTTTTTTTCCGAGCTTTCATTGCCCGCGTATACCACTCCCCCTTCTTTTTTCAGATCACACAGATCCCGTTGAGTAGGGTGAGCCTTAAACCCCGGAGAAGCGATTATCCCTTACGTTCAGGCCGCCCGATTTTTTTTTTCCCCTCCTTCAGCGGTTGTTCTGAGGATTAGGATCAGGTTAGGCTCCTTTTGGTAACGAGTGATGTCTTTTAATTCGGGTAAGCCCTCTTTCCTTCCTCCTACTCAGTCCCCCCCGAGTCGCCTCCCCCTTGATCTTCCCTCTTTTTTTCTCATATCAAGCCAGTAACCTGTAGGGCCACAAATGACAATTCTTACATACGTGCACCAAATTCCTTTGGAGCCTCTTCCCCCCTAATTACATCAGTGTGTGGTTTTGTTTATGTCCTATGTTTACGTCGATTGACTTTTTCACCCTTCTCTTTCTTTATTTCATTTTGTTTCCCTTAATACGTTGAAGAAGTCGCTATTAGCCTGCTAGGAAACTTCCCCCCTTTGCTCGATGGTTACCTGCCTGAATTTCCCCTCATCCCGTTAGATGGACTTTCTTCTCAAGGGTCTTCCAGAGTAACCGATAAGAATCAATTAGAGACTTTTCCCCCCTTTAGAAGTTTTCTTACAGTCGTTTATTTTCCCCCACTACAGGGAATGGAAGAACACCCTTCACCTTCCTTTCCCTTTTCGTCTTTTGGTGAAGGAAAGAATCCTCTAATCCCCCCTTATCTGTGTTTTTAATACTACCCCAGAATCCCTGTATACGACTGGGGGGTTGCATGTCATGCTTCCCGCTTTTTCCATGGACTTTGGGAGGCGTTTCCCACACGCCGGGGTTGGGAACCTTACCCCCCGAACCCTTTCCACTTGGCCATCTCCACGTATAAAATCTCCTCCGTGTTCGATCGTTCAAGGCCTTGTATTACCCTTTCTTTCCCTGTCCCAGTGTATGGACTTCTACGAAAACCACTTCTTTCCGCAGTAGGAGTGGAAACATATTTTTAAGTTTTCGCCACGACCCCCCTTGATTGCTTCCCGTTGAAAATGTTGGGAAACATTCTATCCCGTTTTCTTTTCCTTTTTTACCTGAATTGCCAATCCCTGAGTTCTCCTCCTTGTGCATCCCCCGGACGATCGTTGCCAGGGCTTGCGTTTCGGTTTTGCCGCCCACGGTACGATTGTGCAGTCCTAGTCCACAATACGAGTCAATAGTGCTTTTTTTCTTTTTCCGGTGATTTCTCCGAGCATGTCCCCGTTTTTCCCCAAAACTCGGCGTTGACCCTGTCCCCTCCTCCTTGTCTCAATATCGCAATTCCCTCCATTCCTTTTTTCCATTTTTTGATCACTCGTAGAACGTCTTAAGTTTCGCGATGTGTGTTTGTGTAACGTTTGGCGGACCCTCGACCCCCCACGTTTAAAATTAGCCCCTCATTTTTCCCTCCCACGTATCATAGGGGTACCGACTTTTAGTGAGATCCCACCTTTTGTCGAGTCTAGGTCCCCCCTAATTCTTTTCCGTTCAATCTCCGCTCTGTACCCCTTACGAACGTTTTTCCCCCTTTTAGCCCCCGGGTGCCTATCATTACGACCCCCCCTTTTTCCTCTGCCTATAAATGATCCCAGTCTGGCACCCTGGCGGTTCCCCTCATTCGTCGAAGATTTGTCTGATTTCTGTTTCCTTTGCCGCAGCCTTCGCAATACCGGTTATCGCATAAGAAGCTTCTTCTTTTAGGCGGATGGAAAACTGGTCAGTTTTCCAACACGCCCCTTCATAAGCCCTCGCCCTCCAGCACCTGCAACTCTTCTCTTTTTTTTCAGCGAAGGTTTGCCTTCCCCAGTTCTTTTATCTTATGAAGGGTGTTGCCTAAAATTGAGTTACTCCTTGTCACCTCAGACGACGAGCCTCTCCCCCTATCTGTTTCCTCCTTTCTAAAACGAAGTAAAATGTGTAATTTCTGGAGGCCCAGGATAAGGAAATTTGCCTTTCCCCCCGCGGACCCAAATTACCTCAATCTTCCACAGACTGGAGTTAGTCCTTGTCTTGACCCTTTCATTCTCTCTTTATTTTCTTTTCCATGTGTTTTTCACAAATGAAGAGCATTCTTTTTGAACTTTCCTAGCGTTATTACGCTTTTTAAAGCTTGGACTCCTTTTGTTCTTGTTTCATCGGTTTAGT
>Ga0179593_1709504_pt1 | contig 11225 bp, 18 predicted proteins | sample CZODoug2_1_08_16_FD_185931 | JGI IMG/M metagenome (GOLD analysis project Ga0179593, IMG submission 185931) | Vadose zone soil fungal communities from Angelo Coast Range Reserve, California, USA - CZODoug2_1_08_16fungal (PacBio error correction) | ecosystem: Environmental > Terrestrial > Soil >... | reverse complement strand
CCAGCACTTTTTTTTCTTCTTTGGGGCCTGACCAGGTAACTTGGGTCAACTCTGACGGCCGGATCATAGGCAGTTTTTTTTTTTTTCTTCTTTTGCGCCATGTTTCCTCTGACGCTAGCTTTTCCAGCCCATTGCGAAGTTCCCCCGACCGCCTTTTGAGAGGAAAGATTTCCCTGGGGCATGGATTCGGCCTTCTTTTTCTTGCGGGCCCCATTTCCTTTTTTTCCCGTGTGGGGGTTTTTCGCTCTGGCGCTTTTAGTTTTCTGGCAAAGGATCAGTCTTTTTTTTTTTCGCCGGGGCTCTCCCTTGTCCAGGGGGGACTTTTAGTCGGCCCCATTTGCTTTTTTCCTTTTGCAACAATGAGGACTTTTTTTGTCAGTCGCTCCTTGGTGACCTGCTCCCCTTTCTTATAGGGATCTTAAAGACGTGTTTTCCACGGTTTCCCAGATCACAGCCTTTTTTGTTGGCGTTCCTTTTTCTCTTCCCAAGGTGATCGGCCTCCCCCTCCGACTCGCCTATCTTGGGGAGGTCTGTTTTGTTTTGCTTTTTTTTTTCTTTTCTTAACAAAATTCGTAAACTTCCTTTTTTTTTCCTTCACGGAGTGCTCCAACCACTCTTTTCTTCTTTTGCCATCGGGATTCGTCTCCCCATCTTCTATACCCCCCTGCAGTTGCACCCCATTTTTTTTGCTTGCGCCGGGCGTCCCCACTTCCCCCCTTTCTTTGATATTGATATCAAACCGGTTTTTCCCTTCCCAAGTCCCTTGCAACCCCCCCTTTCTTTTTTTCGTCCACAGGCCTGGTCCATTTTACCATAACCGGGAAGGCTCGTAATTCCCCCTCCTTCCTTTTTTCCCGCAAAAAGGCCGTCCCTCCGTAACGTCTTCCCCCTGATGGAAAGAGTATGAGTGTCACGTTTGATAAGCGTTTGTGCCGCTTTTCTTTTTTTTCTGAAGGAATTGCACGGCCCCCCCCCTTTTTTTTGACTACTGTTTCCGACAAAATTCCCCTTTTTCCCCCCACAACACCCAGAGAAAGGCTACCTGCTTCCCTCCTTTAATAGGTACGGTTCTTTTTGTTGGTTGATGATTTTTCCCCTGTGAAAAGCAGCGGGTTCGCCTCCCTTTTTTTTTTTTTTTTGTTGCCCTTCATGGATTTGTCGGAAAACAGATTCCCCCGTTGTTGTTTTTCCCTCGCAGCTTGCCAGGAAAGCGGCACCCTTTCCCGAAAAGGACTTTTTCTTTTTTTCCTTTTTCCTTGCGGGACTTGCGGCCTTTCGATTTCTCTTTTCCTCTTTGCCTGCCGGTAATGGTAAATGTCCGCTTTTCCCCCCCTCTTGTCCAGGATGGCTTTCCTCTAAGAGGTTTGCCCGGTTTCCCCTGTCAAGGCGTATCCCCCCTGTTTTTTGATTATGAAAGATCACCTTGTTTTTTCTTTAAAAGGTTTTCAGGGCGGTTTCCCATGTGTCCGGAAAGGAAATAAATGTTTTACGTCCGGTGGTTGTACTTTCTTTCCCGATACCGATGGCACTACCATCGTGGTGGTCTCCCCCTCCCTTTTTCCCCAGGATTGAAAGTTGCCTTCGATTTTTTTTTTTCCGGAGCAAATCACTTTTTCCGCAGACCGAGCCCGCTTTTGGGGGAGGGCCGATTCCCCTCCTTTCCCTTCCCCCAGGCCGCAATTTTTCTTTTTGATCTGGAGCACGTTTTTTTTTTTTCCCCCTAATCACGATCCCCCAGTCCCTTTTTTCCTTCTTTCTGACGCAACTTCGGCTTTTCTTTGTACATAAGGGGGCACTTCTTTCAACGGATGAACAGGGGCCCTCCCCCCCCCGCCGGCGCCGTCCCCCTTTCCCGGCTTCGATGCGGAACGGTCCCTACCGAGCTGGAAGACTTTCTCTTCTTTCCCCCCCTCTCCCCCGCATTCCAGCGAATCACAAACACCATGGAGAAGGTCCTTCCCCTTGTAAGGGGCCGAAACCCCTCTTTTCCTCATACCTGCGAGCACCCGTCCACCTTTGTGACAATGAGAATCTTATCTTTCCCGCAGCTGACCTGGAGCACCCTTTTCCCCTCCTGGAGGACGGCTATGGATCTCTTTTTTTCCGTCTTCTGTTACCAGGCTCTTTACAGTTTTTTCATGTCTGCGTTTCTTCTTTCCCCCCTGAAAATCCTGGGCAGGCTTTCCCCTTTATGGGCAAGTCCCTTCCAGTTTTTTCCTACCGCTACTCGATGTTTCTTTTTCTCCTCAGAGTGACAGCCAGACCCCCTCCCCCCAAGCGGGAGGCTATTCCTTCCTTCCCCCAGGTCACCCTTTTTCAATGTTCATGCTCAGGCCTGACCCCTCCTCTTTAATCCCGAGGGGCATCTTTTGCCATAAGGTATTTTCCTTTTTCTTTTTCCTGCAGTTGTATCTTTCCCCTTGCTCCCTTGTCACTTGGATTCTACCTTTCTGGTTTTACCCCTTTGTTTTTCCATAAGGTTCTTTTTTTAGCGTTGTATACTTACCTTCCCTGACGTGCTTTTTCCTTGTTCCAAGGCTAGTCACTGAGTTTCTCGATCCAAGTATGGCACCGACCCCCCTTCAGTTCCATGATCAGGGGCCTTTTTTCCCAGCAAACCGTCTTCTCCCCCACCATCGCCTGCGGAACAATCTTGCCTTGAGCCCCCCTTCCCCTGACAATATTGTTTTCCCCTTTTCCCCTTTACTAGTGGGTTTTTTCCCTTTACCAGGGTGTACTCACCACCGAATTGTTTCCTTGCTTTTCTCTCATACAGACTCCCCGTTCTTCGAGGGGCCTTTTTTTTTCCCACGTTGAACCAGTTCGTCGTTTTTTTTGTTAATCTTTCTTTCCCCCTGGAAATCACGCCTTCGGGCCTTTCCCCTGCGACCGTTGCGGGCATTTTTCTCTTTTCTGCCTTGAACAACTCTTGACTCTTCCTGCCCCTTAAACTCCTTCTTTCCCCCGCCGCCTGTCCTACCTCTCCATAATGGAAGGTCGTTTGTTTTCCTGTTAAGGAGCCCTTTTCCCCCTGGACAAGACGGCCGGGTCCCTTTTTTCTTTTTGCATGAAACTGGGTTCTCTTGACTTAAGCGGTGGTTTGGCTTTTTTTCGCGTGGCGTCTTTTCTGGCGGGTTCTTTTTTGTTAGACTAACCCAGCCTTCTTCCTTTTCTTTTTCCTCACCCTCCCGGTGAAAAGATCGTTGGTTTTGTTGTTTTTTTCTGCCATTTGGCTGGTGAGTCCCCTCTTCAAGGGGCTCCCCTTCCCGCCAACATCGGGATCCCTTTCCCCGCGGTTTTTCCCTTAATTCCAGGGACTCCCCCCTACTCTTCACGAATTTAAGGGTTTTTCCCCCTTGATCGGGGGCTTCGTGCCCTTCCTTTTTCTTTCCCCCTTCAGTTATGAGATGTTTTTTTTCCTTCTCTAATTTGATTCCGTTTGTTCCGTCAGACCGTCCCCCCCGCTCATAGGGCTGGCCTCCCCCCTTGGAAAAGATTGCTCCACCAGAGAAGGCCACCCCCTGCTTGACCGAGTTCTACCAGTTCCAAAAAGGGCTGCGATTGGGGCTTTTTCTTTCAGAAAATTCCGATTGGTCCCCGCGGTGCCGGGGGCGAGACAAAAATGTTGATTGTCGACATTTTTTTTTCCTGGGGACCTGGAATTTCTTCCCAGTCCGCTGGGACGGCCTTGCCCTTCTACAAGAAATTGAAATCCCTTCCCCTTTTTTCCCCGTCGGGGTTGATCCTTCATATATTGGTAAGCCTTTCAGAATCGTTAGCTTGGCTCCCGCTCCCCCTCTCCTCCATTTCTCAGGGCGCTTTTGGAGACATTCTACCCCTCCCCTGTTTTTAATGCCTTTTCTTGGACGGTCCCCCCCTTCCTTTCCCCCTTTTGGCTTGTCAAGACCCTTTTTCTGTCCCAGATGATCGTGATGAGCCAAACCACTTTTCTTTTTTGGGAAATGCGTCGGATTTCCCCTTTTCGCGGAGCATTCTTTTCAGGGTTTTCTGCCCCGGGGTCGATATTTTTTATCCTTGTCCCCCGCCGGATTTTTTCACCCTGGTTTCGATGAAAACGGCTGAAAACCCCTCTTTTTTTTTTTTTTTGGAAGTCCCATGGTTTCTAGGGTTGAAAAAACAATTGGGCCCCCACAAAAAAAGGACTTTCATGTCTCCCCCCCCAAAGAGCGTGTCAGAAGCCCTTTTCTCGGGGCGACCTCCTTTGTTTTCCAAAACGGGGATAGGCAACCCACCCTTTTTTTCCCCCCCTTCGAAAACGCACACAGTTTTCACAAACGTCCCCAGGTGGGATCCCCACTTCGGGTTGGCATTTTTTTTGTCTCAGGCGGCCCCCCCGGAGGCAGCAACACCCTCAGGGACCTCCTCTTCCCTTAGCCTTCCCTTCTTCGTAAGCCAATTTTTTTTGGAAGGAAGATCCCCCCCCCCTTTTTTTCCTTTCTGAAGAGTTGGGATTTCCCTTTCTTCCCCCCTGGCGGTCCTCTTGCTCGTATCCGAAAGAGCGTCACTTATCCCCCCTTCCCGTTGTTGTTTTTTCTTCTCGATAGTTTCGTTCTCTTTTTTCCCTGGTCTCGTCTCATACCGAATGTGCTAATTCTCACCCCCTCTGCAGCCAGCCTGCCGTTTTTTTTCTCTTTTCCCCCCTTCCAACCGATTCCTGTCCCAGTCAGTTTTTCTTCGATGGTTTTCTTTTCTTCCTTGGCCGGGCCTCTGGTCCTTAGAAGGGCGTCCCTTCCCCCCTTCTCCCTTGAACAGTTCAGTTCCCCCCTTATTTTCTACGGTTCTTTGCCTGTATTTAAGTGGCAAATATTCCTTCCCCGGTCGCAACTTCCTCCTCCCTTCTTCTTCAAACGAGCTTTTTGTTCCCAGGGGGAAAAAGAGACCTCCTCCCTCCTAGATTTTTTTTTTTCCCTCCCCCTCAGGACACCATTGTCCTCTCTTTTTCTCTCCAGTCATCTATCCCCGTTTTTCCCGAAATCCGGCTTATACGACACGTTGTCCCCCTTTGCCGGACACCTGATCCCCCTTCTTTTTTTTTTCTTCCGCGCCGAATTCCCCCTGCCTTGGGCTCATCAAGATTTCGTGCTATTCTCTTCTTTTGGTTTGTCCTCTTCCTCCCTCCCCCCCAATTTCGTCCCCCTTAAAGTACAATTCTCTTTTTCGTGCCCAAAAAATTCTACCAGGAGAAATTCCCTTCTCTTCTGGCAGACAGACTCTGACTTTTTTTCCCCCCCCCCTGCTTATTCCTTGGACCTTCCGGTCCCGGGCCGCTTCTTCGATTTCAAGGGAGCGGCGAAAATTTAACCCCCTTTTTTCCTCTTCCCCAAGAGCGGAATTCTTTTTTCCGCCAAGATTATACCTTTGGCCTCTTCCCTGAGACATCCTTACTTCATTTTGCCCTTCCCACCAACCGGACTCCTTTTGGAATGGCTCAAGGTCTCTCTTTTCTTCGGCTTTAAAAGCAATAGTTTCCTTGCTGAGGATTTCTTCCCCCCGAGGAGCTTTGGGAACTTTCCTTCCCTTTCCAACCCCGGACAATGGTTTTCGCGAGCAACTTCCCCCTCCCCGCAACCCCTTTTGCTCTCTCTTTCACGAAACGCCGATCATTCTGCCAAATGCGGATTCCTTGTTATAGTCGGGGCGGTCTCTTTTCCCCTTTGCAAAAACGCTCTGAATTTCCTCTCCGATGTGGCGCTTCGTGGTCCCCTGGCCGTCCGTTCTCCCCAGGCCAACCTCACCGTCACGCACTCCCCTATCTGCCGGACATTTTTCTCTCCCTTTCTCGGCTGGGTTCTAGTCGAAAGGGCATTCTTCTCGAGCCCCTCCCCCTTCTTCTCCCAGATTGATGCCTCCCGCGTCACGGATCGCCACGATGTGCCCCTCTTTTTTTTCCCCAGTTGTATGCAATCGGCCTTTTTGGTCCTGGTCTTCCCCGTCGGTGTTCCGCCCCCCGAATCGGCCCAACAAATTTACCCCCCTTTTTTCCTAAAAGGCGGCTTTCTCGTTTCCCCGTCCCTTCTTTTTTACGGGGGCAGTTTTTGTATTATTTTTTTTTCCCCAACGCCTCTTTGCCCGGTCGCGTCATCTTTCTTTCTTCCAAGGGACCGAGCGTGAGTTCCGTTTCTTTTCCCCGAGGCCCAAAAAGGGCCGTTCCCTTTTTCCCCGTGCCAGCCTTTTTCCTCTCGAGACACTGGGCTGGTACATCCCTTCTTTGCCGCCCTGCGAAAGTCGGTGCTACCTTTCCCAAACCCAATTCGCCTGCCTCCGGAACACTAGGGTTTGGTCTCGCTCTCCTTTTTTTTCCTGATTGTTACGAAGGCTCTGGGTTTTCGTTCGCGCTCTTTTACGGCATGATTCATGGAACCTGTCCTTTCTCCGTATCTTGATAGTATCCTTTTTTTTTTTCTCCCGGCTGAGACTAAGCTTTGTTTTTAAGCAAACGTGTTTTTTTGGTTTTTGGCCCGAGCGATTATACACACCTTTCCCCCCCCCCCCCTAAAGAAACCTTCTTTCCCCCCTGGTAACAGCACCCCCTTCGGGGAAGCCAAGTGGGACCCGGTGACCCCTCCCCCAAAGTGACCCTTTCCCTTCCTTTTAACCCGCAAAAGGTACACCCTTCTTCCACATTCGCGGTTCGCCCCCGCGGGAGGCAAAAACGTTTTTGCCTTTTTTTTCTTTTTTCGCCATGGGAGAAGATGTTCCGTGGGGTTTGTGACCTGGATGCTTGTTCCCTACTGTCTAGCTCCCTGCTTTTTCCCCCCCCTTTCCCCTCGCTCCTTTCCTTTGGGGCATATCGGTCCCGTTGTCTCTTGCAAACTTCCTTGCCCATTTCCCATGGATATCCGTTGCCTTTTTTTTTCGTGTTCGCTTGCCTGCCGGGTTTCTCTCCGGGAACAGGAAGGCCTTTCTTCCCCCCCTCTTCCGGGTCACGACGCTCGGGACCAGTTGTTGAGCATCTCTGAAGCTTCGCTCTTTTCAGGGCCCCGCCTCCTTTGGGCGGACGCAGGGTATTCGCCCCTGGGTCCTTCCCCCCTGACCGGTTTTGCGGCCCCCTTCCTCCAAGGGGGGTTTTTCCCTGCTTTTTTCCTTTTCGGTTTTTTTCTTCGTCGTAGGAATTGAGGCCTTTTTCGTGGTGTCCTTTTTTTCTTGCGTGCGCTCGAGGCTTTCCCCTGGTTTCGGCGCTGGACCCCTCTTTTTTTGGGCCCCTTTGTTCATCGTTTTTTCTTTTCCCTTTTTTTATTTCCCCATGAGGAAAAAGATGTGTTTTCTTTTTTTCTTGGTGACCGGCTGGATTCCTCTTTCTGGAATCGTCCCTCCACACCGTTTTTGATACCCGTAATTCCTTTTCGAGGTTTTCGTTCCGGCAGTTTTCGTTTCTTCCCCACCCCAAAAAGGTGATCTTTTTGCCCCCTCTCTTCTCTGCAGGTGGGTTGCTCCTCCCCCCCACAATCGTCAAACCTTTCCTTTTTTGTTCCAAGGGATTTGCTCCACAACGATGTGGGGACTTCCTTTTCCATTCGGATCGTTTTTCCTCTTCCCTATACCCACCCCACCTTTCCGTCGCACCTTTCGCCACTTTTCCCTTCTTCCTCAAAATTAACCAAGGTCCCCTCTCTCCCCCCCCCCAACAGGGCGGATATTCTTCTTTTTCCTTTTCCCCTTGACACCTTTCGGGGTCCCCATTCCGGCCCCTATTACACCCCCCCTTCCTTTCGTAATCAACCGAGTCACTCGTCCCCCCCGGCCGACCCCCCTTCCTTCTCTTCAAGAGTTCTGAGGGATTCTGCAGTTATTTTTTTTTCCTGGAAAAAGATGCGATGGTCGGTCCTTCTTTTCCCCCTTCACACACAAAGGGGGGGGGACTCTTTCTCCTCCCCCCCCCCCATTTGATTCCCCCAAAAAAACCAAGCGAGGGCTACCTTCGGCTTCCTGTTATGATACTCTTTTGTTGTTGTGAGAGGAGACCCCTTTCTCCGTATGTCGGCTCGCTGTTTTTTTTTCCTTTTGATTTGTCGGAACAGTCTTTTTCCCCCCCCCTTTTTTTGGATGTGTCCGTGCATGCGGGGAGACCAGCGCCCTAGTTTACCATTTTTTCTTTCTCCGTTCTCCGCAGACTCTTTCCCTTTTTCTGCCTTGCGGAATTCCGCGTCTCTTTTCTTCTCTCTTCCGGGTAATGTTCCCTTTCTTCGCCCCCTTTCTGTCCGGCTGGAGACGTGCAAGATACGCGTTTTTGCAAGGGCTTTGCTACTTAAATATCAACAGGGGCCTGTGCCTTTTGAGTACTCCGGGCGTCCTTCCTTTTTCTTTTCAAAATGTGCCTTCCTGTCCTTTTTCTTTGTTGGTAATTCTGAGGATCTGAGGACGTTTTTTCCCCCCCTTCCACATCGTGGTGGAGGTTCCTATTGAAGGTGACCGGATTTTTTTCTCCCCTAGGCAACCCCTCCCGCCTTTGAGCGATTGTAGGGGCTTTCGACTTATTTCTTTTTTTCCCCCGAAACCGGGGCCGTCCCTTTTCGGGCGGTTTTTTCTCCCTTTTAGTGGGAACTTTTTTTTTTTTTTATCCCTTATAAGCTCGCACGACTATGAAGCATCGCAGCAGCGGTTCCTCAGGTCTTTCCCCCGGAACTGCACCCCCCCTCTTAGGAAACGATGAACTTTTTTTTTTGCCAGACTAAAGTTTCCTCCACCGCTCCCGGCTCGGAGTGGGCCTTCCTCCTAACGGAGCTTGCAGAAATGCGAAGGGCTACCTTTTTTCTCTTTTTCCCAGCGCGACCCCTTTCTTCCGGTCCTGTCCTCCCCCCCTTTTCGCCGAAAGCCATTCCCCTCGAATCACATGCGCGAACGCCAATTCCTTCTTCGCGAAAGCGAGCGGTCCTTTTTTTCCCTGCGCAAAAAACCTATTTGGTGACAGGCTTCTGATGCCCCCTTCCCTTTTCCCGGATATTTAAAGGGGCAGCCCTCGAACCTTCAACTCGGGGGCCGGATATCCTTCTTTTTTGTCAAGGGAGTTGTTCGCCCCCCCCTCTGTTGATATGCCTGTTCCCCGCGAGTGAACCCACCCCCATTTGATTTCTTCTTTTTCAGGAGGAGGCTCTCTTCTCCAGGTCAACCACGGATTTTTTCCCCTTTCCTGCCGGGAACAGGCGTTTCTTTTCATCCCGCGGGGATGACCACTATATTTTTTTATACTGGTTTGCAGGTGGGGATATACTGTCACTTTGTTCCTTCCTTTTCCTCGAGTGGGGCTGTCCCCCTGTTTTTTCCCCCCTTTTTTTTTTTTTTGCGGGTAGCAGTTGTCTCCTCTTTCCGTTCCCTTGGCAAGGCAAGCTAGTATCAGAAGTTTTTCAATTACTCTGCATCCGAACCCCCATCCTTTTTTTTCTTTTTCATCCAGGCCGTATCCCTCCCCTCCCCACAGGGAGATCCCCCAGAGTCCCTTTTTTTCCTTTGAACAATACATTGAGAGGCATTACTCGCTCTTACTCCTTGGTCCAAGCAGCGTGCCTTTTGGGTTGCCTACCCGGGTGATTCCCCCCTTTTCCTTTCGCGGCGGCAAAAAGCCTTCCTGATGTACACCATTTTGTAGTTGTCTTCTCTTTTGCACGGGGAAAAGTTAGTTTGTCTTGTGTTTTTTATACCAGGGGGTACCCTCACGATAGGGTCCCCCCCTTTTCTTTTTTTTTTTTCTTTTCTTTTCTTTACCTTCGGACGTGCGGGAGGTGGTTGATTTTCCCCTCTTGACTTCGACCGACTTCTTCCCCCCCCCATGGAAGGACGCCATTTTTTCCTCCTCCGTTAAACCTACGTCCTTTTTTCTTGTTCCGATTAGTTTACGGAAGCGACGGTCTCCATTTTCACCAGACGGCCGTTTAGTGAAGCACTGGGTTCTCGGATAAACGGAAATACTTTTCGATTTTGGGTCTCTTTTTTTTTCCCTCCTCTGGTTGCTGGCGGGTCCCTCTTTTCCTGTCGACTAACCCCCAGCCCCCTCTTCCCCTCTTTCCCCCTCACCGTTGTGCCCTTCTTCAAAGAAATCGTTTTTCTGTCTTCTTTTTTCCCCCCCTTTGGCTGGTAGAGCAAACCTTTTCTTCTTTTTTGCGCAACGCCGCCACATCGTCTTTCCTTTCTCTTTTCTTTTTTGCCCATTTCCCCTTCCTTCCCCTCCTCTTCCCCTGATCCGAATGTTCATCAGCCCTTCGGCTGTTTCTCTCCCTGAAGGTTCTGGGGGTGTGCTTCCTCTCTTGACTTTTGCTCGCGTCCCCGGGTCCGTTTTGGACCCGTCTTTCCCCTTTTCGGTGGCCTAATCAGAACTGGCACCGATGTTTTTTCTCCCCGAAGCAAACTTCCTTTTTCCCCCTCTTTTCCATGAGGGCCTCCGGGATTTTTCCGTTTTTTTTTTCTCCTTCATGATGACACTTTTCTGTCCTTGCGTTTTTTTGCAAAACTGTTTTCTCCTTTCCTTCTGAAAGACGTCGCACTTCCCGGGTGTACGGAAGTGTGAAAACCCCCCAATGTTTGCTTCCATGAAAATCTCCAAGTGGTCTCTCCCTTAATATTCTTGGTCAGCCTTTTTTTTCTCTGGCTCGATACGAATTCTTCCCCTTTTTCTTTTTGGAGCACCGACAATCTCTTCGAGATGGTTGCCATTGATTCGCTTGAAGCCCCCCCCTTTTTTTCCTCGAATCGTGATGAGCCCCCCTGATGTGGAATGAGTAGCTTGTTTGACCTTTCTTTTTTTCTTTGAGAGGTGCCCTGCTTCCCCCCCGGGCGATAAAGCCGGCTCTTTCCCCCCCACGGGGGCTTTCTCTTTCCTTTTTTCCCACAAGGCTTCAGTAATGGGTCTTTTGGTTTTCCCCCCCCCAAGGGGAAACCCCCCTTTTCCGTCCTGTCCTCTTTCTCCCCCTCTCGTTTCAATCCTCCCTTTTTTCTCCCGGCTCGTTCTCGTTTGAGCACTGTGTTTCCCAGCTCCGCGAACCCCCTCCAGTCCAGAACCCGCCTGTTCTTCTTACTGGGAAATTTTTCCTTCCTTTTCTATAAGGCGGAAAAGGAGAATCCCACCCTTTCCCCAGGCAGTCAAATCTTCTCCTGAGATACGTAAGTGCCCCCCCTCCCTCTTTTGCAGAACCTCTCTTTTCCCCTCAGCTGGCTGCAGAGTTGGCTCGAACCGAAGCCTTGCGGTAATTGCTCCCCTTTCTCCCTCAAAAGGG
>Ga0179593_1402049_pt1 | contig 11225 bp, 7 predicted proteins | sample CZODoug2_1_08_16_FD_185931 | JGI IMG/M metagenome (GOLD analysis project Ga0179593, IMG submission 185931) | Vadose zone soil fungal communities from Angelo Coast Range Reserve, California, USA - CZODoug2_1_08_16fungal (PacBio error correction) | ecosystem: Environmental > Terrestrial > Soil >... | reverse complement strand
CTAGCTCGTCAGTGATTGCGACTTTTTTTGTGCTGACGTGTGTGATGTTGAACTCCCTTCATCTCATTTGTAAGTACATTACAGTGAATCCGTTCGAAGTTTGTTCCTCTCCTCGACTCTGCTGACATCGTTAAGGCCTGACATCCCAAGATTAGAGCGATGCCTTTTAAGTCCCCAGCTGGTACGTGCCCTCGGTGTGAATTTTCTCCTAACCTGGGCCGGTGTCCAGATCGTATTCCCGTTCGCCCCCCTTTTTTCGTGAGAGTGCCGTTTTTCTGGTTGGTTGGTGTTTCCTTCAGGTAGATGGAGTTGCACATTGTTTTTACTTGCGCATGCGCACTCTCAAAATGCGTTGGCTCTTGCCTTTGTCTTTTTGAGCGGGTACTGATCCTGGCGCGGTTTTTCAACTTATTCGGAGAGGGAACGTTGCTTAAGGTTTTGCATCGCACGGTTGATTTGAACCCTTTTCTTTGGTCGCTTCAGGCTTTTCAGACGTCTCCTCGGGCTTGCTGATGTACTCGTTCCGTGTCCCCTTCTCCTTGTACCGCAGAGTTCTTCTATGAGCATGTCTCGTTTTCTCGCTGTGAATTTTGTGGATTGTTTTCCCCCCTTGTTTGCCGCTTGGTAGGCTTCGTGTGTATTTCTTTTCTTTTTCCACCGAGGGCTCGTTTCGGCACTTTTCAGGGATCAATGCTTTTGACTTTTGCTTGCCCCTCCCTTCCTTCAACCGTGATCCCGCCGCTTTACGGACCTGCCGTTGCTTTTGTTTTTCCTCCTTTCTCGCCTCCGTAATCCTCCCGCCGACAGCTTTTGACTGTTGGATCTCCAGTAGTTTCGCCGGCCTTTTTTTTTTTTTTTTAGTGGTTTGAGGTCTTTTTTTTCATCTTGTTGGTGATCTGAGAAGCTGGCTGATTCTAGGGTTGCGCGGGCCCATTTCTCTTTCGTCCCTCCCGTGTTGTCGTTTCCTACTGGAGCACCGGGTGTTTGTTGTGCAGCGGCATTTTTTTGCCGCTCACCTGTGAGTTCCGTCTTTGGTTGTTTTCAGTGTCCCCCCTTTTGTTTTTCCCGCGATTCTGCAGACTGTCTGTTCCTTTCGACATGGTTCGGTCATCCCCCTGAAGCCACCTCCTTGTCCGCTCCCCCGGCCTGTATTGATGGCTCCGCATTTGGACCCTATGTCTCTTTTGGATCAAGATACTGACAAATGTTTTGATCGTGATGAGGGTCGTCTGTTCACTGAGTAGACCCACTTTGTTGTGATTTTTGCCCGCCCCCATTTGATATGGTAGTTTCCCCTTTTTTAGCGTAACCCGATCTTTTTAGGTTTATGCCTCCTTGTGATGTCCGTTAGGTGCCCCTTCCACGGCCTCTTGGCCGTGTAGTCCGTTTCGGTTGCTGAGGTCACTGTTCTAGTTTTTGTCCGCCCGATCCATCGCGACAAGTGTCCTTTCATCTGGATTTTCGTTTTGATCTTCCATCCATTTACACAATTTCAGGTTGAGTTCCCCTTTCCTCCACATTCCCCGCCTTTGGACATGCGGGTGAACTAGCCGTTCCCTCCTTAGAGTGTACCAATGGACGTGAAGATCCTTATCCCGAGTTTAGGATGGGGTGTACCCCCCTTTCACCCGCCCATTCCAGGATTTGCTCCGTGTGCTTTCTCTTGGAATGGCGGTCCTTTCTGTCCCGTGGTAGCTAAGCCTTTATTCTTCGTTGCCTTCTTTGTTTCCGCTTTGTCGTGCAGGCGTTCTACCCTTTTTCCCCCCCGCTTGTCAGCTTGTGACTCGGTTCTTTAGTCGTATTCTTTTTCCATCACTCATCTTGTCACTTCCCTGGTTCTCGAGTAGTTGTCCACACCCATTTTTGTTTTTGTCCCTTCCTCGTTGGGATCGAGCGACTTCTCCTCCTGTGCGCCGTCCAGGCGGACACCCGTGTTTGGTTCCCTCCGTCTAGATTTTTTCGGTGTTCTATCGTGATGAGGTCTGCTCCGTCTTTCCAGGCCAGTTTTTTTCTCCGGACAGGATGGGGGAGCTTTGTAGTCCCGTCCCCCAAGAGGTCGGGGTAGTCCCCCTTTGGTCCCCTTCAGCCTTTCCTCCCTTCTTTTTTCCCCGGGTTAATATGGAGCCCCCCCCGCACTGACTCCGCTTTTGCACGAGGATTCGTGAACTTTGTGGCTTCCTCTCCTTCCTCGCCATCTTTTCCGGTATGGTTGGGTATTGAACTCGGTTCACTGCGGGTCGTGTCGGAGTAGTGCCAAGTTCGCCCTGTCTTCCTTGGCGTTTGCAGGGCCACTCCGTTTCCTTTCATACCCCTCGTTATGTGTGTTCCCGCTACGGAGGGGACGGGATTGTGTTTATTTAGGCAATGGTTCGACTTTGCTCCCGCCGTCAGGCACCCCACATGTTAGGACCCTTGGCCACTTTCTTATCATTGGAAGACTTGATCCTTGTCGGTTTTGAAACTTAGATATTTTGTGGGACTGCGTTGCGCCTAGAATCTGTTTTCTCCCTCTGTGGCCCGACACTTCTGTTACCTCGCAATCAAATCCTTCCGTTTTCATGCCCAAGGCAACCATAACCACGCGTGCGTTTTGTTCCTTTTTTTTTTTCCCTCCCCTGTTTACCCGCCACCGGATTTTTGTGACCATGGCTATCTTGTTTTAGTCTCTATGTAACAGTGCCTAGCTGGTGCTTGGAGCCCCACAATACCCCTGAAATCAACACCTTAGATAGTCTCCCTCACCGCTCCAACTGTGTTGTTCTGTAAAACCCTGTTGTATGTTCTTTCCATCGTCGAGACAGCCGTCCCGCCGTGTAACCGCCGGGTTACCCTAGATTCCCCTTCTGGAACCCCGTCCACCCCTACTAGAATCTCACAGAAATTTCCAGGTTTTGCGGCTTCTTGTTCTGGTATAGGTGACCTAGGCTCACGTGGCGCTCCCCGTTGCATTAACCGAGCTGGCGGCCCTACCGTTTCTTTCTTTCGCCGAGACGACTCCCCAGGCCGTCGTTCCGTGTCGTTCGTATCGTTCTGCGGCTCATGGACTGTCCCCCTACCTTCCCCTTCTAAATACTCGATCGCCGAGCAATCATTCCCGTAGTCCTTTTGGCTACGCGCTCCGTGTATGCTGGAATTCCGAGCAGTGCCACTCCTTTCTTCTCCTCGATGACCTGCGGTTATTTCATCTGGCACCGGTGTTCGGTGCTTACAGAGGGAGATGTCTTAGTCTTCGCCTGCTCCTTCATGTCAACTTTTCGTGTCGCTGGCGTGAGGATCTGACGGTCCTGCCACGGGTGAGCCCGTCTCCTTTTATTGGATTTAGTGCTACTTCTGTTTTCCGCCTTTCCACAATGGATTCGTCGCCATCTTTACTCCTATGGACGCATCGGTGCTTTTTAGTCTGTGGTTCGATCCTGAGCGGCGTCGGTGGCGGGTATGCCGATGTGCTTCCGTTTTTTACCCGCGATCGGTCACCGGGTAACCTCTTGCCCTGTTTGCGGTGGCCTGATCCCACGCCGTCGCCCTGAGCTGGTTTTTTTTCTTCCTCCCCTTGTTCCGCTTCCCTTTGTGTAGCATCTTTTTGAGGTACATCCCTTTTTGTTGTTGGAGTGCGCTGCTTACGGTCTGCTTTCCTTTTTTTTCAGTACCTCGAACAAAGCGTCCTTTAGGGGGCTTTTATCCTTCCGACCCGGCCCTGGTTTTCTTTCCGGGATGAGCCCTGGACTTGAGATGTCCGGTACGCCCTCGCATGATCTCCCTGCTTCTCGTGTATTCCCCCCTGGTTCAGCACCTCCGTCGGAAGGTTTAGCTAGGAATTGCTATCCTGCCGACGAGTATGTGACCCTTTCTTTGTGACAAGTCAGGTTCTTCTTCTTGGTCATCCGCCTCGAGAGTGCCCTCTCTATTGTCTGTCAAGCACTGTAGGTTGGATTCTTTTTTAATTTTGACTTTTCATGTGTGCCAGTGGGTCCGTACTAGTTGTTTAACACCCTGGCTTTTCTTTGTCCTCTGGACTGTGTGTACCAATGAACTTTTTTGCGTTCCTTTCGTCTTCTTCCTTTTTATGCCGGCCTTTTTCTGGAGTGGAGGGCGCTTCCTGCTCTTTTTTTTGCTTTTCCCACGACCGGTCTGCCTTGCCGGAGGTGGACATCATGTTTGACGTGGAATTGGTTCTGCTATTCTTTCTCAAACGCACTGTGTCGCTTGACGAGTACTTTCTGCGCCCCGACTATTAGCTTAATCGGCCCGTAACTATGCACTCATGCCCTTTCGATCCGTCAATGTGTCTTTTTTGCTCACGGATGCTTTTTTTGGCCGATTGCGCTGCGGGCTGCCCTCTCCCATCCTTAGCTCCTTTCGGAAATATGGATTCCGTTGTATTCCCGTGTAGGGTGGTTTTTCGGCATGCTGATACCACCCCTTTTGGATTTTCCCTGCGTGTCGCGAAGTGTTATCCTCTGTACTTACACCAGGTTGCGTGAGTTTTTTTACCTTTTCAGTGTCTGCCTGTTTCCGGATACTAAGAGTGTGAGTTTGTGATTTAATTGGGTTTGTACGGCATTTTGTCCGGGACTGATCTGGTTCCCTCTTCGATGGTACTTTTCCTCGGCTTTTATTTCCGCCAGGAGTCGGAACAGCCTTTTTTTTTTCTGGTTGTCCTGGTGCTTCCTGTTGAGTTACATTTCGTCTTTTTGTCTGTTTTTCAATCTCGGTCCTTTTGTTGGGTCTTCACTCCGTCTGTAACCCCTGTCAGCTCGACCGCCTGTCTCTGGCTGGTCTAATAAAGGTAGCCGACCCTTGAGAATGACGCCGCGGTTCCTTTTTGGTTTCATCCTTAGGCTGCTCTTTTCACCGTTTCTCAGCTGTTTCTTCTGCCCGTCCCTTTGTTCGGTCCTAGGCTGGTTCTCGGGAGCCGGGTGTTTTGCCCGATTGTTCACCCTCGTAGGGCGTATGTCCGTTCCCGTACCCCTGTGACGCTCTACCTGTCTCCCCCACGATGACTTCGATTGGATGCGGACTCCCCATCTGTTGACCTTTTGAGAAACGGTGGATTAAAGTTTTAAATCTTGTGCCCGATAGTGTTTTCTGTTGCGCCACATGCTCTGTGCGCAAGGTTTTTTCCCTTTTTCATCTTGTCCCCCCCTAGGCCGTCGGTTTTCCTGGGCACTGTGTCATCTCTCCTTTTTCCGAACCCGCATTACCTGTCGTACTCTACCGATATTTTTTCTTTTTCGCATTTAGTTTTTCGTCCGGGATAGTAATTCGTGACTCCCGAATGCCCTGCACGCTTCACGCTTTCCTTGGGATGATCGTCTTCCGGTGTGATCTTACTGGCTACCTCTGAGGAGTCGACCAGAGAACTTTGGTTCTTGCCTCTGCTTCCCCTATTTATGTCTCCTCCTGCTTTTTGTCTTTTTAGTCAGCTGACTTGACGTGTCCTAGGAAATGTGTCCATTTGTTTCCATTTGACGCCTGGACTCCCCCCTTGCTCGCATAGCCGTCCCCTTTCCCTTATTACCTTTTTTTTATGCCCGGTTGTCTCCTATGACTCCCTGTCGAGAGGAGCCGCTGGAAATGGTATTCGGTTCCAGTCCTCGTTTCCTCTGCATTCGTGGTCGCCTTTTTATTTTGTCGGTACTATGAAACCCTGGTGGTTCCTTTTGCATGTATTTTGGTTGACCCAATGTTTATTTCTTTTCTTTCCTCTCTAAAGAGTTGTCTTCAGTGAAGTCGCTGTCCTCTCCCCCTCCTCTGTTAACGACCGATGTTGGTCCTTATCTTTTCTGCCGGAGAGCCGTTATTTCTTCCTTGAACGTCACGGCACCTCATAAGATTCCGCATTGTGTACTGTTTGCTTTTTTTCCAACAACTGGGTTTCAGGCCCGCCAAAACTCAAACCATGGACGTTTTGGTTTGTCGTTGTTTTGATGAAACTTTCCTTCTCCTCCCCCTCCACCCTTGTATGTCAGGAACCCTATCTCTGTTTTCCTAGATCGGCCCATTGCGGTTTTCGTGGAGTGATGTGTCAAGTGTGATTTTTGCCCGGACCATGGGATTGTTTTCGGCCTTCCTGCGTCCTTGTGCCGACCGCACCTGTGTGGTCGCTGACGTTGTCCCCCTGTCGCCTATGTGGTTGCTTGTATTCGATCGCCATGAAAGCTCATTGGGGCAGAGAAATCGCTGTTTTTGATCCTGCAGCGATCCCGGTTTCCTTTGAGCCTCTAGTTCCTTTTCACGAGTCTGATGCCCCCGCTCCTGCATCCCCGCTTTTACATATGAAATGTCCCAGCCTCGTTTCCCACCTGACACAGTCTCCTCTCCCTATTTTTTTTTCTTTTCGCGGTGCGTACTTTGTTGATTGGTTTCCGGGAGTGTCGATTGCCAAGGATCGTGCATTCGTTTAGACTTCCCCCTGTGTTTGTGATTTTCATTTGTTTATTTTCTCCTTCCTCCCTCGCCAATATGTTCGAAGAGGTTTGAAACTGTGTTATGCGTTGTTTCGCTTCTTCCGGTGCTCCGGTCAATACCCCGTCTGCCTTCTTTCTTCGCTTCGGGAAAGCTTTAGGCAATCTCCCGCCGTCTCACTCATTGGCGGGTGTGGGTTTTTTTTTTTTGTGGTTTTTGTTTTTTTTTTTTTTTTTTGGTGCCCCTGTTGTGGTTTTATCTTTTTTTTTTTTTGGCGTTTGGGGGGTGTGTGTTCTTCAGTTTTTCCCTTTAACCTTTAGAGGTCGTATAACTTTCCCGATCCCGCCCTCTGTCGTCCTGTTCTTTCACCGCCTTTGAAGCACGTTCAGCTTTTGTTTCAATGAAGGGACTCCCTCTCCGAGTACTAAAAGACTACGTTCTCTGAGCTGACGAGGGAGTTTCCGCCCTCCGACGGACCCCAGGGTTTTTCTTTATTTCCCTCTTTACTTTTTGCTTAAGAGTCTGCTGAACCTGTGGTCCCGTACCGTTAACTTTCCCTCTTTCGACATAACATTCTCACGCTCGGCCTTAGCGGATGGGTACGAATGGTTCCTCTCCCTCGTATTTTCGCGAGTGGTTTTTTTTGGTGGTGATGTGGGGGGGTGTGGTGTCTTTTCGTTGGTGTTTTGTGTGGTGTTGTTGTTTGGGGGGGGTGGTGTGGTTTTTCTTTTTTTTGTGGTTGTGGGGGGGTGGTGTGTGTATCTTTTTTTTTTGGGGTTGTGATCCCTTGTCTCTTACCGCCTGGGCTTGAGGACTTCGCGGGTTCTCTGCCTACGTGTCGACTTGCTTGTCTCGTGTCTGTGTTTGTGTGTGTTTTGTGGGGTGAGGATTTCGCCTCTTTTTTTTTTCTCTAGCGCTCTCAGCGGTTTTCGTCGGGGTTACTCTGTACACCTCTTGTGCGAGATGGTCCGGTAGTCCCCTCTTTTGTCCCGTTGTCGCGTTCGCCGGCGGCTCGTATCGTTTTTCCCTCCCTGTTGGTATCGAGGTGTCGGAGGCACTGGAGCGCCCTTCCAGTTCTCCTCCTCCTTTGTTTGTGGTTGTCTGAGACCTTTTTTTCCTCTCTGAGGTCGCGTCAGGTCTTTACCCGTTTCCCCTCTTTGACCTCAGAGATTCTACGGAGTTTTCTTTTGCTTCTCTCAAGGCAGACGATATCATGTGCCTATGCTAGACCAGTTTACCATTCAGTACCGGGTGATCTCTCTCTTGGGACCCGTGGCATGAGTTGCGCCAGACCTCTTCTCTCTAGCGCGCTCGATCGTAGTTTTACTCCTCCCCTCTAGGTAAATGGGCGGTATCCCCGCTCTACTCACCTCTTTTCTCTGTAATTATCCCAGAAGCTCGATCAGAGCTTGTCGAGTGAGGCTGTGCTTTTCGTGTATTCCCTATGTGCCATGTTGGACAAGCCTTTTATTCTGCTCTGATGCGCGTTTTTTGATGGTTGGCTCGAGCCTCGTTAGCTTCTTACCGTTCGTCGACGTTGAGGGTTGGGTATTCTGTTCTGCTGATCATCTTATCGATTGAGGAGGTCCCCTTTTTACGGATGTCCCTGTTTAGGCATGTCTGCCCCTCCAAGTGCGTAGTTTTTTTTTTCGGCCTTGAGGCTGATCAGGCCGGGGATCATTCGTTTTCTTTTCTTCCAGGCGATCGCCCAGGTTTTGCCGTTTTTCTAATTTTTTTGCCTATTGTCGAGATTTCAGTACCTTTCCCCCCTTTTTCATCTCCCTTATAAGCTGGTCTGTCAGGGGCGCAATCTCCGCCTCCGGGGTCATTTTTTATTATCCTGGGTGTCCTTGTGCGACCTAAGTTTTGCTTCCTGCCGATTTCGATTGCGATGTTTTTCTATTGTCCCACCTGCTGTGACTATCGCCCCCCCGGGGTATTGATAATCACCTTGCGGCTTTTTTTTCGTACTCAGTTAGTTCATTGCTAGAACGAGACGACGCGCGTTTTCCTTCTTCTTTTCGTCTGTAACGGACTTGCAGCTCGCTATTTTTTCTAGCGGGTTGCCCATGTGTGGGGCATGAGATGTCCTTTTTCTAGTCTGTGCGGGTTTCTTACACTCCGGTCATCCTGAGTCCCTTCCCCTCTGTGATTCGGTAATAGTAGCCCCTCTGTTCTTGGTGATGTTCTGCCCCCGCGGTGGGACTAACCCCGTTGGCCAGCCGGTTAGTCGTCTGCGGCAGGAGAGAGACGCTTGTGTGCTTTCTCTTTCCTTTAATTCCAACGTCCTCGACATGGTTCACCCTGGCTTTCCGCCCTTCCAGCTGGCTCCTTTTTTTTCTGTATTTTCTGACTAGTTTAATTGCTTTCATGCCCCGTTTGTGATAGGGGTATCGTACTTTTTCCCTGATTTTTTCCCCTTTTTTTTTTCTTTTTACCGAGCCCCAAGTATGTTCGGGAGTCTTTCGTTGTTTTGTTACACAATTGTGGCTTATTGGTGAGTGAACTGGTTAATCGACCTCTTCTGATAGTAACGGTGCCGGGTTAGGTCATTTGACTTCTCTCCCCGATTACTTTGACATGCTCCCCCCTCCCGTTTTTTCGAGACCGCATACTTTTCCTCTCTATTCATGGTTCCATGATGAATACTTGAGGCGAAACCTCCTCCTTTTGTTTCCCAGCGGACTTTTACCCCAGTTAGGACTGCGAATGACCGTATGCCCTGCTCTTTCCTCCACCATCCCCATTTTTTCATCGAGTATACCCTGTGCCCCTCTCCTCGGGAGTGAGTAGTCCGCTTCCTTGTTTAGTGACGTGTAATATGAATGGCGTGCTCTTGTTTTATTCTTTTTTGTTTCTCGGTGGGCGGTCCTTACGCCACCCGTATTTTTTCGCCAAGTGTCCTTCTCTAATCGCTTCCCTAGTTCTGCTGGCTGTAGACGCCCTCTCGACTCCCTGGGATGTTCCGTCCCCCCCCCCCTTTTGTTTGGTCTATCGGGGGTCTCGATTGTGAATCTCCGTGAGTTCCCGCTTTGGTTCCTTTTTTTCCCTCTTTCACCATTCTTAGGTGGAAGTGCGTGCTTACCGCGACGTCCCGGTGCTCTTTGTTTTTCGACGCTGATTGTCCTCCCGCGTTCCTTTCCTGGCCAGTGGATGCTGCTCCCGGGACGGCCCGTTTATGTGGTTCCTCCTTCCCCAAGCGCGAGGGGAAACGATAACCCTCTTTCTCCGTGATCCCCTGTGCAGTCTCTTCGTTCGAATTCGTCCGGACCCTTTTTAACTTTTTCAAGTCGTTTTTGAATTGTTGAATCTTTCGAGTGCATATTTTGATTTCTTTTTTTGTGATCGTTCAGCGGGAGGACGTTGTGTGTCTTCCTTTCGACTGACGCCCTAGTGCGGTGGGTCCACTTTGTTCCAGCTTACCCTCCTGAGCGAAACTAGTTGGCTGGCTCCTTCTGCTGGGTTTGATTACGGTCATTCATTGAGCAAGTTGGTCTGTCTTCGCTCCACCGTGTCTCCTGATGTTATCCCCCTTTTGATTGTGAAGGATGTCGCCTCTCCTTTTCCGCCGGATCATCTACCGGCGCCATGGGGTGTTCGTCCGTTTCTCGCATGTTCCTTTTTTATTAATCGTTGTGTTCGGAATCCCCCCCTTTCTCGACATGACTGAAACGTCTGCCAGACCCCCCAATTTTGAACCGACTCACTTTCGTAGGCTTCTGTTCCTTTTTTTTGCTTGCTCTACACTTTTTCTGTTCGACCAGTGGTTATGAATCTTGAACTCGTTTTTTTCTGGCTGTAGATGAGATGCCGACCCATTTGGATTTCGAGGCATGAGTGAGCAACCTAATCACCCACCTTTCGTCTCCCGAGTCCCCAAGGTATTGCGACTCTTAAGTTGTCTTTTTCGGGGGATTAAAATCTCCCCTACGTGTTGTCGGGTTTAGCATCTTTTGAATATTCTTCCCCCTGAACGCGGAAGTATCGCAATCCCGGGGATTTTTCTAGACGCCCCTCCTGACGGACGCACACCCCCCTGTTCGGTCGGAGATTTCTCCACGAATCTCTTTTACCTCCCTACTTTGCCGCGCTAGTGTAAATTCCGATTCACATTCTTTTTCTTCTTCTTCCGCTATACACCATTTGTTCCTCGAATTCGGGGCGATGTTGTCTTCCACCTGTCTTGCGTGAATCCGCGAGCGAGAATCACTTTCCCTCTTTCTTAGACCTCGGCGATTATGCGCGGGGGTTTTGCTCTCTTGATGGTCTCCCCCGGTTCTTTTCGCAGTAATTCCTCCCTATCAAGGTAATCTTGTGCTTGCTCTATTACCCCCTAAGAATCGTCTAGTCTGCTTTATGGTCCTTAACTCCGCCCGTTCGGAATCTATCTCCCTCTTTTTATGACGGCCAGGCCGCTCTCTTCCGCTGTTTCATTGAGGGCAGACGTTCACGCCTGTGGATTTAGTCCTGTTCACTATTTGGTTCGCGTACCGTCTTCCCTGAGTTCTGCAGTATCGTTAGTCAACTACCCCGTTCCCCTGGTTGATATACAGTTTATCGCCTTGGTTTCCCGTATGTTCGCATCCAGTGATCGTGTGCGGCGTCTCCCGAAGACCGTACGAACGCTGGTTGGTGCCGCTTCTCTCTTGTCGTGGGAGATCCTGGCGAGGTTGCTCGGTACCTCGTCCTTTCCCTCAGGTTTGGACACCCCTGGTGCTCGGGCTTGTTTGCCGGTGGAAGGCACGAAGCCGCACTTGCGCGAGGAGTTTTTATGTACTTTTTCCCCGCGTAGCCCGTCAGGATATGTGCCTTCTTTCCTT
>Ga0179593_1312848_pt1 | contig 11225 bp, 9 predicted proteins | sample CZODoug2_1_08_16_FD_185931 | JGI IMG/M metagenome (GOLD analysis project Ga0179593, IMG submission 185931) | Vadose zone soil fungal communities from Angelo Coast Range Reserve, California, USA - CZODoug2_1_08_16fungal (PacBio error correction) | ecosystem: Environmental > Terrestrial > Soil >... | reverse complement strand
GATCGCAAGCTGCACCCTAGTTGGGAGGATATGGAAGCCTCAAAGCTTTCTTGTGATACCCCCCAGGTTTAATACCTTGTTTTAATCAGTATATGAAGATGTCGCGGTGGTTCTCCCTTCCTCTTTCCTTTCGTACTTGTAAGCAGAAGTTTTGCGACTCCGAATACTGTTCAGAATTCATGGTTGGATGATGGATCCTGTTCGGCGCTCGGTCAACTGTTTTCCAGATGTCTTCAATATTTCTACTACTTGGGCACCGGGGACATCCTTGCTTGATCACAGATCGCGTATCGCTTGAATCTCACCTTGCTTGCTGCTGACGGTCTTTTCCCTTCCTTGTTTGCCGGAAGTTTTTAGTCTTCCTCTCCTTTACGTTCACGCTCCATTTTTCCGTTTTGTCATATTACTTGAAGGGAGATAGCTTTCATGGTTTTCCCTTTGTTTAGTACCTTCCAGACACCTCTTCCAATGTTGCTGCTTCTGTTATGTACCCGTGTTCCAGGAGGTGTTTTATTTTGAAATTTTCGGTTTAGCGTGTTTCAGTAAGTCTCTGTCAGTTTTTCCTCGGACCCCTGGTTCCTCGCACCTCTGGTCCCGTCTTTGTTTGCTGCCCGGTTGCCGACAATGTGGATTTCCTTCTGGACTGGAATTTTTTCCCCCTCCCCCTGTTTTGCCTCTTCTGCCAGGGCACACCCTCCTTCTTTCTTTCAGAGCCGGTTCCAAACGAGTCTTCGAAGCGATGGTAAAATTGGCCCCCACCCTGTCCCCAGAGGCCTGTTTTGATGCTTTTTTCCTTTTTCTATTTTTCCTTTTCTAATTTCCTTCCCTTCGACTTTCCCCATGGGAGACGATTATGCCTCACTGGCAGTGTTGTTTATTTTTAAGCCCCCGGGTTCTTCTCCGACTCGTCGCACCCCCTTCCCTTCTCGTTCCCATGCCAATGAGAAAGAGGTCCCCCTCTTTTGATGGTATTAAGGAGGATTTTCCATATGAAATAACCGGTCCTAGTCGAATTCTTTCCCTGATTTCTTCTTCTCTTGAGTGTTCTTCTTCCTTTCCCACGCTGGATGTTTTGATTGTTTTCCGGGTGGCTTTCCGTGATGGCTTTTTTTTTTACTCCATTGCCGGTGCGGTCTGAGACCCCCTCTTCATATCCGGCCGAACCCTTCCGAATTATGCCCTCATTATCTTTTTCTTTTTTGGCCCTGGCGGCAGCGCTTCTCTGCTAAGGAAGACCCCTTTCTTCATTCTCTCTGGTTCGCCCGAGTGTAGAAAGGGGGTTTTGGAAGCCCCCTTCTTGGAAATGCATGACCGTAACGGAATTCTGAGAATTAACCACAGTTGTTTCGCGTTGGCGCGACACTTTCATAGTTTTTTTTTTTCTATTTCTCTGAGTCTCGTTTTTTTTATTGGTTTGTCTTTTTTCACAAGGTTAAGACAATAAAAGAGAACTGGCCTCTCCTTTCCGATTTTAACCGCCTGGGACCCTTTGGCTCTTCTCCAAATCCCTTTCTGGAAGTAGAGGGGTTGGGTGATAGGGTTTTTCTGAATTTTTGATTGCCCTTCTGGCTTTCGGCGATTCTCTTTTTCGTGCAAGTTTTTTTTAGTAGACTTTTCCGAAATAGTTGAGTCAAGAAGATGTCAGATTTTTTTTCTCGGCTCTATACCTTTGGCTGCTACCCTTTTATTTAACTATTATTTGTCAGGACCTGTTTTGTTTTAGAAGACTGTTTGATGGCCTTTTGAGCGTTCGTTTGGTAAGACCCCTTTCTCTCTTTTTTCTCTCTTTTTTTTTGCGAGTTTTGCCCTTCCCACTCGTTTGCCGCGCCCCAGTTCTCAAGTCTCTCCGGGCATGCCTTTCCGTTTTGGCGTGACCATAGTTTTAGATTTCGTCGAGCTCGAGAATCCGCTAATTCGATTTTCCCATCTTCCTTTCGGAACCCGTTTCCCCTATGCGCCAACCTTTGCGCCAGCCGAATCCCCCTCTTCCAATTTCTTCCAGCCCCTCCCCTTACTTGAGACCTATTCACCACCTTTCACTTTTGCACAGAGATCCCACGGGATGGGCCTTTTCCATCAGATACATTCGCAATTTTTAAATCTTGGCGACGCGGCCCCGTTTTTCTTTAGTTTGTGGTTTTCTTTCGTATTCTGGGTTTGGGGGGTCCCCCCCCCTTGACAAACCACCCCGGAAAGTACCCCAACAATAAGTTAGTCATTCCCCCCACCCCCCCTCCAATCTTCGAATACCCTCCCCAGAAGAACACCCTTAACGTTTCCCCCCCTTCTCAAATTCTTACGGTATTCAGGATTGCGTACCCACAACAGCCCATTTCGGCAGTGATGCGGTTTCCTTTTTCGCTCCCATGCCCTCGCATTGACAACCCTGCCCTTGTAAAATACCGTCTCGGATTTGACAAAGATTACGCCGGATTAAATAATACATTTTAATTCGTTGACCCCCGCCCCCAGCCACACCCTGTCGCACGCCTCATCCACCCCCATTCCTGATTTCTATACGTTTTTGCCTCCCCTCTGGACAAACTCCATACGTACCCAGGAAAACCTTTTTTCCCTATGAAACTCCATTCCCCCGGTTTATCCCTGGAAAATCCGCGGATTTCATCCCCCAACTTCTCGTGTGGCTTAAATCAATTTTCCTTATACCTATCCTAGCTGCCCCTTTGCCCAGCCGTCCTCCCCTTTCCCCTCAAAAACCCCTCCCTTCAGTCCCTTCCAAAGAGGCTTCGCTGTTCTAAGTTCAAGTCTTTCCATAAAAACGACTAAACCAACCGGCCGATACCCCTCTATTCTTCTTCCTATCGATGTGCGCCCTTCTAGTTCACTTCTCGGTTTTTCAACTTTCCTCTTCAAAAACGGCCCGTACATTTTTTCTTGGGCATGAACTCCCCCCCTCTGCTCTTTTTACCTTTCCCTAACGGCCCCCCCCTGGCAAATGTGGGTGAACCTAAGTAAACGCCGCTCCAAACCGTTACTTACCCTCTCCCAATCTGGGGAAATTGATGTCCTCCATCATGCCACATCCATGGCTTTCCAGGAAGTGCTGGTCCTAGAAGAGCTTGTAGGCTAGGTATCAAGAAAAGAGTCCTTGGAAGTTTCCACAGAACATCTACCGTTCTTTCGGGCCTGTGTCCCCACGTTCCCACAAGCTTGCTGTATCGAACAGTACTCACCTTCGTAACCGCCTTGAGCCTCTCGTAACTATTTCCTCGATCCGGCATAAGGACCCCGCAGTTTATTTCCCTAAGTTTTCTTAGAGTTAGTGCGGCTTTTGGACTCCTTCACGCGATTGTTGTTAGTTTCAGGAAATTTCCCCTCTTTTCAGCCCGCCACTTCCCGTGTTTCAGTTCCCTAGTAAACATTTAGTTCAAGCGTCCCCTTATGCCATAAAGTATCTGGTTCCCCGGTATGAACGCCGTAGGGCCCGATCCGTCCTCCCTTGTATTCCAAGATTTCATTCGCACGGTTCCCTTTGCTCCCCGTCTGACTTTTCTTCTCCCCCCCGATGATGGTGGTTCCCCTTTTGGTCGCAGCCGTCAATCTGCCTCAAAGATGAATTCTTAAAACTTCTTACTTCCCTCATCTTTTGAAAGCCGCATTTTTTTTGGATCTATCCCCCTCAGCGCTGTTCTCCCTTTCGTCTTTTCCCAAACAGTTTCCCCCCGTTGCGAATGCCATCGTTTTTGTTCGCGCCAGCGAACGCTTTCCTCGAGTGTGCACTAGTTTTCTTTTATGCGTTTTGGCTCCTGTTTTCCCTGGGCGATCGTGACTTCGAAGCTATTCGTTCGGAAATACATTCTCCATTTCTCCTTGGAACTTCTTCTACCCCTACGTCCAGTCACACTCCCCCCCCCCCTTCAGATATGCATCCCCGGATTGGACAATTTTTGAGTTCCATTCCCCTTTGCTGCGGAAGTGAGTTGCTGAAGTTTTTTAGTCACGATCAAGGCTTTCGCTTTTTTCCTTTATTACTTTATCCGCTGTGATTTCCCGTGTGAGAAAGTCTGTACTTGGGACTGGTGTCCCTTCTTTTTCCTTTTCACGTTTTCCTTTTGGCCTTTTACTGCTGCCCTAGCCTACAATCTCCTTCGATGGGACGCCCTCTTCTTGGCACTTCCCCCTCCGAGCGGATTTTCGTAGGTTTCCATGCTGTGATTTCCTACAATGTTTGTTCCTCCCTTTTCTTTAAGCTTTTCCTTCAAGGGAAGTGCAAATGCTTTTTGGGCTTGTGGCCCCCCTCGTTGGGCCCCTTTTAGCTTTTCACAACGCTCTAGTGTGTAGACCCTGAGATGGCTCCCCGCTTTGACACGGCCAGCCGCTTTGTGGCATGGGTGAATTCTTTTAGCCGATATTTTTTTTCGGTTCGACTTCCTTCCTTGACCGAACTTTTTGGTGCGCTACCCGGCTTCCTTCCATTTTTTTGAAGGTTTTCTTTCCCCGCTGAACTCTCTTTCACGGAATCTTTTACATCGAGCCACTTTTTACAGAGGGTTGGTTTTCTCTTATTTTTTTCGGAGCACACGAGTTTCCTCGCGAGTCTTCGTCAAGATGATTGCAGCGATCGAAAGCGGTCTGGCAGCTGTTGGATGGTGATTACTGAGGGTGGGCGAGTGAGAGGTTTTTTCCTTCCCATCTTTTAAATCTCTTCCTCCCCGGAGGAGATTTTTTACAGATGTCCTTTTCCCAAAGTTTGTTTGTGTTGCTTCGGGGCCATCCTGGTCCTGCTAGTATGGATTCAATAGGGAACGGAGGACGTTCGGCCCCGGTTGTTTAATGCAATCTTTCAACGGAATAAGTTTCTCTCAATTATTGCCCTTTTTGTAGGATTTGATTGATTTTTTTTTCCTTCCTCTTTCTTTTTTGGGAAGTACGGCTCGTGCTTGGCCTTATTGCTTTGTAGTCTCTGGTATTTTTTTATTGTGTGGACAAATCACACCAGCCCCTGAGACTTGCCGCCAATTGCTCCACGTATGCTGGTCCTGTGTTGATTAGGATTTCTCTCTTTTACTAATTTCGATGAACTGGTCTCTTCTTTTTATCGTTTCGAGTTGTCCCTGTAGGGAATCCCTTCTTTGTTTAATATGGGCTTCTGATCGGCTGTATAAAGTTTTGCGCGCTTGACGCCCTTCCATTTGCTTTTGATTGCGATAGCTCCTCCCTACTCCTCCCTCCCGAGCGGATTTTTGTAGAGCACCTGTGCCGCTTCATGCCCGATCTACAGCTGGATGCCCGCGCTTTTACTCCTTATGCGTAAGAACCTGTTTCCTATCTACTTTGTTTGTTGGAGAGCTCCCACGCAGACTCCCATTTTCTCCCCCCTCCCCTCTCCGCCTTTCCTTGCGCACAAGGTAGTTTCCCCTGCTCCCCTCTTCCCCTCAGGTTCTTTCTCCGCCCTCCAGCATGTCGCTATCTTCTCATTCCGGCCAGGACCCTATCTCGGAGCGTAGCAGAGAGCTTTTTACCAGCCAAACCGGATGGTTTGAAGCGAGCACATTTGCAGCACACTCGTTGTGCCCCACCGACCCCCTATCATTTTCATAGCCCCCGATAGCCTTTTCCCTTTCCTGGAAAAGGTAAACGCCGTGTTCCCGCGGCGATGTCTCGTGCTTTGGTGCTTTTCTTCACTTTTCCTCAAAACCCCCCTCTTGAATCCCCCCCCCCCAAGATAAGGTGCAAGAGCGCCTTGTCCCGGCCCCCTCAACCCCCTTAGAGGTCAAATCTCGCCCCCGAACAACCCAAGTTTTAATTTTTTCCAGGATAGAGTACAAACCCCTCCCCCCCCCTTTGGAGTTTTTTCATACCTGCAGGTCCCTCTCCTCCTCCCGACCGCGCCTCCCCGTGTCAACTCTCCTTTCCTCTTAGGACCCTTTTGAACAAAGTATAGTCGTTACTGCCGGATCGCTTTGGCTCTCCCCAAGCCCGCCCTTTCCTCCCCCACCGACAGCCACGCCAACCTTTCCCCCTCGAATGATTTCTAGATACTGCGGAGAAACCACTTTTCTTCTCCTTAGAATATCAGAAATTCGAGCCCCTTGATTCTTTTCCCCTTCCAAATCCTCCGTTTTATCCTTCAATCAAACCTCCTCTTACCCGATGTCTTCCAACCGTTCGCGCGATGGATCCATACCCGGCACACGTTTCCCTCACCTCTGTTCCACGCCAACCAAAATGTCCCATGGAACTTCTCCTCCTCAAACCTGACTTAACCTACGGATCCCAATCTCGATTCAAACTATCCTCTGAACCCTTCACCACTTCATTTCCCCCACAATGCCCCCTTCCCGCGTAATCGAGATGTGCCAATAATCCCTCCGTCGTTTGGGGCCTTGACCCTCAACACTCAACCCTTTGCCCCCTAGCGTCATTTGCCCCTCATTTTCCCGTATTAAAGTGCCATCCTGATACTTCAAAGAAGTCCCGGAAACTGCCTGATGCCACTCCTCCTATGTCGGACAATTAGGCCCCCCTCCCTAGAACCAACTTGGCCCTCCTTCGCCTCCCATCAACTGACCCAGCGCTCGCGTATGCCCTCTCTTGCGTATTCGAGCGATCCCGTTGTCACTCCCCAGGCCGAGGACCGGTTATGTTTTCATCCCCCCTCCCTCAGCAGTCCGTAATTCTGAAATCCGCGTTCAGTAACCTGATTGCATTAAAGATCTTCCCGGGAAGAGGGCCGAGTCTCTTCCCGTCACATTTCGTGCCGCTCACTTCCTTTCTCGGTCGACCTAAAAGCCGTATCAACCCCTTTTTTCCTTTTAAGTTCTTTGCGAGCTTTTTTGTTTTAAGTGGCATTACGCCGGCTTGTATTTCGTCTTTTTTTTTCCCACTTTTCCGAGCACTGTTATATTTCCTAAAAACCGCAATACTGGTGACATTACCGGCTAGAATTATACCTCCCCTGTTTTAATTTTTCTGCCCCTTTAGAAATTTCCTTTTCTCTGGAACCGGTCTTTACCGCCGTCGCTTTCTCCGTCACGCGGCGACATTCAGGATACCGTGTCTGACAGAACGATGCTATCCATGGTTTTCTACAGAGGTCCTAGTTTTTGTTTGAGATGCTTCCCTTCAGTTCAAATTTCAGGACCCCTATCTCTTTAGTGTTTTGCGAGATGAAGAAGTTCTTTTCGACGGTCTGCCTTTTTTTTTGGATTTTGCTGTGCTGGCCCCTCCCCGTCTTTTCACCCATACTATTTAAATTACGAGACTTAGGTTGAGTGCCTATTTTTCCCTCAATCATCTGATTTTTTTTCCCTTCGGTCTCAAAGAGACCTGATTGCCGCTGAGCACTTTTCAGAAGATTGTAAACTGTTTGCTGTGCTTCCTTCTTTCTATCGGGAAAAGGCAGCAGGATTGCGGTCGGATAAATTCACAGGAGGTCCAGGTGGGACACCCCTCTTCAAAAATTCGCCTCACCGCAGCTCCTCAATTATCCACACTGTCTTTGGTATCCTAACGTTGCTGACCCCCTTCGTAACTTCCGTTTCCGTTGCGAAGTGAGTTTTTTTTTCGCAGAGATTTCCTTTCTAAGAAGGTTCCCCCCCTATTACTTGACTCCTGTTGATAAGCCCTGATTGTTTCTGTGCCCCCTCATTTTTTAAAGGCGGACTTTTTCCCCTCTTGAGGTGCAAACTGCCTTTTTGTGGTAATGGTGCTTACCGTTCTGCTACCCTCTCGGCGATGTATCCGCGCCCGATTTTATCGTACCGTGAGCCTTTTCGAAAAGGACCAGTGCGTTCGTTTTTTTAGTTTAACTTTTTCCCGAATGCGGCTTTTAATTCGTTCCCGCATTTTCATTGACCCTTCTTTGTTCCTACTTTCGTCTGCACTAGGAGGTTAGTTCACTCGTATTTTCGAAAAACCCGCTCTTTGATTTCCCCCCAAGGCAACTCGAAGTTTCGACTCTCAGGTCTCCCCTCTGCAAATATCCGCTGCAGCCTGTTGATGGCGGCATTGTTTTCTTTGGTGGTGTTTCGCTTCGAAGGTCCTACGTTACTTCATGACCGACCTCGCTTGCGCCGATCTGCCTAGGCCTTGACAGTGAAATTTCCGTCCTTTGTAGTTGTTTGCCAACTTTTTTTTTCTCTGGTTCCGGCCATTTTTGAGTTGTACATTAAATGTCAAGAGGTCCCTCGCTCGTTGATTTTATTGACCTCATGACGGATGTCCTTTACTATGACCCTCACCCCTTTTCTGGAGCATTTCTTGGTAGATGATTCCCTTTGGCGATAGTGCTGCTCTGAGGGCGGTGAGTATGGTGGGCGTTTTCATTGATGGCGGGTTTTTTACGGCCATTGCGTGCTTTAGAATCTATCTATTCACAAGCGGTCACCCCCTTTTTGAACGAGAGGGTTTATCCTGTTACAAAGTTTGCGCCTTTATCTTGCCTCATCTGCTCTTGCCCCAATCGGTTTTCGCGATTCTTTCTTCCATCTGGAAGTTAGTTCGTTGAGTTTGTAGTAAACCTGGGCTGTGTAATGATAATTCCCCTCGGACACCGCCTATTCTTTGCGAAAGCTTGTTTTTTCTCCCTTTTCAAGGTTTGGGATTAAGTTTGGGGGCCGGTGCTTTTTTGATTGGTTTGTAGTCTTTTGCCACAGTTACGCCATCAACAACCTCCCCCCTTATGGGCGCTCTCCCTAGTTCCCAAACAGGAGGTTATTTTCTTTGACGGGATTTGTCTTCTTCTTGGTGGCACATTGAAGGTGTGCTTGCTTTTTTTGCTCTTGTTTCCATTTTCGCCTTTCGGGAAACACAAGTCGGATCCTTTTTTTCCCCAGTCGAGGCTGACGCATGTTGGCCTTCGATGCTTTCAGTTCTATTCTTCCTTCCCCAGGTGATGAGATAATGATGCTCGCTAAGAATCTCGTTGGAAGGTGACACTCTTTTTCAGCGAACGTAATCATTCCCGGAGGACGGTTCCTGGGCGGGGGTGCTTCTGCCTAGTGGCGATTCTGAGGGTACCCTAAAGGAGCTCTTTATAATTGGGTTTTGTTTTGTCTCCCCCATTTTCTTTACCCCCCACGCAGAATCTGCGCCGTCGCCCCCGCGCGTCATCCAGTCTCTCTGGCCATGACGCTGGGCCACGGTGCCACCCCTCTTCCCAGAATCGATGGCGCCGCCCAGAGTGATTTCTCTCAGCATGCAGGAGAGTGGTCCCAGTTGTTTTCCTTCCTCCCCTTTCCCCTTGGAAAAGTCTGTGTCTTTCTCTCGCCAAAACTTCCTCAGCCTTTGACCTCTCCCACAGTCCAGCCTCTGTATTCACACCAAAAGGAGAAACTCAGCCCCCTCAGCAGTCACTTTCTTTTCCACTATAGCGGTGCCTCTCACTTATTTGCGTACATCCCCCCCCCCATCCCATAATTCGGCCTTTAAAGAGTAGATAGGGCCAGCTCGTGCGTTTTTTTGCGCCCCTGTGGTGCCCATTCACGCCCACCATAACCACAGACCAGAAACCCACACTCTCTTCCCCTAAACTGAGATCTGGTCCGGCCACTCCCCCCTGCTAAAGAAGAAAAGCACCACCCCTGCCAAGACAAGTGGACCCCCCAATTTCGGAGTCTTTTTTTTCCCCCTCCCAATTCTGTTCCGGTATTTATTCGTTCTCGTACCCCCCCCTCAGTTCCCCGTTAGTCAGTTTCTGGACAGTTTTCCCTCGGATAAAGAACTAAGAGTTTCCACGTGATGGGACTTTCACGCTCTCCCCAATCTTCAGGCTCCAATTCCACTGTCCCCTTTCCTGCGATCACCATTAGTCTAATCCCGGATTTTTAATACGTCGCTCTCTTCAAGAAATCCTACTTCAGCGAAAACCGGAACCCAGTAATCACCATTCACACCCTTTCCCTCCGCTTTCGTCGCTTCATTCTCCCACCCTCTGAGACACCCTCCCTCTACCCTAAACCGCTACTTAGCCCCCCCCATTATTCCCCCTTATGTCCAGTGTCTCTTCATGTCCATCCCCTTAACAACGATCGCGTGACGCTTTCCATGCATTAAAAACTTCTCCTTTAATCGGGTGAATCTTCGGCCTTCCTTTTTCCTCCACAACTGTTTTCCTCCGGAACATTAAAAAATTCCACGTCAAGGCCTTGCACGGACCAGCGCGCCCGCTCGTCGTTCCCAAAGGTTTTCTTCTAACCGACTCTATTAACCCTTCTCGTCTTATGCACCAACTCACCCCCCCCCCTTCCCCTCACCGGGTTTTTGACCGATGTTAGACTTCTTTCCCCGAGAGTTAGCCCCCTTCTCGTTTGTGACCCTCCCCCGTCCCTTTCCCTGACTCCCTTCGCAGTGTCCTTTTTCGTTTAAGCTTCAAGCTGCCCAATCTGACCCTCACTTTTGTATAGCCATCCTCTTGAAAATGCCTTTACCGAATTAAACGCCGTTCTCCCCCCCCCTTTCGTTCCAACCATCTTCCTTTCCCCAGAACTTTTACTGCTGCAAAAGATTGTCTGTCCCCCCAGCCACTTTACCTCTTCCACGTTCCTTTTCTAAGATTGAATCCCAGCGATAATGGGAGGAGCACTTAGACTATCTTGTAGGCACCGTGGTCAGCAACCTTCACTCCGATTGCCACCGTCCCCTTTTTCCCTGCTTGTTCATCACAGAGCCCTTCCCCCGTACGTCTCCTTCCCTCAGACTTCCGACAAGTTGAACCGCCCTATCCTGAGGTTTCCTCTCAAAGTTCTTCAAGTATAATAGGGCCCACCCCTCTCCCTATGAGCGTCGCTTCACTACACTTCGTTGCTCTGATTTCCTTCCCTGGCATCACGGAACGAGAATTATCCCACTCCCTTTTCAGCAACTTTTTTCCCAAACCGTTTTATTTCTGGCTTTTATTTTTACATTTTAGTTTGACCTGCACCCCCCTTTGATGATTGCTCCGGTCACCTTTACCACCTTCTCACTGTATCATTTCCGAAAACTCCCCCGCCTCTCCCTTGCCCCAGAGTTTTCAAAGGCACCCTACTTACCCAAGCCTTTAAAGTTTCAACTCAAGAGGATCCCTATCTGGCGTCCTGCTTCCCGCCGTTTTCTTTAGAACCTCTTCCCCATTTTCAGATACCCGCACGTTGTGCCAACCTATGTCCCTTTCTCCCACGTTTTTTTTCCTAACAGATCCCTAGATTTCTTGGTTCTGCCCCCGATCGCTAGCCAGATCGAGAACTCCCCATACGAGAAGCATAAGCTTCAGTACACTTCTA
>Ga0179593_1793417_pt1 | contig 11226 bp, 16 predicted proteins | sample CZODoug2_1_08_16_FD_185931 | JGI IMG/M metagenome (GOLD analysis project Ga0179593, IMG submission 185931) | Vadose zone soil fungal communities from Angelo Coast Range Reserve, California, USA - CZODoug2_1_08_16fungal (PacBio error correction) | ecosystem: Environmental > Terrestrial > Soil >... | reverse complement strand
ACCACCTTTCTATGAACCTCTCTCCTCTATTTTTTTTTTTAAGCAGTCCCCCCATATGGCGCACCTTTCCTGCGTTCCCCTTTAGAATTTTTAGTCCGTTGTCCCATCCTTGGTTCCAAAGTCTCCTACTTGGATTGAACCACAATTCTTTTTCCCCTTTTTTCCGGGGCGTCCACGCGTGTTTCTTCCCTCTACCATTATCCCCTCCTGGTCGGTTGGGAAGAACACGATGCGGAATCAACCCCTTTCTTTGGGTTCCCCCCACGTTCTGGCTCTTTTTTCCTTCCCCCCTCTTCTCCTTTTTTTCCAAAGTAAACACGTGCCAATTTTTTCCGTTGACCCGATTTCCTTGAACACAAGTTGGACAATTTGCCGCACATTTGCCTTTTTTTTTCTCCGATGGGCTCCTTTTCCCCCAATTTCTCGGTGTTCCTAATGTGAGTTCTTTCCTCACCACTCCCCTCCTTTTTTGGTTCCCCTTCGGAGCTATCATTTCGTCGCAATCGGAAATTGCTGTCCTTGTAGGTCGCATATACTCTTCCTCCCCAAATCCGATCTCTTCGTTTACTTACGACGACTACTTATTCTTGGCCCCAGTCCTTATGATCTTCGGGCAAAACCTTTTTCGCCACCCCCCCCCCCCTCCCCGTACTCAAGAAATTAGCGTCGTCCCCCCCTTTCAACTAGTTTTTTTAAATGGTGGTTAAACCTTTTTCTCTTTTTTCTTCTAAGTGAACGCGCCCTAGGTCTTCCTTTTAACTTTTTTTTTCCCTTTTCAGCTCGACGTTTCCGTTCAGTCTGGGATGGAACCGTAAGTAGCTTCTCTTTTCTTCTTTTCGTTTTCCTCCCTCAGATAAACATCCTTCTTATCTCCTTACTCGTACCTTTACTTCACTTGGGCTCTCATTCTCATAAGCGCCATCTTTCCCCCACCCCCTTTTTTTTGTTATTTCCCCCCCCTTTTTTTTCAACCCCCCACCCGCCTCCCCTTTCCCGTTACCCTTTTATCTTCCATAACGAAGTACAATTTCCTACCCTTTGTACACTTCGGATGAACGCGAACTTAGCAGGGCTTTCAGGGCTTTCCTTCCCTTAAAAGTTCCTTTTTCGATTCCGCCTCCCCGATTATTTTTCTCACTCTCTGTTTTTTCAGCCCTCCCGATTGCGCTGTCGCGTTGTTCAGGAATTACGCCTTCCCCTTATCCTAACTAGGTGACCTTTCTTTACCCCAAATTCTTTCTTAAAGGTTTCCGGAATTGGAATTCGCTCTCCAGTTTTTTCCCACATTGGTCTTTAGTTTTTTCTTTCTCCTCTACAGGACGTTTTGCTGCGATCGTATTCTCGCTCCCTTCTGCAACACGTAGCAGTATGAGGAAGTCATTCACCCTTTTCCTCTCTAGTTTCTTTTTCCTATAGGACGGTATACCCCTCTTTTCCCATTCTTGTCCGTCAGCTTTTCCTACGAGACTTACCCGTACGTTGGGCGACCGCGTTGGGCTTCCCCTTTTCATTTTTTATTTTCCGGGCTTTTTATAAATTCATTTTTTATCCTTATTTCGACACTCGTAGTTTTTTTCACCCCTTTCCCTCGGGGATTTTCTCCCTTTTAGCTAAATACGTTGCATGTCGAAATCGGGCAGAAATTTTCTTCCCCGTTCGATTTTTCTTAACCGACTGAGGGGTTTTTCCCTTCCTGTTCTCCGCTCCTTTCTTTTTCCGTGTTCAGGTCTCCAACCACTTGGCGCAACGGCGTTTCCCCAATCAAGAGTGTTTTCCCTCTCTTTTACTTCCCGGTCCAGGTGTGGCAAAGACGTCACTCCTCCTATTGCTTGGTTCTCCTTTTCCTTTTGTTCATTCCAATGGTTTACGGCGGCGATGTTATGGAGGGCGGCAGATTTTTCTTGGCATCTCCTCGGTTTTTTCTTTATCAGGTCTGGACAGGGAGGTTTTCTTTTCTTATTAATCCTCTCCCTTTTTTTCGCTATCAGGTGCTGCAAAGCCCCTTATTATGCTTACTCCCCGATAACCTCTCTTCTCTCTTCCCCCCTAATTCTCCCCCGTACACCCATAGCCCTTTCTCCTACAACTACCCCTCCCAGCATCGCCACCGAATTCTCTCCTTTCCTCTCTGTCCCGGTCCCCAGTTGACTGAGCAGCAAAAATACCTCCTTTGTGGCTCTTTTCTCCTTCAACCCGGAAATACATTCGCCACGTCCTGTCAGTCACACAGGCCAATTATATCTCCTCCCCTTTTAGTTTCCTTTTCGAAAACCCGCTTCTCTTCTATATCTGGCTTCCTCCTGTTTTCCCCACCCCCCACCTCCCCTAGTCAGGGTGATTCTTTCCACAGCTGATCTCGCGCTGCCAACAGTCCCCTCTCTTCCTCTTCTTCCAAATCCCTTTTCTTATGAATTCCATTTTTCATCAACATGAACTTTTTTTCCCCGCCCCGAAAACATTCCCCCACAGTGTAAAATGTTAGCCCCTCTTTTCGCTCCATCGACTTCTTTTTTCCCAAATTTTTTCATGTTCTTGTAATACGCTTGTAGTTTTCCCCTTTGATATTCCCCTTGAACCGGCGCTTTACCAGTTTTCCGTCCGATTCTTTCTTCTCCTTTTTTTCTGAAGGCCCTGAGCCTCGGCTTCTCCTCCACACTTCTGTCTCAAAAAAGTGAACCCGCAGTAAAGTCTTTGGCTTCCTTGTTAACATTCCGTATCCCAGTCCTGACTTTTTCCCTCTTTGGGCCGTCTTTTCCCCTCATTCGACCCGAGGTGATAATGTTTTTCCTCTTAAATGCAAACACTCTTCCAGTTCCCTTTTTGAAAACCGTGGGTTTCTCCACCTCTCTTCTTTCTTCATATTATCTTTTTCTTACCCTCCCTACGCTCTTGGAATACCGCCAGGACTTCCTCCATCCTGCACCACTTGTAGAAATCGATCTTTTAGGTAACATCTTCGGTGAATTGCCCGGGAGCCTTTTTATTCCTCGGTTCCTCTTTTGGTGAGCTTCCCTTCCGCACTAGTATGGAGCAGTTTTGCCCCCTTTCTGATCTACAATTTGATCCCACATCACAGCCCTGCAAGGTTGTAAGAGTACTCCCGGCAGCTCGCCTCTACAACTGAGGGTTTGATCTCTTCTAATTACAGCCTATCGCGATCCCCCCTGCCCCCCCCCCCCACCCCCTTTTTTGAGGAAAAGAGAGTACGCTCTGTTAAGAAAATCCTTTTATTCCTCAGGGTACCCGGTTATTGAAGCTCCTCTTTTCTATTCATTTTTTCTGACCCAAGCCTCCTGACACCCCCCTTCTCCTTGGTGAAACTCTCGTGACTCCTTGTTTATTTTAGAGAGACCCAAACTTTTGCCTTATTTATGTACCTTCCTCCCTGCCCTCTGCTGGTTCGTAATACAATAGTCAGTGTAATCTACTGTTCGTGTTTGTTGTACGTGCTTACTTCGAACTTTACCCCACCCCGAAATTGCTGATTCTCTTGTAGGTCCCCATGTCATGTGAAATGTTTGCGACTTCCTGCCCAAGCCCCTTCTTTCGAAACTTCGCCATCGGTCTTTTGAAAAGGTTTCCCAATGGGTCCGTTCCCCTTCACCGTGAGTGCAGTTTTACGCATCAGTTTTCACGACTCGTTATCGCCGCTCCTCTTTTCTTCACCCCTGAAAGTTTGATCGGATCGTTTTCCCCCCCCAGGAGGCTTGCTATATCGGTGCGAGTCCCACACGCTTGTTTTACGCCCCAGCCCAGTTTTTTTCCCCCAAGTTTAGCCGGCTTGAATTCTGGGTTTTTGAAGTCCGTTTTTTTTGCGTCTTGCATTATTCCCTGCTTCCCCGCCAAGCTTCCCCGCTTTTAGGAGAGATTTTTTCTTCTCTCTCTTTTTTTCTTTGAGAGATAGATAACATCCATTCCCTGTCTCCGTGAAAGCGCGGGTCCGACCGTCTAATCCTTCGCAGGCGCGGGACAGAGTAGTTGCCTTTTTGTCCTTTCCATTTCCCTTCGCGACTTGGATTTGACCCAGTGCTGGCTTCTTTTCTTCCAAGTTTGTGAATTCTTTCTCTCTTTTCTGGTTTTTGCGAAAAATATTGCTCAACCAAGCCTCTTTTCGTTACCCCTTCCTCTTTGAATCGTATTGATTGTATTTGTGAACAAGGACCCCCCATCGAGAAAATTTTCCCTTCTTTTCCCAGTTGGGCACTCAGTTGGACCATTTGCGAAATTGGCACAGATGGCGGTTGCCCCGTATTTTGTGTCTTCCAATGTGCTCCTGTTTCGCCAAACCCCGGGGTCAGTGGCCTCCCTATCGCAGGTCCCTCCTTGCCTTTCCGATTGTTTCCTCTCGTACACGAACATCGATGTTTTGTCTTACGACGCCGGGCCCTCTTGGACACTTTTATTGCCGCAAACCTTATTGCCCAAGTTTACAGTTCCGAACTTTTTCCCCGGAAAACCTTCGCTCTTTGCGGTTGTTTTCTTTACGAGATCCTCCTACGTCAACTCCGTGGGGTCTATGTCCCCATTTTCCCAGGATGGCCGGGGGACGCGTCCTTTGGGGGATCTCCTCCTTTCTGTTAGGTACCTTCCCGCTATCATCAGCGGCCGGATGCGTCACTTCTGTCATACGATACCTATGCAGGTTGCTACTCTTTAAATTTTCGCGCATACCGTGACCCTTGCATTTTCTGTCGCCCGGCGCAATGTCTAAACGAGGTCAACAGCCTTCATACGTACAATATCTGACCCCTACAATTTGACCACGATTCGATTTTTCGCCTTTTCTTTGTTCCCTCGGGCCTCGTCAATCGCAAGGGTGTTGATCTTTTTCAAACATTACTGAAGAACCGTATCCTCGGTCTGCAGACAGACCGATCGCTCAATGCTTTGCTTTAAGATGGGCCCCAATTCTATCGCGAATCACCATCATTACCATGGCTTTAACCCGGACTGAGATTTTTCTTCCCGCGTCTTCCGCACCTTTACAGTTGCCGGGTCTTTGCTTGCAAAGCTCCGGTTTGTTTTTTTTTTTTTTTCCGGCTTATCACGCATGCGCTGCTATTTTTCTAAAACCCCGTGACTTGCGTTTTGAATCTTTGTCGTCCGCAGAAGAAGCATCACCGGCGGTAGACCTTTCTCCGGTACTAATCGTACCAGACTACGGATGTTGTCCCCAGGAGACTTATATTTGGCGATTTGGGCTGAACCTTTCTGTTGCGTCCCTCTCCTTTCCTTCATTCCTCTCGTCTACAGCATTGATAAGATGCTCAAAAATCTCGTTTGCTCGTTTCTTCTTCGGCGCGATCTCTCTCGCGGTACTTCTTTTTTTTTTTATGGGCCGGCCCTCTTCTAGGTTCGATGGAAAAGTATTCAGAGCTTTTTTTGTTGGCTTCGTTCACGATCGCATTGCGGCTAGAGGCCCACGTCTTACCGTTACGTGGAATTTCCGTTTGAAATTTCCCCTAAAGAGATGATACCTTTGGCCTTGCTGTTCAGGTCCCACCGCTAGGCTCTTCCGGCCCTGCGCGTCGTGTCGGTTCGCATTGAACTGGTTTTTTTAGCGGTTGACTTTTTCTGATGGGTTTGTTACTGGCAGATTGGCAGCGAGTGGCCGAGTTCTCTTCCGTTCAGGGAGTTCTGGATATATTATTTTCTGTTGTTAGGGCTCCAGGTGTCAACTCCCCGAGAATGGACCACCCCGATACCTTTCGCTCCCTAGCACGTCTGCAGCCCCCCCCCTTTTTACAACTTTCCCTCCCCTCTTTCAAGTCCCGACACAGCAGCGCCAACTGCCTTGCGTGAGCATGGACGGCTGGCTTCTCCCAATACGCAATGTTTATGGCCTTTACTACCCACTTGCATTCTTTTTGGCGTACGTTTCGCGCTCTAGGTCTGAAACTGTTCGTCTGAGGCGGCTCCTGGACCCCCAGTGACCATCCGCTTCTTCTTCTTTCCCGAGCTTTCCCTTTGCCCAACTTCAAGCCAATCGTCTCTGCTGATTGTCACACTTGCGCTCCTCTCCTCCGCCCAGCAAAACGTCGCATTCCCGTTTTTTCCGTATCGACTTGATTGTCGACCAATCAGACCTCTCATTCCCCTACATTTTCACCCCCCCCGGTAAGCCTTTTTCATCGCCCAACGCGAGCCACCACTAAGCGTGGTGCCTCCGTTCCTATTTGCCCTGGAAGTTTTGTAAGACCGCGAGGCCATGTTGCTTGACTTCTTTTGAACGGGCAACCGTCGGTGTCTTCTACTGCGTAGCTTTTGCTTTCGCCTTGCTCAGAGTTTTCTTTCTTTATGCGCCAAAACGCTGTTTTCTTTCTCACTCCCGCCGGTCAGGTAAGTCCGCGTTCCTTCCGGCTCCGGTCATGACTCCTGTTTTTTTGTACTTTTGAGCGAATTCTCCGACTTTGAGGAGACGAATTCGTCCACTTGTAAACTTCTTCATTCGAATTATCGGTTGTTCGAACCAAGGGGCCACCGTTATTCTCTTCTAGTTTCGTCATGACTTTCCATCCTTGCCCGCCCGAGACGTTTCCCTCGCCATAGAATACGATCTGGGAAATTTTTTCTATTTTCCTCTGAATTGCCCTAGTCTGTTCCTCCGGCAGATGTTGCTCGTCCAAGGCGCGGTTAACTATGGCGCAGATGGAGCCAAATGCATTCGTGAACCCCCTTCGGTATATTGACGTCCCAGTCTTTGCGTTTCTTCTTTTGGTGATATCGAATTTCTCTCGCGCTTTTTGCCGATTTCCCCGCTTCCTGCTTCTAGTTGGAACGGCCCAAGTCGTTAGGAGGGATGCCCCGTAGAAACGTAATTTTTGGTGCCCCTTTTCCCTTCCCGAGACAACCTCAGCCGACGAATCTGACCCCTGTTTTGTGTCTACGCGCGAAGTTTGCTGCTTCATCCTCGCAAAATAATGGTTGTTCGGTGTCCTTCCCTTCCACGCACCTTCATCCTGCTTTTTTACCCGCAAGGCAGTTTTCTTCTTATTTTTACGAGTACCTCATCAACCCCTTCGTCTTCTTCGCCGAATCAACCCACTGATTTCTTTTTTGTTCTTTTCTTTCCCATTTACCCGACTGCGGAATCCCTTCTGACATGAACCCCCAATTCAAATTTTACAACCTTTTCCCCTCTAGCAGCGCTCCTTTCTCGCGGTGTTTTTCTTCCCACTGTCGTCTCTTGTCTCCTTCAGTGGCCGTCACCACCAGGTGATTTTTTTGTTCGTACCCCCCCCGTCCGTCTTCTCTTTACCTCTTAAGTTGGATCCCTTGCGCAGTGATGTCCCCCCCTTTTCCCCTCCTCCCTCCTTGAACCTCTTTGTTCTTTAATGATTCGAATCGTTTCCGTCCTGTCTTGCTTAGATGCGCGGACCGCCAAGCTTCCACGCTCGATTCCCTCTCTCCTCTCCCTTTTTTGCTTTTCCACATCCATCTCCATACGAGCGATTCCTCCTTTCCCCAGTTTCCCTTCTTTGGGCGCCACGCTTCACAGGCGGAATCGCACCCCAAAGCCGATCCATCGGGTAAAATTCTATTTACATTTGCTTGCCCTTTTTTTTTTTTTTTTTTTCTTTTATGGTCAAAGTATTTGTGAATATTTCAGTGCTATCTCCCTCGTTTTGGCCGAACCTGCCGGCTTAAATCAACCCTTATGGTGTGGTTGGGATTTCTAAAACCGGGCTTTCTTCTGCAAACCCAACCCCCTCCCCCCAGTGGTAGCAGCTGCTTGTCCTCCAGCGTTCTTTTTTTCAGAAATAATGGTTTCCTTGAGTCGTCCTTAACCCGGCTTTTTACGTTATCTAAATTTGTTTTTTGTTTCCCCCCCTTTCGAATAGTGGGTCCCCCCATTCGAGGTAGATCTATTTTTATGTCTCATATTTCACTTCACTCTTTTTTAACCTTCAATAGCGTTCTATTATGGACTTTATTTCGACCCTTGTAGCTTTTCCACAATTCCGCCACCTTTTTGCGGAACACCCCATTCACGAACTGCGTATCTTCCCCATCCCCCCCTTCGGCGTGTTTAGCGAGAGGCCTTCAAGTCTCTCTCCTCGCAAATAACGGGGACCCCCCCTGTGCATAATAATTCCGTCCCGTCTCCTCTCTCTTCCTGTTTTTCTTTCCTTTACGCCTTTCTTAGGAGATTCTGTTCGATCCTCGTTATCTTGCTCTCCGTACTGGTCACTTCCTACCTTTTCCTTCTCCCTTTTCGCTTTTTTTGTTCCGCCATTCTTTCCGCCATACCGTCTGCCTCCCCCGCAAAGATATTAACCCTCCTCAGGCCCGACCTCCATTCTGACCTACACATTCCCACTTGAATCCGACCTTTCGAACGCGCGTTCAACGTCTGGTGGTCCCTATTCGCCACCTCTTTTTAAGCCCCTAGACCCTGTGGACGGAACACGTGGTCCCCATTTTGCGTTGATTGACTATTTGCAGCCTTTCCTCTTTGGTCCCATCGTCCTAAGGACAAGGGACTTAGGACTCTTCCTTTTTTGAGCCTCCTTAACATTTGAACTTTCTTCCAATCTCCCCAGACGTTCCTGCTAAGTCTCTAGCGAGGCCTATCCCCCTGCGCATTCTTCGTCCTTCTTCACCCGGTTTTTTAACCTTCTAGGGTACAAAAGGACGGCTTTTCTTAGGGTCACCCACTTTCAGTAAGGGCTTCTTTCTTCCGTCGACTCCGTTTCTCAGCGTTTGGTCCCACTTACCTGTTGTGATGTTCCGGCGGCCTCCTCGAGTTCCTTTCTCCTACATCCATGTCATCTCTTCTCCTCAAAAACTCGGGGCACGTTTTGGCTGCTGTCTTTTTTTGTGGCAGCATAAGCCGCGGCCTCCTGTTTTGCACCCTTTAAATATAGTTTCCTTATGCTATAGAGGATCTGCGGGTTTTCCGCGTCAATGCGCTTCTTCTTACAGCGACGGCTAGAGATTGGTACTCCCTTTCATCCGTGGCTCAGGTATTTAGGAGTTTGAATTCCCCGAGGAACTCTTCACTTTGCATTTAAGGTTTTTCAAGAAGTACTGTGTTTTCTCTTTTTCTCGTTGAATGTGTAGGTTTCTTGCCTTTTGCTTATTCACTGTTTTGGCTGTGGTGCCAGTCTGGCGCGATCGTGGGTGATTGTTTTCTTTAAGGGTTCCACTCACCTTTCTCTCTTCTCCCTCCGTTGTGTTAGATTTTTTTAAAGTCACCTCAGCAAGATAGCTTAACCCTGATACTCTGCCTCTCTCCTGAACCGATCTGCCCATACCTCCGCACCAACTTCTTAATCCTCCGACAGCACGCGCCCGGGCCTGCGCCCTTTACTCCGTCGTTACTGGAGCCCTGCAAATACGTGCAAATGCGAGTTTTATGTTCAGTGTAGAATGCCCCCGTACTTGCCAGTAGGTTGGCCGATTCTGCGTCTCGCCGCGACAAACTTCCTCTTGACCCGGCGCATTTAAGCGGAATAAACTCCTCTATCTTTTCCACTCCTTTCAGGAAAAATTCCCCCCCCTTTTTCCCTGTTTTTCGTCCACAAAGTATGTATTGCACCAAGCACCCAACGTAGCATATGAGACGCGCGTCTAATTTCTCCATCTACTGCAGTCCTTTCCTTCGCCCGCCGCCGTTCCCACCCTTCAACAACAGTGTTTCAAGCCCAAAGCTCCTTCAAGTACGTTCCTGCGTGCCACTAGACTCTTCTGGACTTTCCCGTAAGACCTATCGGAAAGGGTGACTTACAATGGACCTTCTTTTTTCGGCCGTCGTCATAATGCTAGTATTTGTCCCTCAGCGTTCGCGTCACACGTCTGTGTTGTCACTCCCAGCCCGGTCAATGTTAATTTTTCTCTTCTCCCTTCCCGTCTCCCTTTGTAATCCTTTCCCAGTTGTTATGGCGCGACTTTTTCCTTCGTCCATCTACCTACAACTTCCATTGAAGATGTCTTTAACCACGTGCACCGTATTCGATAAGGTTTTCCTTTTTTTCTATCCGTTTCCCGCAGCGACAGGATGCCCGTCCGTTTTATCTTCTACTTACCCATAGATTTGATTTGCTTTTCTCTTGAGTGTCCGGAAGATCTGGTGCAGGGTTTTGAAAAGGACGCTTTCCGTTTACAATGCGTCTTTGCTTTTAGCCCGCAAGGTATATGTTCCTATTTTCTTTTCGCTCGAATGAATGGGTGATTTTTGACCCGGTCTCTAGGCCAGCCTTACGCGATAGATATCCGTTCTCAGAGCGGCCCCTTCCGGTTCCGTTCTTAGTTTGAGGCCCACTTTGGTCAAACGTGTTTTTTTCTTTGGATTCGTGCATCTTGAAGCACGTCTTTCCGGGCCAGGTTTGGTTCCTCTCAACCGTCTCTTCGCATTGGGTTTGCTCTCGCAATTCCTTTCTTGATTTCTAAGCTTCCGCTTTTCACTACATCTTTACCATACCTCTTGTTTAATACCTAGCGTCCCTCTCGTTCGTCGTCCAGCTTATGCCCGCGGCCCCCCCCCGATCTCTCTTAAGCTCTTTGTAGGCCTCTTTCGTTCCTTTCTTTGTGAACCCTGCTTCCCATTATCACCTTGTGGTAGGCACTTTTTCCATCGGCTGCCTATGAACCTTTTCCCCCGGATTTGGTAGGCCCTGGTTTCAATATACCTTGAGATCCTCGGCTCCCACCCGGTTTTGGTGCCTTTCTACCGGCGTTTTCGACTGACTCTCCCGTCGTTCTTTTCCTTCCGTTTTTTTTTTCTTTTCTCCGGACCACCCCCATCGTATTTCTGCGACTACGTCATCTTACTATTCCCCGATTTTCCCAGTCCCTAATCCCCACTTTTTTCAAATTCATCGTAGTCGAATGTTTTTTTTCGATTCTCTTCTTTTTCCTCTTTTCTGAGACCCGCAAAGGTTCCAACCGCCCTGGAGAGGATGTCTCCCTTTTCTCTTTTCCCCCCCTCCGTGGTGTTTGTGTAGATACCCCTTTTCTTTTTGTTCTTTGGGTACGAATTCCCTCCTTTTGGCGTTCCCTCTTTTTGAACTCGAACCAGCCCAATTTCTCCTACTCCTTTGATGCCTTGACACACGTGGATTCCCGGGGCTGTTTTTGTTCCTCCTTCTGACCGTTTCTGGTTTCACTCCCCCGATGGACGGTACATCAACACTGCATTTACGTTACCAACGTCAGGGATTTCTTCGAGCTCTCGTGTTTAAAAAGGATGCCCACCACCGTTTTCGCCCTTTTTGCGCTGCTATC
>Ga0179593_1587716_pt1 | contig 11226 bp, 12 predicted proteins | sample CZODoug2_1_08_16_FD_185931 | JGI IMG/M metagenome (GOLD analysis project Ga0179593, IMG submission 185931) | Vadose zone soil fungal communities from Angelo Coast Range Reserve, California, USA - CZODoug2_1_08_16fungal (PacBio error correction) | ecosystem: Environmental > Terrestrial > Soil >... | reverse complement strand
TCTTTCTCTTTTTTCGGCACAATTCACCAATAACGCAACATCTCCTCCCTTGACCGATCCCCGTGCTTCAACCTCGATCGTCACGTCCCTGTTCTCCCTTTTCCTCTACGCGGGAACCCCCTCAGCATCTGACCTCAGCCTTTCCTCTCGAACGCCACGAACTTTTTCTTGTCTCCTAGACCGGTTTTTTCGTCTTTTTGCCATGCGTGGTTTACAACGGCATCTGTTTGAAACTGGCAAATTTTTCCTGAATGTCCAGGTCTCGGCGGTCCCTTATGGGACCAAGAAAGCATCGACGGTGGCCTTTAGACCAGCCACGCCCTCCTACCCACAACAGAGTTCTTTATCAACTACTCTTCTGCGACACATTGGTGGCGAAAGAAGGCCCCTCCCATTAGATTGCGGAAGGCTTCCCCCCCCCCTCCCCCCCACGGACTGGGCCGACCTTCTCTTCACCATTCAATTTCACACACCTCCTGAAACTCCACATTTTTCGGTTGGCCCCCCCTGCTTCGAAAGAAAACCCTTAGCGACACGGAATGTAAGTCACTCTTTTCCTCCTCTGAAGAACTTGATCAAAGGGTAGCTGCTAACTCGTTGCCAGTTCGCGAGATCGCGTTTTCCCGGAATAAACCCTCCTCTGTAAATCATGCCAATTCGCTTTTTCTCATCATCGCGTCACCTTTCCCGGTGATGGGGGCGCCTTCCCCCTCGCCGACCAGCGGTTTTCCAGAACAGACCAGCAGAAACCTTCCCCCCCAGGTCAGCCCTTTCCCGCCCGATGCGCTATCGCTTTCCCCGCTAACGCCGCCCCCTCCCATCCCCCGGCGCTAAACATCGCTTTTTGTTGTACCGGATTGTTTCCAAAAAACCCCCAAAAAAAAACCCCCCCCCACAATCGCCATTTTCTTTTTCAAAGGACGGGCCCCCCCCCCCCAGGATGAAGGGCAGCATTTCAAATCGAGTTTGAATAAGGCTTTCCTTAGGGCGTTGCGACAATCAGCCCGTTTTCCCCCCGCTGCAACGCTCCCGGTCTTGAATAAAATTCCACCCAGGATCCCCATTCTTTGGGCCCCCCCCGCGAAAACCTGCCCTAAGCAGCCCGACCCTTCTAACCGAAGTGAGCCTCCCCTTCTTTTTTTTTTTTGGATAAACCGGCGTTTTTCCCTCTCGCTACGCGATGAAAAGGCCGATCCGGTTGGGCTGATGTCTTTTCCTTCCCTAAAGCCACCCCCTCCTCATCAACTGGTACCAAATTCCCTTTCCAGCCTCGCAAAATCCAGCCGCCCTCTCTTTTTCTGAGAAAACGAAAAAGACTCCCCCTATCGGGTCTTGCATAGAGCGACAATGACGTCCCCTCTCTCCTCCAGAAGGCTCGAGGTCAGAACCTCCTTCCCCGTAGGTTGACCGAAAATGGCTCCCTTCTTTTCCTCGATGATATAGGACAGCGTCAGAAACTTGAAGCATCCCTCCCCCCTTTTTTCCCCCATTTGTACCGTTTTCTGTCCTTCTAAAAAGGTCGTCGTTTCCCTTAGGGTGTTCCTAACCAAAACCTTTTAAGGCACAAGATGACCCCCTTCCCCCAAGGAGAAGGATTGAAACCCCCTCTATGGATTTCCTCCACCCGGTTTCGAAGCTTCCCGGCAGGAACTTTCTCCCCGGCGTCAAGGGATCCATCCTCCCTCCGGGGCCAAGAGATTTGTCTACTCCGATTCCCGGATCAGGGACCCTTGGCGTTTTTTTTTCTCCCATTCCCTCCCTTTTTTTTCGATCGAGCACTCCCCCCCCTCAGACATTTGACCTGCTCCCTTCCCCCCCCCTGATTAGGCTGGTCTCTTTTCCTCCTCCTCACGTGTTTTTCCCCCCAGCCGAAATCTCTACCGCTCTTCTTGAGGTTTTCCAGGGTTCCTCTCCTTTTCCATTTCGGCTTCTTTCTTTTCCATTTGATCCGGCCCTCGGGTTACAAACCTTGCCCCTATTTTTCTTCTCCCCCTGAGCGGTGATTCTTCCCCCTGCAGGTACTTTCTTTCCAGGGATTCGAACACCTTTCCCTCTCAAGCACGTAGCCCCATCCCCCTTCTCTGTTGCAGAACTTCATGTCCGCCGCTTGCGAACCCTCTTTGGTCATGCCGCCACCCTCCCTCAAGACTTTTTTTTTAGAATTTCAGAACCCTTTTCTCTGAAGATTGGGGCGGTGGACTTTCCCTATATCATCTAGTGCATCCCCCTTCTTTGAGGCCATGTTCCCTCTGGATGGATTTGGGTTATGACCGCGCCCTTGGGCACTCCTCTCATTGCAGTTAAAAGATAGACAAGGCTATTTTTCCTTTCTGTTAGTTTTATAAGGGCGCTCCTCCTCGGATTCTGGTTCAGAGGGCGGGAAATTGTCCCCTTTCTTGAATCCTGTTTATGTCCTGTTCCTCTTTTTCAGTGATATTCAATTCCAATCCTTCTGGATTGCGGCGGGATCGATTCTCCTTTTATCGCCCCAAAACGCCTTCCCCCCCTTCCGGGAACTCTGTTCGTCTTTCCTTTTTCCACCTTCAGGTTCGCCTTATCTGATGGTCTTTAAAAGCCGTGCTGCCTTCCCCCCTCGGCAGTTCCAGTTTCATAATCTGTTGTATTTTTCAGTTTTATTCAAGACCTTTTTTTCCTCGCGTTTTTCCCCTTCCCCAAACGCTGATTGAGGGTCCTCCCGCCGAAGACCTTATTCAAACTCGCCCCTCAAATGATGCTTCTCTCCCGTATTTGACGCCTACCCGCTCATTGGAGTTGCTACCAGGAGTTCTGTTCAGAAGTTCCCCAACTGAAAGAGAAAAAGCATTATCTTCCTCGAAGAGAGGGAAACTCTTAGAGGCGTCCTCCCGGGGACGATTTATAGAGAGAGCATTTTATTCCAAAAGAGTGGCAAAGGGGATGAACGGTTTTCAAAGTGGTGGAGTTGATGTTTTATGATTGCATCCCTGGTAGAAGATTTCTTCTCCCCCTCAGATAAGGCGTTTTTATTCTATAAAAGTATAAAAAACGACCCCTTCTTCGTGGACCGGTTTTTACCTTCACCTTTCCTCTTCATGGCCCTTTCCCTTTATCAAGTTCTTCAGCGGGCGGGGCTTCAGGTTCACAGTTTTTGATTACATCCCTGGTTGCTTACTTTTTTTTGGTAGCGCGGATCACTTTCCCCTCCCCCCATTCTGGCGTTTCCGGTTATGGTTTTTCTTAAATTGAATTGGTCCAGGACTGCACATGGCCTTCTGTTCGTTTTGAAGCCTTCAAGCAAGCGACCTCTCTGACATGATTGCAGGTGTCTCCCACCCTCTTCTTGGGGGCGCGGCCGGGTCTTTCCCCTTTTTCCGAAGCGCTGTTGTTATTGGGGGTCCTCCTTTTCGACCGCTAGACTTCGAGGAGTTCGTTTCTCCCATAAAGCCCCCGCCGAGACCGGAAATTCCTTCCTTTTTGCCAGTCCCAGGTGCCTCCTTTTTGAACCACGTTTCCCTGAAAAAACCGGCTAGCGGCCCCCTCCCGGGACAACGTTTTGTCGGTCGATGGCCCTTCTTCCTTTTCCCGATGCTGATGTAATGGTGGTTAGGCTTTCCCCCCCAGATCAGGCCCGCAGGTCGAACAGTCGTGGACGAGCGAGGTTGAATCCTCCCTTTTGGAGAGGCTGCTGCTGGAGATTTGTTTTTCCTTCCCCCCAGGGTAAGGAAAGCAGATCCCCCCCTCAGTTGTGTTGTTGAGAGAGTTTTCCTTTCTCCCCCCCCTTGTCATTCCTGTTTCGGAAACATCACCAATAACTCCATCAGAGCGCGGACCGATTCCCCCCCTCCCCTAGATCGTCCGTTGTATTTCTGAAAAGCGACGCGGGACCCCCCTTACATCGCCATCTGACATTCAGCCTTCCTCTCCTTTTTTTTTTCCGCACGACGTGGTCTTTTCGGCGGTGTAGGTTCCAGGCCTTTTTCCAACGGAATCCTGGTCTCCTGGGGCCCGGCAAATGTTGCCTCCCCCTTTGCAAGGTCTCGGAGGGGACCAAGAACGCACGCTCTTCCCTGCGAACAGGACCGCCCGACGGCCCCCCCCCAATACCCCCAGCGCTGCGGCCCCCTTTTCCTTACCGGACGACTCCCCACCCCCTTTCTCATAATGTAATAATATCCTGTCCCCTTGAAGGCTTCAAAGCAAAAACCAACTCCCTCCACACGTTCTGGGTTAGACTTTTGCAGGCACCCCCGGAACCAATTCATTTCCCCCCCCCTCCCCGATTTTTAAGCGTGGCCCAGTCCTTCTACCACCCGCTTCGCACGAAAACCAACCCCTCCCTTAGCGGCCAAGATCCTGAACATGCCTGCCCGCCCGCTCCTCCCTTTTTGATAAAGCCAAGTTCCAGGCCTCCCCTCCCTCTGGTAGGAAAGGGGTCACTCCTCCAAAAAGCGGGAATCTCTCAAATTAGATTTTTCCTCATCATCGCGCCAACCCCCCCCCAACGCGTTTGAGCGGTGATGTTTCCTGACAATCGCTCCCTTAAAGAAATAAACCCTCACAACGCCCCCCAGTGACACGTTCGCATTTGCACGCCCGCCTCCCCCTCTCGATAAAGCTCGTTCACATTAAAGAGAAGGCCACCTTTTCCCCCAAAGACACCTTCCTTTTTCCTGTTTTAGCCTGGAAGTTGTTGTCGGAAACCCCCTAAAATGGAGAGTCCCTCCAAGAGAGCCTGAAAAGAATTCTGAATTTCCCATTTTAGGAGATACTTTTCTTTCCTAAGGTCGGCGCAAGCGCTGGCGTTTCGCAATCAGCGTTGTTTCCCTATGACAAGCCCCCTGCTTCAGACCGGTCTTTGCCCCACTGCCAGCATTCTCGAAACCAGATCCACCAGATTCCCCTTTCGGCCGCCCTCTTTGTACGAGAAGCACAGTACCCAAAGCAGATCAGGCGACCCCCCTTTCTCCTCCCAATCGACCTCAGTGAAAGGATCTTTCCCTGCGTTTTGCAGTCTCCCCCCTGCAGATACCAGCCAGCACTCCTTTTTCTGGAATTGAATATCACTTCCCCTCCCCAACCTGCGTCATGATCGAACCTTTCCCTCCAAGGCCACTTGCCCCTTTGCAGAGGCCGGCGCGCTGCTTCCTTAAATTTCACCCATTCCGGGAGCTTTTCCTCTCGGGTAACGGCCTTTCCTGACGCGGTGGCCCCCTACCAGGCAGGTCTCCAAATCCATCCCCGTCTTTTTTCCCGAACCTGTCCTTTCCCCTGAAGATGATCCTTTCTTATCAGCCCATCTCCTTTTTCTTGAAAATGCGTACCTTTTTCGAGCGGGTGGCTTCCCCCTTCAAAACTTTTTTTTTTTGGCAAAAAGGCCCCTCTCAGGAAGTTCTGCTAACGGTTTCTTTGACCCCAGCATTATGGGTCCTAAGATCTCCGCCCTGGACGAAGCTTTTCAGGAACCGGTGCCATATCCTCACCGGCGTCACTGCAGAAAAATCGGTTCCCTCCTTTTTCTAATAGATGTGCCCCCAAGGGACCCTTGGCGGTGTTGGGCTGTCCCTACAGCCGAACCCCCCCGTGCGACCCCCCCCTGGTCAACCTCCCTTTTCCATGGATCACGATCCTTCTTGGTATCTCTCTATTCTTATGCCCAAGACGGCCCTTGAGCAGGTCAAATGTCTCTTATGAGAGATTAGTTTTCCCGGCAGCGTTTTTTTTCCTTCGGCTTCGAGACAGCCACCTCCCGGCCTCGGAAGTCTTCTCCCTCCTTGACCGATTTGCTCTCCCTTGACGCCGGTGCTTTCCCTTCAACCGGTTTGGAGGTTATTAGGGCCCTTCCAACAGGGTTCTTTTTTTCTCCCTGTAGCCCCATACTGCTTTTTCAGAACTTCATGAAGACTTTTTCCTTTGCCATTGCGATTCCCCCCTGCAGCCACCCTCTTCGACCACCTAGCCATTTCAGAAACTTCCTGAACTGGATTGGTTGTTCCTCGAAGATGTCCCTTTTTTCTGTCCGGAGCAATGTTCTTCCCTGACTTGTAGGATTTGGCTTATGACGCGCTTCAGGAGAGAGGCCTCTTTTCCCAGATAATGGGCACACCGCCTCATGTTCCCCTACCCATCGCCCCCCTGGCGTGCAGAATTCCTTTTTTTTTCTCCCCTTGCCAAAGCTGCGTCTTAGGGAGGGCAAGTGGCCTGGTCCTTTTTTTTTTTTTCGGGAATCCTGTTCTGATCCCTTCCCTTTTAGGGAAGTGATCTCCCATCAGCCAGCCCCTTATTGCGGCGGGGATAGGCCCCCTCATCGGATCGGAAGCACCCCTCTTCCTCCAAAAAGATCAGGGCACTTATCCTATCTGCTGGTGTTCTTTTTCGTTCTTTCTTCGTAACCTCCTATGCAGGTTCTCCTTTGGCCATAATCTTTTTGTTCGACGATCTCTTTCTACGGTCTGAAGCCTCTCCTCCGACGTTGCAGCGGTTTTACTTTTTCGGATAAGACATCCTTCCTTATTCAAACTCGATTTGTTCCCGTTAATCTCCGACCCCTTTGCCCCATATGGTGTTTCTTTTCATTCTTCTCTCTCATGGGCGTTTGCGAACCTTTCCCGGACAACAAATTCTTTTTGATGTTGAGAGAAGAGCTGGGCCCTGGCCGGCGTCCTTTAGAGGAAAGCACTTTTCTCGGAGCGAAGCGGGTTTCGGGGTGGCAGGACCGGGGTAACTTTCCCCGTTGCCTTACGTGGCCTTGTTCTTTCCCCCCTATGGTCGGAAGCTACTTCCACCTTTTCTGTTGGCGCGATGATTGATACACCCCAAAAAAGTCTACCCCCCTCGGCAGCTGCCCTCTAATTACAATTTAATACTAGATCTTTTCCCCCCCCTTGGCTTTATCAGCTACCCTTTGATCACTTTCCCTCTGATTTTGGCAGGTTAAAGCGTTCTCGGGGCGCTCCTGCGTTGCTACCTACCTTTTGGGGTAGCGAGCGATCACCTTCCCCCCCCCCCCCTGAAAACCTCTTATTCGCGTCTTTTGAAATTGGTTACAGACATGTCACCACCAATTTCTTCTTTGGAAAAGGAAGGTGTTCGTTTTTCCTTAAGCTCTCCCTCTCTCTGGTGGACCACGGGAGGATGACATTCTTCCAGAGGGGAGAGGAATCCCTTTATAACGGATTTCCCTCCCCTCCGATTTTGGGGAAGGAGTCGTTCTCTAGGAAAAGTAGATCCCCCCTAAGTCAAAGACGAGCTTCCATGGCTGCACCATTTTCCTCCCCAGTGCAGACCTCCTCCCCCAAACGCATTGAGCCTCCCCCCGCCGAAAAAAAACCACCCTCCCAAGAAAACGTTCGTGTCCCCTTTCTGGACGACGAGCTGAAGGTCAGATTGCTGTTGGTATGGTGTTACGGCGTCGCTGTTCCTCCCTTTGGTCGGTTGAATTATTAGCCGGGTTTCTTTGGAGAGTTGGCCGTTATTGGTGATGTTTTCCTCCCCCAGGTCTTCCCCCGCCTTCACCCGTGGCCATATCTCTCTTTTCTCTCCCTTTTCTCTATGGCCAGCGTTTTTTTTCACCATCAACAAAACGCCACCCTCCATCCAAACCAGGCGAATAATTTTTCCCTTCCTCCTTTTCCCCACTGTTCTTCCCGGGGATCTGGTATTTGACCCCTCTTAACAGCAGCAATCTGACCTTCCTCTTTTCTCGACGGCCAAGAACGTGGTCGTGTCTTTTTTTTCGGCGGTGCGTTCCCTTCTGCAATTTTTTTTCCAACGGCATCCTGGTTTCCTTCCTGCAAATTTTTCTGAAGTACAGGTTCTCCCCTTGGGATCTACACGAACGCATCTCCTTTGGCCCTCGATCCCCGGCATTCACCACCTTCTGCGGACACTATCAACGAATTCCCGGGCCCCGCCCACCCCCCTTGGTGGCGGAATCCTTTCCTCTCAGGTCAACCAAGTCGCTGCGTATTCCCCTTCAAAGCAAACCACCTTTTTTTGCCGACCTTTTACCCATGTTTGGGCCTCCAATTCCTTCTCACCAGGAAAAGCCAGATTTTTTTTCTCGTCTAACCCAAACGGCTTCTCCCCCTAAACCCACTAGAAACCCCCCCCCCCCCGAATGTTAAGTTCTTCCCGCCCGATGAAGAACTTGATAAAAGGGTTCCCTTTCCGATCCGGATAGTAGGGAAAGGGGCCTTCCAACCCTCTCGCTGTATACATGCCATTCTATTTCTCGTTGAATCACTCTCCTCCCCCACCAACGACGGAGCTTTAAATCGCGACCCTCTTTAACAAGGACCCTTCCCCAGCCAACGCCACGGTTACCCCTTTCCCACCATTTGCCTTTCTAAAAAGATAGTTCCCCCCTCGACGAAACCCCCTTCCCCGCGCGTTCGCCTCACCTTGGCAGTTTGTTTTTATGAACCCCTCTCTCAAACGCCCTTTAGTCCGACCTTCCTGCAATGAACCCCCTGATGAGGCAGCATTTTCGTGATCCCAATCGAGTTGGAATAATTTCTCAAGCAGGTTCGAGCGCACCCTTTAAAAAAGCTGCAAACGCTTCCCTTCCGCGTATTGAATTAAAACTGCCCCCCCTGGATCACCCAGAGTATGGCCGGTCTCGACTCTCCAGCACGGCGGTTTCCTCAAAAAGACCCCCCTCCTCCTGAGCATTTAATCGAACAGCCTTCCCCCCCCCCGGCGTTTTGCAGTCCGATAAACGCGATTCTTCTCTCCCCGCCACCCGTTTTTACGGCTTGGTTCTTCTCACTTCATAAGCTTCCCTGATAAGACTTATTCCCGAAATTCCCCCCCCCCCTCCCAACTTGCCCCTTGCAAGCCCCCCTTTTCTTTTTTCCGCGCCGCTGAGCCCCTCTTTTCTCACCCATTCCGGGAGCTTTCGGGTACTCCCTATAGGCCATTCCCCAGCGCGGGACTCCATTTCTCCCCCCCCCAATCCATAACCGTCGTTTACCGAATCCCTTACAGCCGGAGCTGCACGAAGATGCTCTCCCTTTGGACGCATCACGCCCCACCTTGTCCCGTTTTCGGAATTCTCCGGGTGGAGGCCTCCCCCAATATTTGTCGCAGGGCAAAGGCCCCCAAAGTCTCAGAAGTTCCTCTTTTTTTTTTTTCTTGAAAACCGCATTAATGGGGCATACTCTTGTCTTTAAGCCACCGGTGTTCGACCCGCAAGGAAGGAACCTCATCACAGGCGTCCCCCAGCCCGCCTAAAATCGTACACGGCTTTGTTCTACTTTTTCCCCCCCAAAAGGGACCATGGCTTTTCCTCGAAATTCAAAAACGCGACGTTCTTTCCTTTCAAACTCAGACCATTTGACCTGCTCCTGGCCTCTTCTCCTGCTGGGTCCCTTCCTTTTAATCCTCCTCCTTTTTCCCTCCCGAAATCGTGATAAAGGAGAAGTTCACACCCTTTTCTTTCGCGACTTCTTACCCTTCGGCCTTCGATAATCCCCCACCGCCCCCCCGTTTCTTTGATCCGGCCCCCTTAGTAGAACAAAGCCCTTATCACTTGACGCCTTTCCCCCTGCAACCGGTTCTGCCTGCGGCCTGTATTCGGCAAGGTCTCTTTTTTCGTTCATATCCAGAGAGCCTCGGTTTTAAATAATGATCCTGTTTCTCTTTTGTCATCTGGTTTTCCCCCTGTCCTAATAGTTTGCGTTTCACCGCCCCCATTGATAGACCTACTTCCGGGAAAAATGATCACGACTTTTTCTGAGTCACGTTTCTGACTCTCCCTTTTTCTATCATCCCCTCGTCAGACGCCGGGCTTTCCGGAGCCATGTTAGAGTTAACCTTTCCGCGGTTATGACCTCGGCGGCCGCGATGGCCTCCCGTTGAGTCTATGCCCGTAGACCAGGCTAAGGATCCTTTTCTTTTCGTTTTATAAGCGGCCTCTTTCATTGCCGAGGGCTGGCAAGTGGCCCTTCTTTTTTGTGTTCCTCTGTGAATCCTGTTTTTCTCTTTATGGAAGGGATCTTCACCTCTCTTACAAAACGGGATTGCGGCGGGTCTCGTTTATCGGACTGCAACCCCCGGGTCCAAGATCCGGGGCATGATGTTCCTCTTCTTTCGCATTGCATGATCTGCTTTTTTGCTGATCGACCGCCGTCTTTTTCTTTCGCTTTGAACGGCCTACTCTGGGGCTTCTTTCATTTGGAAGGTTATCAAGCCCCCCTCTTGCATACGAGGAGTTGGCCCCCAAACAGCTGATGCGGCTCCCTCCCCCCCCTCGCTTGTTACGACCTTATTTCCCCTTCAAGAGTTATCGCCGATTCCCTCATCATGGTGTTCTTCTGCTCGTCTTGACGCGATCGGGCTCTAATTGGAGTTTGCGACTTATTGGAAACAACCTTCTCCATGTTGAGAGACGCGCTGGGAACTTGTCCGCGTCCCGCAGCACTGTTTTCCGAGATTTATCGCTCCTGCAGCGGGCGTGCACCCTGTGGGGAACGGGGCTGACCTCCTTTCTAGTGGCATTGTTCTTTCAACCTGGTAGCGATGGTCCTTCCTCACGCTCTCCGGCTTCTTCTTTGGCGCGATGAGTGATTACCGCTAAGGGAAGGAGGTACAGCCCAAGAGTTTTTTGAGGGATGTCGTCTACCACCAGCTATCGATCGGGCCTCCTGCAATTGGATTTATCATCTTTGATCAAGTCTAACGTGCTGTTCTCCCTTTAAATTTCTAGGGGCGCTTGCGAAGCCGGTTTGGTATCTCTTGTTTCCCTGGCCAACCGGACCCCTTTCTTGCGTTTGTGAAATTGAATTGGGTTCCCGCCGTCAGGTCGGCCCAGGCCGTGTTTTTGTTTCGTTGTTGCTTTGAGCCTTCCGCACTCCTCCCTTTCTGGATGACGATTATTGCCGGTCAAGCTGGGCGCTTTCTTATCGGCGGTTCCTCCAGCGCTGTGTATTGGGGAAGGCTCTTTTTCCCTCTAGAGGCCAACGCGAGGCTCCCCATAAGTCCCCGCCGAGACCTGGCTTCCCCCCAGTTGCCAGGTTACAAGGTTTCCCCTCTGCAGTTTTTAACCACCGAATTTCGCCGGAACTTCTTAGGGACCCGACTTGTGATGGACCGGCATTGCTGACCCCCCTGCGTGGTAATGGTGGTTCCCCTTTTCTCCGTTTCCTCTTTTAGAAAAGGCGTGACGAGCGCTTTTTTTTTTATCGTCGAGCTGCGGATGAGGATGTTTGGCCCCTTTCCGGACAGCGATAACCACGCTGGCCCCCCCCC
>Ga0179593_1471521_pt1 | contig 11226 bp, 18 predicted proteins | sample CZODoug2_1_08_16_FD_185931 | JGI IMG/M metagenome (GOLD analysis project Ga0179593, IMG submission 185931) | Vadose zone soil fungal communities from Angelo Coast Range Reserve, California, USA - CZODoug2_1_08_16fungal (PacBio error correction) | ecosystem: Environmental > Terrestrial > Soil >... | reverse complement strand
GCCGATTTCCCCTTTTCCCAGGACCCTTTCTTAGCATTTTTTTCTGGCCGGCTTTGTCCCCTTCCGTCCCTTTGGTTGAACCCCCATTGAATTTCATGATGCCACCACTTCTTGTCGGTCACTACCCATTTTCGGCACCAAGTTCTCCCCCTCCACTTCCCACCTCCCCCCCCTACGCTGCGTTCAGGTAGCGCAGCGGGCCGACGCGTTTTTTCCGAGCTCTCTCCATGCCTTTGCCGGACTTCCCCGACCGGGGCTTGTTTAATGCGTGCGTCCCCCAGATTCTCTTGATGTCGGTATCGTTCCTTTTAGTTCCCTCGGAAGGGGGCCTTCACCGTACAGATGCCGATCGATTTTTTCCTTTGCTGTGTTCCGTATCATTTCAACTTTTCCTCCGCCCCATGACCAATCCCCGCGCCCCCTTGGCCCCCAAAATTTCCTTCCACTACCGTATTACCCCCTAACTGTTTCTTCTCCAACCTGACCTAATCGTTTTCCTTCTGGTTACTTCACCTTACTTCCTCTGTCTTTTTGTCTCCTTGCTTAAGTACGGAATTCCCTCTCTTTTACTTTCCCCTTCCTCTTCTTCCCTTCTATGTTTAGTTTGCGGTGTAATACTTGACGGTACTTTTCCTGGGTTCTCTTCTCGCGCGAATTCTTTTCCACCCCTCCAGAATCCTTCCCAAAAATTTCTACCTTCAGAGACAAGTCTTTTTCCATCCAAACTGTTCAACCACCCCCCTTCCGTTAGACCCCCTTTTTCACTTCGGCTACGCGCTTTAAGAGACCAGGGGGGGTCTTATCTTGAATGTTTTTGACCTGATTCTAGTCCTGGCGTCACCACCAGGCTTTCCCTGATGCGAGCGCCCACCGCGCCCACCGTTTTCACTGTCGTTCTCAATTTTTCAACCTACTCTCCTGACTCCATGCAATCCGGTGCTGCGCCACCGTTGTTTGAAATTTATCCTTGTTTCTGCTGATAAAACTCCTTTAATCCAAAGCGCTTCACAACCCCGATCCCCCCTCCCCCCCCTTGGTCCCCCTTTAACTATACTATCGGTTTTAGCTAAAACTCCTCAGGCCTTTTCCCTTTCGATGCGTTCCATTCAATAGGACCTGTATCCACCACTCCCTCCCTGTAGTTCACGATCCTACTCCCAGCCTGAACACATGACACCACCGACCTCCCTTGCCGTGACCTTTTGTTTTACCTTACGTCTCATCCTCCGTGCCTGCTTAAAAGCCGATTTGGTCACCACCGTAGGCTCCTCCTGGAACAGGTCACCCCCCTTGACGACGCCACTGAGTAAAATTTTCCACTTCCGACGACATGACCAGCTCCCTATACAAACTTTTCCTACCAGGCGATCGCCTGCGTTGACTTCCCCTTTTCACCGTGGTGCTAGTTCCCTGACGCCCTTTTAGTTCTCTTAAGCGAGACCATATACTGACGTGTTCCTTTTGCCCTCGTGTTTTTCTTTTCTGTTCACCCCGAAGTCCGGAAGGTTCTCCCATACCCAGTTCCGGACACTCGTAACTTCTTGGGTGCCGTATTTGCAGTGGACAGCGGTGTGGGAACTCTGTCCTGGTCCCCTGATCGTTCAGAACCCCCCCCAATTTTTCTCCCGTCTTACGATGGTCTTTCTTTCTGACGCACAATGCTGTTTCTCCCTTTTCAACCGGTTCGCTGTTCTGGGCGCTCGTCCTCCTTTCATATCAGGCAGGCGTAGTTTAGATGACTTTCGGACTACGGCCCCTCTTTCATGTGCCCTTTTTTGCCGTCTCGTTTCTGCGTGTTGCGGTGCCTTTGCGCTTGATCTCGTTCTTACCACTGCTGATAGACTTGAGTTTTTCGTAAGCGACGGATTTTTCTCCTCCTTTGGAGTGTAACCTGGGCACCCCTTGTTTTTGTTCTCGTGTTGGAACTCACACTGGACTGGACTTGTTTCCTGTGCCACTTTTCTTGAACTCAACCACCCGGTCTTTTTTCTTTGGCGAGAGTGCGTTGGTAGACGCATGACGGATGATTGTCTAGCCAATGTTCCATTGATTTTTCGGTGACGGCGCGTCTTCTGACGGGCCTTTTGGCGGCGCGCTGAGCCGGTCTTCCCCTCCCCTTTATAAGGGGTTGCGCACCAGTACCGGTCCCCTGAAGTTCGTGAATCTGATAGACCACTCTCCCTTTGCCTAGTCTTTCTTTCAGAAGATGTCTCTCTCTTCTACCTTTTTGTTTTTTTTAGAGAGATCTCCTTCCCCCAAATCCGTCGGCGAACCGTGTCGATATTGGTCGCGTCCTTCCTTCTTCCCATCCAAGTAGCAGGTCACGGTTCACCCCTGATCCTTTGCTGTTGACTCCCTGACCAGCTCCCCTGCCCTCCCCTGATTGAGCTGCACCGATTTGCAGTCTTCCCCCAGTGAACTCTTTTTTTTCCCGTTTCTACCAATTGCAGCTTCATCGTACCACTCCCTTACAGAATCAACGTTGTTGATTTTCCAACACGTGTGAAAGCTACCCCCTCTAACTTTATTTCCCCACGGGAACCTTTCCCCTCCCCCCTTTCTCAACACTACGCCTTCCCTAGCCGAAGCTTAGTTTCTTCATAGATGATCTTCCAGAGAAGGCTATTTACCTTCCCGCCGATTCGGCACCACCCGTCGTCCCCCCCCCCGAGCCATAGTTCCTTAGTAATCCTTGTCGCTAAAAGTCCTCCTCCTCGGACGGAGATCGTATTCTTTTTTCCTTCTCTCAAGCCCACCCTCCCTCCCTCCTGTGTGAGCTTTCCCCCCTGAGAATTTACCCTTTCTTGCGTTCATCCCGTTGACCTGTCTTGACGGAGAACTTTTTCCTGCACGATGCCGTGTGCCCATCCCTTCTTCCACACCCCGGAAGTTTCCCCCCTTCTGCTTTCTCCATGTCTTCCGCCGTATTTTTTTTTCCATTTCACGAAGTCGGGCGCCCCCCTAAACGTCGAGGTCGCTAGTGAGAATTAGACCCCTCCGGTTTTCGCGACCACCTCCCTTCCCCCTCCCCACTCTTAAAAGGCCGAAGGCAGCACTCTCCCTCCTACCAGGTACCCGTTTTTTCTCTCTTTTTTTTTTTTCTTTCTTTTTTTTTTTTTTTTTTTTTTTTTTTTTTTTTTTTTTTTATAGTCGATTTTCTTCCTTCTATCCTCCTTTCTTTTTTGAATACCTGTCAATGCTGTTACCTTGCTTTTCCTCAATTGCTGCTATTCCCCCCGCCCTTTTGGGGGGTGTTCAGCAGCCCGTTCTTTTTTTTCCACGAAGTTCCAGCAGGTCGCTGCATTGCTTGGACGATGGTGTTCCGGTCTTCCTCTTTCGTATTTCATTGAGTTGGTCTTAACTTCCTTTCTTGACTTTCCGCCACCGATAATTTCCAGGTGTAGAAATCGACAGATCTTAAGTTTTTCCACGTGGCCGCGAGGGGGGCTCGTGTTCCCCTAAGTCGAGTATACTGATGGGTGAAGAACCTCAACGTCTAATTCCCCCTTTGTTTAAACGCCGAGTCATGTCCGGTGTTATTTCCAACTTTGCTTTCAATCCATTTCCCCCTTGTTCGACTTTTTTGTCTGATTCCAGCGGTTTCGATTCAAGAACTGAGTTGACCGGTCCTTGAAATAGATTTCCCCCCCCCTTTTCCCCCCCCCCCCCCCCCCCCCCCCCCCCCCCAACTTAACCATCCCCCCCCCCCCTTCGTAGCGGAGTCCTTTTTGACCGACGGGAATCCTGGTTGTTGCATTAAGCCCCCCAGACCCCTTTTCCTTACAGGTAGCCACCTACGGTTTTTTTCCTTCCCTTGTTCTTCTTTCCGCGATGATATCCCTACGGTACTTTGTACATCAAAAGTGGTCTAGAATTTTCAGTAAGACGTTGACCCCCTCTAGGTCGCAGGTCCCGGCATGAGAACCTTGCCGCTTCTCCGCTGAAAAGTGCTAACCCGCCCCGAAATCCTTTTCAGTTTTTCTATCACGTTCGGGGTGACTTGTTTTCGCCCTGCAGTTGTTTTTCCGCCGGCCTTTTTTAATATCGACGTCAGTGCGCGGACCACCTTTGCCACTGATACGTGACCCAGACTCCCCCGTCCGCCCCTCCCCTCGGCTTTCCCTTTGACCCCCCCGTTTTTTGACCCAGTCCCACTCTTGGGCGATCCTTTTTGACACAATAGGAATCTTTTCCACGTCCCCTTCAAGTTGCCCAACCTCCTTTTCATTTTTCAGTCCCTTCTTCCGATGGAGAAGTCCCATTTCGCCGCGTCGCACTCTCCGCAACGCTACATCTTTATTTTCTTGAGTGTAGCGGTTCCTCACTTACAGTTTTCCCCCGACAGCGTTATGGGCATCCTGACCTGAACCCCCCTCAGAGTGTGAAAAGGCATGGTTTCCCATTGACCCCTTTCACGTCACTTTCGTATTTATTCCAAGACTTTTCCGCGCCCCTATCCCCTATATTTACCCTCATAATGTTGTTTGTTTGAGATATATCTCTTGCGTCTGATCAATCCCCCCCCCTAAATTGTACGAGATAGGTTGACATGTCGTATAACGCTGGAGTGTCCGAGGGCACCCCTTCCCGTCAGTGATCCCCCCCCCCACATGGATGGTCGGTACGTTCCCCTTTGCATTCCCGTCGACCATAAATCCAATTTCCTCTTTTCTCCCTTTCCCGTCGATGTGACGCACGAGTTCGTCCCTTTTTCCCTTGCTCTAAACCCTTCCCCGGACTTAAATCCGACGGTTTTGTTTTTTTTTCCTTTTTAGGTTGAAGCCAGATTTCTTTGTCTTCAAGATTATATTTTTCTCCTCCAATTAGTTTACTTTTTCCTTCGGTAGCTGTCCCCTTACCGTTTTGCCTCTCGATGGTCTGTGAGTAGGATGTCACGTTATCACAATTTACCTTTTCTTCCTTGACCTAGACCCCATCCAGCTTTGAACAACCAACCCCCACCCGTAATGGCCTCAAAAGTATCACCCCCTCGATTTCTCCAACCCCCCCCGAATAGTTCGGAGTGTTAGCAATTTCCCCCATGATCCCTCTGCCGGTTCTCATGCCTTGTCCCCTTCTCTTTTCCTGTACTTACCCACGCGAATTTACTGGTCACTTTTCTACTCAAGTTAGCGGTGATCCCATTCTCGCTGTCCTGAAGCGGGATCGCGTTTCTTTTCCCAAAGAGTTAATACTGCAAAACATTTGCCTCTACCTGCCGCGGCGTTCCAGGTTTTTTGCCTTCCATCCCCCTTTCAACACCTACTTTTTCAACAACTCAGCCCACGTCCCCCTTCGTTCCGCGCTTCCCTCACGGGTGTTTCTTATCTTTGACCCTTTAGTCCCATGCTTCTAGTCCTTCCTTTCAACCACTCCTGCTTTGCATTACCACGTTGCCTGCACGCCACAAGTTTCCCAACCTGGCTGTTCGTGCAATTTTTTTTTCCCCCTGTTCCCATCCGACGTCCTTGGCCTCCCGGGCTGCCCACCCTTGTGGCGTATCCGTTCTCGTTCGAACCCAGCAACTTCCTCCCGCTCCCCTTCCCCCCCCGTCCCCCCCCCTTCGTCCCACCGCGTTTCTAACGGCCCCCTAACCCTCCTATTCGTGAGACCTCACTAAGAGGCAGTTGATCTTGCTTTCCCCCCTTAAATCCTGGCTGTATCCAAACCCCCTGCCTCCCTGTCCCCTCTCTCTCTACACGAACACCTGTTTACCTCCAATCATCCCCAGTTCAACGACACCTTTTTAGCTGAACTATTGATTTTTTTCCCCTCGCTGATAGTATCCTTTTTCTTCCTCCCGTTGATGCGACATTTCACCCTGTGAAGATATTGCGTCAAAACCTATCTCCCTCTTCATCTGACTACAGTCGACCAAAGTTGAGAAAAGGGTTCGTTCTTCTTCCTCTGTCACAGTGGGGGTCATGTGTTTGAGTCTTCGACTGCTTTATGGAAGGATCCTTTTCCCGGCGCAATTAAGTTTATGACACAAACGACGCGCCACTACTCAGTTTCTCCTTTTACTTCCTCCCAACGTACTGACAAGGTGGAGAAGTCAGGCACTGGCCCCAGATGTACCCGGATCCGGAAGTACCCCTGCGGTCAGTTCCCCTCGGGTTCGAGCTTAGGCCCCGTCTTCCTTCTTCCCCACCCAGTGGTCTCCCTTTTTCTTTAAAGGCTGGGCTATTGTATTGACGACACCAATTCCATTATAGCTCATCGCACACGGCGAAGTTGCTGTCTTTTAGCTGATCCCTCCCTCCGTTAAGCATTTCCTGCCTGCGTCGTTTGAGTCCCTGAGGGACTACGGCCCGCCTCCTATTTTTCCTCCTGAGTTTTCTGAAAGAATATTCGGTTAGAGGCTCTCTGGAGTTTCTTTCTCTTCGGATCGCGCTCGGCTTGAGGATCCTTTCATTCTTTAGTCGCCATGTGGGAGTGGATATTTGGTCAACGCGCTGGCCACACGCCCTGGCTCGTACGGCGCCCCTTTTTTTATAAAACGTATATTCTGGCTAGTTTTGGTCGCTCTTCCCTTCTGACTTGTTTTTACTCAACGGTCCGTTTCGTTGACGGACCGCCTTCACGTCTCTTTTTTTCCAATCCCCTTCGGCGCCGCGTAGCAGGGGGCGTAACGGGATCATGTGGTGTCAAATCTTCCTTTCCTCGTTCTGCCTCGCAGCTCCCCTCCCCCACTCTAAGTGACTTCCCTTCTTATGCTAATGGATTATTCTTTTTTCTAAAATTATTTTTTTTTCTGTTGCAGCCTTTTTTTGTTTTTTTTTCCTTTTCTTTTCTCTTTTTTTGTCTATTTTCTTTTTTGTTAGGTTTTTTTTTTTTGCCCGTCCCCTGCGCCGCACCCCCCCCCCCCCCATGGCGATCTTTCTTCGCGGGAGCCGGTCTTTTTCTAACTGTATTTGCCACCCATGATAAAGTTTTTTTCTTCAGCCCTGCTCCAGCGGCAGCCCGGTATTTTGCTGTAAACGTTCTGACTTGACTTTTCCAATTCTTTCATTTTTCCCCCCCCCAAGCACGCCTCTCTACGCCGGAAGATCCGTTTTGAGTTCCCACCCCTTCCCTTTACCCTCAGAAATCAAGAGTAGATTACAGCCCCCAGTTGACCCCATCTTGTACCACTCACTTCCGCTTCCCCTTCCATATACTCCCTCCCTTCTCTCAGCGCGTTTTTTTGTAGACGCGACCTCTACACGATTTCTCCCCACTCAACCGCCAGTCACTAGGACAAAACGTAGCAGCTTTTCTTCCAGTAGTCCCTAACTGTTCTTCTCACGACGCAGCCCTTCTGCTGTCTTCCTTTTCTTCATTTCCAGGCCGTCACCAGACACAACCTCCCTGTTCTATTCGGCAACTGTGAGTTTCCCTCCTCCCCCCCACCCCCCCTTTTCAACTCCACTTGGACATTTTCTTGAGAAATGTGGCGGAACGATGTTGGAACCTCGTCCACCCAGCTGCCGTTCCTCCCCCAGGGCCCCCAGGAGTTTCCTCTCCCTTTCTGTTCCTCTTTTTTTTTCTCCCATTTTTTCCGCCGAATTCGGGCCGACAACCACGTAGTACTTTTTTTTTGTGTGTTTCGTGGAACTCCTGTCTGCCTATACTGGAGCAGAACAGTTGATGTTTGTGTGTTTTTTTTTTGTTTTTTTTACCTGCCATCGCCGAAACGAGCCTTTTTAGCTTCAACTGTCCCAATTTTTTTCTCTGTAGTGATTCCTGTTTTTTCCGCTGGGCTTGTTAACAGTACGTAAATTCGTGTCCCTTGTTCCTACTGGCTTCCCTTTTTCTCTGACCTCGCTGCCGTCAGCAACGTATGGGACCCCGTCCCCCAGGCTTTGCACGCGTCGATCCTTTCTTTCCTGATGCCGTGTTCAGGTCCTGCTCATCTTGGCCTCGGTCGTGAGATGTTTTACCCTTTCCCCCCGATTCTTTCCGTTCCGTTCAGCATCCCCCCTTCCCGGTTTCTTTTTCCTCACGATTAGTATCGGCAATTAAAATTTTGGCAGATGAGTTGAGGATTTTGTAGAGCGGATTCCTTTTTTTCGGACCGAACGAAACGTCTACGTCACCCTTTGTTTCCTCCTTCGTAATGACCGTCGAATTCGTACCCCCTTTGATTGAACTCCGCTACCATTGTTTTTTTTCCCCCTCCTGGTCTCCAGCAGCGTGGTGACCCGGGACCATAGATGTCTCCCTAAGTACAGCCCCCCCGTCTCTCAAGCGTTTGTAGCCGAGAGTGTACACCGTTTTCACCTTCTTTTGTTGTCCCCGTTTCATTGCCGCCTTTTTCCAGGTCAAGTTTCTCCCCCCTTTTTTTTTTTCCCCCCTTCCTTTTCTGACTGGGTTTTTTACGCGATGTATCCCTCCTATAAGTCTCCCTTCCCAAAATAAGGCTCTTGACACAGTAAGATCTTGATTTCCCTGGCGCTTTAGGCCCCGAGCATGAGACCCCTCTTTTCTTCACTTTCTCCCCGTCTCCCCCCCCACACCTTTTTCAGGGTTGGAGACTGGCAATTTAGAGGTTTTTTTTTACTTCCCTTTTATGCCATGACGTTGTTGCGCTGCGTTAGGATTCTCTTGAGAGTCTTTTTTCGCCGCACCGTTTTCCTGTCAATGATAACTGCACAGCCTCCTTTCCTTCCCCTCGCTCTTCACCTGCTACGTTTCCTCCGACACACCTTCCCGGGACCTTTTAACCGTTGTCCGACCTCTGCCACAATAGGCTTTTTGTCAAAGAAAATTTCCCGACAAAAGCGTCCTGCTTCCGTCCTTGTAATGTGAGGCGCTTTTATCTCCCGGCAACTTTCCTCCCCCCTCTCTCCCGCGCCGAAATCCCTTTCCGTATTGTCTTCGAAGGGGGGCCGATTTAGTGAAGAAACTCCGGTTTTGGGTCTCCCTTGAAAGTCAGCGTGCGGTCAAAAGAGGGAACTTATTTTCCTCCGCATACATTCCTTCTTTCTTTCCTCGACGGCCGCATCTCCGCTACTATAATAAGTGTGGTGCAGCCCCAGATAGCCGTTTTCAAGCGCTTGACAGCCATACGAAGGGACTCTCTTCTGAATTCGTTTCCCTTGTAGGCTTTCCCGGTACCCTTCAGGTGCCCCCCCTGGCTTTGGTCTTGAACGACCATTTGCGGAACCTTCTACCTCCCTAAACCCTTTAAAGATTCGCTTTCTGTCGTGTGCCTCCGCTTCGACCTTTGCCTGCTTTCTCAAATAGCACCACTGACAGTTTTCATTAATGACCTGGAGTGTTCCGTTTCCTTTTTCTTTTCACATTTCACCTTGTGGCAGACTTCTGCTCCAACGATTAATTCCGAGCTCTTTCTTGCCAAATTACCAACCAGATAGATTGTTGTCTGACGCTGCGGGCACGTTCTCAATTTCCCCCCCCCCTTTTCTGGACGCGCACTTCGTCACTATCAGGTCAGGCGTCCACCCCCCATTCATGCGCCTACCCCCTTCTTTCCCCCCAACACTGTTTAGTCCTTCACAACCCTGCCCCGCCGAATAGTTGCGCGTCGGGCTCCTTTCACTGATCATTCTTCCTGGTCTAATTCCTTCTTCTCCCTTGCCAGCCGATTAATTCCAAAGTAGCTTCCTGGCACTCGCCAGTTTCCTTTTCCCACTTTCCGGACTACGGAAGGGTTTATATCATATTTTTCCATCCCACCACTTTCAGAATACTTGACCCACACTTTTGTTTCTACATTCCTTCCCCCGGTGGGTCCCTTAAGTTTTTTCCCCCCCGTCTCCCCCTTTCACCTTCTGCTGCTTGCACCCCTGAAGAAGTGGGGCTTTAATGTCATGGCGAACAGATTTCCTTTTCCTTTTCCCTCTTTTCCAAAAGTGGATGAGCAAGAAACCTCTATCCGCGCCACAGTCGAACCCCCCCTTTCCACTTCTTTCAATCAACTTAGATCACGACTGACTAGGGGCCACACCCCCCGTGTTGCCGGATCCTTTCGTCGATTTTCCCCCCCTCCAGTCTCCCCCTCCCCCCCCCCCCCCCCCCCCCATCCCTCCCCGCGCCCCCACCCTCTCCCCCTCATCGCAATTGGGCACGTGCCGAACCATCTCTGTGATGTTTCTGGCGTCTTTTTTTTCCCCCATGTGAAGGTCTATCTTTCTGCCCTTCACTGTTTTCTTTTTTTTCCCAAAAAGTCCTACCTGACGTGCCAACCCAGATATTCCGGACATGACACCTCCGGGAAAGAACTGATTACCCTATTCCTACCACTTTTCGTGCCCCCTCCGATGGACAATCCCATTTTCTCCCACCAGTAGGCAGTCATTTTTAGGAAGACCATTTTCCCCCACACAGTACTGGTAAAGCACTCGTCTACGCCGTCCTTTTTCTCCTACAGCCGACCCCTTGTCGCCCGTGAGTCCTTTCTGATTTTAGTGACGGATTTTTGTGCCTTTCCCAGACTTGTTATGTGACAGACCGGATTTTCTACCCCTTTCCCGCCCGACCTAAGACGTTGTTTTCATTGTCTCTCTTCCTTCCCCCCTTTTTCTCAGTAAAGCAACGGCACTTACTTGCTCGGAATCCCTGTCGTTTGCGGCCCTTCTCCCAGCGGGTGTTTTTCTTTTTTCCGTTCCACTGGCTCGGTCCTCCAGGTTACGCGTCAATTTCGCGTTTTTTTCCCTTATACGCATCAAAGTAATCGCCATAGACCAAACCTTCGAGGATGTTTCTGTTTTTTGCTCAAGAATCCCGAAGGTTACGCCGTCGTTTCTTCCTTTTTTTTTGTCTGAGCGAACAGAAGGGCATTTCTCCTGTCTTCCTGATTATTTGCCGCCTTGTTGTGCCGATTGATATTTGAGGCTTTTTTTGTTCGATGGTTTGCTTCTCTATTTCGACTCGCGCTTAATCTCCTTTCTTCTTTTTCATTTGACAGGCTTTAGCGCCCCTTGGGTTTCCCAGAGTCCCCGCGTGGAACTACCTGGCGCAATTTTCAACGGTTAAAACCAACTTTCTTCTGGTCTCGTGGTCGTGGGTGTCGGAGGCCTTGTTAGTCCATGTCCCGATTAGGCACGTGTTTGACCCTTTTTTCTCTTTGATACGTTGTGCCAGGCCAATCCCGCGGTTCGGTGTAGAGGAAGTCACCTGGATCATGATTTGTTTGCAACAGTAGACCGGTCGCTTTTTTTTAGTGACTTACTCAGACCTGACCCCATTCTCTCCCAAGTTTTCCGCTCTTCTGTTGAGCTG